>Ga0307477_10003647_pt1 | contig 11390 bp, 8 predicted proteins | sample atmos_gasesECM2C_FD_203316 | JGI IMG/M metagenome (GOLD analysis project Ga0307477, IMG submission 203316) | Hardwood forest soil microbial communities from Morgan-Monroe State Forest, Indiana, United States - atmos_gasesECM2C_515 | ecosystem: Environmental > Terrestrial > Soil > Temperate...
AGATCATTTCCGCCCGAGGCGAGCAGGCGGCCATCCGGCGAGAAAGCGATACCCGCGATGGAGGCGGCGTGCCGGAAGCGCACGGTTCCCAGCCGGGCGAGCGCCCCCTCAGGCAGCGGATCGCCATAGCGGTCGGTATGTGGAACAGCGTCTTTCCTTGCCGCTTGGCCGACGCCGGTCCTTGTGGCCTCATGCTGGGAATGAGCGATTGGGGCAAGGGTAAGGCCGGCAAGCATCACGAAGGCCAGGCGCGGCACGAACATGACTTGCCTCCCGGGTGAGTCGGCAACCGCAGGAGCCGATCGGATGATCGAACCCACCACGAGAGTAATCGAAGGCTGCTGCCCGGTCGACAGAAAACCGTTCTCGGCACGCCGACAGTCTTGGACACCTGCCACTCAAACCTTGTCTAACGGGCGAATGATCTTGCTCAGCCAGCCGGACGTGCCCCTGCCCGAACGAAACGGACCATGTGCGCGAAACGAGCGGCGGGACGTCAAGGATCACGGCGAGGTAGGGGGAGCGGCCGGCGGTGGCGCGTCGGTGAATTCGTACAGGGAGCGCTCCAGGACCGTGGTACCCCAGGGTGGTCCCTCCCTCTCCTCCAGCAGGCCGACGTAGAACTCGCCGCGCTGGAGTCCACGCCGGAAGCACTCCTGGTACAGTTCCGTTTGCGTCCGCACGAAGCCGATGCGCTGGTCGCCGTGGTACGCCACAAACCGGCGGCGGCCCCACTTGCGCTTAAGCAATCCCGGCAGGTCGCGCCAGAATGCCTGCTGCGACAGGAGCATCATCGGCCTGATCCGGGGGTCAGGCTCGTTCACCATGATGGCAGCCCATTCATTTCGGCAAGCTCGCCTGGATCGACCGCAGCCTCGCCAAACGCTCTTGATCTTGATGATACGTCTTCAGTTTCGCCTGGTACGACGCGGTATTCTTCGTGCAAACCAGCGTGTAGGGCGATCCCTTCCGCTCGGTCTTGACGTTCACGTCGCAGCGGTGCTCCCGGATCTTGCTTTCCAGGTGGCTGCGCCGGCCTTCCGCCACGGGGAAGCGGTGCACCGGCTCGTGCCGATCAGCCAGGAACCGCCTCAGCTCGCCGCAGTCCGCGCACTTGCAGGAAACGCCCGCGCTGCGCCGATAGTCGGTCGGCGCCTGCGGGGCTTGCGCGGTCAGAGCCTCAAGTTGCGCGCGGCACGCGGCGATCCAGTCTGACAAAGCCGGACAAGGCTTCTTCACACTCTTCACGAGCCAGGGCTGAAGCCTGGTCAGCGCCGCCACGTGCGCGGCCGTCAAGGGGTACTGCTTGGGCCTGGCCAGGGCGTGGGCCACGACACGCGACAGCAGCTCACCCTGCTCGGTAGCCAGCAGCGACCGGACCAGTCCCGTAAGGATCTCGGCCCGCCCCTCGTGCCTCGCCCGATAATCGTACGCCGCTTTCTTGCCATCGACCGCTTCCAGACCCCGGACTGCAGCTTTCGCCAGAGCCGCGCACAACTCCATCCAGTCCGCTTTCTTCCGCGGCTTCGCCAGGCAGCTGTGCTCAAGCAACCGAACATTTCGCTCGATCGTTTCGGCCGTCGTATGCTTGAGAACGGTCTCGAGTTCCCGTCGAAATGTTGCCCAACCATGCTTTTCGAAGACCGTGGCAATAGACTTGCCGGGCTCGGCCGATGCGTCCTTGATCAAGACCTCGCCCAGGTAAGCCTTGATCAGCCTGGGCTCGTCGATCACCGCCAGCGACCGGAGCAGCGTGGACCGTTTTGGCCGCTCTCCGAAACCCCCGGCGTAAGGGTTTTCTCTCCACCGCGCGATGACCGTGGCGGCAAAGTCGATGCAGTCCGCGCGGAGGGCGGCCGCCCTCTTCTTGCCGGCTCGCTGAAGCTTCTTTACCAGCGCATCCAGGGCCTCGACGGCGGGTTCAGTGCCGCTGTCGCAGAGGATGTCAAACCGTCTCTTGTTGGGCCAAAGAAAAATCGCCGCGTGCCGGTACCAGCGGTCGAGCGTCATGCCCGCGTTGCCGGTGTAGCCCTCGAAGTGCTCCTCCGGATCGACGTCCTCCAGAATCTCCGGGTCCAGGACTTCGTCTTCCTCGACGGGTACTTCGCCGACCGGCAGCCGTTTGCCCCGGCTATCTCTCCAGTGATCGGCGGTCAAGCTCGTTTCGTACACTTCTCCCATCTCATATTCGCCGGACTCGTCTTCTTCCTCTTCGTCGTAATCATCGTACCAGCGGCGGCGCCCGTAGCGGCCCCAGTAGCCGCCTCCATAGTCATCGCCTTCCGCCGACCCTGCTTGATGGAGTGTCAGGAGGGCCAGGTGAACCTGGCAGTCCGCCCGGCCGGCCGCCTCGAGCAGCACGCGCGCCTTGACACGGTCCACGCCTTTGAGCGCATCCCAGGTCAGCCCTTCCTGGGTGTACTGGTGCTCCAACGTGACGGCCAGCTTGCGAGGCGTATCGCCCTTTGCCCAGTCGCGAAGGAGTTGGCTGATGGGTTCGACGAATTCCGAAGTTCGCGGCGCGGCGATGGCCTTTTTGCCCCTGGCCAGCGTCAGGTTGTAGACGAGGCACAGCCGGTCACCCGCACGCAGAGGGCGAAGCTCATGCTCACAATCGGCATAGAAGGCGGCGAACTGGATGCGGAACTGGTTGTTGTCGCTGCCGCTGAAGTCGATCGTCTGTTCCTGTCCTTCGTGCCGAACCACCAGCTCGCCACCCTGAAACGACGAGGGCAGCACGATCACAAGCGTCGCTACCATTCGGTTGAGCTTCTCGCCGTCGCGGTGAGGCAAGAAGAAGCTCCCCTTCTCATAGAGCAGCAATTCGTAGAGGTGGCTTTCCAGTTTCTGCCGCTCCAGGCCCAGTTCCTCTTGAACCTTGCGAACTGTTCCCTGGAGGAACGGCTTCCAATCTGGATTCGTCAGCGCGAAATGTTCCGGCTTCAGCCGCCACACGCGCCGGACGCTCGTATCGACGATGGTCTCCTCGCCCTTGCCGTAGGGAGCCTGCTCGCAATGTTTCTTCAGCTCTTTCGCCTGCCGGGACGTGAGAGGCAAAGCAACCGGTCCAACGCCATCCACTTCCAACCCCGGCAGCACGACCGGAGCACTGCCGCTGACGCAGAATGTCCCGGGTCGATCGATACGTTGCAATACCTTGTCCAGCTGTCGGAAAACCGCGTTGCTCATGGAATGTTCCTCGGCCCGGTGTCCGGGCCTCGATCCATCGCTGGCGCATTGACGTGGTCAAAGTACCCGAAGGCGGCGCCGGCGGCCACGTTCTGCTGCGCTGAGCACGCGGACCACAGGTTGGCCTGGCTGCCGGGCTCTCTGACGGGGGACCGGCTTCACACTGCCCGATTGGCCGGATGGATCATGCCGAACAACTTCCACAGCCCGTGCAGGCGCTGCTGCAGCCAGCGGCGGATGGGATCGATCCGCGTGATGACGAGATAGCCGCTGCCCACCGTGATTGCATATTCGTGCAGGAAACCCGCCCGGCCGAGTGCGGGGAGGAGTTCGCGCGCCTGTTGCCCCGGCCCCCGGGGTTCCGGAGCTTTGACGAAATCGCACGGCCAGGTGTACTCGCGTCCGGCAATGACGATCCGAACCTGGTCACGGTACGTGCTGGTCTCGCCCACCAAACCGAGGGCCGTGCGTTCCTGCCCTTCGGAGAAAGGGATACCTTCCCGCCGGGCCGTCTGGACGGGGATGGACGTGAAGTCTGCCTGCGTGTCGACTCGGAAGTCCAGCTCGGCCAACGTGCCGTACTGGTCCCGCACGCGGAGCTTGACGACCGGGAACGGGCAGTCAATGCCCTCCACACTTCTCGGCCGGAGTGGGAGCCTCACCTTCATGGTGCCGTCAGGTCAGGATTTCGCTGTCCGTGTCTCGCCAGCGTGGTGGAACGGCGAGAGAGGCACGCGGGCGCTCGTCGGGTTTCAGCAGTACGTACCGTAGATCAGGCGTATCTCTGTATCGCTCCCCGATGGCGACGACGATTGGTCCCTCGTCGGTGCGGAGGATGTAAACCGCCTGTCCGCCGTAGTAGTATTGCAGCTTGAGCTGCTCCTCTACTTCCCCCAGAGCTTTCTTCCCCCGCCAGCCATACTTCTTACACCACCGCTCGGCCTCCTCGAGTACGTCGGGAGGGGTCGGAAGATCGCACAGGCGAACTCGCGCAGGTTCCGCTTCTGCCGCGGATGGGACGGCCGGCGAGACAGGCGCGGACGGCCCTTGCTCCGGCCTCCCTTCAGGCAGGAAGCGGCCGCGCTCGTAGAACTCCCGCGCCACGACGACGAAGGCGCGCTCGGACGCCGGATCGACGACCTCCACCGGTCGGCCTTGCTTCACGGCCTGTTCTTGCTGGGGTGTGAGCTCAATTCTCATGGCCATGTCCGTCCGGAGCAGGCTGACCACCCTGTGCATTGTAACACACCGCACGCCGGGCGCCGTCAAATCGTAATCCGCTCGCCCCCGTGGCACGGAATTCACGAAAACATGAGCCAACCGCAGGCCGCGGACCCCGACGAACGACACTTGGGCAACGGCCCCGGCACTCCGTTTTTTGCTTTACCCCACAACAGCGACGGCTTAGATTAGCTCTTGTACGCCCCGCGGCCTTCGCCGCACTTCTCGTCCCTCACCCGTCTGTCCGTACTCGGAGGCGCTCCCACGGCAAGGCTGATTACCCCGCTCCTGGTCGTGGCGCTATTCGGCTCCGGTTTTCCCGCCGCCGCCGGACCGCCGAGACTTCCCGTCAAGGACCTGGTGCCATTGCTGAAGGATGAGCAGCGCTCGGTCCGGCTGCGCACCATCCAGGACCTGGCCAGCCGTGGCACCGCCGCCAAGGCCGCCGCCGGCGCCCTCTTCACCGCCCTCAAGGAAGACAAGGAGCAAGACCTCCGCCTCGACGCCGCCCGGGCACTCACGCAGATCGGCCCGGCCGCCGTGCCCTGGCTCATCAAGGGGGTCCAGGACAAGGACTGGCTCGTCCGCCAGGAGTCGGTGCGGGGGCTCGCCAAAATCGGTCCGGAGGCGGCCGACGCCGTGCCCGCCCTCGCCGAGGCCTTGAAGGACCCCAACCCCAAGACCCGCGGCAGAGTCGCCTATGCCCTCGGCGAGATCGGCCCACCGGCCGGGCCGGCCGCCGAGGCGCTCGTGGAACTCCTCAAGGAGAAGGATCCCCTCCGCGCCCGGGCCGTCCGCGCCCTGGCCAAGATCGGACCGGCGGCCGTTCCCGGCCTGTGTACCGCCCTGGAGGCAAGGCACCCGGCCGTCCGCCACTGGAGTGCGGCGACCCTGGCCATGATCGGGCCGGGAGCGAGCAAGGCCGTGCCGGCACTGGGCCAGACCTTGAAAGGCCGCGACCGCACGCTACGCAGCACGGCCGCCGCCGCCCTCGCCGAGATCGGCCCCCAGGCCGCGCCGGCGGTCGCGCCCCTCATCGAAGCCCTCAAGAGCGGCGGCCGCGAGCTCCGCGCCCAGGCCGCCCAGGCCCTGACAAGGATTGGCTCCCTGGCCGTCGCCGATCTCCTCGATACCCTCAGGCTGGGCCAGCCGGCCACCCGATCCAACATCCTTTACGTCCTGGGGCAGATGGGCCCGGCGGCCAAGAAAGCCGTGCCTGCCCTGATCGAAGCGCTGGCCGACGACGACAGCACGGTGCGGCCCCGCGCCGCCATGGCCCTGGGGCGGATCGGTACCGCCGCCCGCGACGCCCTGCCCGCCCTCACGCGCTCGCAGAAGGCCGCCGACCCGCTCCTGCGCATCGCTGCCACCTTGGCCGTGACCCAGATCGACCCGGAGGACAAAAAGGCCTTCGATCAGCTCAACGAGGAATTCGCGGGCTACACGCCGATCAAGCCGCCGCCCGGCCTCGTTGCCCAGCTGAACGTCGGCCGGCAGACCTTGATCACGCGCTACATCGACTTCTACATCGAGGTGAACAACCACCGCTTCGGCGACGGCCTGAGCGACCGCAGCAAGTGGGCCATGGCCCAGCTCGGCCCCGACGCCATCCCGGCCATGGTCCGGGCCCTCAACGATGAGGCCACCGACGCCCGCGGCATCATCGATACGCCCGTGCGGACCTTCTACTTCGTCTGAAGCCGGGCGACCATGGCCGACCGGCTGACTACCCTGGTTCAGGGTACCGATGACCCGTACCTCCTCGATTATGCCGTGAAGAACCTCGGCGACGGCGTCCCGCCCGACGGCGATTGGAAGACCATCAACAAGGTGCGGCGGGCGGCATTGGAGAAGAAACTGTTCCTGAAACCGCCCCTTGCCAAGGTTGTGCTCAGCTTTCAGCGGCAAGAGACGGCCCAGCTCCTCGAGGAGCAGGACCAGATGCTCAAAGGACAGGTCGAGTCGCTCCGCGAGCTGGCCCGCCAGGACGACGACGCGTTGGTCTTCAAGCTCCGCAGCAGCAACGTCGAAAAGAGGCTGACGGGCCTGCTGGCCGTCGCCCTCAAGCGCGCCCACCTGGAGGGCGAGCTGATCGAGCGGCTCAATGACCACAGCACGGACGTGGGCCGCCTGGCGCACCGGGTGTTGGTCCGGCTGGCACGCGGGACGGACTTTGGTCCCACGCGCAACGCCAACCGGGCGCAGCGGCTGCTGGCCATCCACCGCTGGCGCCAGTGGTGGGCTATGCAGGACGCCGCGCATGCCGGCCGGAACGACGACGCCAAAGGGATCGACCCGACCTCCCCGGAGCGGCAGCCTGCTGCCGACGACGACCAGGCGTCAATGACCGCAGTCTTTCTGGAAAACCTGGACCGGCAAACGGCGGCCCTGAGCATGGAACCGGTCAAGGCGCCGGCCGAGCAACAGGAGGCGGCGCTGGCCAAGCTCAAGGATGGCAAGGGCGTAATCTACACCGAGGCCCTGGCCGCCAGCATTCCGGTGCTGGCGCCCGCCGTGCAAGCCAACGCCCGCCGCGCCCTGGCCGAGCGCCTGACGCGCATGACGGCCAAGACCCTGCGCGACAAGTTCAAGGATGACGACGACGAGGTCCGCCGTGCGGCTGCATTGGCCGCCGGCACAAAGAAGGACCAGGCCCTTATCCCGGACCTGATCGCCCTGCTGGATGACGTGGAGCCGGTCGTGGCGCGTGCGGCCCGCGCGGCCCTGAGGAACATTGGCGGCCAGGACTTCGGCCCCCGCGCCGGCGCCACGGACGCCGAGCACATCGCCGCCGTCACGGCCTGGGCCGGCTGGTGGAAGAAGCACAAGGCCAAGGGATACGGCGAGGTGCCGCGTCACGCGGCGAAGACCGGCAACGGCCTGTGACGCCGCATCAATCCGGCTGCTCGCGGAAGATGCGCTCGAACTCAGCAGTGCACCGCGGGAAGACTTGCAGCAAGGCGGGATCGAAGTGCCCCGGCGAGCCTTCGACCATCAGCTGGACCGCGGCCGCGTGCGACAGCGCCGGCTTGTAGACCCGCCGCGAGCGCAGGGCGTCGTAGACGTCGCCGATTGCCACCAGCCGCGCAGCCAGGGGGATGTCCCGGCCCGCCAGCCGGTCCGGATAACCGGTGCCGTCGTAGCGCTCGTGGTGATGCCGGACGATGTCCGCCGCCATTTGCAGGAACGCCAGCGCCGAGCCGTGGTGCTTGGCGATCCCCGCCAGCGTCTCGGCGCCGATGACCGTGTGGGCCTGCATCAGCACGCGCTCGTCCGGGGTCAGCTTGCCGGGCTTCAAGAGGATGTGGTCAGGCAGGCCGACCTTGCCAATGTCGTGCAGAGGCGCGCAGCACTCAAGCATGTCGGTGAAGGTGGCGTCGATCTGGCCGGCGAAGGTCGGCGTCGTGGCGGCCGCCTCCGCCAGGCAACGCCCGTAGCGCTGCATGCGCAGCGCGTGTCCCCCCGCCTCGCCGTCGCGATGCTTGACCAGGTTGGCCAGCGCCAGCACCAGGGCGTTGCGGGCGTGGATCAGGTCGCTGTCGCGCGCCGTCAGGTTGCGCTCCAGCTCTGCGTTCACGTGGAGCAGGCGCTGGTTGAGCAGGTCGGAGCGGTCCTGGGCGTCCTTCAGCCGCAGGGCGGCCTTGACCTGGCCCAGCAGCTGCACCAGGCTGAACGGCTTGGTCAGGTAGCTGTCGGCCCCGGCCACGAGCATCTGGGCCATCTCGTCGGCCGTCGCCCGGCCGGAGAACATGATGACCTTGAGGTTCGGGCAGGGCGGCTGCTCGCGCAGGCGGCACAGCAGCTCCGGGCCGGTCATCTGCGGCATGTCAATGTCCAGCAACAGCAGGTCATACGGGTTGGCCTGGCACGCCTCCAGCCCCAGCTCCCCGTTGGCCGCCTCCTCGCACTGCAGCCCCTCGGCCTCCAGCACGTAGCGGCAGAAGCTGCGGATGCCCGGCTCGTCGTCCACCAGGAGCACGCGGTAGACACGGGCGCCGCCCTTGGCCCCTGCCGGCGAGGCCGCCCGCAGCCCGGAGATCGCCTGGCCCGGCGACAGCACGAAGTGCTCGTTCGGCTCGGGCTTCAGGAAGGGCAGCAGCGCTCGCATCACCGCCTGGGGCGTGGGATAGCGGTCGGCCGGGTCCGGCGCCATCATGCGGGCCAGCGCCGCGTCCAGTTCGGGTGGGACGTCCGGCCGCGCCCCGCGGACCGACGGCGCCGGCTGGCTCTGGCGGCGAACCATCGCCTGGACGGCGTTGCCCTCCGACACAAACGGCGCCTGTCCCGCCAGGCACCAGAACAGTGTGCCGCCCAGGCCATAGATGTCCGCCCGGATGTCCACCTTGCTGGCGTCCCGCGCCTGCTCCGGCGCCATGAAATCGACCGTCCCGAGCAGGGTACCCGGCTCCGTCTGGCGGTTGCCAAATTGCCGGGCCAGGCCGAAGTCGAGCAGCTTGGCCTGTTCCTCCGGCGTGATGAGGATGTTGGACGGCTTGATGTCGCGGTGCACTAGGTTGTGCTTGTGCGCCTCCGCCAGGGCGCAGGCAACCTGGTGGATCAGGTCGCAGGCCTTGGTCACGGGCAGCGGGCCGTGGGTCTCGATGTGCCGCTCCAGGTCCTCACCGGGCACGTACTCCATCACGTAGTAGTGGAGCACCGGGGCGTCGGCGCTCGCGCCGGGCACCTCGCCGGCGTCGATAGCCCCGACGATGTTGGGGTGCTGGAGCTGGGCCACGGCCCGCATCTCGGCGAGGAAGCGGAGCAGCAGCTTGGGCTGCTTCTCCGGGGGCAGGGCCAGCACCTTGACAGCCACCAGCCGGCGCATGCGCCGGTGTTCGGCCTTGAAGACGATGCCCATGGCCCCGGCGCCCAGGCGGCCGAGCACGCGGTAATTGCCCAGGACTAGACCGTGGCTGTTGCCAGCCGCGACCCGGCCGGCCTGGTACTCGTTCAGCAGGCCGTGCTCGCACAGCAAGGACAGCAGCGCCCGCTTGTCGGCGCACTGCTTGAGGGCGTCCCGTGCCGGCGCCGCCAGCGTCTCCCAGTCCTCGGCCAGGATCAGGGACGAGGCCAGCAGCTCTTGCAACAGGGCCTGCGGCGACGGCTGCACAATGTTCAGCGTCAGGTGCGCCGGCGGCGCGTGTTGGTCCTCAAGAGTTGCTTTCACGGTGTCACCTCGGTGACCGCTACCGGGCGGGTATCGCGGCACACGGACAGCCTCGGCCAGTGGTTCTGGTCCGCAGGCATCCCGGGCAGAGCAGGCTTTGTTTGAAGCTTGGGATACGGCTGGAAGGGAAGCAAGTCGCGCCGAAGGATCGGCTCACCGCAGGCGCGGAACAACCATTACAATCACTGTTTCATGTCGGGATGACGGGGTGAGGGCTTTCAAGCCCTCCTCCCGTCATCCCTTCGTGCGGCTTGACCGTCTCGGGCCACTTCACGGGCAGCACGTCGGCCCAGACGCGGGCACGCAGACCGGCACCTTGACCGTGGTCTGGTAGGGTACGCTCACGCAGTAGCTCACCTTGCGCGTCACCGTTTCCGGCTTGATGTCGCACACCACGTGCCGGGTCTCGACCGTCCGGGTCTCCTGCTTGTACGAGCACACTTTGACCGTGTACTCCTGCTTCCGCGGCACGCACTCATAGACCGTGCACTTGACCTTCTGCACGACGCTTTCCGTCCGCCAGCACGTGTGGGTGCAGCCCGTGCACGGGTCGGTGACGCAGACCGGCACCCTGTGGCAACACGTCACCTCGCGCTCGACTTCCCGCGGCACACGCTCGTAAACCGTGCACGACCGCTTTTCCTCCGTCCACACCGGCACGCACACCGTGACCTTCTCCGACCCGACCACCGTCCGGGGCACGACGTGGTTGATGGTGCACTTGACCTCGCGCTCCCGCCACTCCGACCGGTAACAGGTCACCGTCTTCTCGACGTACGTCACGCACGGCTGGGGAGCACAACATGCCGGCTGACAACACCCGTCCCCGTGCCCCCGGTGCCCGAACGCCCAGGCGGGAGACGCCGTCAGGGCCACGGCCGTCAAAGTCAGACTCGCCAGGATTAGCTTCTTCATCGGTGCTCCTTGTCAAAATAGGCTAAATACGCAGATAGCAACGTCTGAGCAGTTTGTATACTATAATGAGCAAAGGATGCAAGACTTTGCAACAACAAAAATGGAAAAATGGGCAAGGTCGTTATCCTTTGCGTCCGCGAAATGGTTTCCCCCCGTCCTACCATCCTGACTTCCGTTTGCAGCGCGTTTACGGACTGCGCTCTTGACACCCGCCAGGGGAGAATGCACACTCTGCATAATCTCCGATCCATCGCAACCACACCCCGGCCGCAACCGACAACCCGCGCGCGGCGCCGGTCCGGGCCGGGACCAGAAAGGGGCTGCTCATGGCCAGGCGACTCGTCGTCATCGCAGGCGCCGATGAGGGACGCTTCTTCCCGCTGGCCGACGCGACCACCGTGGTGATCGGCAGCAGTCACAAGAACACCGACATCTGCCTCCACGACCTGGCGATCTCCCGCGTGCACTGTCAGATGACGACCGCGAACGACCAGGTTGTGGTCCGCGACATCGAGCATTCGGAGGGCACTTTCGTCAACGACACGAGGGTGTCGGAGTACGAGCTCGAGGTGGGGGACGTGGTCCGCATCGGGCAATCGCAGCTCCGGCTCGAAGACCCGGACGCGCCGCCGGAGGAGCCGGTCGAGGTCGTGGAGGAGGCGCCCCCGCCGCCCAAGTCTCCCATGGAGCAGCTGGAAGAGCTGACCGGCCAGTCCATCGGCCATTACGAGATCGGCCCGGTCCTGGGCAAGGGACACTGCGGCATCGTCTTCCGCGCCACGGACACGAAGACCCAGCAGGTCGTGGCCCTGAAGGTGTTGTCTGCGGAGTTTCCGCGCGGCTTGCCCGAGCTCCAGCGCTTCATCAAGGCGATGAAGGGCCGGCTACCCGTGCGCCA
>Ga0307477_10003648_pt1 | contig 11387 bp, 8 predicted proteins | sample atmos_gasesECM2C_FD_203316 | JGI IMG/M metagenome (GOLD analysis project Ga0307477, IMG submission 203316) | Hardwood forest soil microbial communities from Morgan-Monroe State Forest, Indiana, United States - atmos_gasesECM2C_515 | ecosystem: Environmental > Terrestrial > Soil > Temperate...
CCCAGGTTCGGTGTGGGAACCTGGGTCTTGGGGTTGACGTTTGTTTGTGTGGGGTTTGCGATGCCGGCGGGGCTGAAGCGCTACTACGGGAAAGGGGATTTGCATTCTATTACGTTCAGTTGTTATCGGCGGTTGCCGCTGTTGCAGACGGTACGAGCGCGGGACATTTTTGTGAAGGAGCTGGGGAAGGTGCGCGAGGAGATGGGGGTTCGTCTGTTGGGATATGTGGTGATGCCGGAGCATGTGCATCTGTTGATGAGCGAGCCGAAAGAGGGGACGCCTTCAACGGTGCTGCACCGGTTGAAGCTGCGCGTGGCCAGGAAGCTGCGGGCGCACAGAAGGGCCGTGGGCGCGGGACAATTGCAATTGCCTTTCACGGAGAAGAGGGAACCGCTGCGGGCGTTTTGGCAGGCGCGGTTTTATGATTTCAACGTGTACAGCGAGGGGAAGAAGAGAGAGAAACTGAATTACATGCATGCGAATCCGGTGATACGCGGGTTGGTGAGGCATCCGAGAGATTGGCGGTGGAGTAGTTGGGGGTTTTACCATGGAGGAGAGAAGGGGCTCTTGGATATGGACGTGGGAGAGTGAGAAGAGAAAGTCAACCCCAGGACCCAGGTTCAAAGTACGAACCTGGGGCACCCTCCGTGCTGGTTTGAGTTGTGATTGGGAGAGGGTTTGTCATTCGATTGATCGAGATGAGAAGAGAAAATCAACCCCAAGACCCAGGTTCACAAACCTAACCTGGGGCACCCTCCGTGTGGGATTGAGTTGTGGGTGTGGAGAACCTTCTCGTTCGGTCGATGGGGGTGAGAAGGCTAGGAGACCGTAGGACTCCTGCTTGTTAAGCAACAATTGGGCACAGGGGTACTGGTGGGGCGTTGACTCCGTGGGAGGGAGCTTCCAGAATGGCGAGACGGGGAAAATATGGCTAAAAACACCCCGAAAAGCGGAATGGGACAAGAGTCTAACTCCATCGAACAGGCGATTGCACGCGCGCTAAGGGATAACCTCGAGCGCATTCAGCGCACTTCGGAAGAGCTGCATCATGCGGTAGGAGACGTGGTGGCGGCTTGCGGGAGCAACAAGCCCACGAACGCGCTGCCGTCGCTGCTGCGGGCGCAGACTTCGGCGGCGGCGCTGGCGGCTTCGCTCGAGGTGCTTTCGCGGTTTGTGGCTGTGTCCATGCAGACTGGGGCGCGGTCGCCGCTGGAAGAGCAAATTACGAATTTGGTCGGGAGAGTGGCGCACGAGCCGGCTGCTGCGCCGCAACGTCCGGCGCCTGCGCAGCCGGTGCCTATGGCTTCGCATGCTAAGGCGGAGCCGCTGGAAGTCGAGGAAGAGTCGGAGGAAGTCGAGCTGGAACTGCCTCCTGAGCCTGTGCCGCTCACGCCGATGGAGCCTACGGCGGCGGCGCTCGCGTCGGAACCGGAGATCGAGGGGGAATTCAACCTCAGCCGGCTTTCGGCCGAGGAACAGGAATTGCACCGGCGCGCGAATCGCGTGGCCAAAGTTTCGATGCAGGACATAAAAATGCTCCGACCGGAGCAAGTGCGGCAAGGCCGCGAAAAGAAAGATCTCTGCATCCGATTGAAAGATGACATTGAAAAAGCTCATCGCGAATACGACCGCCGCTTCAAACCCATCATGGATCATCCGGTGGACTACTTTTACCGCTGGATGGTGGAAATCCTTGCCGATGGCGACCCGCACGCCCTCGGCGAATATCCTTACGCTACCCCGGCGCGCCATCACTAGTCACAAGGCTTTCGGACACTTTTGTGGCTCTTCCCAAAATGCCGTATCATTGTGTTCTTCTATGCTGAAGTCTTTGATGCCGTTGACGCTTGTGGTGAGTCTGTCGCTCGGCAGCGCGTTCGGTGCTGTTACGCAAACGCCGCAGCAACAGCATAAGCGCAAGTCGAAAAAGCCCAAGTCGCCGGCGTGCCAGACGGGCTGCAAAGCGGAAACGTCAACACCGCAAGTCGCTGCGGACACGGCGGAAGACCAGGCCGCGCAACGGGAATTAGCCGATCTCGCGCGAGCGCTGCACAACGTCACGCCCAGCGCTTACGAAAAACTCTCAGCTTTCGCGGTCAAGAACACTACCAACGTCTGGGGAGCGCGCGCGGCGCTGGCTCTTGGCTATGAAGATTATTCGAAGAACCGCAGTGCGCAGGGGCTGGGTTGGCTGCTCAAGGCGCAGAATGACGCGCTGCTCCGCGAGTATGCTCTCTACTGGACGGCGCAGGCACATCGTGCGCTCGGACGCACCGCCGAGGCCTACAAAGTTTTGCAAACGATTGAGCACGACTATCCCAACACCGCGATGCGCGAACAACTGCTGGAAGCGTTTGCGCCGACGGCGGTTCAGTTGGGGCACACGCAGGAAGCCATTGATGCGCTCAACGCGTATCCCGCGACGACATCGAACACAACATTGCTTCTGGATCGCGCGCACGCCTATCAGGTGGCGCATCAGCTTCCGCGCGCGGCGAAGGATTATCAGACACTCTTCTACAAGTTTCCTCTGAGCGATGAAGCGAAGCCCGCGGGATCTGCTTTGACCCAGCTTACGCACGCTTTGGGAAAAGAATACCCGTATCCGGGCGTCGAAATGCAGGAGCAGCGCGCACAGGCTTTCTACGACGCGCACAAATGGAAGGAATCGCGCGGCGAATACGAGAAGCTTTTGACCATGCTCAAGGACCCGGCGAATCCCACGCGGCAGCGCGCGCAACTGCGCGTGGCCGAATGTCGCGTTCAGTTGAAGGGCTCGCCGTCGCTGATTTCATCGGTGAATACACCCGACATAGAGGTTGATGCGGAACGGCTCTACGCTTTGTCGCAGGCTGAGCGCACGGCGAAAAAAGAATCTGAAATGCTCTCCGCGCTGGCCACGCTGGCCCAGAAATATCCGGTGAGCAAGTGGAACGAGGACGGTTTGATGGCGGCGGGGAACTATTATTGGGTGGAACTCGACCGCACCAAAGCCGCAACCTACTACCAACGCGTGCTGGACAGCTTCCCGGGAGGGAAGTACGCCTACAACTGCGAATGGCGCATCGCTTGGGTTGCGTATCTGAATCGTCAGCCGGATGCCGAGGACCGGCTCTCGAACTTCCTGCTGAAATATCCCGTGGCAGGCAATTCCGTGGATGCCCTCTATTGGCTGGGCCATATTGCGGAGCGAGGCGAGAATCCCGCGCGCGCACGCAGCTATTACGCCAAAGCCGTTGAACGCTTTCCGCAAACCTATTTCGGCAATGCCGCGGCAGCGCGCCTCGCCAAGCTTGGTCCTGGCGATGAGAGCCCTGTGGAGGCTCTCGAAAAGATTCCGCCACCGCCGGCGCTTCGGCCGTTTGACGAGCCCATCCCGGTTGCGGCCGAAGATCGCTGGGCTCGCGCGCAGGCCTTGCGCAGTATCGCTTTCGATGCTTCTGCGGAACAGGAGTTGAAGAACGCCTACTTCGCGACGTCTTCGCCGCGATTCCTGCTGGAAGCCGCGCAAGCTGCTTTCGATCAAGGGCACTACGGCGCGGGCATGGCATATGCGCGCATCGTCGTGCCGAATTTCGATGCGCGGAAGATCAGCGATTTGCCGGTCGCCGCATGGAAGGCGCTCTATCCGCTCCCGTATGAAGCCGCGCTCCGCCGCGAGGCCGCCAAGAATGATTTCGATCCCATGTTTGCCGCAGGACTCATCCGCCAGGAGTCCACGTTTCAGGCGGATGCCGTCTCGCACGCCAACGCCATCGGCTTGATGCAAGTCCTGCCGAAAACGGGGAAGCTCCTCGCCAAGCAGCTCAAGGTGCGCTACACCAAGGACAAGTTGTTCGAGCCCGAATACAACATCGAACTTGGCATGGCCTACATCGCCAATCTGGTGCGACTCACCGGCTCGCGCGAGTCCGCTGCCGCCGCGTACAACGCGGGCGAGGACCGCATCGCCGCCTGGAAAAGCGAGCGCAACTACGAAGAGATTCCCGAACTCGTTGAATCCATTCCTTTCACAGAAACCCGCGATTACGTACAAATCGTCTTGCGAAACACGGAAGTCTACCGGATGATTTATGGTCAGCCGAGCGTGGCGCTGCGAGCGGCCACGGGCCACGCGCGCTGACGAAGAATTCGCATTCGAGCGTCTTACGTTTTGTGCGGGTGCAGCGAACTGCGCCACTTCAATGAGGTTTTCATTTTCTTGAGAAGGTGAAATGAGTTCTCCCGACCCCAAGATGGCGCATATTTCGCGGCGCATGCTTTCGGCCAAGGCCGAACAATTTACCGAATCCGTCATCCGCGAAATGACGCGGCTCGCGCTGAAGCACGGCGCCGTCAATCTTTCGCAGGGATTCCCGGATTTTGCCGCGCCGGAGGAAATCAAGGAAGCCGCGCGCAAAGCCATCAGCGATGACATCAATCAATACGCGATTACATGGGGCGCGAAGCCGCTGCGCGACGCCATCGTCGAAAAGTTCGAGCGCACTCAGGGCGTCAAATATGATCCCGAGCGCGAAATCACCATTTGTTGCGGCTCAACCGAAGCAATGATGTCCGCGATGATGGCGATCATCAATCCCGGCGATGAAATTGTTGTTTTCGAGCCGTTCTATGAAAACTACGGACCAGACGCGATCCTGAGCGGTGCCACCCCGCGTTTCGTAAAACTCCGCACGCCCGAGTGGTCCTTCGATGAAAGAGAGCTCGCTTCCGCCTTCGGGCCGCACACCAAAGCGATCATTCTCAATACGCCGAACAATCCCACGGGGAAAGTTTTCACACGTGCGGAGCTCGAATTCATCCGCGATCTTTGCGTGCGCTGGAACGCCTACTGTATCACCGACGAAATCTACGAACACATTCTCTACGACGGCGCCGAGCATATCTCCATGGCGCGGATTGATGGGATGCGCGAGCGCACGATTGTCATCAATGGGCTTTCAAAAACATACAGCGTTACGGGATGGCGCGTCGGGTGGGTGCTCGCGCCGCCGGAGCCCACGCAGCCCATTCGCAAGGTGCATGATTTCCTGACGGTGGGTGCGGCCGCTCCCTTACAACAAGCTGGCGCCAGCGCGATGCGCTTTCCGCAGAGCTATTACGATAAACTCGCCGCCTCGTACTTGGCCAAGCGCGAACGGCTTCTGAAAATTCTCACCACCGCGGGCTTCACTGTGTTCAAGCCGCGCGGCGCGTATTACATCATGACGGACATCTCTCGCTTTGTGGATCCAGACCCGGTTCGTTTTCAAGCCGAGACGAAAGACGTGCGCTTCGCCAAATACCTCGTCGAAGAAATCGGCGTGGCGGTGGTACCCGGCTCCAGCTTTTACAACGATGCCGAAGATGGCGCCTCGCAGGTACGCTTCACCTTCTGCAAAAAAGAAGAGACTTTAGCCGCCGCCGAAGAGCGCCTCGCCAAGTTGCGGCCTTGAGTCACCGGCGGGAGATGCCCATGCGGGTCTTCATTAGAGCGATTCTATTTCTATGCGCCACATCTTTGCTCGCCCAGGAGGGTGGCCCGTCCCACGCGTTTGACTACGATTCCAAGGCACCGCTGGACATCCAGGAAGCCGGCGTGGAACCCCGCGGCAACGTCGCAATCCACGATATTTCTTACGCAAGTCCGAAAGGCGGGCGCGTCCCCGCTTATCTCGTGGTCCCGGAAGGGAAAGGGCCATTTGCCGCAGTCCTTTGGGGACATTGGTACTGGCCACATTCTGCTTTCTTCAACCGCACGGAATTTCTGGAAGAAGCTGTTGTTCTTGCTCGTGTCGGCGTGGTCTCTCTTCTCCCCACTGGCGTGAACGCGCGGCCTGGCCACGTCGATGACCCGGATGAAATGAGCGATCAGCAGGTGGCCGATCTGATTCACCAGATTGTGGACATGCGAGGCGGCGCCGATCTGCTTTTAGGGCGTAAAGACATTGATCCGCGGCGGTTTGCGTATGTCGGCCACAGCTACAACGCTACCGTCGGCGCTTTCCTCAGCGGCATGGACAAGCGCTTCAAAGCATTCGTCCTCATGGCGGGGGGGTTGTCGGATGAAGTGGATTTAAAAACGGACGAGTACAAACAATTTCGTCAAAAATATGGGCCGGAAAAGTTTGATGTGCAGGTCGCCAAGCGCGGATGGCTCGATCCAGGTAAATTTGTTTCGCATGCCTCGCCTGCCACCGTTTTCCTGCAATACGGGACGCACGACTCGGCATTTTTGTCTCCCGAGCGGGCACGGCAATACGAGGCTGTCGTCAGCGAACCCAAGCAGTTCAAACTTTACGACGCCCCTCATGCGCTGAACGCCGAAGCCCGCCGAGACCGCCTGGCCTTCCTTGTGAATCAGCTCATGCTGAAGCCGCTCGAGCCATCCTTGGTAGCAGCAATCCCCGATCTGCCTCAACCGCCGGAATAGAATCCGTAGCAGCCCAGCTCCGGCTGGCCTCGCCGGACAGCGCGCTGCCAGTCGTCGATCGGAAAACTCTGTGCTAGAATCCGCACGCGACAATTTCTATGCCGGCAAAACTGGAACTCATCCCCGCTAGTACGCGACTGGAAGCTACCGGCGACGGCGCGTCATTCGACATTTCTGGGAGCGCGTCGCGCACGTTTTTTTGTCGCCTCACGGTCACGGAGCAAATTGAGCAGGAATCGCTGGACGTCTCGATCTGGGGTTCTGCTGATGGGGAAACGTGGCCGAAGAAGCCGCTACTGAAGCTGCCGCAGCAGTTCTATCGCGGAACGACCAAGATGGTGCTTGATTTGTCGCTGCGCCCTGAGGTGAAGTTCATCCGCGCCCGCTGGGAGCTCAATCGCTGGGGCCGGGTGGCACCCACGGCGATGTTTGTTGCCGGGATGGATCTAGTGGAAGTCCCGCCGATGTCGCGCGAAACTCCTACCAAGCGCATGGCCTTGGTGACAGGCTGAACCTCTGCCAATTCCACGTCATGCAAGCGGGTAAAGTGAATTTCCGCGCTTGTTTTTTGGCATTGCAATTTAGCTTCTAAATTTTATATAAATTATGCAATTTCAGATACTTCAAGGGTTTTTAGGGGTAGGAGACTGACGGTCGGTTGCCCTGTGGTGGTTAGCCCCCTACCCCGCGAGTGGTCTTGCCTATATAGACGAGGGCAGCGGCCAATTAGTTTCCTGATTGCCTGAAAATAGTTTGTGGGCCGCCGGACCCTATTCCCCGATTGGTACGGTGTCCAGATAGCGGGCTACCGCTACTTTCCACTGGAACTTTTGTTGAATCGCCGCCTGCAGAGCTTGGGCGGCCACCGGTTCGCCATGGGTCAAATAGGTCTGCTTCGGCGGGGCGGGCAGTCCCGTCAGCCAGCGCAGCAGTTCGCTCTTTCCGGCATGGGCTGAGAACTGCCCCATTTCCACGATCTCCGCGGCGACCGGCACATCCTGGCCATAGAGCTTCAGCGACTTCGCGCCTTCCTGCAAAGCACGCCCGCGCGTCCCTTCCGCCTGGAACCCTGCCAGGATGACCGCGTTGCGCTTGTCCGGCAGTCGCTGCGCGAGGTGATGCAGCACGCGCCCGCCGCTTACCATGCCGCTGGCGGAAATGATGATGCAGGGTGTCTTGACGTTGTTGATGGCCTTCGATTCTTCGACGGAACGCGTCAGATGAAATTCATGAACGTCCAGAGGATCGCCTTTTCCATCACTGCCTTCTTCTTTCACATAGTCCAGGTCGTGATCTTCTTTGTATTTCAAATACAAATCGGTTGCGCTCAGCGCCATCGGGCTGTCCACGTACACCGGAAGCCGCGGAATGCGCTGCTGGTCCTCGAGTTGCCGCAGATAGTACATGAAGGTCTGCGTGCGGCCGATCGCGAAGGAGGGAATCACGATGGAGCCGCCGCGTTGCACCACGCGGTTCACGATACCAGCAAGCAGCTCCGCTGGATCACCATCCGGATGCTCGCGGTCTCCATACGTGGATTCGCAAATCAGCATATCCGCGTTCGACGGTGGCGTTGTGGGATCTTTCAGAATTACCTGATTGTATCGTCCAATGTCGCCCGAGAAGACCACGACGGTCTTTTTGCCGCCCTCAGTAATGGTGAGTTCCAGGCTGGAAGAACCCAGGATGTGCCCCGCATCATACGATGACACATGAAATTCGGGGCTGATGTCGAACGCGCCGCTCCGTGGCATGTTTTTGATCAGCTTCAACGCGGGATCCACATCCGCCGTGGTGTAGAGCGGCTGCGGATTTGCGTGCCGGGTGTCTTTATGAGCCTGCGCGTGCAGCGTGTCCTCTTCCTGCAGATGCGCGGAGTCCTTCAGCAAGAGAGTCGTAAGTTCGATGGTCGCTGGATTGGCGTAAATCGGTCCGCGGTAGCCGGCTTTTACGAGCACCGGCAGCCATCCGGTGTGATCCAGGTGTGCGTGCGTGAGCACCAAATAGTCGATCGTCTTCGGATCGATGGTCAGCGGCTTATAGTTGCGGTCTTGCAGCTCTTGCGAGCCTTGGAAAATTCCGCAATCCACCAGCAGCCTCTTGCCCGCCGCCTCCACCAAATACTTCGAACCGGTAACGCTGCCTGCCGCGCCAAGAAAAGTCAGTTTTGCCATAGGCCTGCCATTCTACAGAATTCGAGCCGGTGGCACATCTCGACGCAAGAGCGCCTCCACGCGTCCAGCGTTTCCGCAAAAGAAAGCGGAGTGAATCCTTCGATTCGCTCCGCTTTCCTGCTTCGACTTAGAACTTAGAACCGAAAACTGCGTTCAATCCGCCGCGCTGGCTTGTTTTACCTTGGCGATGACCGATTCGATGTTCAGCCCTAGCCCTTTCGCCACCCCTGTTCCGTATGCCGGATCGGCCTTGTAGAAGTGCTGAATTTGCAGCTCCTGGATGCGCTGCGGTACGCCATTGCCCAGGCTGGAGACGATGTTGTCAATCAACCGCTGTTTCGCGTCCGCGGGCATGAGCCGGAAAAGATTTCCGGGCTGAGTGTAGTAGTCGCTGTCTGCGCGGTGATCGTGCCGCGCTACCGTTCCGCTTACGGCATGCGGCCGCTCCACATATTTTTTGTCCTGCGTCGGCCCACCGAAGCTATTCGGCTCATAGTTCACTGCCGGCCCACCGTTGCCGTCAAAGCGCATCGCTCCATCCTTGTTGTAGGTGTGATACGGGCACTGCGGCTTGTTCACGGGCAGGGAATCGTAGTTCACGCCCAAACGGTAGCGGTGCGCATCCGGATAGGAGATCAAGCGCGCCTGCAGCATCTTGTCCGGCGAAAAGCCCATACCCGGGACGACGTTGCGCGGTTCGAATGCCGCCTGCTCGACTTCCGCAAAATAATTTTCCGGATTGCGGTTCAATTCCAGTTCGCCGACTTCATGCAAGGGATAGTCCTTGTGCGGCCAAACCTTGGTCAGGTCGAACGGGTTAATATGATACGTCTCCGCATCCTTTTCCGGCATGATTTGCACGGAGACGCGCCACTTCGGGAAGTCGCCCTTCTTAATCGCGTGGAAAAGATCGCGCTGCGAATAGTCCGGGTCCGTTCCTTCCAGTGCGCCGGCCTGCTCGCGGAAGAAATTCTTAATCCCTTGCTTGGTCTTGAAGTGCCACTTCACGTAGAAGAGTTCATTCTTCGCGTTGATCAGGCTGAAGGTGTGGCTGCTGTAGCCGTTCATGTGCCGGTAGCCGTCCGGTGTACCGCGGTCGGAAAAGAGAATGGTCACCTGGTGCAGCGATTCCGGCGAGAGCGACCAGAAATCCCACATCATTGTGGGTGACTTCAGGTTGGTCTCCGGATCGCGCTTCTGCGTGTGGATGAAATCCCCGAACTTCAGCGGGTCGCGAATGAAGAAGACGGGCGTGTTGTTTCCCGTCATGTCCCAGTTGCCTTCCTCGGTATAAAACTTCAGGGCAAAGCCGCGCGGGTCGCGCGCCGTATCCGCTGAACCCTTTTCACCGCCCACGGTCGAAAAGCGGATGAAGGTCGGCGTCTTCTTGCCGACGGCGTTGAACAGTTTTGCTGTCGTGTACTTGGTGATCTCCGCGCTCGTGCATACGAAGTGTCCGTGAGCGCCTGAACCTTTCGCGTGCACCACACGCTCCGGGATTCTTTCCCGGTTGAAGTGCGCCATCTTTTCGAAAAGCAGGAAATCTTCGAACACCACCGGCCCGCGTGGCCCCACGGTGAGCGAATTCTGGTTGTCGCCCACAGGACGGCCCGCGTCTGTAGTCATGATTGTCTTTTTTTCTTCCGCCATGAATCCTCCTCAGTTCGATCGCAGCGGCCGCGCAAGACAAGTCCGCTGGAATCGCAACCGCTATAGTGGGGGGCCGCGACCTATACATCCAATATATAGTTCAGATAGGATGGATAGGCATAGCCTATGGAGCTCCATCAACTTCGCTACTTCTGCGCTGTCGCCGAAGCCGGCAACTTCAGCCGCGCCGCGGAGCAATCGCACGTCTCGCAGCCGTCGCTCTCCCAGCAGATCATGAAACTCGAGGACGAGCTCGGCGCGCGCCTGTTCGACCGTCTCGGCCGTTCCGTGCGGCTCACCGACCTTGGCAAGACGTTTCTCCCCCGGGCTCGCGCCGTTCTTCGCGAACTGGAAGCCGCGAGAGGTGATGTCGTCGAGCGAAAAGATTCGATCAGCGGCCTCATTACCGTGGGCGTGATTCCTACCGTGGCACCCTACTTTCTTCCGTCGCGTCTTACTTCGTTTTCGCGAAAATTTCCGCAGGCGGAACTGATCGTCGTGGAAGAGATCACTCCGGTCCTTCTGGACCGTCTCCGTGCCAGCACCATTGACGTCGCGATCCTCGCGCTTCCCATTCGCGGCCACGAATTCGAAACTACGCCGTTGCTGAAGGAGCGCCTTTTCGCCGCGCTCCCCAAAAACCACAAACTCGCCAAGCGCCGCTCGCTCTCTCTGAAAGATCTCCGCTCCGAACCATTCTTGCTGCTGCGCGATGGCCACTGTTTCCGCGACACGGCCGTCGCGGCCTGCGATCGTGCGCGCCTTCATCCGCAGGTTATTTTCGAAAGCGGGCAATTCAGCAGCCTGCTCAGCATGGTTGGCGCCGGCATGGGTGTGTCCATCGTTCCGGAAATGGCCATCGAAAAGAAATCGCATTGCCGCTACGTCCACATCGCCGACGAACAAGCCACCCGCACCATCGGCACAGCCCTCCTTCGCGGCCGCTCCCTCACTCGCGCGCACCACGCCTTCCTCGCCCATCTCCGAGCCAGCTAACCGTTATTTTTATTGGATGATCCTTCATGGAAATTCCGCGATTCGCTTTTCCGCGCGTGTTGAACCTCTTTGATAATGTCCCCTCCGGCCCCCATTAGAAATGTCCCCTACACTGCGACCTCCAGAGGAGGTCCGGTTGAAGAGGACAGCGATGA
>Ga0307477_10003649_pt1 | contig 11386 bp, 8 predicted proteins | sample atmos_gasesECM2C_FD_203316 | JGI IMG/M metagenome (GOLD analysis project Ga0307477, IMG submission 203316) | Hardwood forest soil microbial communities from Morgan-Monroe State Forest, Indiana, United States - atmos_gasesECM2C_515 | ecosystem: Environmental > Terrestrial > Soil > Temperate...
CGCGCACCTTCTGCACGATCACCTGCTTGGCCTGCTGTGCGGCGATGCGGCCGAAGGCCACCGATTCGATCGGCTGTTCGACGTAGCCGCCGACCAGCGCCTGCGGATCGACCTCGAGCGCGTCCTCGAGCCGCAGCTCGTGCTCGGGGACCTCGAGCTCCTTGGAGTCGTCGGCGAACACCTTCCAGCGGCGGAAGGTCTCGTAGTCGCCGCTCTTGCGATCGATGACGACGCGCGCATCCCACTCCTCGTTGTGCTTCTTGCGGGTGGCGGACGCGAGCGCGGCCTCGAGCGCCTCGAAGATCACTTCCTTGTCGACGCCCTTCTCGTTGGAGACGGCATCGACCACCATCAGAATCTCTTTGTTCACTGCTGTCGTACCTCTAGCCTGTCACGCGCGCACCCAAGCGACGCACTCATTGGGGCGCCAGTCGCGCCTTGCCTATCTCGTCGAAACCCACCGTCACCTGCTCGCGATCGACCTCGAGCGCGAGACCTGCATCGTCCACGGTGAGCAGCGTGCCGGTGTAGCGGCGCCGCCCGGCCCGCGGCTCTTTCAGCTCGACGAACACCCGCGAGCCGAGGAAGCGGTCGAAATGCGCCCGGGTGCGCAGCACCCGGTCGAAGCCCGGCGAGGACACTTCCAGCGTGTACGCGGTCGGGATCGGATCCGCGACGTCGAGTAGCGCGGAGACCACGCGGCTCACCCGGGTGCAGTCCTCGACCTTGATTCCCGCGGGACTGTCGATGAACAGCCGCAGCACGCCGTGGGCGCGGCCGGCGCCGTATTCGAGCTCGACGAGCTCGAATCCCAGCCGCCCCAGCACCGGTTCGATGAGGGCGATCAGCCGCTCCCGCAAGGGTCCCATGTCATCACCGCTTTCCCCGCACCGCGCCGCCAGCGCGTCGCCGCAAACAAAAATGGGCCTGAAGGCCCACCAAAAAAAAAGCCCCGCAGGGGGCTTTCCGGTCTCGATCGTTCGGGGGTGCCGCCGCCGGAAGATCTCCGGAAGCGTCCAGCGGCACCAGCCACCCGTCCCGCGCGGCTCTCGGGGCCCGCGAGGGGCGCGCATTCTACCGGAACGCGCCCGGCAGGGGAACCGCCCGCGCAGGCTCCACCCCCAGTTTTGCGCTCTAGACCTGTATAGACAAGAGGCCGGGGGCGGTGGCAGGATGCGGCCCCGGCGCACCGCGTGCCGCGCGGGCCGCCAGCCAAGGCCGAAAAATGCCCGCACCCGAAGCCGCCGCGCGCTACCTGCAGGTCAAGCACTTCATCCTCGAGCGGATCGCCGGGGGCGCGCTGCGCGCCGGCGAGCGCGTGCCGTCCGAGAACGAGCTGACGCGCGCGCTGACGGTGTCGCGCATGACCGCGAACCGCGCGCTGCGCGAGCTCGCCGCCGACGGGGTGCTGGTGCGGGTCGCCGGCGTCGGCACCTTCGTCGCCGAGCAGCGCGTGCATGCCCACCCGCTCGAGGTGCGCAACATCGCCGATGAGATCCGCGCGCGCGGCCACGACTACCGCGTGAAGGTGATCGCCCTGGAAACGGTGAGCGCGCCGCGCGAGCTCGCCGAACGCTGCGGCGTCAGGCCCGGCGCGCCGCTCGATCACTCGCTGCTCACCCATTTCGCCGATGGGCTGCCGCTGCAGGTGGAGGAGCGCTACGTCAATCCGCAGGTGGCGCCGGGCTACCTGCGCAACGACTTCTCGCGCACCACGCCGCACGAGTTTCTCATCCGCGTGGCGCCGCTGCAGCGCGCCGAGCACACGGTGCGGGCGCTGCTGCCCGAGGCGCGCATCCGGCGGCTGCTGAAGCTCGCGCCCGGCGAGGCATGCCTGCTCATCCTGCGGCGCACCTTCTCGCACGGGCGCATCGCCAGCGTCGCCGATCTGTATCACCCGGGCTCGCGCTACGAGCTCGCCGCCACCGTCAGCCGAGGTAGTAACCCATGACCAACCCCTCTGCACGCCTGCCGCTGCGCGCCCCGCGGGGCACCACGCTCAGCGCCCGGAGCTGGCTCACCGAGGCGCCGCTGCGCATGCTCATGAACAACCTCGATCCGGAGGTCGCCGAGCGACCCGGGGAGCTGGTGGTGTACGGCGGCATCGGCAAGGCGGCCCGCAACTGGCGCTGCTACGAGCAGATCGTGAGCGCGCTGCGCGTCCTCGGCGACGAGGAAACCCTCCTCATCCAGTCGGGCAAGCCGGTGGGCGTGTTCCGCACCCACAGCGACGCCCCGCGCGTGCTGCTGGCGAATTCGAACCTGGTCGCACGCTGGGCCGACTGGGAGCACTTCAATGCCCTGGATGCGAAGGGTCTCATGATGTTCGGCCAGATGACCGCCGGCTCGTGGATCTACATCGGCAGCCAGGGCATCGTGCAGGGCACCTACGAGACGTTCGTCGAGATGGGGCGCCAGCACTTCGGCGGCAACCTCGCCGGCCGCTGGATCCTCACCGCCGGCCTGGGCGGCATGGGCGGCGCGCAGCCGCTGGCCGCCACCCTCGCCGGCGCCTCGATGCTCGCGTTCGAGTGCCGCCCCGAACGCATCGCCAAGCGGCTGCAGACGAAGTACCTCGACGTGCAGGCGGGCACGCTCGAGGAGGCGCTCGAGCTGCTCGAGCGCGCGCGCCGCACCGGTAAGGCGCTCTCGGTGGGGTTGCTCGGCAACGCCTGCGAAGTGCTGCCGGAGCTGCTGCGCCGCGGCGTGCATCCGGACGCCGTCACCGACCAGACCTCGGCGCACGACCCGGTCAACGGCTATCTGCCCGGCGGCTGGAGCGTAGAGAAGTGGGACCGCCTGCGTGCCGAGGAGCCCAAGCAGGTGGCGCGCGAGGCGCGCGCCTCGATGGCGCGTCACGTGCAAGCGATGCTCGCCTTCCAGAAGCTCGGCATCGCGGTGTTCGACTACGGCAACAACCTGCGCCAGATGGCCCTGGACGAGGGAGTCAAGGAGGCGTTCGCCTTCCCGGGCTTCGTGCCGGCGTACGTGCGGCCGCTGTTCTGCCGCGGCATGGGACCGTTCCGCTGGGTGGCGCTGTCGGGCGACCCGCAGGACATCTATCGCACCGATGCCAAGGTGCGCGAGCTGCTGCCCAACGACCAGCATCTGCATCACTGGCTCGACATGGCGCGCGAGCGCATCCAGTTCCAGGGGCTGCCGGCGCGCATCTGCTGGGTCGGTCTCGGCGACCGCCATCGCGTCGGGCTCGCCTTCAATGAGATGGTGGCGCGCGGCGAGCTCAAGGCGCCCATCGTCATCGGCCGCGACCATCTCGACTCGGGATCAGTCGCGAGCCCCAACCGCGAGACCGAGGCGATGCGCGACGGCTCGGATGCGGTGGCCGACTGGCCGCTGCTCAACGCGCTGCTCAACACCGCCAGCGGCGCGACCTGGGTGTCGATCCATCACGGCGGCGGCGTCGGCATGGGCTACTCGCAGCACGCCGGCGTGGTCATCGTCTGCGACGGCAGCGCCGCGGCCGCGCGGCGCATCGAGCGGGTGCTGTGGAACGATCCTGCCAGCGGCGTCATGCGCCACGCCGACGCCGGTTACGACAGCGCCATCCAGTGCGCGCGTGAGCGGGGACTGAACCTGCCGTTCCTCGAGGCCCCGGGTCGGACCGCGCAATGAGCGCAGCGCTGCGGCTGTGGCGCAACGCCCGCCTCGCCACCGGTGAGCCCGGCGCGGCCGCGGTGGCGCGCGGTGCGCTCCTGACCCGCGGTGCGCGCATCGAGTGGGTGGGCGAGGAAGCGGCGCTGCCCGCGGCGCCGTCGGCGCAAGTGCACGATCTCGGCGGCGCCTGGGTCACCCCCGGGCTGATCGACTGCCACACGCACCTGGTATTCGCCGGCACGCGCGCCGACGAGTACGCCCAGCGCCTGCGTGGGGCTTCCTATGAGGAGCTCGCGCGCGCCGGCGGCGGCATCCTCGCGAGCGTGCGCGCCGTGCGTGCGGCCACCGAGGAGCAGCTGTTCGCCGCGAGCGCCCCGCGACTGGCGGCGCTGCTCGCCGAAGGGGTGACCACGATCGAGATCAAGTCGGGGTACGGGCTGACGCTGGCCGATGAGGCGAAGATGCTGCGTGTCGCGCGCGAACTCGGGCGTGCCTTCCCGGTCACGGTGTGCACCTCGCTGCTCGCCGCCCATACGCTGCCGCCCGAGTTCCGCGGGCGCGCCGACGACTATATCGACACGGTCGCGCGCGAGTGGCTGCCGGCGCTGCTCGCCGAAGGGCTGGTGGATGCGGTCGATGTGTTCTGCGAGAGCATCGCCTTCAGCGTCGCGCAGGCCGAACGGCTGTTTCTCGCCGCGCGCGCCCACGGTGTGCCGGTGCGCATGCACGCCGAGCAGCTCAGCAACCAGGGCGGCACCCTCATGGCCGCGCGGCACGGCGCGCTGTCCTGCGATCACCTCGAGTACGCCGGCGAGCGGGAAGCGGCGGCGCTCGCCGCGGCCGGCAGCGTCGCGGTGCTGCTGCCGGTCGCCTTCTACTGCCTTGCCAGCCGGCAGCTGCCGCCGGTGGCGGCGCTGCGCGCCGCCGGCGCTGCGATCGCGGTGGCGAGCGACTGCAATCCCGGTTCGGCGCCGGGCAGCTCGCTTCTCACCGCGATGAGCATGGCGACGCGCCTGTTCGGTCTCACCACCGAGGAGGCGCTGCTCGGCGTGACACATCACGCGGCGCAGGCACTGGCGCTCGGTGGCACGCGCGGCGTGCTCGCCCCCGGACAGGCGGCCGACTTCGTGGTGTGGAACGTCGGCTCGCCGGCCGAGCTCGGGTACTGGATTGGTTTCAACCCCCGGCGCACGGTAGTGCGCGGCGCGGAGATCCTGCGATGGACGAATCAGACTCCCTGAAACTGGGCACACGGCCGCTGCGCCTCGCGGAGCTGCGGCGCGTCTACGAGGGACCGGTCACGGTGTGCATCGAGCCGGCCGCGCTCGCCGCGGTGCGCGAAGCGCATGCGGTCACCGTGCGCATCGCCGCCGCGGAAGCACCCGCCTACGGCATCAACACCGGCTTCGGGCTGCTTGCCCAGACGCGCATCCCTGCGGCGCAGCGCACGCTGCTGCAGCGGAACATCATCCTCTCGCACAGCAGCGGCGTCGGACCGCCGCTCGATGACGCGGTGGTGCGCCTCGCCCTGGTGCTGAAGCTCGCGAGCCTGCTGCAGGGCTTCTCCGGCGCGAGCGTCGAGCTCACGCGCTTCCTCGAGCGGCTGTGCAACGCGGGGCTGCTGCCGTGCGTGCCGGCGCAGGGCTCGGTGGGCGCCTGCGGTGACCTTGCACCGCTGGCGCACCTGTCGCTCGCGCTGCTCGGACTCGGCAGCATCCGCCGGCACGGCGAAGTGCTGCCGGCCGCCGAGGCACTGGCGCAGGAAGGACTCGCGCCGCTCACGCTCGGCCCGAAGGAGGGCCTGGCAATGCTGAACGGCACCCAGATCTCGACCGCGCTCGCGCTCGCCGGGCTGTTCGAGCTCGAGCGCGTCTACGCCGGCGCGGTGGTGAGCGGCTCCCTGTCGCTCGATGCGCTGCAGGGCAGCGATGCGCCGTTCGATCCGCGCATTCACCACCTGCGCGGACACGACGGGCAGGCGCGCGTGGCGCAGGTCTACCGCGAGCTGCTCGCCGGCAGCGAGATCCGCGAATCACATCGCGACTGCGCCCGCGTGCAGGATCCGTACTCGCTGCGCTGCCAGCCGCAGGTGATGGGCGCCTGCCTCGATCTGATGACCCAGCAGGCCGCCACCCTCACCACCGAGGCCAATGCGGTCACCGACAACCCCCTGGTATTCCCCGACAGCGGCGAGGTGATCTCGGGCGGTAACTTCCACGCCGAGCCGGTCGCCTTTGCCGCCGATATTCTCGCCCTCGCCTGCGCGGAGATCGGCTCGATCACCGAGCGGCGCATCGCGCTGCTGGTGGACCCGAAGATGAGCGGCCTGCCGCCGTTTCTCGCCCCCGACAGCGGCGTCAACTCCGGCTTCATGATGGCGCAGGTAACCGCCGCGGCGCTGGTGGCGGAGAACCGCATGCTGTGCCACCCGGCGAGCGTCGACAGCATTCCAACTTCCGCCAACCAGGAGGATCACGTCAGCATGGCGACACACGGCGCGCGGCGGCTGCTCGGCATGACGGCGAATGCCGCCAACGTCGTAGCCATCGAGTTTCTCGCCGCCTGCCAGGGCATCGATCTGCGCGCGCCGCTCAAGACCTCCGCGCCGCTGGCCACCGCGCACAGCGCGCTGCGGCTGCAGGTGCCGTTCGCCGCACACGACCGGCTGCTGGCGCTCGACATCGAGCAGGCCGCGCTCACCGTGCGCCGCAAGGAAGTGCTGTCGCTCGCCAGCGAGCTGTTGCCGAGCTACCGCTGAGCGGGACGGACGCGCAACGTGCGCGGGCGACCTGCCGCGGACATCGGCGTCCACCCGGAAGGTCAGGCGCAGCGATAGCGGCTGCGCGGGGCGCCTTCAGACCGGAGCGTACTCCGCGGCCTTGAGCTTGTCGGTGGCCTCGTCGGAATTCTGCTCGCGCTTGATGCGCTCGTAGATTTCCTCGCGATGCACCGCGACGTGCTTCGGCGCATTGATACCGACGCGGACCTGATTTCCCTTAACCCCCAGAACTGTGATGGTCACGTCATCACCAATCATGACGGTCTCGCCAACCCGTCGAGTGAGAATGAGCATCTTTCCATTTCCTCTGCCGTTATAGTTTTAGGTCCGCCAGGGCGAATTTAAGTTCGCTTCCTGCGCATTTTTCACTCGCGAGGGTACGCGCAAAACGCGGCAAAGAAAAATCCTAACTGCCCAAGCCCCGGCATGGCTTGAATGTTCGCGCCATCCTCTGACGTTACGGGTCACGCGACCCCTCCCCTAACAGCCGCCGCAGCGCCGTGGCGGCCGAGGCCGCGGCGGGCCCGACGATCAGGTGCACGCGACCGGGTGCCGGGGTAGCTACCGCACGCACGCCGGCGCGCTTGAGCTTCGCCGGGTCGATGCAACGGCTGTCGTGCACCGACACCAGCAGGCGGCTGGCCGCGGTGCTCAGCGCCTGCACGTTGGCGGCGCCACCGAGGGCTGCGAGCGCGGCTTCGGGTTCGCCGTCCCATGGGGCGGCGGGCGCGGCGGCGACTGCCAGCGCGAGGGTTGCAGGCGTGCCGTCCGGGAGCGCCGCTGCCCCGGTCGCACGCTGAACCTCGGCACGGATGTCCCCCGCGAGCTGGTCGGCCACGGTGCCGACCACCACCTGCAGCGTGCGGGCGGAAGGGCGCACCAGGCCGCGCGCCCCGAGCTGTCGCAACCGCTCGGGGTCGACGGCGGACTGATTCACCACCTCCAGGCGCAGCCGGGTCGTGCAGGCCGTGACCGGGCCGAGATTCGCCGCCCCGCCGAGCGCGGCCACCCAGGCCGCGGCGCCCCCCGCGGCCGGTTGGGTGAGCGGCGCGCCGGACTCGAGCGGGCCGCGGCCCGGGGTCTTGAGGTCGAAGCGCACGATGACGAAGCGGAACAACCCGTAGTAAAGCGCGAAGTACGCGAGGCCCACCGGCAGCAGCCACAACGGCCGCGTGGCGCGGCTGAAGTTCAACACGTAGTCGAACAGGCCCGCCGAAAAGCCGAACCCCAGCCGCACGTGCAGGGCGCTCATGACGATGAAAGCGATGCCGGTGAGCAGCGCATGCACCCCGTAGAGCGCCGGGGCGAGGAAGATGAAGGTGAACTCGATCGGCTCGGTGACGCCGGTGAGAATGGAAGTCAGCGCGATAGAGCCGAGCAGCCCGCCCACCGCGCGCCGCCGTTGCGGGAGTGCGGTGTGGTACATGGCGAGGCACGCTCCCGGCAGACCGAACATCATCACCGGGAAGAACCCGGCCATGAAGGCGCCGGCGCCCGGATCGCCGGCGAAGAAGCGCTTCATATCGCCAGTGACGCCGTGGTAGTCCCCGAGCAGGAACCAGGCGATGTTGTTGAGGATGTGATGCAGTCCGGTCACGATGAGCACGCGGTTGAGCACGCCGTAGGCAAACAGGCCGAACGCGCCGGCATGCAGCACCGTGCGGCTGAGCACATCCATGCCGTGCTCGAGGTGCTGCCACTGCGTGCCGAACAGCAGCGCCAGCAGCAGTCCGCCGCAGCCGCTGACGATCGGCACGAAGCGCCGCCCGCCGAAGAAGCTCAGGTAGCTCGGCAGCCGCACGTTGTAGAAGCGGTTATAGAGCGCACCGCTCATCAGTCCCGAGAGGATCCCCACCGGCACGCTCAGCTTGCTGAGCTCGTGCGCCTTGTAAGCCGCCGCCGCCAGCTCGCGCGCCCGGCCGGCGAAACCAACCAGCGCCTCGGGCGGCACGCCGATCAGCACCTGCGCGCCCTGCGTCGCGACCAGGTAGGCGACCACGCTCGCCAGTCCCGCGGCACCATGATTCTCGCGCGCGAGTCCCACCGCGACACCGATCGCAAACAGCAGCCCGAGATTGGCGAAGATCGCCTCGCCGGCGGCTGCCACCGAGGCGGAGTCGAGCAGGTCAGGCTGGCCGAGCCGCAACAGCAACCCCGCGATCGGCAGCACTGCGATCGGCAGCATCAGCGCGCCGCCGACTCTCTGCAGCGCGGCGAGCAGGGCCTTCATGAGGCGGCCGCGGCGCGCGGCGCGTCGGCGAGCAGTGCGCGTACTGCCGCGGCGTCGGGCTGCTGCAGCGCCCGCTGCGCGAGCGTCCGGCAATCGCCGAGCGTGACCGCGCCGAGGCGCGCCTTGAGCTGCGGAATCACCGCCGGCACTGCGGACAGCTCATGCACGCCCAGTCCGACCACCAGCGGCGCCGCGAGCGGCTCGGAAGCGAGCCCGCCGCACATCGCCGCGGGGCGGCCGTGGGAGGATGCAGCGGCGGCGATCTCCGCGATCAGCCGCAGCACCGCCGGGTGCAGCGCATCGAGGCGCGGGGCGAGCTGCGGATGGCTGCGATCCATGGCGAGGGTGTACTGGGTGAGATCGTTGGTGCCGATGGAGAGGAAATCCGCCACCGCGGCGAGACGGCCGGCGAGCAGCGCCGCGGCCGGCGTCTCGACCATCACCCCGACGCTCAACGGCTCCGCGCGCGGCAGCTCGCGTTGCAGCTCGCCGAGCAGCGCGCGGACCGCGAGCACCTCGGCGACCTCGCTGATCATCGGCAGCAGCAAGCGGCACGGGCCGCGCGAGCGCACCGCCAGCACGGCGCGCAGCTGGGTGCGCAGCAGCTGCGGGTGCGCAAGGCTGATGCGTATGCCGCGCAGGCCGAGCGCCGGGTTGTCCTCCGGCGGCAACGGCAGGTAGGCGATCGGCTTGTCCCCGCCGGCATCGAGCGTGCGGATGGTGAGCGGCAGGGCGCCGAGCGCCGCGGCGATCTCCTCATAAGCGGCCGTCTGCTCGGCCTGCGTCGGCGCCGACTGCCGCTCGAGGAACAGAAACTCGGTGCGCAGCAGCCCGCAGCCTTCGGCGCCGTTTTGCACGGCGGCACGCGCTTCCGCGAGTGAGCCGATGTTGGCGAGCACCTCGATGCGCGTGCCGTCGGCGGTACGACACTCGCGCTGCGCCGCGAGCTGCAATGCGGCCCGCTGCGCCAGGCGCGACGCAACTGCCGCACGCGCACGTGCCACGCGCTCACGCGCCGGCGCGACCTCGAGCACTCCGCGCTCTGCATCGAGCACCAGCGCCGTGCCGTCCGCCAGCGCGAGCACCTCGGGGCCGAGCGCGACGAGTGCCGGAATGCCCATCGCGGCGGCGAGAATCGCCGCGTGCGAGGTGGCGCCGCCGCCCGCGGCCATGCAGATGCCGGCCAGCCGCGGGCCTTCGAGCGCCGCCAGCTGCGAAGGCAGAAGCTCACGCGCGATCACGATCGCATGTTCGGGAAGCTGCGGGGCCGGCGCCGCGCCGGGGCTGGAGCCGGCGAGCGCCAGCAACACCTGCGTCTCGAGATCGAGCAGGTCGTCAGCCCGCTCGCGCAGGCGCGCATCCTCGAGCGCCTGCAGCGCCGCAGCGCCCGCACGCACCGCGGCGCGCCAGGCGAAGCCGGCGCTCGTGCCGTGCGCAATGCTCGCCCGCGCCGCGGCGAGCAGCTCCGGATCATCGAGCAGCTCCAGGTGCGCGGCCGCGATCTCGCGCGCCGGCTGGGTACTCGCCGCGTCGTCAGCCATGGCACGACGCTCGAGGCGCACGCGCACCGCCGCGCGCGCGCGCTCGAGCGCGGCAGTCTCCTCGCTCGCCCCGCCGCCGTGCTCGACAACCGTGAGCTCCGGCCGGCGCAACTGCAGCGCCTCACCGACGGCGAGTCCGCCGCTGGCGATAACCCCCGGCAGCACGCCGTCGGCGGCACTCGGCGGAGCGCCCGGCGGCGCGGGTGCGGGGCCGCCTCGCGCAGGAGCGGCACGGCCGCCGGCGGTCCTGGCCGGAGCGCCCGTGCCCGCCGCGCCGAGTGCAGCGGCCAGCGTGTCCAGCGCGATGGCCGCGTCGGGGCCGTCCGCGCGGATCTCGACCGCGTCGCCATGGCGCACGCCGAGCGCCATGAGCGCCACGGTGCTGCGCGCGTTGGCTTCGCGTCCGTGCGCGCTGAGGCGCACGTCGGCCGCGAGGCTGCGCAGCGCGCCCCCTAACAGCGCCGCGGGCCGGGCGTGAATGCCATGCTCCAGCGCGACCGTCACGCGGCGCGAGCGCGGCGCCGCCGGCGCAACAGCGACGGTCGGAGCGGCGCGGCGCACGGCCGCGGGCGCGAGCTCCATGAGGAAGTCGCCCACCGCGACGGCGCGATCGAGGCTCTGCTTCAGGATGCGACAGCCGCTATCAGCGCTGATGATGATGGGCGTGAGCACGCTCTTCGCGCGCCGCGCGAGCACATCCAGGTCGAAACTCAACAGCGGCTCGCCGGAGCGCACCTGTGCGCCCTGGCGCACGTGCGCCTCGAATCCCTCCCCGCCAAGACCCACGGTGTCGATGCCGACGTGCAGCAGGATCTCGCACCCCTCGGGCGTTCGCAGGGTCACGGCGTGCCGCGCGGCAGCGAGGACGATCAGCTCCCCCTCGCAGGGCGCACAGAGCGTGCCGCTGGTGGGATCGATCGCAACTCCGTCGCCGAGCATGCGCCCGGCAAACACCTCATCCGGGACTTCATCGAGCGGAGTGCTCCAGCCCGCCAGCGGCGCCGACACCTTGATAGTAGGCACGCGGCTCACTGTGAGAGCTGCAACCAGTCGATCGCCCACAGCGGATCGAGCCCATGCTGTGCGAAGCGCAAACACAATTCGTGCCTGCCGCTCACCGCCGGCAGGGGTACGGGCGGTAGCACCGTCACCGCGTCGTTGTCCACCGCCGGAGCGAGCGGCAGCAGCGCAACCGGCGCGCCCTCGCAGCCGTCGATGCGC
>Ga0307477_10003650_pt1 | contig 11382 bp, 9 predicted proteins | sample atmos_gasesECM2C_FD_203316 | JGI IMG/M metagenome (GOLD analysis project Ga0307477, IMG submission 203316) | Hardwood forest soil microbial communities from Morgan-Monroe State Forest, Indiana, United States - atmos_gasesECM2C_515 | ecosystem: Environmental > Terrestrial > Soil > Temperate...
AAACCTCGGTTTCAGTGGTGGCCATCCCGAGCGACGAGATGAAGGGCCGCATCATCGGCCGTGAAGGGCGCAACATTCGGGCGCTCGAACACGCGACCGGGGTGGACCTGATCATCGACGACACGCCGGAAGCCGTCATCCTGAGTGGCTTCGACCCGGTCCGCCGCGAGGTGGCGCGGGTGGCCCTCAACCACCTTCTCGTCGACGGCCGGATCCACCCGGCCCGGATCGAAGAGATGGTGACCAAAGCTCGCGGCGACGTCCAGAACCGGATTCGGGAAGAAGGCGAACAGGCGATGTTCGAGACCGGGGTCACCGGACTGCACCCGGAACTGGTGAAGCTGCTGGGGACGCTGGCGTTTCGGACCAGCTACGGACAGAACGTCCTGGTCCACAGCAAGGAGGTCTCTTTCCTCTGCGGAATGGCGGCGGCCGAGATCGGCGCCGACGTGGCGCTGGCCCGTGAGGCCGGCCTGCTGCACGACATCGGGAAGGCGATCGACCACGAGGTCGAGGGATCGCACGCCATCATCGGCGGCGAACTCCTCAAGCGGCTCGGCAAGCCAGACGCACTGGTGAACGCGGTCGCCGCCCACCACATGGACGTTGAGCCAACCAGTCTCGAGGCGATTCTGACAGTGGCTTGCGACGCGGTTTCGGCCGCCCGGCCGGGCGCCCGCCGCGAAACGCTGACCACCTACATCAAGCGGCTCGAAAAACTGGAAAGCATCGCCAATTCGTTCGAAGGGGTCGAGAAATCGTTCGCGATCCAGGCGGGCCGGGAGATCCGCATCATCGTCAAGCCGGACGCGATCGACGACAGCCGGGCCCAGATCCTCGCCCGCGATATCGCAAAGCGAATCGAAGGCGAGCTCAGCTATCCGGGCCAGATCAAGGTGACAGTGATCCGCGAGACCCGCATCGTCGAATTCGCTAAGTAACAAAGAGAGGCGACCCACACCGGGCCGCCTCTTTTGTTTTTACCGGGTGCCCTGGAGGAGCTCGCGCATCCCTACCCGGAAGGCCGTTGCCCCCGATTGCGCAGGATGGCGGACATACACAGCGCCATTGCCCACGGTGTCGGCGGCGATCCGCCCCACGCCAACGACGAGGCGGGGGCGAAGGATCTCGATCAGCCGCCGGACGTAGACCAGGCCGAGGATGACCTCCGGCCTGGCCGGACGCCGGTTGGAGAGGGGGTGGCCCTCGAGGAAGGGGTGAGTGGGGACCGTGTTCCAGAGAATGACGCGCCGCTCGGCGCGCATCTCGTCGAGCACGCCGTGCACGATGGTGCCCGACGGTTCTTTCCATGGTCGGGGGCGTCGGCTCGTCCGCCGGTACGGGTCACCCCAGCGCAATAGATCGAACTCGCTGGTAAAGGCGATGCCCGACCAGCGCATGCCCTGGTAGCCGGCGGCCTCGCCGACCGCGAGCACGTCCGCGCCTTCGCGCCCCATGAGATAGTGCCGCAGATTGGCGAGTCGAAGCGCGGGCGCATCGGCCGAATCGTCCGGACCCATCTCGCGGAATTGGTTGAAGGTGGCGCCGATGGTTGCCGTGGAGAGGTCCGCGAGCAGGGCGTCGATCGCGGCTACCTTGTTACGATCGCCCAATGCTCGTCACCGTCCTCGCGATCGGGGATATCATCGGCCGTCCTGGGCGCGAAGCCGTCGCTCGGCTCGTGCCGCAACTGCGCCGCGAGTTGAACCTCGACCTGGTGGTGGCCAACGGCGAGAATGCGGCGGGCGGTTTCGGTCTGACGCCGAAGATCGCCGATGACCTCTTCGGCCTCGGCATCGACGTGCTGACCTCCGGAAATCACATCTGGGACCAACGCGAGATGATGACCGGCTTCGACGACCGTCGACCCATTCTCCGCCCGCACAACTACCCGTCGGGGGCGCCGGGCCGGGGCTGGTTCTGTCACGACCTGGGCGAAAAGGGCCAGGTGCTCATCGGCAATGTGCAGGGCCAGCTCTTCATGCCCCCGATCGATTCGGCCTTCAAGGCCGCGGACGAGATTCTGCGCCAGGGCGCCGGGACCAAGCTGGTGCTGATGGATATCCACGCCGAGGCGACCTCGGAGAAGATCGCCCTCGGTTGGTACCTCGACGGACGGGCCAGCTTCGTCTTTGGCACCCACACGCATGTTCCCACCGCCGACGCCCGGCTGTTTCCAGGTGGGACGGCGTTCGTCGCCGACCTGGGGATGGTGGGCCCCCGAGACTCGGTGATCGGGATGGACAAGGAGGCCAGCCTCCAGCGCTTCCTGACCGGGGTCCCGTACCGCTTCAAGGTGGCGGAAGGGGTGGTCCAATTCAACTCGGTCCTGGCTGAGATCGATGCCCTTTCGGGCAAGGCGACCCGTGTGGAGCGGGTCGATCGAGAGGTGAGAGTCGAGTAAGCGCTTGACGGCCCCTGGACTTGGGGTTAAGGTGTCCGGGGGCCAATCAAACGTTCGGTCACCGATCTCAATAGAATAGATGGACACTCTGGAAACCAAACCGCCAGCGAACGGCTCGACAGGGGAGAAGACGCTTTCAGCCAGCCCGGCTGCTGGCATTCCTCGCACGGCGCGCGCCGCCATTGAGATCTTGAAGGTCTCGGCCACCTCGAAACCGGTCGCGGTCGCCGGAGCGATTGCCGGCGTGGTGCGCAGCCAGACCCGGGTCGAGGTACAGGCGATTGGGGCCGGGGCCATCAATCAGGCGGTCAAAGCGATCGCGATCTCCCGCGGCTATGTCGCGGCCGGTGGCATCGACCTCGTCTGCATCCCCTCGTTCATCGACATCTCGATCGACGGGGAGGAGCGGACCGGGATCCGTCTGCTGGTCGAGTCCCGCTAGACTCGCTCGATGGCTGAGTCGACCGCCCCGCCGCGGCTGCGGATACCGGGCGCCCCGCTAACCTTCGAACCGCACGCCTTTTCGCGACCCCGTCCCAACGGACGCAAGCGGGCGCCCTCCGGCCAACGCTTTCACCTCTGGGTGAGCGGGTGCCAGATGAACGAGTCCGATGCGGATTACCTGTCGCAGGGCCTGACGGCGGCGGGCTTCAGCGCCGTGCCCGACCTCGACCAGGCTGACCTCGCCATTCTCGTCACCTGCTCGGTCCGCCAGAACGCCGAGCAGAAAGCCTATGGCCGCTTCCGGGAGCTGAAGGCCTGGAAGCGCGCGCGCCCGGGCCGGGCGATCGCGATCACCGGCTGCATGGCCAACAAAGAAAAGGATCGGCTCTACGAGCGACTGCCCGACCTCGACTACCGCTTCGACATGCGTCAATACGAAGCCTTCATCCAGGACCTCCAGGGCGAGTACGAGACGGACCCGGCGCAAACCGGCGGGGCGATGCTGCAGCACGGGCTGACCGCCTACGTGCCGGTGATCTTCGGCTGCAACGAAGTCTGCAGCTTCTGCATCGTGCCCTTCGTGCGCGGCACCGAGCGCAGCCGGCCCCTCACCGACGTCGTCGAAGACGTGCGGCGCTTCGCCCTCCAGGGGGTGCGCGAAGTCACGCTACTCGGCCAGACCGTCAACTCCTACCGCGATCCGGACACAAAAGTGGGCCTCTCCCATCTGCTCGAGGCCGTCGGGAATGTCCCGGGCATCTGGCGGGTTCGCTTCTTGACGTCGCATCCGCGGCACGTGCACGACGACCTCCTGCTGGCCATCCGCGACCTGCCGCGCGTCTGCGAGCACCTCCACCTGCCCTTCCAGTCGGGAGACGACGCGATCCTGAAGCAGATGCGCCGGCGTTACACCACCGACGAGTACCGGGCGATCATCGCCCACGCGCGCGACCTGATCCCCGACCTTTCCGTTTCCACCGACGTCATCGTCGGCTACCCAGGGGAGACCGAGGAGCAATTCCAGAAAACCCTAGCGCTACTGGAGGAGATCAAGTTCGACGTCGTCCACATCCAGGGCTTCTCTCCGCGCCCACGGACAACGGCTGCTTTGCACCCGGACGATGTCACCCCGCCCGAGAAGAAGCGGAGGATCAACATCCTGCTCGACGCGCAGCGACGGATCGCGGAAGAGGCCAACCGACGCTGGCTCGGTCGCACAGTCGAGATGCTGGTCGAGCGCACCGAGGACTCGGAGGTCACGGGCCGTACCCGACAGAACCGAGTCATCATCGGCGCCGCGCCACTCGGCGCCCAGACCGGTACCGTTCGCCGGGTGCTGGTCGAGCAGGCCACGGCATGGCAGCTTCGAGGCCAGGTCCTCAACTAGGCAACGCCCTGAAGCCGGTCCCAGTCCTCGACCAGTACCAACGCGTCAAGCAGGAATATCCGGATGCCATCGTGCTCTTCCGGCTGGGCGACTTCTACGAGACCTTCGGTGAGGATGCGGAGCGGGCGGCGCCGCTGCTGGGCATTACGCTGACGTCGCGTGAGCTGGGCAAGGGCCATCGCGTTCCGATGGCCGGCGTTCCCTACCATGCCTACGAAAGCTACGTCGGGCGACTGCTCAAGGCGGGACTGCGCGTCGCGCTCTGCGACCAGGTCGAGGATGCAGCCGCGGCGCGCGGGCTGGTGCGACGCGAGGTCGTCCGCGTGCTGTCACCGGGGACAGTGGTCGAGGATGCGTACCTTAGCGGCGGCATCAATTACGCGGTGGCGGTCTGTCTGCGCGCCCACTACCACGGCATCGCCGCCCTCGATTGCTCCACCGGGGAGCTCGCGCTACTGCGGGTCGAACCGAGCGACGAAGCGCTGCGCGATGAGCTGGCGCGACTGCGGCCGGCCGAGCTGATCGCCTCGGAAGCCGACCGGCCACGGCTGCTCGCGCTCGCGGGGAGCACCCCGACCAGCTGGGTCGATCCGGGGGACTTCGATGCGCGAGCCGCGGTCGAGCGGCTGCAGATGCTGCTCGGCGTCGAGACGCTGGCCGCCTTCGGCTGCGATGAGTGGCCGGAGGCGCTGGCCGCCGCCCACGCGCTCCTGCGGCACGCCGAACGGTCGCGACTCAAGCTCGAGCCCGGTCTGCTGCGGTTGCATGCCGAGCATCCGCGAGCCTTCATGCATCTCGATCCGCCGACGCGGCGCAGCCTCGGACTTGCCGCAGACCGATCGTCGTCCGCCGACGACCTCGCCGCCCTGATGGTCGCCGAAGCGACGACCGCGATGGGGTCGCGACAGCTACGGCGCTGGCTCGACCAGCCGTTGCGCACGCGCGAGCCACTCGAGGAGCGACTCGCCCGGGTGGCCGTGCTGGTCAATGATCCGCTCGCCCGCGCCCAGCTACAGGCCGAGCTGCGCGGTCTGCCCGACCTCGAACGGATCGCCGGCCGGACCGGCCAGGGCCTGGCGACGCCCCGCGACCTGCAGGCGCTGCTCAGAGCGCTTCGCGCCGTGCCAGGTATTCAACGCCTTGCTGCCCGATGGCCGGAACTGGCTTCGCCGGCTATGCCCGCGACCTTGGTCGACCTGGAGTCGGCGCTGGCGGCTGCCCTCGTCGATGACGTGCCGGCCACACTCAAGGATGGGGGCGTTTTTCGTCCGGGGTTCGACGCCGAGCTCGACGGTATCCGGGATGGCTCGCGGGCGGCGCGCGAATGGATCGGTGCGCTCGAGCAGCAGGAGCGGCAGCGAACCGGCATCCGGACACTCAAGGTTGGTTTCAACCAGGTCTTCGGGTACTACCTCGAGATCAGCCACGCCAACCGTGAAGCGATCCCGTCCGAATACGTCCGCAAGCAAACGCTGGTGAACGGCGAACGCTACATCACTCCGGAGCTGAAGGAGAAGGAAACCCTCGTCCTGAACGCCAAGAGCGCGATGGCGGCGCGTGAGCAAACCCTCTTCGGCGAGCTGTGCCGTCGCATCACCGCCGCGGGCAAGGATCTGCTCGACATCGCGGCCTGGCTGGGCGAGCTCGATGCCGTGTCCGCGCTGGCGAGCCTTGCCAGCCGTCATCGATGGGTGCGTCCCACCCTGCAGGACGAACCCGGGATCGAGATCGTCGGCGGCCGGCATCCGCTGGTGGAAGCGGCGCTGGGGCCCGGCCGATTCGTCCCCAACGATCTGCGGCTGAGCCCGGTCGATCAGCAAGTCGTGCTGCTCAGTGGGCCGAACATGGCCGGCAAATCGACCTATCTGCGACAGGCCGGCATCATCGTCCTGCTCGCCCAGGTCGGGAGCTTCGTGCCGGCCGAGCGGGCCGTCATCGGCCTCTGCGATCGGATCTTCACCCGAGTTGGCGCCCACGATGAGCTGGCGCGAGGGCTCTCGACCTTCATGGTCGAGATGGTTGAAACGGCGCACATCCTCGCCCACGCGACGCCCCAGAGCCTGCTGATCTTCGACGAGGTTGGCCGCGGGACCAGCACCTACGACGGAGTCAGCATCGCGCAGGCAATCCTCGAGTATCTCCACGAGGCGCCGCAGCTCCGGTCGCTCACGCTCTTCGCCACCCACTATCACGAGCTAACCGCCCTTGCCCAGCAGCTGCCGCGGCTGCGCAATTTCCGGATGGAGGTCCGCGAGGAAGGCGAACGCGTCATCTTCCTCCACCAGGTCGTCGCAGGCGGCGCCGATCGCAGCTACGGAATCCACGTCGCCGAGCTCGCCGGCCTTCCACGCCAGGTCGTGGTGCGCGCCCGGCAGGTGCTCTCCGAGCTGGAGGGCCAGCGGCCCCTTGAACGGCCGGAGGCCAGTGCGCAGCTCAGCCTGCCGCTGGATCACCCGGTGGTCGCCGAGCTGAAGCAGCTCGACCTCGAGCGGCTCTCACCGCGGGAAGCGCTGGAAAAACTCTTCGCCTGGCAGGGGCAGCATGCCGCGCCCTGAGGTCGGGCTCGAGCCTCGCCAGACAATCGCGATTCTTCCGCCCGCGGTTGCCGACGGGATCGCCGCCGGCGAAGTCGTCGACCGGCCGGCGGCCGTCGTCAAGGAGCTGGTCGAAAACGCGATCGACGCGGGCGCCACACGCATCCACGTCCGGGTCCAGGGCGCCGGCCAGGAGCTAATCGAGGTCGTGGACGATGGCCGCGGCATGGCATCGGTCGACCTGCCCGTGGCGTTTTACCGCCACGCGACGAGTAAGCTGCGCTCGCTCGAGGATCTGCGCACGATCCACACCCTCGGCTTTCGTGGTGAGGCGCTGGCGAGCATCGCCGCGGTCGCGGACGTCGAGGCGGTTAGCCGAAGCCGCGATGGGGGAGAGGGGTTCCGGGTCCGCGTCAAGGCCGGGGACGTACTGACCGCCGACGGAGCAGGCTCGCCAGCTGGCACGCGCGTGATGGTCGCGCAGTTGTTCTTCAACACACCGGTCAGGCTGAAGTTTCTGAAGCAACCCGCTACGGAGAATGCCGTCATCAGCCGGCTCGTTGGCGAACTCGCGTTGGGCAATCCGACGATCGCGTTCAGCCTCGACATCGACGGGCGCCGGGCGTTGGAGACGCCAGGCACCGGGGATTTGCGGACGACGTTCGCGGCCGTTTATGACGTCGAGACCGCGACGGCGATGCTGGCGGTCGACGAGACCACCGTGCGCGGCTTGATCAGCCCGCCCGCCTTGCATCGTGGCACCAGGGATCACGTCGTGATCCTGGTCAACGGCCGGCGGATCCACCATCGCAACCTGGTGTTCGCGGTCGAGCAAGCGTATCGAGGTCTTCGCGAACCCGATCGCTTTCCGCTCGCCGTGCTCAATGTGATCGTCGATCCTGGGGAGGTCGACGTCAACGTCCATCCGACCAAGCGCGAGGTTCGATTCAAGAATGAGGGCGCCGTCTTCGCCGCGCTCGAGCGGGCCTGCTACCACGCCCTGCGGCAGAGTCCGCTCTACCAGCTGCAGGCCGCCGCGGCAGGGCCGCTGCTGGAGGTGCGGGAGACTGCCGTGATTTCTGGAGCCCCCACCCTGCCCTCCCCCGCGAGCGGGGGAGGGGAAGTCGACCCGAGGGCGGGACGGGATGCTGACCGTCAAATTGACCACTCGAAGTTGCCGCCATTGGAGTACGTGGGCCAGTTGCTGCATGGGTACCTGGTGGCCGAGGCGCCCAACGCCGTGGTGCTGATCGACCAGCACGCCGCGCACGAACGCGTGCTGTTCGACCGATTGCTGCGTCGGCTCGAGAGCGGGGAGCCTGCCAGCCAGCTGCTCTTGATCCCGCACGATGTGGACCTCATGCCGGCCCAGGTCGCCGCATTCCAGCAGCACGGCTCGTGGCTGCAAGCGCTGGGCTTCGAAGGCGAGTTGTTCGGTCCGCACACGATTCGCTTGCGCGCCGCGCCAGGCGACATGCCGGAAAGCCGGGTGGCCCGAGCGCTGGAGCTGTTGCTGACCGATCTCGCCGGCGAGCGCACGCCCGATCGCCGGCTGCGCGACACGGCAGCGTTGATCGCCTGCCACAGTGCGGTCCGTTTCGGGGATTCGCTGACGCCGGAAACGGCGCGAGAACTGCTGCGCTCGCTCGCGACAACCGACGAGCCGATCAGTTGCCCGCACGGCCGGCCGACGACGCTGATCCTGCCTGACGATCAATTGAGGCGGTTATTCAAACGCCCCTGAGCCTCCTGAGCGTCGTCGCCATCGTGGGTCCCACGTCCAGCGGAAAGACCGCAATGGCGATTGCCGCGGCGCACCGTCTCAATGGCGAGCTGGTCTCCGTCGATTCACGTCAGGTCTACACGCATTGCGATATCGGTACCAATAAGCCGACCCCGGAGGAGCTCGGCGGCCTCCGCTGCCGGTTGGTCGACGTCGTCGACCCCGGCACTCCGTTCACGGTCGCCGACTATCAGCCGCTGGCGATGGATGCGGTGGCCGACATCGATCGCGAGGGTCGGTTGCCCGTGCTTCAAGGCGGGAGCGGTCTCTACCTGCGGGCGCTGCTCGACGGCTGGAACCTGGCCGATGCGCCGCCCAACCCGGAGCTTCGTGCAGTGCTCGAGCAGCGACTCGAACTCGAAGGAGCGGAATCGTTGGATGCCGAGCTGCGGCGCATCGATCCTGAGAGCGCGGATCGGGCGCAACGGAATCCGCGACGCATGATCCGTGCCCTCGAGATCCACGCGGTCACCGGTCGCCGGCCAAGCGTGGCGCGCGAGTCCGACCCGCCCCGATGGTCGACCACCATCATCGGGCTCGACGTGTCACTGGCCGAGTTGGATCGACGCATCGAGGCGCGCGTCAGCCAGATGCTCGACGCCGGCTGGGTGGACGAGGTCGCCCGCGTTCGTCAAGCCTTTCCAACGGCCGACCTACGCCGCCTGGGACACGGCTACCCCGAACTGGTCGACTATCTCGAGGGCCGGCTAACGCTCAGCGACGCGCGTGATTCGACCGTGCGCCAGGTTCGCCAGTACGCCCGCCGTCAGCTCACCTGGTTCCGCGCCGACCGCCGTGTGCAGTGGCTTCCGGATGATCCGGACCTGATTGTCGAGCGCCTGCGCGTGGGTATGATGACGGCAGAGGCGAGTTGATTCGTAATTCCAACGGCAGGCAGGAACGCGCCTACCTGATGTCCCTCGATCACGAGGATCAAGGGCTGGCGGCCATCGAAGAGCAGATGCTCGAGTTGAGTGAGCTGGCACGGACGGCCGGCGTGCTCGTGGTCGGCACCGACACGCAGCGGAGGGAAAAGCCCGATCCGGCTCTGTTCATCGGGAAGGGAAAGGCAGAGGCGCTGCACGCGCTCAAGCACGAGGTCGACTTCGATCTGCTGGTCTTCAACGAGGAGCTGTCACCGCGGCAGCAGCGCAACCTGGAGAAAAAGCTCGAGGTCAAGGTCATCGACCGCACGGAGCTGATCCTGGACATCTTCGCGCAGCGCGCCCGCACCAAGGAGGGCCGCCTCCAGGTGGAGGCCGCACAGCTGCATCACCTGCTTCCACGGCTGCAGGGCGGTCGCGATCTGTCCGGCCTCGGCGCCGGTGTCGGCACCCGGGGCCCGGGCGAGCAGAAACTGGAAAGCGATCGACGCCGTATCCGCCATCGCATTCGCGAGCTCGACCGCGACATCAAAGAAATCCGCAAGCAGCGCGCTTTGCGTCGAGAGGGACGGCGTCGCGTCGCCTACCCGGTGGTCGCCATCGTCGGCTACACGAACAGCGGCAAATCGACCCTGCTCCACGCGCTGACCCACGCACAGGTGCAGATGGAGGATGCGCTGTTCGTCACCCTCGATCCGACGACCCGCCTGGTTCGACTACCCAACCGCAGAGAAGTCCTCTTTACCGACACCGTCGGCTTCATCCAGAAATTGCCGACCGACCTGGTGGCGGCCTTCAGAGCCACCCTCGAAGAGGTGCAGGAGGCCGACCTGTTGCTAGACGTCCTCGATGCCACCCGCTACGACGGGCGGGACCAGATGGAAGCGGTGCACGAGACGTTGCAGGACCTCGGCGTGCTCGAGAAGCCAAAGCTGCTCGCGCTCAACAAAGTGGATCAGTTGACCCCGGCGCAGGTGGACTTGCTCCTCGCCGAGGATTGGTCACCGTATCGGGCCGTGGTTCCGATATCGGCGCTGCGAAAAACCGGCCTGGAGGCCCTGGGGCGAGCGGTCGCGGCGACACTACCGGGTGAGATGGTCCCGATCGAGGTGCTGCTGCCGTACACCGAAAACGCGCGGCAGGCGGAGTTCCATGCCCACGGCAATGTCGATACGGTCGACTATCGCGGCGACGGGGTGCTGATGCGCGGCGCCATCCCGCGGCGGCTACTCCCGAAGTTCGTTCAATTTCGTACGACGGGCATCGACCGCAGCGCCTGACCGAGCGGCGCTAGCGCAGGAGCCGGACGACCGCCACCACCTGGCCCTCGAGCTGGGCGGCGGTGCTGTATATCGGTTCGTAGGCGGCGTTCTCCGGCTGCAACCGCACCCGGTTTGCCTCGCGGAACAGACGCTTGACGGTGGCGGTCGACTCGTTGGTCTGGTCGTCCTCCAGGCGCGCGACCACGATGCTCCCGTTGGGCGCATCTTTGCCTGGCCGCACCACAACGAAATCGCCGGACAGGATGCCGACATCTTTCATGCTGTCGCCGTGAACCTCGAGGGCAAACGCGTTATCGCTGCCCACCAGTTCCTCGCTGAGGACGAGATGGTCTTCGATGTTTTCTTCGGCAAGGATCGGTTGTCCGGCGGCGACACGACCGATCAGGGGAACCGCGACCACCTTATTGAGCTTGGCCTGCATCTCATCGACGTCGACGACTTCGATGGTGCGGGATTTGGTCGGATCCCGGCGGATGTATCCCTTGCGCTCGAGCGTATTGAGGTGATTCTGGACCGTCGAGCTTGAAGAGAGTCCCACGGCCTCGCCGATTTCTCGAACCGTTGGCGGGTAGCTGCGGATCTTCTGTCGAAACCTGAGGTACTCCAGGATCTCCCGCTGCCTGCTGGTCAACGGTTCCGCCATAACGTCCCCTCCCTTTTGCG
>Ga0307477_10003652_pt1 | contig 11382 bp, 10 predicted proteins | sample atmos_gasesECM2C_FD_203316 | JGI IMG/M metagenome (GOLD analysis project Ga0307477, IMG submission 203316) | Hardwood forest soil microbial communities from Morgan-Monroe State Forest, Indiana, United States - atmos_gasesECM2C_515 | ecosystem: Environmental > Terrestrial > Soil > Temperate...
TGTTGCCGAGATCGCGATCGCCGGGATCGCAATCGCCTATGGGAAAGTCGTGACCGATCTGGGCATCGAAGCCGTAGCCCTGAAGATGAAAGCGGACGGTCTCGATAAAACGGCCAATTCCGGAATTCGCGCGATTCGGACTGTTCTGGGGGACTATGGCTTGAATGAGATAGAGCTTGCCTTTGTTGAAGAAGATGGCGGACGTCGCATGGTCGCCGCGCTTCTCATCGACTATGAGCACAAGCCCATAGACGGACTGGGTACCGAGGTCCAGCCGGGGGAAGCCCTGCGAAACCACGGCGCCTTTGGCAGCTAGGCTCGAGAAAGCTTCTCCCATGATATTGGCGCCCTCGTCCGCGCGACTACTGAAATCCACGACTGTCATTTTATACAGCACGCCGCCATCTTCGACCGAGAGGATCGTAGAGGGGACAATCTTCGACAACGGCAGTCGAATTCCTTCCCCGTAAGTACCCTTCTCCATTTTGGGTTGCGCTGGAAAATATTTGGCGATGCCGAGATCGGTGTAGACATATTCCTGCCAAGCGGCATTGGCCGGAAGGGATCCCGCGACGATGACGGCAAATACCAATGCAATCACGCGCATGTCGACGCTCCCATATCCGCGGTTAACTTTTGAACGTGGCGCAACGCAGAGCCTATGGAGCAAATGACGTATTGGCCGCTCATCGCCCAAGTAACACGTCCTTGGCTTCATTGATCTTTGCGGCGATGTAATCCGATCCACCTCGATCGGGATGGTTCTGCATCATCAAGCGCCGGTGTGCGGCGCGGATTTCGTCGTCGCCGGCGCCCTCATGAAGCCCAAGAATCTTAAATGCCTCCTCACGCGACATCCCAGAGCCGGAACGATCAGCCGAACTTTGGCGCCTGGAATCGGCGCGCCAATCATCGCCCAGCGTACGGTCCATATAGGTTTCGAGCAGGCGCGATGTTTCGGAGTCGGTCGCGCCCGCTTCACGATAAAGATCCAGCAACGCATCGCGCCCCAGGCGGTCCAGCGGCTGGCCGGCATGTGCGCCCTTGAGCACAGTGCCGCGCATGTCACCGGTATCATGATCAAGTTCCATCTCCAGCCATGGCGTGCGCACGCTCATCGATTTGCCGCTCTGTGGCCTCGAACGAGACCGCATTGCGCCGGCAAAGTGCCTCCCCGGCCAAGCGTGGCCGCGGGTGACCAAACCCCAGGCCATGCTGCCTAGGAACATCGCAGGGACCCAGCGACCCACGACGATGAGGAAGACCGCAAAACTTCCAAATATGGCGGCGCCCGAATAGCGAAAGCCCTTGATGAGCTGCTTCGGATCCGCGAACGCGAACGCGCGCAACAACACGATGATCAGGACGAGCAAAAAAGCGCCGAGCAGAACTGGCGCCATTTATTTATTACCCATCACGCGGGATAGACGCAGCACCTCGCCGCCGACTCGATCGCCATAATCCTTCAGCGCGGGGCTGCCGCCGGTTGCATAGACGGCGGCCGCAGTCAGAAGATCGCGGAGCTGCCGCGCGGCGCCGGCATCGAAACGTGCGTAAACCCCATGTGTGAGGCGAGCAATTTCCCGGAATATTTCCGCCGCAGTGGCATCGTAGCCTTCATGAAACATGAAGGCTGGGATACCGAGCAACGCTAATTTGCCGGCTTGCGCAGCCACTGCGTCGGCGTTCTCCTCGAAACAGTCTCCAACATAGACGAGAGCGCCGATTTTGGTGCGCCGAGCTTCGGCCGTCACATGCATAAGCACGCGGCGCAACTGAGTCGAGCCGCTCCGGCATGTTACACTCTGCATTCGCTGGGCAAGACCGGTGGATGAGGTCGTCCATTCGCTCGCCTCGAATTCGCCGCTGCCGCGAAAGAAAACGAGCTGCACGGCGAGCCCACCGATGCTATCGGCCACTTCGAACATATCCGTCTGAATCGCCGCGGCGCGATCCCAGGTGGATTGCCGGCTCATTGTCGCATCGATGGCAAAGATCAAGCGGCCTTTGACTTGGCTCAGCGCCGGCACGCGCGCGGCTTGAGCCAGGAATGCGTCGATCTCGCGAGACGACGAGGGATTGCTCGGCAAATTGTTCTTGGGCATCGCCTGTCTCCTCGCGCGTGCGGCCGGATTCCCAACCTCATCATAGCATGAGTGCACGTGCGCTTGCGGGCCTATTCCTGCGGTTGAGCGCCCGCATTAAGGCTATAAATCCGTCATGAACGGACAAGCTAGCAAAAAGGAGGTGACTATGAACCGGCGAACAATTCTTTCCGCCGTGGGCGCGACCTTGCTTGGCTCATTGGCAGTTCTCGCGCAAGCCCAGCCGCAGGGCACGCAGCATCCGATGACATTTTTCGTAACAAGCGCGACTGAGGGCTCGGGCAATCTCGGCGGACTCGCAGGCGCCGACCGGATTTGCCAAGCTCTTGCCGCGTCCGTGGGTGCCGGCAGCCACACGTGGCACGCCTATCTGTCGCAATCGGAACCACCCCAGGGAAACGAACCGGCCGTCAATGCGCGCGACCGCATCGGACCGGGCCCCTGGTACAATGCGAAAGGCGTCCTGATCGCCTCGAACGTCGCGGATCTTCACGGCGACAACCAGCGCGACCGTAACAACATCCAAAAGGCCACGGCGCTGAACGAAAAGGGCGAGATGATCAAAGGCGAGGGCGACAGTCCCAATCAGCATGCCGTCCTGACCGGTTCCGATTCCGATGGCCGGGCGTTCCCGACACTGACAGACGCCACGTGCAACAATTGGACTTCGAACGCCGATACCTACCACGCGATGCTCGGCCATGCCGATCGTAGCGGTGGCGTCAAGTGTCGTGGAATTCCGTACATATGAGTCTTGGTTGTTCCAAGGAAGCCCTCGCGCGAACAGGCGGGGCGGGACTTTTCTATTGTTTCGCGATCAATTGAGAGACGACCTCAGATGCGCTCACAACAAGCATTAGAAGGTATTCGTGCTTGCGTCTTCGATGCGTATGGCACTCTCTTCGACTATGCCTCCGCAGCTGCGGGTTGCCGGGATGCGTTGGGGGACAAACTTGAACAGCTCACTGCCCTGTGGCGCGAAAAACAGTTGCAATATACCTGGCTTCGGACCTGTCAGGGCCGATATGCCGATTTCTGGCAAGTCACCGGAGAGGCGCTTGATTACGCCATGGAGAATCTCGGAATTCTGGATCCGGCGCTTCATCAAAGGTTGATGAATCTTTATCTCACCCTCGATGCATTTTCCGAGGTGCCGGAAACGCTCACGGCTCTCAAACAGGCGGGACTGAAGACGGCGATCCTATCCAATGGTTCGCCTAAAATGCTTCACGCAGCAGTAACGGCGGCAAGAATTGGTGCTGTGCTCGACGCTGTTCTCTCTGTCGAGGAGGTGCGGGCTTACAAGCCGCACCCCGGCGTCTATCGGCTCGCCGTCGAACGGTTTGGCATTCCGGCGAGCGCGATTGCGTTCGTTTCGTCGAATGCGTGGGATGCCTATGCCGCATCGGCCTTCGGCATGCGCGTTGTATGGTGCAACCGCTACGGTCAAAACGCCGAACGCCTGCCGGGCAATCCCAATTTGATTGTCACATCTTTGGCCGATTTGCCTGCGGCCCTGGGAGCGCCGAGGCTATCTACAAGCGGAAAGACAAATTGATCGCGCCGCGGCCACGGCAAAGGTTCAGGTCAAGCCATAGGCGAGTCAGCGTGAACGCTTACCCCGCGGTCGGGGCTACGGGCTGCCAGGGGTGATTGCACGTCTGCACGTTCGGGAAATAGCCCTGCGGATCATCGCAATAGTACCAGGTCTGCGTAGTCGGCGGCGCGACCCCATAGGGCGCATAATATTCAGGGTAAGGATAGGTGTAAGGATAAGGGTAGTAACCGGGCCAGAACGGATCATATCACGGTACGCCGAGGCCCAAATAAACCCGCGGGCCGCCGAATCCTCCGCGGAATCCACCAAAGCCACCATGGAAGCCCGCTCCTCCGCCGTGGAAACCGCCGCCGCGCTCGGCGGCGCTCGCCGCGTTAGCTGAAAGTGGAAAGGCAAGGGCTAAGGCTACGATTGCAGCTACGGTCTTCATGGCCATTTCTCGCAAATACCCACAATGCAACAACCGGCGCCGGCCAGTTTTGGCTGCATGACATTTTCGCTATTGGCCTGTAGATGCTCAGAAATCCGGCGTTTTGGCTTGCGGAATCGGGGCCAGATTCTGATGGAAATAATCCTCGCTGTTGTTTTCGGCGCAAATGGATTCCGAATCCGCAATCGGCAAGTCGTGCTTGATGAAATAATGCATGGCCGACCATTGCGTCGTGAACGTGCCGGGATCGTCGACAGTGACGATACCCTGCATGCGCTTGCCGCCATCGAGCAGTTTGTAGCGCTCGATCACATGCAGTCTGTCGGTATGCGGCGTACTGAACCAATCGATGAAGGTCTTATTGCTTAGCCCGATCGTGTCGATGACGAGCTCGTCGCCTTCGTAATGTCCCACGGATTCGCCGTACCATGTCGGTGTCGGATTCTTGCTGTGGTTTACGTTCATATAGACATGGCGGATGTTTGGGCCGCGTGAATAGAGGATCGTGACCTCATTCGGCGTCTGCAGGAAATATGCGGGTTCGGCGGTGAACAGCATCATTCCTGGAACGCCGCCCGGCCAGCAGCGCGACATGGCTTCAAACCGTTCCTCGCCGGCGAGGATTTCCGCGTTGTTTCTTTTCATTTGAGCTGCTGCCCATGGCTGCAGAATTGGATTAGTCGTGTCGCCGATCGCCGGCAGAATCTGATTACCGCATTTGGGCAAAATGCGATTGCCGCAGTTTGGATGGGCTGGATCGTTGGTGATGGGCACGAATTTCTCGCCCGGAAGCGGCAGGAATTCGACGCCATCGGACGCCCAGCCCATATCGTGGGAAGAGAAATCGGGAATCCCTGAAGGGAACCGCGGGGCCGATGTGTCCGCTGCCAATGCCACGCCGGCAATCGTTATTGCGCTGGCCGTCGCGGCCAAAATGCCTGAGAAATATCCAGTCATTCGATCCACCTCCTGATGCAGTCGGGCGACCGTCTTTAGAAGTCGGGTGTTTTCGCTTGTGGGATCGGAACCTCATCCTCGTGGAAATAATTTGCGTCGTTGTTCTCGGCGCAAATCGACTCGGAATCCGCGATCGGCGTGTCGTGCCGGATATAATAATGCATCGCCTTCCATTTCGCGGTGAACGCGCCAGGATCCTCGATGGTGGCGATTCCCTGCATGCGTTTACCGCCATCGAGCAGTTTGTAGCGTTCAACGACATGCAATTTATCCGTATGCGGCGTGTGATAAAAATCGACAAAAGTTTTGTCGCTCAAGCCGATGGTGTCGATCACCAACTCATCGCCTTCATAATGGCCGACGGATTCCCCGTACCAAGCCGGCGGTGGGTTTCGGCTGTGCGGCACATTCATATAGACGTGACGGATATTGGGCCCGCGAGAATACACAATCGTGACCTCCTGCGACGTCTGAAGGAAATAAGCGGGTTCGGCGGTGAACAGCATCATGCCGGGCACGCCGCCCGGCCAGCACCGTCCCATGGCTTCGAATGCAGTTTTCCCCGCCAAAATCTCCTGATTGGTTTTCCGCATCTGCGCCGCGGCCCAGGGCTGCAGAATCGGATTGTTCGCATCGCCGATGGCGGGAAGGTTTTGGAAATTGCATTTCGCCAGCCGGCGATTGCCGCAATAGGGATGCTGAGGATCGCTGGTGACCGGCGCAAATTTCTCGCCGGGAACGGGAAGGAATTCGATGCCGTCCGCAGCCCATCCCATATCGTGGGAGGAGAAGTCCGGAACCCCCGACGGAAGTCTTGGCGCCGGCGTGTCCGCCGCTAAAGCAAGTGCCGCCGCGGCACAAGCGCCAATAAGTCCGGCGAGTAGACTCGCAACGGAAATATAGCTTGACCGGAAATCTCTCATACGCGCCTCAATCGGATTATCGTCCACGCGCCGCATTTGCCGCCCGCGCTTCGTTGACGCCTTTGATGCCGGAAATGTCGCGATGAGGTTCACCGCAAATATATTCCATCATGCGCATGCCGTCGTGATTGTCATAAACAAAGCGGGCCTGCCAATCGCGGGCGTAGTAAACGGGATCGTGGATCGTGATCACGTCCTCGAGCTGCTTGCCGCCATTGATTTTGCGGACGCGCTCGGTGGTCTGCAACTCGTCGCTGTGCGGCAAACCGGTCGCATCGACAAAGGTGGATTCGTTGAAGCCGCCGCTTTGGATGACCAGCGTATCGCCTTCCCAATGGCCCGCCGAATGGCCGTTCCAAAAGGGAAGGATCTGGAGCTTGGCGAGAGGGTCGAGCTGTTTGACCATGGAGATGCCGCGGATCATGCGGTTCTGCTCGTAAACCCAGCTCATCTGGCCGGGTGGAGCATCGATGATCTGGAATGGATAGGGCGTGGCGAGGGAACGCGGCAGGCCATCGGGGGTGCAATATTTGCGCGCCCGGTCGACGATCATGCCGCTCCTCAGGCCAGCTTGGTTTTCCGCGTATTTCTTCTTGCCGGCATCGTTCAGCGGCACATCGCCGCCACCGACCAGATAGGCCTTGATCGAAGGGCTGTAGGATGAAGCCCACCACATTCCTGCGACATCGCCGGTCGCGGCTGCCGCTGCCAATTTGGGCGCTGTGGCCACGGACAGAACCGCTACCGCCGCCACGGCCAGCAGCCCTCGAACCCAGCCGCGTGGCGGAAAGGACGAAATGTCTTTCATAGACTTCTCCGAATCAGCCGATCAAAACCGCGCGTTCGCCCATTTCTGGATGTAATCGAACAGGTTCTTGTCGGAATTGGAATATTGCCCCGGCGTCTTCTCGCAAGGCTTGCACGGCGTGTAGCCGTGAACCGCGCCTTCGATCACGATGTAGTCCTTATCCTTCGCGGCCGAGAGGTCGTACATGAGCTCCTGGTCGCGGACGAAATGAAAGGCGCCCATGGCCGCGATCAGCGTCGGGATTTTGATCGATTGAACGGCGCACATCGTCGAATTATTGCTCGAGCACCAGTCGATGCCGTCGAGCGAATTGGTCGATTTGACCGCATTGGCGCTCATGAAGGATTTGAGCGTGAAGACCTTGGTTCCTCTTTCGAAAGTCCGGTTGGCTTTGGCGTTCTCGGGTTCGGGCACGGCGACGCTACGGACAATTTGGGTCGCGATGGTGCCGTCATTCTTCAGCAATTTCTCGGGACGTGCCGTGCTCATCAACTCCGGAATGCTGGGATCCATCGCATTAAGATCGGAGCTTCCCGCGCCCGCGCCGTTGAACCCGCCGCCGGGGATTATAAAGATATCATCGTCCGGGTACGCAGCTTTGCCATCGCGGATGAGGGTCATCTTCGCTTGCGCCTTGGCGATGAGGTCATTCATCTCCTTGGATTGCGCTGCATAGTAGCGCGTCTGGAACTCCTTGGAATAATGCGATGCGCCTTCAGGATTGAAGCCGTTGGCGGTGCTATAGGGATCGAGCGCAGGATCGATCTTCAAGCTTCCGTCCGCTTGCAACGTGACCGAAGGGTTGAGTCCGCGCAGTCCTTGCACGCCGTTTCCCGGATGCGCATCGGGAAATACGATTCCGTCAGCGGGCTTGAAATTCGCCATATTGGCTGTGCACTGCGTGAGCTTGTCCGGCCCCTTGCACCAATTCGGACCGGCTTCGGCCACCGCTTCGTAATAGCTCATCAGCGGAGAACCGCCGCTGTGGCCTAGGAGGATCACCTTGGTGATGCCGGGAAGCGAACGCACGTAATCGACAGTGGTCTTCACATCGAAGGCGATATCTTCCCAGCGAACCGAGGCTTCATTGTTGACAAACCGGGTGTTCCAGCAGAGCGCGAGGAAACCGCGCCGCGCCAATTGCTTGCAGGCCGGGTTGTTCAGGTTGTTGCCGGTGCGGTGAGAGACGAGGAACGCGATATGTGGCGCGGGGCCGCTGTCGGGTTTGTAGAGCGCGGCGCTCACGCGCCCGAGCGGAACGAATTCAGGATGGGTTTGCGCGAACGAAGCCGCAGGAAGAGCACATGTTGCAGCGATTGCCAATGTGCAGGCTTGGAAAGTGCGGGTGAGCGCCATTGTCGTCCTCCAATTTCGCGCAGCTTTTATGCGGCACAGTTTAATCTGAGAGCAAGTCCGATTCTACAAGATCGAACGGTTCTTCGCATCGGCTGCAGGTCGTAGCGGCTGAGCGCGCCTTCCGGTTTGCGACAGGCGCGCTCATGGGCAATCAGGGGGTCGTGTACCGGATGCCGATTTTGAAGTAGCGCCCGACGATGTCGTAGGTGCTGACGTTGAACCAGATGAGCGGCGGATCTTTGTCGAACAAATTGTCGACATTGAAATACACTTGCAGATCCTGGCCGTCCGGCTCTTGAATCACGTCATAGGCCAAGTGCAGGTTCCAGGTCATGGCTGCCGGCCAGATATTCCGATTTATGCTTTGGGGATTCGTCGGGCTATAGGCGCGATCATCGGGCCCGATATATTGGGTGCCGTATTTGATCGGCGAGTAGTATCGCAGCTGCAGGTTGGCCGTAATCCGGTCGACATTGTAGGTGGCATTCGCGTTCCAGGCCCAGCGCGGCGACCCAGCTGTATCGGTACTATTGGTCTTTATGACCGAGCCATCGCTCTGCGATTGATAAGTCGACTGCTGATCCACGTAAGAGCCAAGAGCAGAAAGATCCAAGACTCCCGGTAGCCCGAAATAGGCAATTGGCACCCTCTCGCTGATATTGAAATCCCAGCCGTCTTGCAGCTCGGAGTTGAGATTCACTTGGAACAGATGGAGAGCTTGGATGCCGAAGGTAGTGTTGATGTTAGTGCCGCTGAAGGTGATTTGATTACAGAAATCCTGCAGTTTCAGCACGAGGCAGCGGTTGATCACGTCCTGCGCGCCAACGGATGCGATCTGACCCGCAATCCTGATGCGGTAATAATCCGCTGAAGCGCGGAAGCCGGGCAGCCAAGGAAACATCGACTGGAAAACGACACCGCCGGTGACATTCTGGGCGACTTCAGGCTGCAATGCCGGGTTGCCCGTGGTCAAGATATTGCTGACCCGCTGGCCAATGTTGCTGATTGGATTGTTCAAAGTCGTGGCGGACGATGTGGGCAGCAACGACAATTCCGTGAAATTCGGCGCGCGGATATCTTGCGATCTCGTTCCACGCAAACGCACCATGTCGTTGATGTCCCAGGTGCCGCCATATTTCCACGTCGTCACGCCGCCGGTGATGCTGTAATTTGTGTAGCGGGCGGCGCCGTTCAGATCGATTGCCTGGGCAAAGGGCAAATCTCTGACCACCGGGACGCCGGCTTCCCCATAAACTTCCCAAACCGACTGATCGATGAAAAAGGTCGGCGGATTGCGCGTCTGATAATACCCGGCAACTGCCGGCGGCTCACCCACTTGGAGGTAGGAGTTGTGCCGATAATTGGCGCCGAGAGCCAAATCGAGAGGACCGGCGGGCAGCATATAGGGCGAACCGTTGATGTCGCCATTGAACATGTACTGCCGGATATTCGCTTTCGAGCCGTCCGGGCCGTCCGGAAGATTGTTGATGTAATTGAGCGAGGCCGCCGAAGCCACGCCGAATGCATTGTAGGGCTGGCAGCCCGGATACATCTGAGCTGCGAGGATGGCCGCGTTGGTGACAGCAGTCGTTCCCGCATTCTTGAAGGGAAGGGGATTTGTCGCGGTGGGACCGCAAATCGGCGTGCCGTTCGCGTCCTTCACCACATAGGCTGCGGAATCGAGATTGGCGACGCTAGGCACGTTGAGGAAGGCCTGCCAGACCTCGGTCCGGCCGTAGCTGCCCTGTAAATCCCAATTCCAGTTCGTGAATATGCTGCCTTTCAAGCCATAAAAGGACTGGATCATTGTATTCTTATTTTCGGCGGTATTTCCCACGCCGACGCCGTCAAGATTCTCCTTGGCGATTTCGATTGCGGCGATGTTATTTGCAGTCATTGCCGCCTGGACGGATGCCGGAATGTACGGATTGCCGGATAGGATCTGCAGCTGGACCGGAAACGGCGACCCTGCGGACGGGTCGTTGCTTTCCAATTGGCCGTAATTGACCGCGACAAACGCGTTGATATCCGGCGTGATGTCGTATTCGACGCGCGCCAACCCGGCGCCACGCTGATAGGGCGGTTCGAGCTGACGGTTCATGCTGCTGACGCCATAATTGCCGGTGCCAAGCGCAAAGGAGCTCGGGTTTGGGTAATTCCCGATGATCGTAAGAGGGAAAGAATAAGGCTGGCCGCTCGAGTTGAAGGAGGTGCCCGACAAAGAGCACTTGGATACTGACGCGCTAACGGTTGCATAACAACCAAGGAGCAAACCGCCCTCGGTGCCGTTAGCGACTTCGACATGCGTCGTCAGAACATTGGCTGGCTGGCCCGCAGCCCGGCCGGAGCCTAGCGCGACAGCACCAGTCACAGGAGGCTCATTCCTGCCCCACGCGCGGGCATACATATTGACGGTGTGATATTCCTTCGCGAACTCGCCGCCGATAATGAAGTGCCCCTTGCCGCCTGCGAACGCGGTGCCCCAAGCAAGACTGTCGAACAACTGATCTTCGTCGCCGCGCTGGGAGACGCCGTATTGGGCGTTGCCGGTAAATCCCTCCAAATGATCTTTGAGGATGAAGTTGACCACGCCGGCGACGGCATCCGAGCCATAGGTCGCCGACGCGCCGGTCGTCACCACGTCGAAGCGATCCACCAAGCTCGATGGGATCATATCGGTATCGAAATTGTTGGTGGGATTCACCGGTACAGGACGCTGGCCGTTGATGAGAATTAAGGTGTCGTTCGAGCCGAGCCCGCGCAGATTGGGAGTGCTCTGAGCGGCGGCGACAATGCCGTTGGTATTGCGCGTCAGGCCGCCACCGGTTTGCGCGAAAGGAAGCTCTTCGATATCGGTGCCGATGCCGGTTAGCGCCCGCGTCTCAACCTGGACCGCGCTGACTTGCGTCACCGGCGTCGGAGCGACAAAGCCGGTCGCGCCCAGCAGCGATCCGGTGATGAGGACTTGCTCAGGGACCGCTTCGGTGGCGGCCATTTGGGCGTTTGCCGCCTGGCTATTCCAAATCGCTAAAGCTGATGCGCTAAGATACAGCCACGCGTGACGCGAACCCGACATGGAATCCCCCTCCGGCTTAACGAGCTATCAATTTTTCGATTGAAAGCCCCCTCGTCCCCGGAAGCCAGTCTGAACCTTCGCTGTGGATGGGGTCAATCCGACGCCAAAAGCAAAATTGTACGGCCTTCTGGCAAAACTGATGCGCCAGATTGCACTATGCAGGAACACA
>Ga0307477_10003653_pt1 | contig 11379 bp, 9 predicted proteins | sample atmos_gasesECM2C_FD_203316 | JGI IMG/M metagenome (GOLD analysis project Ga0307477, IMG submission 203316) | Hardwood forest soil microbial communities from Morgan-Monroe State Forest, Indiana, United States - atmos_gasesECM2C_515 | ecosystem: Environmental > Terrestrial > Soil > Temperate...
GTAGGTTCCATCAAGAAGCCAAAGGCCGCAGAAGCACACGGAAACACTCTGCCGGGCCAGGATACGTTTTACTTCTTCCAGGCCTCTGGACCACACGATCCTCACTGAAAACGGCGCAAGGAGCTCCGACATATTCCGGTGAATTTCCAGGTCGTTGGTGGCCACTAGAACGGTGGCCCGGGATTTGTGAAGACCAATACTTTCTGACTGCGAGATATCGGAATTGCTCGGACTAACGGCGGCTGCCCTCATCGGCCCATCCCTTTCGTCGGTAACAAGATGTACGGCTGTAATCCTCTGCCAGATATACACTTGTATCCATACAGAGAATTCGTTAGAGGCGTAGGGAATATCCTGTAGAGCGATGAAATCCTGCAAAATAACAAAACCGGAACGGAATTATGTTACACGCAGGTGAAAGAAACGCCGCCCAACGAACAAGCGAACCGGAGCGATAACGACCTAAGGCTCGATGATTTGGTTCCGTACCGCATAGCGCACTAATTCGCTGACGGTATGCAACTGGAGCTTGCGCATGATGTTGGCTCGATGAGTTTCAGCCGTTTTAACACTGATATTTAGAGACGATGCGACTTCTTTGCTGCTTTTGCCTTCCGCCAGCAATTGTACGATTTCACGCTCGCGAGAGGTGAGGCGATCCCGCATGGTCTCGGGAAGATCGGCTTTCGTTTTTCCTTCATTAAAATTGGTTAGCATCACCTCCGTTGCTCGCGGTGTGAAAAAGGGCTTGTGGTTTGCCAGAGTTTCGACCGCAATGACCAAGTCACGATCGGAGTCCGACTTTACGATGTAACCGCGGACACCGGCTTCCAGAATGTCACGAATGAGTTGGTCGGAATAATGCACCGAGAGAATGAGGACTTCGGTGTCTGGCGAAGCTTTGCGAATTCTCTTGGCCGCGTCCACTCCGTTTAGATCCGGCATGCTAATGTCGAGGATTACGACGTCGGGCTTCAGTTCTTCCGCCTTGGAGACGGCTTCGCGGCCTGTGTGCGCCTCGCCACATACTTCCCAGCCCGCGCGGGATTGAAGCAAGGCCTTCACGCCACGTCGCATCAGATCGTGATCATCTGCGATCAAAATACGAAGCGTTTTCATGTTCGTCTCCAAGCTCATGGATTTGAAATGTGCCAAAGGGTGCCCAATGCACCGCTAAGACCAACACTCATCGAAATACCCTTTGCATTTAATTCCGTAATCCGCGCCTAGTCAAGCGCACAAGCACTTTCAAGCATGGGCGGATCGAAAACGCCAAAAACAGCCATACATTCCTCAAAAATGGAGCGAACTCCAGCGCCCATTCAATTTGATGTCACATGGAAAGTTTCAAAGGGATCTTGCCAGTGAGGATTCATCGTTTGCTAGAAAATTGCGGGATGGACTTCTCCTTCACAGGGGTGGCGTCTGGGAGACCGCACGGCCGTGCTTCTTCGAACGTCGGAGCACCAGTCGTCGGCGACTAGACGAGTGGTGAAAGACTGAATCGGCTCGGCAAATAACGCGTCGGTTGAACGGAAACCCCGAAGGCATTCAAACTCGCTTCCGGAGCGGGCAAAAACCGAGTATTCCGGCGCTTGATCATGATGCGGTTCTGACTTTCTGGATGCGGCGTGAGCGCACATTAAGTTCTATCTCCGTTTGCAGACGGACCACATTTACATCCGTTCTGCGAGGCATTCGCGCAATTGCTGGCGCGCGCGCGAAAATCTGGTCTTCACTGCGGACTGAGAGAGCTTCAAAATTGAAGCAGCCTCTTTGGCTTGCCATTCCTGCATGCCCAGCAGCCATACCACCACACGTGCTCCGCTTCCCAGATCGTCAATCGCTTCACGAAGGGCGCGGTGATCTTCCGCTTTTGAATAGAGCTTCTCAGGATGGTAGGCGTCGCCTGCACGCAACATTTGTACTTGGCTTGGTTCATCACCGTTGCCATTTTCGTAAGACAAATAGTGATCTTCGGACCTGCGCTTGCGGACTTTGATCAGCGCTTCATTCATGGCAATGCGCATCAGCCAGCTCGAAAAGCGAGATTGACCGCGGAACTGATGAATGTGCGCGTAAGCGTTGAGCAAACTCTGTTGTGAAGCGTCCTCCGCATCCTCTCGATTTCGCGTGATTTTCAGCGCAACGTGGTAGGCCTTGCGAACGTAAGGCTGGATCAAACTGGCGAACGCGTTTTTGTCGCCGGACTGCGCGCGCCGCACAAGATTCAGTTCGTCATCGGGGACAGGGTTTAGGTCTTCCACCGCCGACGACATCGCCGAAGAAAAAGGATTCTTGCTGATTTCTTTAGGAGTGCCTTGCACGGATCACCTCAATTGTATTTGTAAATAACTGAATCCAGGTAACTTATGCGATCCCTTTCGAAGCCGCCCCCCGAAGCACATGTCCGGAATGCCCGCCCAAGATAATGGATTTCCTGGGGAGGGTCCATCAGCGGCATCCTGTACTTCGGAGCGGGTGTTCCTGTAGCCTGATTTCGATTCGGAGCAGGAAAAATCGGCGAATGACTGAGCGAGCAATGCGCTGGCTAAATCCCCGGAAAATGTAGGAATGCGGGAGTTCTAAGGCACGGCTTGAGTCGATTGAACGTGGATTGTTTTTGTTGCACGGCCGTAGGTGCCGATTATGGTGACCTTCTGCCCGGCGTAATCAACGGGCTTTTCCCGGTCATCGAGCCGGTAGCTGGTCTTGTTCAGAGCCAAAAGAACAAACCGCCCCTCCCGCCTTTACACCCGCTAGTGCGCAATCGTTGACAAGTCTTAAAGCCTCCTTCTGCATCATGCCGTCGTGAGTTCCTGCCGCCGCACCATACAGCCCCTCCGGAATTATGGTCGCAAGAGCGTAAAGATTCTTGCAGGAAACTGGAATCCTTAAAGCTTCTGACTCTGAAAGAAGGGCTTGTGCTGGCTGATGGCTTCGACAGCAGCGGCCAGCCAATGCGCTTGGGATTTCAGGAGGTAGCCGCTGGCACCGGCTTTTTGCGCTTCCCGGATCATTTGATTGGAATCGTGCTGGGTGAGAATTAATACCTCGGCTGCGGGGTGAACCTTCTTGATCAGGGGAGTGGCCTCCAAGCCGTTCATTTCGGGCATGGTGACGTCCATGATTACGACATCGGGCTTTAAATCGCGCGTTTTGGCGATCGCTTCAACGCCATCATTCGCCTCTCCGACTATTTTCCATTCTGAACGAGCGCTTAGAAGCCGTTCGAGCGCGGAGCGCACGGTTTTCTCGTCATCAACAACCAAAATCGTCAGCGGCATTCAAATTTCCCCAGGCTTCAAGTACGGTGCGTCAAGGCGTTTTCAAAGGCGGCCCATCAAAAACAGGATCAGCAGGATGAGCAAAATAAGGCTTATGCCGCCGCTGGGGTAATATCCCCAGTTTCTGCTATGCGGCCAACTCGGCAGACTCCCGAAAAGAGCGAGCAGAAGGACGATGACCAAGATCATGAGCAACAAAGTAACCTTCTCCTTCCGGGGCCAGATCTGCCGGTTGCCCTCCAAGGACTTACGAGCGTAGCCGCCGGGAACACGAGCTTTGACTGACAAGACTAGGCATTTGAGCGAGTTAGTGCAATCAAGGTAAAGCTGTAGGCTAGGGCGTTAGTTCCGGTAGCGCCGCTTCGAACACGAGCAGGCTCGCGAGCTTACTTTAAGCTCTTTTCGAGTCGTTTTACCGCAGGCTCAAGCTTTTGACGCGAATTCCAAAAATCGGACCAAAGATCGCCCTTTTCGTCGATGCGCCCTCGAATAGAAGATAGATTCCATGTCTCCGGAACTGTTTTGGGAGTCAGTTCGGCGGCGCGGATCGGTGTGGAGATGGGCGCGTGCGGAAAAGCACGGACCGAATATACCGAGGCCAGCGATTGCGCTTCGGAATTTTGATGCGCGTCCACATAGACGCTGCCTTGGGGCCGCCTCGTTACAGTGCGATCCTGGGTAATCAGGCCCGGATGCTGCTGAGCGGTAAGTGAAGCGATGGTGGAAACGAACTGCCGGACTTGCTCATAAGTGTAAACGGCTTCAATGGGCAGAAAAATGTGGAGTCCGGTGGCGCCGGAAGTTTTTAGAAAGACTTTCATTCCGATTTCTTCCAATTTCCCAGCCAGTATTTTTGCAAGCTTGATCACCGTCGTAAACGGAGTTCCATCGGTGGGATCCAAATCAAAGAAAATATAATCCGGATGCTCGGGATCGTTGCCGCAAGATGACCACGGGTTGTGGTCGATGCAGCCGAGATTTGTAAGATAAAGCAGACTGGCTCGATCGTTCGCGAGAAAATATTGAATGGGCTTCGATTTACTCTCTGACTGGATCTTGACGGTCTTGATCCACGTTGGCGCGCCTTTACCCGCGTCCTTTTGGAAGAAAGCCTGGCCTGCGATTCCGTTCGGGTAACGCCGCAATACCATGGGTCTGTCTTTTAAAAAAGGTAGAAGAAGGGGTGAAATGAAAAAATAGTATGCCAACAAGTCTCGTTTGGTATAACCGTCGCCGGGGAAATATAGCTTGTTGAGATTGGTGAGGTGGAGAGTGGCACCGTCCATTTCGATAAAAACATCGTTGCGAGAACCACGGTCCAGCTCTTCCGCAATCGCTTTGTCGGTTTTCAGCGTGGCCGCTAGCGCAGGAGATCCAGGTACAGGTGGCGTTTTGAACGGAAGCTCTTTGGCAGTTTTTGGATGGCTCATAGCCTTGGGCTTGGCTGCTACCTCCGGCTTTGCGCTGTTTGCCTTGATCTGTTTGCTTTCCTTATCGAAGGTGCATTCTTTTGGATCGTGGTCTTCCTGGAATCCGAGGAATGTGGGTTGGCGGAGATGGCGCCCTTCGGTCCATCCTCCGTATTTCACGCGCGCGACGAGTTCCGGTTTTACCCAGTAAGCTTTCTCACGAGTGACCGGTCTGCTTGTGAATGGACAATTCGCAACCTGCAGCGCTTTTAACTTGGAGGCGACACGTTTTTGAAGCGCTCCCGAAAAGCCACTTCCGGCGCCGCAAATAAATTCAAGCTTCTTGCCGTCGTAAAGGCCTAAAAGCAGGGCTCCGAAATGCTCACGGGTGCCCCGAGGTTCAGTCCATCCGCCGACTACTGCGTCCAATTCGCGGATTACTTTAAATTTCAGCCAGGACGTGGTGCGTCCTTCGGGGTAAATGCTTTGAATCCTCTTTCCCAATATTCCTTCCAATCGCTTTTCGAGCGCCAGTTGGTACAGCTCTTTTCCTTTTTCGATTTCATGGTCTGAAAAGCGGATGGAGGAGCTTGGTTGAAGAATCTGCTTCAGGAGTGTTTTACGTTCAAGAAGAGAGACCTGACGGAGGTCGTGACCGTCACAATAAAGCACGTCAAAACAGTAATAGACGACCGGGATTTGGCGTATGAGTTCGGTTGTCGGTTTGATGATGGAGAACCTTTGTTGAAGAGTCTGGAAATCGCTTCGTCCTTCCTTATCCAGGGCCACGATCTCACCGTCGAGCCAAACGTCATGGCCGCCCGTGGCGCGGGGGACGACTGAGGAAATCTCCGGATACTCTTCTGTAATATTGCGCTGAGAACGGGACCACAGACGGACTGCGCCTTTCTCTACGCGCGCCAGCGTACGGGCTCCGTCCCATTTAATTTCAAAAAGCCATGCGGGATCGGAAAATGGCTCGTCGGCTAACGATGCCAAGGCCGGTTGTATCCAATCCGGCATGGACGCACGCTTTGCGCCCGCCGGGAGCTTCTGATCAGTTTTTTTGACACTAACCGTGATTTTCTGCGCGCTTGCCGGGCGATTAGAAATCCACTTTTTCTTAGGCCCTTTCGTTTCCGGAAGAACCGATCCCGCGTGCTCTTCAATCTTCCAAGTGTCATCGGCAGATGAATCGCGATGCTTGATCATCAGCCATTCTTGTTTTCCGGGTTCGCGGCTGCGGATTTTGACCAGCACAAAACTCCCCGTCAGTTTTTGGCCGTGCAAAATGAATTTCAGTTCGCCACGATCGATCTGCTGTTGCGCGGGCATATTCCCTTCGACTTCGAACGTACCGCGGTCCCAAATAACCACGTCGCCGGCACCATAATTTCCCTGCGGTATTTCACCCTGGAACTTGGCGTACTCGAGCGGATGATCTTCAGTCTGAATAGCGAGGCGTTTATCACCAGCGTTCATAGACGGGCCTTTGGGGACAGCCCAGGACTTCATCACGCCCTTCACTTCCAGTCGGAAATCGTAATGCAGGCGCCGCGCGTGATGCTCTTGAACGACGAATTGAGAGCCGCGATGGGTTGGGCGCCGGCCGGCGGGCTCCGGGGTGGAATCAAACCGCCGCTTGCGTTTGTATTCCTTTAGCGACATCGGCGGATTATAGGACGGGAGTTAGCCCAAAAACTTGAATTCTTGTGTACAACGTATTCTACTGGCTGCTACAGGCATCGCCCGATTGGCTTGATGCCGAAATCTCGGTAAACGGGTAGATCGCACGGGAGGTCTGAAGACCCATGGCATCCTCCGCTTGGAAAGGTTTTATAACCTTCGGCTTGATTTCCATACCGGTAAAGCTTTTTCCGGCGGCGCGTAGCTCACGCGTGGGGCTCCACCAGTTGCATAAAGTTTGTAAGACCAGGCTTAAGCAACCGCTGTTTTGCCCGACGTGTAACCGAATCGTGGAGCGCTCGGAGGTTGTGAAGGGCTACGAATACGAGGACGGGAAGTATGTCGTGATCGATCCGGAAGAGATCAAGAAGATCACCCCGGAATCGGCGCGCTCAATGGAGATTCTCGCATTCGTAAATGAATCCGAGATCGATCCACTCTTTTTCGATTCTTCCTATTTTGTAGTGCCCGAGGGAGAAGGCAGGAAAGCATACCAGTTGCTTTTGAAAACGATGGAAGACAAGGATCGCGTTGGTATAGCCAAAATTACGATGCATCAGCGCGAATACACCGTATTCTTGCGGCCTTACGACCACGGCATTGCTCTTCACACCATGTATTTTGCGAACGAAATCCGTGAAGCGCCCGGATATGGCAAGATTGAAAACGTGAAACTTTCGCCGCAGGAAATAAAACTGGCCGATCAGCTGGTGGATAATCTCTCCGAGCATTTCAATTTGAAGAAATATCACGATGAATTTGAAACGCGGCTTAAGGCTCTGATAGAAGCGAAGCAAAAAGGCCGGGAGATTGCAGCGACCCCTCGTCCCGAGCGCGCTCCGGTGATCGACATGATGGCCGCGCTGAAGAAAAGCCTGGAAAAGACCGCGCAAGGCCGGAAAGCCCCTCTTCATACCGGCCGGGAAACTTCGCATGAAAAAAGGACTCGGCGCAAAGCCAGCTAGGCTTTTGGAGTTTTTATCCGGCCCCATTAGATTCGGCGGTGTCCCGATTTTCAGTTCGTCGGTAAAATAACTTCATTCAAATGAATATTTTCAAAGCCACAACGAGCTTCGAAGGTTGGCTTCGAGGGAAGATTCCCGTGGTCGAAGCAGACCTCAAGGACAAACATGAATTAATGGCGGAGGATGAGTTCCGGTTTTTTCGCGGAACATTTTATCGTTGGGCGCAGTTGTGGCCAAAGCACTGCAAAGAGATGGCCAACGCACCGTGCGTGCTAGCTGTGGGGGATTTGCACGTAAATAGTTTTGGGACCTGGCGAGACAAGCTAGGCCGGCTCGTGTGGGGAGTCGATGATTTTGACGAAGCTTTTTTCCTTCCGTACACCAACGATCTGGTGCGTCTGGCTACTAGCGCGCGTTTAGCTTATTCCCTTGGTCATCTTCGGATCAGCACGAAAAATGCATGTGAAGCAATCCTGGACGGATATAGGGACTCTCTCAAGGAAGGCGGAACCCCGATAGTATTGGAAGATCAGAACGCGTGGTTTGCGCCGGTCGCGCTGAGCCGATTGGATAATCCGCCGTCATTTTGGAAGCGGCTGGAGAGCAATCCTGTTTTGCGACAGCCGGTGCCTTCGACGCCCAGAAACATGTGGAAGGAACTGTTCCCTGCTCCCCACCTTCCCTATCGCGTATTGAAGCGGACCGCCGGGACAGGCAGCTTGGGACATCCGCGCATGGTAGCCATCGCCGATTGGGAGGGCGGGAAAATTGCGCTGGAAGCCAAAATTCTAGTGCCGTCGGCTTGCGTGTGGGCAAGTCCGGGAAAGAATCGGAACACCATTTACTACCCTCGGATAATGGAGAATTCTAGGCGCTGTGCGGATCCATATGTGCGGGTGAAACAGAACTGGCGCGTCAGCAGATTATCTCCGGACTCTTCTCCAGTGGAAATCGAAAGCCTGCCTAGGAAAAGAGATGAAGACGGCATGTTGAATAAGATGGGGTGGGAAGCGGCAAACATACATCTTGGATCGAAACGATCCGTAAAGCTTATTCAACACGACTTGCGAAAGCGGCGCGGAAATTGGCTGAAAGTTGCCGCTAAGCAAATGGCGCGAGTGATATCCAAAGATTGGAAGGAATGGCGAGCAGAGAAAATGTAGTCTTTAATTTCTAATTGCATTTCATTTTATGGCGAGCAGAACAAATCGGGATGGGTCGAGTTTTCCTGGGATCGTGACAGCGGTCATATGTGTGGCCGCGCTTTATTTTGCCAGGTCCGTACTGATTCCTATTGCGTTGGCGGTTCTCGTCGCTTTCCTTTTGGCTCCCCTGGTCAGTTTTTTGGAAAAGCTGCGTCTGGGAAGAACCGGACCCGTATTAGTGGTCGTACTGCTGGTAGCCGGACTTTTGATGGGTCTGGGCTATTTGGTTTTCAACCAAGCAATCAGTTTGGCGGCTCAGCTTCCCAACTACAAGAGTACTATTTCCCGAAAAATCGAGAGTTTCCGCGGAGTGAGGGAAAATGGAATCGGCAAAGCCGAGGCGACCGTAAAGGAACTGGGAAAAGAATTATCTTCGACGATTGAAACGCCGACTCCGGACGACGAAGCTGCGCAAAATCAGCGCGGCAAACATCCACTTCTACCAGGAGGGAGTATCGCCCACCCTGTGGCGGTGGAGGTCGTCCAGCAGAATAGCCCCATCGCATCCGCACGCGCTTTGCTTGGACCATTTCTGGGTCCTTTGGCGACGCTGGGAATTGTGATGGTTTTTACGGCGTTTATTCTTCTTCGCAGCGAAGATCTGAGAAATCGGTTGTTTACGCTGGCGGGATTGAGCAGGTTCCACGTAACCACCCAGGCGTTCGACGAGGCTACCAAGCGAGTGGGAAAGTATTTGTTTCTGCAATTCCTGATGAATCTCGGGTATGGGACGCTTTTCGGAACGGCTCTTTATTTTATTGGCGTGCCCAACGCTTTTCTTTGGGGGGTGCTGGCGGCGCTTCTGAGATTCATTCCGTACATCGGGACTCTGCTGGGCGCGGCAATGCCAATTCTGTTAACGCTTGCCGTATTTGACGGGTGGATGAAGCCTCTGCTGGCATTTGGAGCTTTTGTTGCAATTGAAATAATCACCTCCTATGTCGTGGAACCGCTACTGTATGCGGCGCACACAGGGGTTTCGTCTCTTGCCATTTTGGTGGCGGCAATTTTCTGGGCCGCTTTGTGGGGGCCTGTCGGGCTGTTGCTTTCCACGCCATTGACTGTGTGCATTGTCGTGATCGGGCGTTACATACCGCAATGGGAATTTCTTAGCGTCCTTTTGGGCGATCAACGGGTGCTTGGAACGGAGGTTCACCTCTATCAAAAGCTTCGCCGAATGGACGCAGAAGAAGCGCGCCAGGTCGTCGACAATTTTCTTAAAGAGGGTTCCATTGAGAAATTATACGAATCGGTTATCACCCCCGTATTGATTTTTATAGAGAAGGACCGAGCGGAGGTGGGGTTGGGTGATGCGCGCGAGCAGTTCGTATTTCAAACGTTGAAGGAAATTATCGAGGAGCTCGCTCTTAGACCCGTCGCTGATGCTGAAGCCCAAGAAATCAATGAAGAGACTGATTCGAATCCTAAACCAATCGTTGGTGCCGCGAGGAAAACGAATGGAAATGGTTGCGCGATTACTTGTCTGCCTGCTCGCGATGAAGGAGATGAAATATTGGGGATGATGCTCGCGCACCTTGCCAATCGAGCCGGGTATGAGGCGCAAGCGATCGTTCCGGCATCGGTCGAAGATATGATGGAGGAAGCCTCTGAACAGCACTGCGAAGTGATTTATATTTCGGCTCTGCCTCCTTACGGCGTCTACAACACTCGCAGGCTCTATAAGAAACTCCGCGTCCGGTTTCCGAAATCGAGGATTGGAGTTGGCTTGTGGGGATTCGCCGGCAATCTTGACGTGATGAGAACGCGTTTGGGGATCGTGGAGGCGGATATGATCGTCAATACTCTTTCAGACGCCATTAAGCAGGTACCTTCCCTGGCTGAGACAATCCCTCAATAATTCTCTTCGGTGTTCCCTACGAAGCTTGGTTTTCGTAACTACAGCGTTTGCCGGATGGACCGGATCTCTGTCTTCTTAAATACTAGGGCTGGAGGTGATCACTTCTCGATTTCAGGGGAACTTACCCCATGAGCGTACGCTGCTCAGAAGATTCCCCTAACGGGCCGGGACTAACGCCCATGGATAGTTCGAGCCCGTGTTCACCTACCGACGCAGAATTGAGCCAGACCGAACCACAGGGCGTATTCCAGCTCAGGATGACGAAGATAACGCCGTACGAAAATCCCGGAAAAGCTGGCAAAAGCAAAAAGTCAAGCGCGCGATTGTTCAAGTATCAGGCCAAGTGGGGGCACTTGCTAAACGGAGATTAAGATGAATTTCCTAGCGACGTATAACTCGGCCCTGCAAGTTGCTGCCGCCTTTCTCATTTTCGTCGTCGGATATCTCGCTCTTCTATTCGCCATTGTGGCTTTCCTGCTGCTCGCCGAAGGTCTGCATCAGGCTTTCAACTTCGCTCGGGTTTCGCTCTGGAGATCCGCACCGAGGGAAGTGCCGCTTATCGCTGGAGAAAAGTTTGCTGAATCCCGAACCAGTTAATTTCAAGAATCTTTTTCGCGCGGACTTGGCAATTGATTGCAGCGCGCTCGATTCTCCGGGCCAAGACGCGCGAATCTCCGGACGGAAAAAACCTGCACGGATTCTGATTGCGGATGATCATGAAGCGGTGCGGCGAGGATTACGGTCAGCCCTTTCGTCAGCGGGTTGGGAAGTGTGCGCGCACGTTATAAATGGAAAAGAGGCGGTTGCCAGGACCGTGGAATTGAAACCCGATCTGATTATCTTGGATATCAGCATGCCGGTGATGGGCGGCCTGGATGCTGCCCGTCTGATTCGCGCGGCAAATCCAAATGCTAAGATAGTGATTTTTACCATGCATGAATCGCAGCAGATGAAGGATGAAATCGCACG
>Ga0307477_10003655_pt1 | contig 11375 bp, 11 predicted proteins | sample atmos_gasesECM2C_FD_203316 | JGI IMG/M metagenome (GOLD analysis project Ga0307477, IMG submission 203316) | Hardwood forest soil microbial communities from Morgan-Monroe State Forest, Indiana, United States - atmos_gasesECM2C_515 | ecosystem: Environmental > Terrestrial > Soil > Temperate...
TTTCCCGGCCCGATAGCCTGGTGTTTGGCCGCCCGGTGAATCAGAGCCGCGAGCGGCTGGGTCGCTTGCTGGCGCGCGAGCATCCAATAGAGGCGGACATTGTGACGCCGGTGCCGGATTCGGGAACGCCCGCGGCAGTTGGGTACGCGGCGGAGTCGGGAATTCCATTCCGCATGGCGCTGATCCGCAATCATTACATCGGCCGCACTTTCATCGAGCCGGTGCAAGCCATTCGCGATTTTGGCGTGAAGCTAAAGCTGAATCCGGTGCGTCGAATGCTAGAGGGGCAACGAGTGGTGCTGGTGGATGATTCCATCGTGCGCGGGACCACCAGCCGGAAAATCGTGCGGCTGGTGCGGGAAGCGGGCGCCACGGAAGTGCATGTGCGGATCAGTTGCCCGCCGACAATTTCCCCGTGCTACTACGGAGTGGATACACCGCGGCGCGAAGAACTGATCGGCGCGCAAAAGTCCATCGAAGAAATCCGAAAATTCCTGGGCGCGGATTCGCTCGGGTATCTGTCGCTCGCGTCGCTGCGGGCGGCGGTGGAAGATACGGAAGGAAAATTCTGCACGTCGTGCTACACCGGCAGCTATCCGACTGAGCTGGTGCAACTCGAAGTGGAGGCTCATCGTGAGGGCTGAGGTGGAAGAAGCCGTGGCTGTGGCAAGTGTGGCGCCGGCAAAACCTGTGACGTTGAAGGATCAGGTCTGGCGCGAAGTGCTTTCCTGGTTCTGGGTGATTGTGGCGTTCCTGTTCATCGAAGGAACACTGGTGCAGGCGCGCGTGATTCCGAGTGGCTCGATGGAGCGCACCGTGCTGATCGGCGATCACCTGATCGTGAGCCGCATCGGGTATGACGCGGGAGTTCCATTCACCGATTGGCACGTGCCGCTGTGGCGCGAGCCGAAGCGGCAGCAGATTATCGTGTTCCGCGCGCCGCTGCCGGGCACTCCGGATTTCATCAAGCGCGTCATTGGCTTGCCGGGAGACACGCTGGAAGTGAAGAGGGGCGTCGTGTACATCAACGGCCAGGCTCTCGATGAACCTTACCGGCAGGATCCGCCGAACCCGCATGAGACGCGCCCGGCAGTGCACATTCCCACCGGCGAATATTTCATGATGGGCGACAATCGCGAAAATTCCTACGATAGCCGGTACTGGGGATTTGTGCCGCGCGCAAATATTATCGGCACGCCGCTGGTGATTTATATGTCCATTGATGCGCCGGAGGAAGTATGGGAACCGGGGCACGTGGCGCAACGATTCGCGACGTACCTCAATGCCGTGATTCATCCGGGCGAGGTGCGCTGGAAGCGGCTGTTCCACATGTTCTAACAGGCCGCAAAGCGATTTCGAAAACGTCCCATCCAGTAGCTTGACAGCGACAGCTTAGCGGGTTCATCCAGTCCCCTCAGGAATCGAGTACTCTCCATGCGCTACGCCGACGCCGGCGTGAATATCGCGGTTGCGGACGAAACCAAGCGGCGCATCGCCGCGATGGCTAAGAAGACTTTTACCCGCGGCGTGCTGGCGCCGATCGGCGGATTCGGTTCGCTCTTCAAGCTCGATCGTAAACGCTGGCGCGATCCGATACTGGTGGCGAGCGCCGACGGCGTGGGCACGAAGCTAAAGATCGCGTTTGCCACGGGAATCCACTCGACTGTAGGCGCCGATATTTTAAATCACTGCGTGAACGATATCCTGACCCAGGGCGCCGAACCTCTGTTTTTTCTGGACTACATCGCCATGGGAAAAATGAATGCGGCGGTGGTGGAGCAGGTAATCGAAGGCATGAGCCGCGCCGCGAAGAAAGCCGGTTGCGCTTTGATTGGCGGCGAGACCGCGGAGATGCCGAATTTTTACGCGCCCGGTGAATATGATCTTGCTGGATTCATCGTGGGCGCGGTGGAGCGTAAGAAGCAGCTCGATCCACGGCGCGTGCGGCCGGGTGATGTGCTGGTGGCGCTGCCTTCGAGCGGGCTGCATACCAACGGATATTCGCTGGCGCGTAAACTGGTGTTTGATGTGGCGAAGTTGAAGGCTGATACCTATGTTGCGGAGATAAGAAATAAAATCGGGATTGAACTATTGCGGCCGCATCGCGCTTACTGGCCGCTGCTGAAAAATATTCTCGCGCGCGGCTGGATTTCCTCGATGGCGCACATCACCGGAGGTGGCATCACCGGAAATCTGCCGCGCGCGCTGCCGCGAAACGTCCGGGCAGTGGTGGAATTAGGATCATGGCCGGTGCTCGAAATTTTCAGGTATCTCGCGCACATCGGAAAAATCGAACGCGATGAACTCCTGAAAACTTTTAACCTGGGCGCAGGGATGATTCTGATTATTCCAGCGAAACATGTATCGCAAGTGGCCGCGGAACTGAAGCGGCGGCGCGAAAAATTTAATGTGATTGGCCGGATCGAACGGGCGGCGCGCGGAAAACCGCCCGTGATTTACACCGGGAAGCTGGCGTTGTAGCGCGGTTTACTGTCCCGTGTTGTCCATATCAACCACGGCTTTCCACGAACCGTCCGGTTGTTTCTTCCACACCGTCGCATACTTGCCCTTTTCGACAGTGGGCTTACCCTTCTTGCTCGTCGTTGTAAATTCGGCAGTGCCGTACTCGTAAGCGATATCGCCGGAGCGCGCGACTTCGACGAACGAGGTTTGGAAGCTGAGCACTGGCGCTGTGGGCGCAAGAATGTCCTTCCACACCATGCGGATCGAGTTCTTGCCTTTCACCAGCGCGCCCTTGTCCACCAGGAAAACGGCGTTATCGGCATAGTAAGAGGCGGCCTTGTCGAGGTCTCTGGCCTGCGCGGCTTTATTCCGGTCGGCAGAAGCGGCGCGAATGGCGGCTTCGTCAGCCTTGCGCGTGTCAGGCGGCGGAGCAGGCGCCTGCGCGGTTTCGTTGGTGCAAGCAGCGGTGAAGCTGATGGCAAGGAGCGCGACGAGCGAGAGAACCATCAAGCGTGAACGGGACATGGAAAAACCTCCTGTGCAAAGGATAGATGGCGATGAAGATGCCTTGCGTGGGAGCGCAAGTCAAGCGCCAGACATTCCGGCAAGGCGAGCGCGGTAGAGATGTGATTGCACGCGGACGGTTTGGCCAGCTTGCGGAACTATGCTAATTTCAGCCGGACATGAAGAAACGAATTGGCGTGCTGCTTTCAGGGCGCGGCTCAAATTTCGAAGCGCTGGCTGAAAGCGTCGCCGCGGGGCGGATTCCGAACGCTGAGATCGCGCTGGTGGTGAGTAACAGGGAGAACGCGCCGGGAATCGAGCGCGCGCGCAGGCGAGGGATTGAGGCGCGCGTGATTCCGTCGAAAGGACTGGAGCGCGAGGCATACGACAAGTTGGTGGCCGCGGCGCTGAGAGAAAAGAACGTTGAGCTGGTTTGCCTGGCGGGATACATGCGGCTGCTCTCACCGTATTTTGTGGCCGCGTTTCCCCATCGCATTTTGAACATTCATCCGTCGCTGCTGCCGGCGTTTCCGGGCCTGGAAGCGCAACGGCAGGCGCTCGAGCACGGCGCGAAATTTTCGGGCTGCACGGTGCATTTCGTGGACGAGAATCTGGACGCGGGCCCGATCGTGCTGCAAGTGGCCGTGCCGATCGAGGATAGCGACACAGTGGAAACACTTTCGGAGCGGATTTTGCGCGAGGAGCATCGAATTTACGCCGAGGCGGTGCGCATCGTGCTCGAAGGACGCTACCGGATCGAGAACAGGCGCGTGCTGATTACATCGCCAGAGGAGCAGGCAAAGGGAGCGGTGAAAAAATAGTGGCTGCGGCGAAATGGCGCTGCTGTCAAAAGGCGCCGCGGAAATTATCCGCGAAGAGGAGCTGAGGGAAAAGCTCGCGCAATCTTTCATGACCGGAAAGCCGCTGCGTGTCTATCTGGGCGTGGATCCCACGGCACCAGACATTCACCTGGGGCATATCGTGGTGCTGCGGAAGTTGAGACATTTTCAGGAAATGGGCCACACCGCTGTTTTTTTAATCGGGGATTTCTCCGCAATGATCGGCGACCCTACCGGCCAATCCGAGACGCGCCCGCCGCTGACGCGCGAGCAGGTGGAGAAACATTCGGAAACGTATCTGAAGCAGGTGTTCAAAATTCTGGACAAGAAGACGACCGAGGTTCGCTTCAACAGCGAGTGGCTGGGAAAAATGAGCAGCGAAGAAATCGTGCGTCTGTGTTCCCACTATCGCCTCGCGCGAATGCTGGAGCGAGAGGATTTTCGTTCGCGACTCGACAAGAACCAACCGATTTCGGTGCACGAGTTGCTGTATCCGCTGTTGACGGCGTACGACGCAGTGGCGCTGAAATCGGATGTCGAATTGGGCGCGACGGAACAGAAATTCAACCTGCTGGTACACCGGGAAATCCAGCGCGAGTACGGATTGCCGGGACAGGTGATTCTGACCATGCCGATTCTCGTGGGGCTCGACGGCACGCGGAAGATGTCGAAAAGCCTGGGAAATTACGTGGGCATCACGGATGCGCCGGGTGAAATGTTCGGCAAGGTGATGTCGGTGTCGGACGAATTGATGTGGCAATACTACGAGCTGCTGACGGATTTTCCTTCGCCAGTTGTTGTGCGGCTGCAAGAAGAAGTGAAGATGGGCGTGCTGCATCCGAAGGACGCCAAGATGCAACTGGCGCACACGATCGTGGCGAGCTTTCACGGCGAAGAGGCCGCCAAGAAAGCCGCCGAAGAATTTCAGCTTGTGTTTCGCGACCGGCAGGCGCCCACGGAGATTCCGGAAATGAGGCTGAAGTGGGGAACGCGGCCGCTGTTTTCGCTGTTGACCGAAACAGGTCTCGCGAGCTCGCGTAGTGTGGCGGAGCGGCTGATCAAACAGGGCGGCGTGGAAGTGGATGGGAAAGTGGAGAAGGACGTGAAGCGAACAATTGTGTTGAATCCGGGTGATCTGCTGCCGCTGCGCGTGGGGAAAAAGAAATTTTTGCGCGTCGTCGGAGTGTAACAGTGGACTAACGCCGCTCCGCAAGTTGCTGCAGACGCATGAGCCAAGCGCGATCGCGCTGGGTGACGGCAAAACGTGTAAAGATTTTGTCGAAAAGGCGGCCGAAAGCGCTAGGCATCTGGTAGGAATCGCGCATTGTGAGCTGTGTCTTCCCGGCGATACCCTGTAATTCCCACCGTTGTTTTCCGCGCACGCCGTAGGAATCCTGGAACTGCCATTCGAGCAGGCGTTCCCATTCGTAAGCCGTGATTACGACAGTGAGCGTCATTTCGTATTGGCGCAATCTGCCGGTGATGCGTACCTTCTGCCCGGCGGCGAAATCCGGCGCGCCACCTTGAACTTCGAATTTCGCGTCCATTTCGGTGCCATACCAGAGCGGCATGCGCTGCGGGACGAAAAAGACAAACACTTCGTTGGGCGCGGCTGCGATGCTGAGTGAAAAGGTAAGGTCGGCCATCTTCGGCTATGAGTTATCTCACAGAATCGGGCGCGGAGGAGATCCGCGCAGGCGTGGGGGGGAAATCCCAAGGACCTTCAGTGGCTGAAATCGATCGGGCAAGCGCTATCAGACTTCGACAAGGACGAGCGACATGTCGTCAGAAGGTGGGCCTTCGCGCCAGGCGGCGACACGGTCGAGTATGCCCTGCTTCATCTCGCCGAACGGCAGGAGCGCTGTCTCGCGGACAAATTTCTGGACGCCCTCGACGCCGAGCATTTCGCCGCGTGAATCGAACACGTCGGTGATGCCGTCGGTATAGAGCACGATGCGATCGCCGGCCTGCAGGTCCACATCGAGTGTGGCCTCCTCTGCCACTGCGTTTGGCAGCGCTCCGAGAACCATGCTGCGCGATTCGAGCAGCCGAGGCTCTTCACCGGGTTGCACCACCATCACCGGAGGATGTCCAGCCCCGGCGAAGATCATGCGCCTGCCGCTGCGGTCCACGCGAGCGGCGGCCAGCGTGAAAAAGAAAACAGAACTGCCGATATTGCGCATCACGAAGCTGTTCAACTGGCGGAGCATGTCGCCGAGCGGCGCGCCATTTTGCAATTGCGTCATCGTCTCGCTGTAAATACGGTTGGCAACCAGCGCGGAGCCGATGCCGTGTCCGGACACGTCGCAGACCAGGAGATTCAGATGCTGCTCATCGAGCGGGCTAACAAGTCCGAAATCGCCGCCGATCGTGCGCACGGGGTGATAGAAAGCCTCAACCTGGATGGCGCCCCAGATGATGGACTTGGGCGCCAGACTTTGCTGCACGCGGGCCGCCAGCACCAGGTCGTCTTCGATTTCCTTGTGGCGGTCTTCGAGTTGGGCGTTAGCGGCGCGAAGTTGGGCCTCAGCGGTTTTTTGCTCGGAGATATCAGTGAAAGTGATGATCGCGTATTCGCGGCCGTCGGGGTCTTCGAGCACACGCGCGTTCATGACCACCGGCACGCGGGTGCCGTCTTTTCTTGGAAGAAAAAATTCAGCACGACTGCGGCCTGTCTGGCGTGTCTTTGTTCGGCGCTCCTGAACGATGGCGTAGTCTTCGGGGCTGTAATAATCGTGAACCGCGTCGCGGCCAACGATTTCATCTCCGGAGATGCCAGTCATTTCCTCGAATACGGAATTAACGAAGACAACCTTGTCGCAATCGTCCGCGATGAGAACGCCTTCATTCAGCGTCTCAAGGATGGCTTCCATTTGTACGAGCCATTCCGGCTTTTCCGGTTCCAAAGAAGCGCCCCTTTTTGGCGGTAGTGCAAGCGAGCGAACATCTTACCGAATCGCGCGGAAAGCACCAACGCGACAGTTCATTGGATTCGCTCCGTACTGCCAAAGCTGCAAATGATTGCGAACTCAAGTAAGGTAAAGCAGCATCTGAGAAATCGGGAGGATGCGCGGGAAAGATTGTAGCGCGCGCGGAAATGACAGCCAACGGAAGTCGCGTACCGCCGGGCCCGAAGGGACTGCCGATTGTAGGGGTGTCGTTCGAGTTGCTGGGCGACGCGCTGGGCCTGCTGCGGCGCGTGGCGCGCGAGTACGGGGATATCGTTCGCATTCCCGTTGCGTTTGGCGCGCGCATCCTGCTGAACCATCCCGACTGGATCGAGCAACTTCTTGTAATCCAGCAGAGCAAATTTCACAAGAGCACCCTGAGTAAGGAAGCCACCGAGCGGTTGCTGGGCCAGGGACTGTTGATCAGCGAAGGTGAATTCTGGCGGCGTCAACGGCGGCTGGCGCAGCCGGCATTCCATCGCGCGCGTATTAATGAATATGCAGCGACCATGGTGGAGATCGCCGAACAGCACTTGCGGGAATGGCGCGGTGGCGAGCAACGCGACATGGCGCACGAAATGATGTCGCTGACGCTCGATATCGCGGTGCGCACGTTGTTTGGCACCACCCTGCCGAATGAGGCCGAGCAGGTTGGAAAAGCGATGACATTTCTGATGCGCTATTCACTTGGGCGAGCGCGTTCGCCCGTGAATATTCCGGCGAGCTGGCCGACTCCTCGCAACCGCCGCGCGAATCGCGACTACGAGTTTCTGGACTCCTTGGTGTACCGCATCATTTCCGAGCGGCGGGCGCAGGGAAATTCGACGCCTCACACGGACTTGCTTTCGCTGCTGATGGGCGCGATGGACGAAGACGGCAGCCAGATGAGTCCGAAACAGCTTCGCGATGAAACCATGACGATTTTTCTGGCCGGCCACGAAACAACGGCGCTGACGCTCGCGTGGACCTGGTACCTGCTGAGCGAGAATCCCGCGGCGGAAGCGCGCCTGCATGAAGAATTGAGCGGCGTGCTGGGCGGGCGCGCGCCGGAGATCCGCGACCTCGAACGGTTGGCATATCTGCAAGCGGTGGTGAACGAAGTATTGCGGCTATACCCGCCCGCCTATCTTCTCGCGCGGACTTCCATCGCGGCCTGCAACATCGGCGGCTACGATTTCCCGCCGGGAACGACAGTCCTGGCTTCACAGTGGGTAATGCATCGCGACGCGCGTTACTTTGATGACCCGGATGTTTTCCGGCCGGAGCGGTGGCTCGACGGACTTATGAGCCGGCTGCCTGCCGGCGCTTACTTTCCGTTCGGCGATGGGCCGCGGCGGTGCATCGGACAAAGTTTTGCGCTGATGGAGTCGGCGCTGGTGACGGCCACGGTGGCACAACGTTTTGGTTTTCGGATGGTGCCCGGGCATCCTGTGGTGCCGGAGCCGCTGGTGACGCTGCGGCCGCGGCACGGAATCCGCATGACGGTGGAGACGCGACGTTAGTGGACGAATTCAGGCTGCTGACCCTTCGACCAAGGGTCGTAGCTCAGAGAGAAGCGGATGCGATCCGGAATGGGCGGGTGATCGTAGAACAGGAAAACGTCCACAGGATTCGGCGCCGGGTCGGACAAATCCACTTCGCCGAGAACCTGGAAGGCTTGCGCGGCAACCTGGCCTGAGTCGGGCGTGAGCCCGTGAGTGACCTCGAGAGAATACTGGTCTGCTTGATGCTCGAGGTGGCGGCTGAACGCACTTCCGATCGGGCTGGCGCAGAAATCGAAGAGCGTGAGGAGCAGCAGCAAGGCGGGCAATGATGCCCAGTCGTCCACGCCACGAATATCCCATTTGCCGCCCCAGCGGGCGAGCATCAGGCTGATGCAACGAAATCCGAGATAGAGAAAAACAAATAGGACCGCGGCCGCGAAGGCAAGTCCCTTCCAGATGTGGCCGAGAACGTAGTGGCCCATTTCGTGGCCGGCGACGGCAACGATTTGTGGCGTGGTCATCCGCGCGATAGTGGTGTCCCAGACTACAATGCGTTTTGAAGCGCCCACGCCGGTGACGTAGGCGTTGAGCGCCGTGGATTTCTCGCTCGCTCCCATCCAGAACATCCGCTCGACCGGAATATCCTGCCCGGCGCGTTGAACCATCTGCTCGAGGCCTGCGGCCAGCGCCGGATCTTTTTCCTGGAGCGGCACAAACTTGTGGAACATTGGATCAACCACCAGCGGCGCGAGAAAAATCAAGAGCACCAGAATCGGAATGGAGAGCAACCAGAAATAAAACCACCAGCGTCGAGGGCTGTGGCGGATGACAGCGTAGAGAAGCCAGACTAAGAGTGTTCCAAGCACTACGGCAATCATTTGCCCCTTGGCCCAGTCCCAGATCCAGGATGGCCAGTGCTGAATGCTGAGGCCGAAATTCACGGAGACGATGTGCCGGGCGATGGCGATGGGCAGCATGAAGATATCGAATGTGAGGATGAAAAGCGGCGCGAAAATGGCGGCTTGGAAAAAACGCGCGGAGGCAGCCTTCCCGGCCCAGTCGCGATACCTTAGGGCCAACTTCCCTTTCAGGATGAGCCAAAGGACGATCAGCGAGTAAAAAATGGTGAGTAGTTGAAACCAGAACGCGATCTGGCTGAAGTTATGGGCTTTTGTGTACAGGTCTGGCGGCAGCGTGTAGGCCGTCACCTTTTTCGCCGCGGGCTGTGCCTGGCTCTGAGCGGCCAGCGCGCTTACAATGGAAAGCGGGTGTTTGCTGGTATTTGGTTTTGCTGACGAAGGCGGCGCGGCGGCGGGGCACACAACCGCGCTGAGGAAGAGTGACAGCAATGGGCGGACCAGCAGGGCGCATCTCATGAGCCTGCGGGAGTATGACGTCGCTGCAACGCGAGTGCAAGGCGCGGGTGCGCAGTGACGATAGGCAGCGTGAGCACCTGCCAAGTCGTACAGGTTGCCTCTTTGGGTGCTGTAGTGAATGGCGATTGCCCGGGGCGCTCGAGGACAGCTAGTATGAATCAGCGGCGATGGGCCGCTTGGAGAACCATCATGAGAATCGCATGTTCCGGGCTGCTTATTCTGCTGGCTCTGCCGGCGGGAATCGCTTCGGCGCAACAGCCGCCGCAACAACAAACAGATTCGATTGCCGAGGCCGCGCGGCGCAGCCGGGAGCTGAAGAAGGAGCAGGCCAAGCCCGCGAAGGTGTGGGACAACGACACGATGCCGGTGAAGCTGGGCGGCGTGAACGTGGTAGGACCGTCAGCACCTAGCGGCGACGCACCTGGCAATCAGCCAGCGGCGAGTGCGCAAACCACCGCTGGCGCGCCTGAATCGAGCGCGCCAAAGAGTTCAGCGAAATCAGGGAAAGATATAAAGGCCCTGCAGGCGAGCCTCGCGGCCGCCAAGGATCAACTGCAACTCGTCAAAACCGAGGTCGACATTCTGCAGCGCAAGTACAACCTTGATTCGCAAATGTATTATGGCAAGCCGAATTATGCCGCCGACACGGATGGCGCCGCCAAGCTGGCTGACGAAAAGAGCCAGATCGACGCAAAGCAGGCGGAAGTGGACGCGGCGCAAAGGAAAGTGGACGCCATCGAGACGGAACTGAAGGAAAGCGGCGCGGGCAGCGACAGCTCCACCCCCAAGACGAAATAAATCCTGCAGCAAAATTCCGGAGAGCGCGCCAGTCGGTTGGCGTGCTTTGGAACACCACCACTAGTAATTGTGTACATTCTCCTTGACACACTAGAGGCGACGGCGCACAATCCCGTCAGGTTCACGGGACAGTCATTGCGGTTCGGGGATTTCGGCGGCTAGCGTTAACCCCTTCCGGTCGCCGGCACAAAAACTGGTGAGGCAAACTGACGATGCAATATATGCCCGGGTGGACGGTGCAGTGTTTGAATCCGGAGTGCATGGAGCGGGGCCACTGGCTGCGTGCTCAGGATGTGCCGCAGGAAACTTGCCAGAGTTGTGGCGCGCCGCTTCACAACGTGGCGCCACCGCTGGCGCCGCGTTTCCGGATGCGTGCCCGCGCGCTGACTCATTACCGCCCGATGGGGCGGCGGCGCTGACGATTCTCGAGTAGCAGTTTTGCGGCCGGAGATTTCGCGCCGGTCACAATGGAAGGTAGCGGCTCGGTCGCGACTTCCTCGCGCGTGGTGCGAGCGCGGATGCGGATCCGTTCCCCAGTTGCAGCTCCCTCAGAGCACCAGGCAAGAAAAAGGCCCGAACCGAGTTGATCGGTTTGGGCCTTCTCTCTTTCAAGCGGGCTGAGCGTCCCCGAATGGTCTGGGGATCCCCTCTAGAAAATAAATTTCAAGCCGAGTTGAATATTGCGCGGACCTCCCGTGCCGATCACAGGATTTGCAGCCGCAACATCCGGAGTAGCTCCCGCGAAGCCAAAGGTGGACGGAACCGAGGGATCTACGTTGAACAAAGTAGTAGCCTGTGGACTGGCGAAATGCGGATGGTTTGTCACATTAAAGAATTCGAACCGCAACTCCATTTTCACTCGCTCGCCCAGATGCGTATCTTTCACGATGGAAAAATCCCAGTTGTCGAGACGCGGTCCGCGGAACAGGTTGCGACCCATGGTGCCGAAGTGCCCTAACCCAG
>Ga0307477_10003656_pt1 | contig 11375 bp, 12 predicted proteins | sample atmos_gasesECM2C_FD_203316 | JGI IMG/M metagenome (GOLD analysis project Ga0307477, IMG submission 203316) | Hardwood forest soil microbial communities from Morgan-Monroe State Forest, Indiana, United States - atmos_gasesECM2C_515 | ecosystem: Environmental > Terrestrial > Soil > Temperate...
GGTCGTGGTGGGAACCCACGGGAGCCTCTACTCCGCCGCGGCCGCGGCCGAGGCGACCAGGCGCCACATGCTCTTGTGGGAGACCGGCGCGGTCGGCCTCACCGATGCTGGCGTGATCGGCGGCACCAGCTTCATCCGCATGGCGCCCATGGGCGCCAACCTCGGCAAGGCGGCGGTCGACTTCATCGAGCACGGGCTCGGCCCGCACCTTCCTGCCGCCGACCAGAAGCCGCTCCGGTGGGCCTTCGCCTACGTGGACGACGTCTACGGACGAGCCGTTGCTGACGGCGCGGAGGCCGAAGCCGTGGCAACGGGTCAGCCGGTAACGGCCACGTTCCCTTATCCCGAGACCGGTGCCGACTACCCGGGGCTGGCGGCGCGCATCGCCGCCGTGCATCCGGACGTGCTCTACGTCTCGGCCTACCTGAGCGACGGCGTCGCGTTGCGCCGGGCCGTCGCCGCGGCCAAGGTGCCGCTTCTGGCCAACATCGGCACGTCCAGCTCGTACTGCATGCCCGCGTTCGGCGCCCAGCTCGGTGCCATCGGCGTCGGCCTGTTCGCCTCTGACAAACCCGACGCCGCCGCCGTCAACACCAACGCCCTGACCGATGAGGGCCGGGCCACGTTGGCGTGGGCGTCGGCTCGCTACCGCGCCGAGTTTGGCCAGCCCATGGACTCGCACGCCCTGTCGGGCTTCAGCAACGCGTACGCCCTGTTCGCCCACGTGCTACCGAGGGCCGGGTCGGTAAGCGCGGGCGCGGTGTCGGCGGCAGCCGAGTCGCTCAAGCTCCCGGTCGGCACGCTGGCCAACGGCGGCGGTCTCGATCTTGCGCCCGTCGGTGCACCCGACGCTGGCAACAACCGCAACGCTGCGGGCGTGATCTGGGAGTGGGTGGCACCGGCGCAGCGGGCGGTGGTATGGCCGCCGGCGTTCGCCACTCACCCCGTCGTGTGGCTGCCCATCGACGCGTGAAGCTCAAGCTCGGCGCTGCCGTCCTTGGCGTGTACGCGGCAGCCGTGTCGATCACGCTGATCGTGGCCGGCCATCCGGTGCTGCCGCTGTTCGAGTCCATCGGACCGCCTGCCTCGTATCAATACGTGAATCCTCCGCCGGCGCTGGCTCCGAGCAACGTCAAGCCCAAGGAAAATCAACTCGACGTTCCGTTCCAGGGCGGGCAGAGCCTGGCGACCGGCCTCACCTCCTCGGACAACCAGTTCACCGTCAACCTGGCCAAGGGGGCCATCCCGCCCCACGGGAACGACGTCGTTCATGCCGTCATCACTCCCTTGGATCCTGGAACGCTCGCACCATTACCGGCCGGGGTCTGCCCCAACGGCAACGCCTACCGGATCACGCTGACGTACAAGCCGTCCGGCGCGTCCGTCGCTGATCTGACCGCAGCCGGCGATGTCATCCTGAGCACGCCTCACAACGCGAACGGTCTGATCTATTCGCTCGACGGCCAGGCCTGGCAGAAGATCGCCTTCCAACTCGTGGGCGGACCCACCACGATCGGCAACACAAGCTTCACCAAGAGCGGGATCTACCTGGCCACGACTGCGCCTCTGGGGGGTAAGTGTCCCAACGGCACGTCCACGGCGACGGGCGGAGGCGTTGGCACTGCGCTGCTGGCCGTGTGGGTCGGAGTCGGTGCGCTGGTGTTGGGATTGGTCGGGTTCGCGGTGTTTCGTCGCCGTGCCGCGCCCGGACCCGGCCGCGGCGCCGCGGCCAAGCCCGCCGGTCGACACCGGGCGGGCCGGCCCAAGCAGAAGGGCGGAGCCCGTCGACGGCGGTAGCTTGGTGTCATGGATCCGGCGCACGCCCGCAAGTTGCTCGACGGCGAACGCGACCGCCTCTCTGAGGTCCGCGATGGCTTTCGCGGCCAGGGCCTCGACGCTGAGACCGAGGCCGAAAGCATCGCCGAGCTCTCCGACAACGCCCAGCACCAGGCCGACGTCGGCACCGAGACATTCGACCGCGAGCGCGACCTTTCCATCCTCGAGCAGGTCGAGGCCGAGCTGACCGATATCGAGCACGCGTTGAGCCGTCTGGACGATGGGACCTACGGGCGCTGCGAGGCGTGTGGCGAGCCCATCGAGGACGCCCGGCTCGAGGCGCTTCCCGCGGCGCGGTTCTGCCTCGCGCACCAAGCCGCGGTCGAAGCCGACGCCCGCCGCTCGGCCTCTCAGTAGGTGGGCCGGAGGGCCAAGGCCGCTGGGGCGGCGACGGCAACGGTGGCCGCGGCAGCCGCCGCCGGCGCTGTAGTCCTCAGGAGGCCCGACCGGCGCCACGACCTGGAGCGCCAGGCGCGGATCTGGCGACTGACGGCCCGGCGTGGTCTGCACTGGGTCATCTTCAAGGTGCGGGGCGCGGCCGCCGACGAGGCCCGGCGCGCCGCCCTCGAGGAGCAGTTCGCCATCCGCAGCGCCGAGGACGTGGCCGCCGTGCTGGGCGGTATGAAGGGCGCCATCATGAAGGCGGGGCAGATGCTGTCGTTCCTGGCCGACGGGCTCCCGCCCGAGGCGCAGGCCGCGCTGGCCACGCTGCAGGCCGATGTGCCGCCGATGTCACCGGCCCTGGCCGCCGGCGTGGTACGCGACGAGCTCGGCGCCGACCCCGAAAAGATCTTCCTCGAATGGGAGGAGATCCCAGTGGCGGCCGCTTCCATCGGGCAGGTGCACCGTGCTGTCACGCGTGACGGGCGACAGGTCGCGGTGAAGGTCCAGTACCCCGGCGTTGACCGGGCCATCAAGAGCGACCTCGACAACGCCGAGATGCTCTACGGGCTGTTCGCCAGCTTCAAGCTCAAGAACCTCGACGTGAAGGGTCTGGTCGACGAGCTGCGGGCCCGCATGGCTGACGAGCTCGACTACCTGCACGAGGCGAAATGCCAGCAGGAGTTCTGCGATCTGTACGCCGGCCACCCATTCATCCACGTGCCCGCCGTCGTTCCCGAGTACTCGACCCGGCGGGTGCTCACGAGCGAGTGGGTGGAAGGCCAGCGTTGGGATGACTTCTTGGCCACCGCTGACCCGGCGACGCGTCAACGCTCCGGTGAGGTCATGTACCGGTTCGCCCAGGAGTCGATCCATCGCTACGGGGTGTTCAACGGCGATCCTCATCCCGGCAACTACCGCTTCCATCCGGACGGATCGGTGACGTTCCTCGACTTCGGGTTGGTCAAGCGCTGGTCGCCGGGCGAGTTCGACCTGCTCGCTCCGGTGCTGGATTCGTTGCTGGCCCACGATGCCGCGGCGGCCGTCGTGGCCATGGTCGGGGCGGGGTTCCTCAAGCCCGACCACGGGTTCGAGCCACACTACGTATGGGATTACGTCAGCACGCCGTACACCCCGCTGCTGTCGTCGCCCTTCACGTACACAAGGGAATGGGTGGCGTCGGCCCTCGAGAAGGTGCTCGACCTCAAGGGTCAGTACTCCGACCTGATCGGCTCGCTCAACATGCCGACGTCGTTCGTCATCCTCGATCGCGTGGTATGGGGGATCAGCGGTCTGCTGGGCCGCCTCGAGGCGACCGGCAACTGGGCCGCCATCGTGGCCGAATACCGCAAGGGCGCGCCGCCGTCGACCGAGCTCGGGCGCATCGAGGCCGAGTGGCGGGCTACGGGTGCCGTTCGATGAGCTCCAGGCGATTGCCGAACGGATCCTCGACGTAGGCCTGGTTCGCGCCCTCAACGTCGTTGGTCTCGGTGACGTCGACGCCCTCGGCCCGCAGACGCTGCACGAGCAGGCCGAGGCCTTTTACGGCGAGTGCGGGGTGGGCCTTGCGAGCGGGACGGAACTCGGCCTCCACGCCGAGATGGACGCGGAGCGGGGGACGTTCGAACCAGCATCCGCCGCGTGCGGCGAGCGGCGCGGGTTTGGGCACGCGGGGGATGCCGAGCAGGCCGCTGTAGAAGGCCTCGGCCTCGTCCTCTCGGCCCGCGGGCATGGCCAGTTGCACGTGGTCCAGTCCAACGACACCCACGCCAGCACCCTAGCCAGTGCAGTCGCCGCCGCCTGAGGCAGAGCTGGTCACGTTCCCCCTCTGATCTAGGCCGTTATCGAGCCAAATTTGGCGAATAACGGCCTAGTGTTGGGCCGTCGCCACCAGAAGGGACACCGTCGGGCCGGGCGAGAGTTGGCCGGCGGCGGCCGAGAGCCAGCGGCCGGTCAGGTTGCGCGGCGGCCCGGGCTGGGCCACGCCCAAATGGGCTTCGACGGCGCGGATCAGCGCTCCATGGGTGACCACGAGCACTCGCTGTTCGGGCCAGGCCTGGGCGATCCGGTGCAGGGTGGCGACGGCCCGAGACAGGAGCGATGAGCGGGGCTCGGCGCCCGGTGGCTCGAGCGGCACCCGCGCCAGCAGGCCCGGCCAGCGCTGCTCGATCTCGGCGCGGGTCAGGCCGGTGAACTCGCCGACGTCGCGCTCGCGCAGGCCGATGAAGCGGGTCGGCAGGGCCCAACCGCGCTCACGAGCGATGATGTCGGCCGTCTCCCAGGCGCGGGCCTGGTCGGAGCTGTAGATGGCGGCCATGTGGTCGAGGCTGTCCGACGCGGCGAGAGCCTGGGCCCGGCCCTCGTCGGAGAGCGGCGGGTCGGCCCGGCCCTGCCAGCGGCCCTCGGCGTTCCACGTCGACTGGCCGTGGCGCAGTAAAAGGAGCCGGGTCATGCGGGCCAGTCAATCACGAGCTGTTCTATCGTGACCCGATGGCCATTCCCCTTGACAAGCTCGGCGTGTCATCCGCCCCCCGGCGCGTCACCATCGATGCCGACGAGGCGAGGGCCTACGCCGCCGCCACCAACGACGACAATCCGGCGTACACGTCGGCCAAGTTCGCCCCGCCTTTGTTCGCCGTGGTTCCCACTTGGGAGACGCTCATGGAGACGGTGCTGCAGCTGGCGCCGCCCGAGATGCTGATGATGGTCGTGCACGGCGAACAGGACATGTTCTTCGAGCAGGCTCTCGTGCCGGGCATGAGCCTGACGACGACAGCGACGCCGTACAGCATTCGTGTCGGCTCCAGCGGAACCCGATGCACGATGAAGGTCGAGTCCGTGGACGACGAACGGGCTCCGGTCGTCACGCAATACATCACCATGTTCATCCGGGGCATGAGCGACGGGGACGGCGGCGGACCGGACAAGCCTGACCACACCTTCCCCGAAGCGGTGCGGGGTGCTGAGGTCGGCCAGTACGCCGTGCACGTCGATGACGATCAGACGTTCCGGTACCGCGCCGCGTCCCATGACGAGATGCCCATTCACTGGGACGACGCGCTGGCCAAGAGCGTGGGCCTGCCCGGCATCATCGCCCACGGGTTGTGCACCATGGCCATGACCAGCCAGGCCGTCATCAACACCGTCGCCGGCGGTGACCCGGCCCGGCTGCGGCGCCTGGCCGTGCGCTTCTCGAAGAACGTCTTCCCGGGCAGCGATGTGGTGACGACCATCTACGACACGGGGAGCGACGGCGGTCGGCGCGTCTATGCCTACGAGGCCCACAGCCGCGGCGATCTCGTGATCGCCAACGGGCGGGCAGAGATCGAGACCTAGCCCGTGGCCGTCCTCCTGTTGTTCGCTGCGGCACGCGAGGCGGCGGGGACGGGTCGAGACGACGTTCCGGGTTCGACCGTGGCCGAGGTGCTCGACCACGCGCGCGCCCGCTACGGCCGGGCCTTCAACGAGGTGCTGGCCAAAAGCCGGGTGTGGGTCAACGGCGACGAGGCGTCCGAGGAACAGGCCGTGGCCGCCACCGACGAGGTGGCCGTGCTGCCGCCCGTGTCCGGGGGGTCCAGCTGAGCGATCCTGGAGTCCCCCGGATGGGCCTGGGGGTGCTGTGGGCGGTCCTGCTGCTGCCGGCCATCTTCGCGGGGGCGGTGTGGATGGCTCTGTTGGTGGCGCCGGTGGCTGGGGTCGCCGCGCTTCAGGCGTCGCGCACCTGGCGAGGGGCCGAACGCCGCCCGATCGACGGGGTCGCCGCGGCGGGGGCGGCGCTGATCGTCTTCGCCGCGGCGTTCGGGGTGGCCGGGCTGCTGGTCGCCGCCGGGCTGGTCGCGGTGTCGGCGGCGGCGCTCGACCGGGTGGTGGCCGCCCGCCATCAGGCCGGTCGCGTCAGCGCGACGCGCAGCCTGGGTCGCACGCTCCTACTGGCCGCCGTGCCGGGCCTGGCCGGGGCCGCGCCGGTCGCCCTGCGCAGCATCAGCGGGCACGGCGCGGTGCCGGCGCTGGCGCTGTGCACCTACGCGCTGGTGTACGACGCCAGCGCCTTTCTCGTCGGGTCGGGGTCGAAGCACACGTGGGAGGGGCCGGTGGCGGGAGTGGCCAGCATCGGAGCGGTGACGGTGGCGGTGGCCGCCATTCTCGTGCCACCGTTCCGGGGGGCGAGCCCCTGGGTGCTTGGGTTGGCGGCCGTGCTCGTCACGCCGTTCGGGCCGGTGTTGGCCACGCTCGTGCTCGGCGACCAGGCCGCGCGGGTGCCCGCGTTGCGGCGACTCGATTCGCTGATCGTGCTGGGCCCCGTGTGGACGCTGCTGGCGCTGCTCCTTGTCGGGTGAGGGTGCCGCGGCTGGTTCAGCCGGAGGTGGAGTGACCACCGGTCGTCCTTTGACGATCTAAACAAACGTTCATTAACGTGAGCGTTCTTGAGGGGAACCTGGGGGAACGACAACGCTGGGGCCCGGCCCGCCCGGCCAGCCCGGCCAGCCCGGCCCGCCCGGCCAGCCCGGCTGTCGTCGGGTGACGGGACGGGTCAGCGCCGGCTGGCCGCAGTGCTTGTGGCCGCGGCGCTGGTGGCCGCTTGCAGCACCGCGGCAAGAACTGGACGGCGTGCGACAACACAGACGGGCCGGGCCGGCCTCCCGTTGTTGTCAGACAACCCTGCGGCACCCGGCTCGTCCGGCGCCACCGCCGCGCCGGTGACCACGCACACCGGTCGGAGCCAGTCGGGGGCGGCCTCGCAACTGGCCGGTTCACCAGGGTCGGGCCCAGGGGTTGGCACCGCGGCGGGCAGCGGCGTGGCTAGCCCGTCGGCATCCAAGTCGCCGATGCTGATCGGGGTCATCTACACGCCGCCAGCGGGTCCGTTCACCGACTCGCTGGGGGTCAAGCAGGCCACGACCGGCGACCAGCAGGGATTCACGAAGGCGGTAGTTGGCTACATCAACCAGCACGGTGGGGTAGGGGGCAGGCCGCTCCAGGTTCTCTTCGCCCCCCGCACCGCGCAGGACAGCGTCACCAACCTCGCTGCCGCGGAACAGCGCCTCTGCGCGACGCTCACCGAGGACAACCATGTGCTCGCTGTCATGTCATTGGTGAACAGCAGCACCGTCCTGCAATCCTGCCTGGCGCAGCATCGCGTCCCGTTTGTCGAGGACAACTTCGGGTTTCCCTACATGAACGATGCTGCCCTCAGCCGCTACATGTTCGTGCCCAGCTACCCGGACCCGACACGCGCCATGAACTTCTTCGTGGACTCTCTGGTCGCCGACGGCTTTTTTGGCACCCATCCGGTCATCGGGCTCATCCGGGCCGCAAGCCAGACCCGGGACCTCGAGGACAAGGCCTTGCACGGCGCCCTGTCTCGCCACGGGCTGCAGGTCGCGGACGAGGAGTCGATCACGACTCCCGACCAGGAGCAGGGTGCCGCCTTGCACATGAAGACGAATCACGTCACTCACGTGATCCCGTTGGAGGGATCGGGCGGCCTCGAGACCCTGTTCTTCATGGAGGCGGCCGAGGGCCAGCTCTTCCGGCCCCGTTACGCCATCGACACTCAGGACGGTCCTGACCTGCTCGCCTCCAACGCGCCTTCGGCGCAGCTCAAGGGTGCGCACGGAATTGGCTGGATCCCCACCGTCGACACTGGCCACACGGCGACGAGTCCGGCGAACAACGCATGCCTTCAGATCATCCGCACCGCGGGGCTGACCACCCCGGACTCCACCGCGACCAGGTTTGCCCTGGCCACCTGCGACGTGATGTTCTTCTTCTCCCAAGCCGCGAGCGGGCTCAGCAATTGGTCTCCCGACGGCTTCGCTCGCGCGGGCGAGGCCCTCGGCGCGAGCTACACCCCGACCGGCTCGTTTCGCTCCTTCTTTTCTGCAGCGCGCCACGACGGCACCTCCGCCTACGGCAAGCTCAGCTACGGCAGCGCATGCTCGTGCTTCGCGTATGACTCGGCGGCCGTCATCTCCACCGGATAGAGGCGCTGGCCGGTCGACCTCGCCAGCTCGACGCTCGCTAGCTCGACCCTCGCTGGCTCGACTCGCTATCGGGAGAGGGCGTACTCCAAGATCAGGTACACGAGCCACAGGCCGGTCCCGACCGCGATGGTCTGCTTGATGTCGTCCATGTACTTGCGGATCGGGCTCGGGGCGACGCCGCCGAGCAGACCGAGGGCGTTGGCCTCGAAGACACCGGTGAGAGCGAGCATGGCCAGATACCAGACGATGCGTTTCCCGGCTCCGGGCTGCTTGCTCAAAAACAGGGCCCAGTTGCTGGTCGAGACCATGAACCAGATCACGGAGATGGAGAACAGGGTGTTGGTCCTCGACGCCAGGGCACCGCGCCGGGCCGCGCCGGCCGCGGCCGGATCCGGTTCTTTCCCGGCGGCCACACCCTCGGCGTTGGCGATGACGATCCTCTGGTTGGGCCAGATGACGAGCCAGACGTTGAGCAACATGACCGTGGCGATGAACATGCCGGCGGTGATGCTCAGGCCCGGCCAGTGCTTGGCCCCCCCATGCGAGAAGTCCTCGCTGAGGACGAGGACGATGAGCCCACTCAAGAACGTGACCGCGGCGGCCATGCGGAACCACAACAGCGCCAGCGGCAGGAGCTTGCGCTGGAGCTCGGTGCGGGGCGGCGCCTCGAACTTGGCCAGTGCCGGCGTCTGCACGACGTTGAAGTAATAGAGCAAGCCGATCCAAGTGATGCCGGCCGACACGTGGATCAGGATGAACAGCGTTTCGGCGAACGCTTTTCCTGAGCTCATCGCCAGAATCATCGACCTACCTCCGTTCGCGGACGCGGGCGGCAAGCTAGCACCCGAGCGCCGGCAGGCAAGTGAATCACCCGTGGGTGCGGATCGCCTCTATCACACGCATGGTGTCGATGATGTCGCGGCCGGTGGTGGGCAGCGCGGTCCCGTCACGGACGGCGGCCACGAAGGCCTCGAGTTGGTAAAGGTACGTGGAACGTGACTCGGCTGGCTCGACCATCGGTGGACGACCCACGACGTCGAGGCGCAGGCGGGCCTCGCTCGCGCCCTTCGCCGGTCCGTAGTGGGGCACGATGAAGTTGACGGCGTGAAGCGTGCCGCGGGTGCCCTGGACACGGAGCCAGTTCTCGAATCCGTCCTCGCGACACATGGATGTGTGGATCTGCGCCAGAGTGAGCGTCGCGTCCACGGTGGTGTCGACGCCGTCGAGCCAGGTGGCGGACACGGCGTCGACGGTCAATGGCGCCTGGGTCAGCGATCGGACGCAGTGCACGAGATAGCCGCCCAGGTGGAACATGGCCCCGCCTCCCAGCTCCGCGCTCCAGTACACCGGCCAGTCCCGCGGCACCCAGTTGCTGTGCAGGGCCTCGATGGACTCGATGTCTCCGAGGTCCTGGCTGACCAGCTCACGGATCCGGGCGAAGTACGGGTGATACACGTAGTGATAGGCCTCGACCATGAGCCGACCCTCAGCATTGGCCACCGCGACGAGTTCCTCGGCCTGAGCCACCGACGTGGCTACCGGCTTCTCGCACAGCACGTGCTTGCCGGCGCGGAGCGCCGCGACGGACCACTCGAAATGCGCGGCAGCGGGCAGGGCGATGTAGATGGCGTCCAGATCGTCGCGCTCGATCAAAGCGCGATAGGTCGGCGCAACATGGGTGATCCCGTAGTGCGCGGCGTGCTCACGGGCCCGCTCGGGATCCCGGGCGGCAACGGCGTGGACTTCCACGCCGGCGAGCTCTCGAGCCGGCCGCACGACCGCGATGGGCGCGATGCGGGCCGCGCCCAGGATCCCGATCCTGAGCGGGCTCACAAGATCCGGCTGCCTCGAAGCTGCTCGAATTGGGTCGGGCCGTCGCCGCTTTCCCACCCCATGGAGTCGTACTCCCTGACCAGCCGGGCAAACCATTCGCCATGGGTGGCCAACACCTCGGGCGAGAACTTGCCCCGGTAGTTCTCTTGGGTCGCCGCATACGGGCGGGTGTAGAACGCGTTGACGCTCAGGCGCAGCCCGTCGGTCTGCTTCGGCAGGCCTCCGTGCCAGAGGTTGCCGTGGAACACGACCACGGACCCGGTTCGTCCTTCGACAGGGATGGCCTGGTCGATACCCTCGCCCCCGCGCGGGAGACGGCACCACCGGTGGCTTCCGGGAACCACGCACAGCGGGCCGTTCTCGGCCGTGTAGTCGGTCAGGAGCCAGTTGGTGTTGCAGCCGTGGCTGTAGGTTCCCGGCCCGGGCAGCGGCTCCGGGAAGTCGCCGGCGTCGGCGTGCAGGCCGAGGCCGTCGCCGTACGAGTCCCCTTTGGACTTCACGAAGGCGGCGCAGCTGCTGACGTGGAAGGCCGTGCCGAGCACCGTCTGCAGGAACAGGCGCACCACCGGGTGGGCGACCGCCTCGCGGAAGGCGGCGTCCTCGGCGAGCAGGTAGTAGAGGACGAACTGGTTGGGGCTCTGCGGCTGGGCCTTGAGCTTGCCGAGCTGGACCCTGCCGTCGAGGGTGTGGGGGATGCCGGTGCGCTCACCGGCGATCTCGAGGACACGTTCCCGCATGCGCTCGAAGAGATCGGGTCGCCCGATCTTCTCCGGCGGGATGACGGTGAAGCCGAAGGTGTCGAATTCCGCCAGCTGCTCGATCAACCCGAGCTCGCGCAGCTGACGGAACACTTCGTCGCGTCCGAACGTCGAACCCCACGTGCCGATCTTCACAGAACGCCTGCCTCCGCTCGCTGGTATAACTGAAGCTACGTTAAGTTGAGGAAGGCGGCAAGCGCGCGCCTCTTCGTTAGGATGAGCCAGTGGCGAAACGGGCGGCCGACACCAAACCGACGGAGGACGATCCGCGTCCCGTCCGGCGTCCAGCCACGCCCCGACCCAAGAACCGCCGCGAGATGATCCTGGCTGCGGCCAGCGAGCTGTTCAAGGCCGACGGCTACGAAGGCGTCGGCATGAAGGACATCGGCGACGCCGTGGGAGTCACAGCTCCGGCCATCTACGCCCACTTCAACAGCAAGGCCGCCTTGCTGACCGCGGTCCTCGAGCGGGCCATGGATCGCATCGGCGAAACGGTGGAGACGGAGACACAGCGGGGTGCTCCACCGCTCAAGGCCCTCGACCGGCTGATCCTGGAGTACATCCGGGTCACCCTGGAGGAGGG
>Ga0307477_10003657_pt1 | contig 11374 bp, 15 predicted proteins | sample atmos_gasesECM2C_FD_203316 | JGI IMG/M metagenome (GOLD analysis project Ga0307477, IMG submission 203316) | Hardwood forest soil microbial communities from Morgan-Monroe State Forest, Indiana, United States - atmos_gasesECM2C_515 | ecosystem: Environmental > Terrestrial > Soil > Temperate...
TTTTGTCTGTCTTGAGCTTTATTTCGTAGGTCGGACTTCCTCACGGGCCCCGCCATTCCGGAGGCTCTCATGAACTGGCTACTGATCGTGGGGATTTTGATCTTTTCGACCATGCTGCTCTATGCGCAACGTCAAGAGCAGAACGTTGCGAAGCTAAAAGCGGACGCACGAAATCTCGTCGGTACTATCGGTGCTGACAAGGCAAAGACGCAGGCCTATTCCCAAATTGTCGATGTTGGGCGGCAGCTTGAACAGGCCGATAAGGAGAAGGACAGAAAGAAGACTAGGGTGTTATCTCAGAAGATAAATCAATTGCAGAAACAAATCGGCCCCGAATTCGTCATGCTGGCTGATATCCTTAAGAAGGTCGACCTAAATTCACCTGACGGTCGAGAAATCGCTTTAATAATCCAGAGCCTCAACCAATCCTGTCCCGAATAAGACCAGCATACAAGCATCACTGACGAAAAACAATCTATCCAGCAAAGCGTCTGCCGCCTCATCAATCGTCTTGCGGTCAATTGGTCCATCGCCAAGCAATTCAATAAGAAGGTTTTTGGCGCAATCGAATGGCTCCTGGCGATTTGTGTTCTGCGGCCGCCTGCATTGCTTCCGTAGCGGTTACTTCAACGTAATTCGGCTCCCAAATGATATGCGGGGCCCATATTTCCTTGCCGCTGTTCGGGTCTTTTCCAACCAGCCGCGACGTAAAGCGATAGGCGAGTGCCTTGTCATTCGCAAGGTTGGTGCCGTTAGGAGTGTCGTGAAGTCTATCAAAAACTCCCGGAAAGGAATGATCAATGTCTGATGAGATTAAAGTGACCGACGCAGAGGCCCGCGAATGGATGGCCAATTTGTCTGACCAGGACAAGCAGGAATTAAAGCGCCAAGCCTTACTTAAACGCTCGCTGGAGTTGGCGCAGCCGGAGATAGAGCCGGACCTAGGCGGCATGAGCGACCAGGAATTTGCCGCTTATAAAAGGAAGTTGGGCCTTGGCTGAGTTCGATTACGATGCTGTTGATGACGTGTCGGCCGAAACGCTGGCGGCCATTACCGCAGAAATCTCCGGTACTGGCCTAAAGCCGCTATCGGATGAGGAACGCCAAAAGCGGCAAATAGAACATGAGTTCTTTCTAGCCGAGTGTTATGAACGCGACCGGCAGCAACGGCTTGAATACGAACGACGGCAGGCAGAAGCGGCAGAAGCAGAACGGGCGCAGGCCAAGCGGCAGGCGGCTATCGCTCGCGCACAGGCCCGCGAGAAGTTGAAGGCTGAACTGGCAGAGCAGTCCCGCCGTCAAACACGTGACCAACGCTTACCGGCCTTCTTGACCACGCGGTTCGGCAAGAGCAATTCCGACACAGCCACCTAAGGTCGGCCGCATTTGCGCGTCAGCGTCAACGTCTGTCGTCCGCTCTGGATAATGCGCTGGCGCTCAAGTACCCACCGCCGCCACCAGAACCGACCGTTGTTGTCGTGTCGGAAGACGACGGGTCGGCAGATTTCGGCACTCCCGATTTCGACGTGGCGGTGTGGAGCAAGAAGCCGCGTTCGTGGTGGTGACGATCTTGCAGCGGCCGGTTCACTAGCGCGTGTCGTCTACCACCTATAAAGGAACACCTCGGCCAGCTGTTTGCGCATTTTGTACGGCAAATATTGGCCAAATGAATTTAGGACGCCGTTGATTTTCCGAAAATGCTTCAAATCTTCCGATAGTTGAGGTTCGAACATCTCGCATTGGGCAGCGAACCTGTATTTGATCCATTGATACAGTTCCGCGTCGTATACGTTGCAGTCCTCAATTATCTTGATCACCCGCGGTGATAAATCGCTAGACCGAGGCCGATTTTGGTTTTCATTTTTCCGTTCGTTTTGCAAACGTCGCATCGGCCAACCGTATATCATTCGCAGCATCAAAGCACTTTCCAGAAGTCTCTCAAGCGGAGCTGCCAAAAGGAAGCGCTCCGCAATGTTGCGCTTTGCCTCTTCCAAATGCCGTCGTTCCACAGGAGGTCCAAATACCAATTCACGCGGTCCGCGTCCGCCACGATGCTCGATATCATTATCAAGTTCTGGAGAACCGCTTAAAACACGAACTTGATAATTGTTGAGATGGATATCAGTGCGACTTTCCACATATTCTTCAAACGACAATAACTTACCGGCTCGACAGAAAGGTCTTTGTGTTTCTGTACGAAACCAAAAAAACGACGAAAGGACTCGTTCAACCGGATCACGCACTAGCGTGAAATATTTCGCGCGAGTACCGAAAACACGATGTACTCCATAAGGAATGTGACCGCTGATGTAGCGAACACGACCCAACCCAAACTCACTAAGCATCTTGGAGATGCCTTCACGGGAAGCAATCCCCAATACTGTATGTTCGCAACCGCCCTCTGCGTTTAACTCAAAGACCCTATCGCGGCAAAATGCGTGCTTAATTGCACTGTTTAATGATGTGCCTCCAGTCTTACGAATGTGCAGGTGAATGAGAACATCGGTCAGATTTGACCGTGAAAGAGCCTCGTTGCAATCAGACATCTCACATCCAGCTGCCGCCCCCAGCTAGATGTCGCCTCCAAGACCGAAGCTACACTGTGATTCATTTCAAGAATGTAACGGGAATGCCACAGTGGTCGATTAATACGGTCGGGAATCTTTCCAAAATTTAATGAAGCGCCTTAGGAAGCGGAAGGCGGCAGGAGGCAGGAGGCAGGAGGTCTAATCTCTTCGACCTAATAACTCCGGCAGCTTTGCGATATTGACCGCAAACCGCCGGGCCTCATCTTTACTGAGCAACTTGGCCGCCGATCGCCGCCCCGGCTCATCCTCGAAATAGACATACGGGAGCTGCTGGCCGTTGTTGTCACGGCACGACAAAGGCGGTGCCGATGTCCTCAACTTTCCAAGGCGGCCGCGATCATAATCCGGCGCGCCGCGCGTCCGGGTGGAGCGGTCAGCTTTCTGGACTTACGTACCAGCGACAAAATACGAACCGAGCCTGTTGCGGATCGCCTCGGCCGCCACTTTCGCGGCGCGGTCCTCCGCGTCGAGCGAGGCGCGCTGCTTGGCGAAGCGCTGCTGCGATCCCGGAATATCGTAGCCGACATGCGCGAAGGTGGAATCCTTGAGCACGATCTTGGCGGTTGCGATTTCGACCAGCTGATAGCTTGCGGTCACGCCGCCGATTTCCTCCTGTGGTCGGCCGGTGACCGGATCGATCGACACTGTTATGTCGGTGGGCGTTACTACCACCTCAAGCCGATGGGTCGGCGTGACGGGTGTAGCGCCGTTGTTAAGATCGAACTCTATGGCGTTCTGGACAGCCACGGCGACACGTGCCTGCGGCGATCCTTGCCGCTTGGGGATCGGCGCGACCAGGACCTCTGAGAACCTGTCGCGAACGCTTTCATCGCCGACGGAAGGATTTCGGCCATAGAGCGGCTGAAAACCACAGCCGGCGACGAGGCCAGCCACGGCCAGCACGAAGCCGAGCCGGATGCCTGCGCGAACCATTGCGGCGCTCGTGGCCTTTAAAGCGCTCATGGAGTGCCCCCCTTGGCCTACTAGAGCCGTAGCTTCAGATTGGGGCTTTTCAATAGCTCCGGTACTTTCGCAATGTTCACCGCAATCCGCCGCGCCTCATCTTTCGTGAGCAACTTGGCCGCTGATCGCTCCTATCGTTTATCAAATCCGACCGGAACTGATTTCTGGAAGAAGACGCTTTTCCATACACTTCGACCGCGCTTTTGGCATTGAACCGAACCGATGCAACAGCGTGAGCGTCGGACGCTCAAAAAATCGGAAGACGAACGCGCCCACGAGATTAGCCGCCAAAAATCCAATGGCAATTAGCGCGACACTTGACGTTGCACCGGGTTGGGTCAGCGCATGAATGATACGACCGATTGCGGACAGCACTAGAACATGCGTCAAGTAGGTTCCGTAGGACCAGTCGCCAAGCGCGACGAGTAATCTCGCCGGCGTCTGCACTGCTTTCTGTTCCAAGGCGGCGAGCCAATAAATGATTAGTGCCGCTGGCATCCCAAACAGCACTACGCGCCAAGCATCTAAATAGGTGTTGGCCCCAATCCTCCTCAGCCTCGCGCTTTTACCGCCGGGCGCCTTCGGATTTTTGACCTTCACCCAATGCGGGGAACGGCCTGAGCGGTAGGGCGAGCCAAGTCGCTTGGACACGATGCCCTCACAACCGAGTTTGCAGGCGTGCGCGAAACCGCCGCGCGACCGATGCTCAGGTGCTTGAGGATGCCAGCGCCTAATCGCTGCCTGGAACGAGCGTCAGGCCAAGCGAATGCGGATGCTGTTCTCGCAGAACGCCGGGATGCTGCCGTGCCAGAACCACGCAGCGCCGGGTGCTAGATCGCCACGCTAACGAATATAAATCCCGAAGCCGCCGTGATGATGATGGTGGTGGTGGTGGTGGTGATGATGGTGATGATGATGATAGTAACGCCGCGGGACAATGCGGTAATAGCGGTGATGATGGTGGTGGTGATGGTGATGGTAATAATACTGCGCGACCTGTTCTCCACCTTGCGTCATTGCCGCGGCGATCCGCGCGTCATCTATCTTCAACGCATTCAGTGCATCCGGAATCGGCTCCAGGAGATCGCGATAACTGGTCGGTGGCGTGTTTTGTGTAGGTTCGGCAACGGCGGATTGTGCGGCGCTCATTGTCGTCAACGCAGCCGCAGCGCCCAAAAGCCCGGCGATCTTCTTATCCATTTGTCTTCCTCCTGGTGGTCGCGGCCGACGCACACGGCCTCCACATAATAAATTGTAGAGTGAGTCGCTTGTTCCGAAAAATGGGATTTGTTTTTTCGGTGTTCCGGGTCGGATCGGGAACGTGAATGGATATTCATGTCCCTTGACGACCGTGGATCAGACCGCGGTTTTCGCTGAGCGCGCATGGCAAGATGTTTGATCTGTTGGCTGGCAACCAATCGCACGCAAATCGTCCCGCACGCTCTGTCGCGCGAGTATGAATTCCGCCGCGGCGACGTCAATTCTTCCGCCGCATCATGGTGGTCATGAGATTCACGTGCATCGCACCACCATGCTCGATGGCCGCAAGATCGCGCAGAACACAGCGAAGCATTTTGTCAGCCACGGCAACATGGCGACCGGCAGGATGACTGATCTAGCGCTGACACGGCCATACTTGGCTAACGCAGCAAATCCGACAGCTTCGCGATGTTCACCGCGATCCGCCGCGCTCGTTTTCCGCGATTTCTGGACTTACGTACCAGCGACAAAATACGAAGCGAGCCTGTTAGCCGAGCCGGATGCCTGCGCGAACCATTGCGGCGCTCGTGGCCTTTAAAGCGCTCATGGAGTGCCCCCCTTGGCCTACTAGAGCCGTAGCTTCAGATTGGGGCTTTTCAATAGCTCCGGCAACTTGGCGATATTCACCGCGATCCGGCGCGACTATGAGCAGCTTGGCCGATGATCGTCGCCCCGCTTCTTCTTGATAATCGATATAGGCGACCTTTTGCCCATGCCCGTCCTTCACGACGAAAGCAGGGCCGACACGAATTTATGTTCAATTTGCTATGTGCGTAAGTGTGGGTGGGGCTAACGCTTCAATCAGTTTTCTGCTTATTGCATAATGCCAATAAGGCCCCGGATGAGGGTCAAAGCCCAATACATCGTCCCTTGAAACAAGCCGAAATCCTCTTCCAGGGCAGAAATTCTGCGGACTGTGTCGCTTAACCGTCCGAAAATGGGATTTTTCTTGCTCCCGTCAAAATGCAGAAGATAAACGGGTGCGCTACTGGTCTCCGCGATCCCGTTTATGAGCGCGGCTGTTATTCGGCTCATTTCATCTCTCGCTGGATCATTCCGATCACAATACCCGCCATTTTCATCGCAGCGTCGCTGAACGTAGCTGATACGGATCGCCCCTAGGTCGTCTAAATCGGCTTTAGGAAGCATAATACTTTCCTCGGCTAAGCCGTGCGATTCGTGCCAATCTCTCTCTAGGCGGAGACGCGACGGTGCAGCGACATTTCGAACGTCGAAATAATCTGCGTATCCAAGTATGACTATATCGTTTGGCTTAATCCGGTCGACAAGCTTATGAAATTGAATAAACGATTGGGTCATTCCATAGCCCTCTACGGCAAATAATTTAACGCACATGTCCTTCCTTGCTAACTGCAATAGAAACGCAAAAGTCTGCTCATCATTGACGCCGGTTCCGAAAACCCAACTATCGCCAAATATGTACGCAACAGTACTGCTGGATGGTTCGCATTCGCCGGTCCAACGAGTACCATCATTTCTAATAGTTACGTTTGTTGGAAGACGTTCCCTACCACGTGACCGACGAGAGAATATGTCTTGATATTTGCCCGGCAATAGCCTGTATCCAAGTTCAAGATCAGGTCCAGACCGTGGTTTGGGCTCCGTGGTTATCCGATATTCGGATCGACGATCAAAAAGACCAGGGATATTGAGGAGGGAAAAATATGTCGGCTCAGACTTTGTAAAATTCTCGCTCTTTGCTAAGCGCATACGCAACATAAGAGCCCAGGAAGCGAACATCTCCAAAAAAAAGAGTGTGCCTACAAGCGCGATCGCAGCAAAAAGCGTATTTTTTTTCTTCGACGGGTCGAACGACATCTTTACCACCTTTGTGCTGCAACGAAGCAGGGAACAACATTGTGGAAGGACTAGGGCGGCGGGAAGCGGATTGTTGACATAGGTCAAGGTGGTCTAATGCCTATGCGTTCATCTTTATTTGGTTCAAGTAGGGAGCTTTAGATGTCGAGCCGGTCTGGGTCGTCGCCGCAACGATACTTTTCTTGCTGGGCTTTGTTCTTTATCCTCAAGGCTCAGCAAATGCCGCAGGGTGGTGTGTAACACACATAAATGGGGCAACAGTCACCGGACCTTGCTTCTCGTCGCATCACCGCTGTGCCGTGCACGTCCACTCTAGGGGCGGCGGGCGCTGCGAATTGCGCCACTAGGCGCACGATTCGGCTAGGGTGCGAAAGCGCGGAAAGGAAAATGCTGAGGACGGTCCTCGCCGCCGTTGTATTCAGCTTGCTGTGTCTTCAGCGGACCACGGCAGCGGGAAGCGGTCGAGCGGGCAATTTAGCGGCCGCAGTCCTGTTCGGCCTCCCGCTTTACCGCAGGTGCCTTCGGATTTTTGACTTTCACCCAATGCGCCGAACGCCCCGAGCGATAGGGCGAGCCAAGCCCTTGCTTAGGATGATCTTCCTCGCAGCTTAGGCACCGGCGCCCTTGCAGACCATTGCGTTCCCGACTGCTACGCGAGCCCTCTGTGAAGCATTCCGGCTTCACATCGGCTTGGATTGGGACTTCTTCTGGGGTTTCGACGTCTTCTTGTGGGCCGACTTGCTCGTTGTAGCCCCGTAGGCAGACGGAGCGTTTGGTACAGCGGGATTGCCCGCAGCGCCGCCGGCTACTGGGGGTTCGCCGCCAGTTGCAGGGCCGCTTTGCGCCACTGCCAGCGAAGTGCCACCGACGAGCAGTGCGATGATCGCAAGTGCTTTCACGCTGGTCATTTTTACCTCCAAATCTTGAGTCGCACACCCTTGACGTGGGAGAGAACGCGGCAATTTCCAAATCGTTCATCAGAGAACCCCGGTCGGAGGTTCGCTTCGACCGGGGCCCGCGAACCGAGCGAGAGGGGCCCCCTAGGACGTTCGCGCGAAAGTCACAGGTCTGTAACCGAGCTCACACCTAGCCGATCCGCCGCGCCTCGTCTTTGGTGAGCAGTAACCCCGATCGCCCGCCGGGCAGGCGAGCTGTAGGACCAGCCACTAGTTAGTCAGTAGCGCGCACGTCGTTTTTCATATTTGTAAGGGACTATCTGAGAGGGTCCCGGCCACGGGTTCAACGCGCAAAAGCCGCGATCACCCGCGACCACATTCGGGGCGCATTCCGCAACCGTGCGGTATTGGCAGTTCCAGTACGCGTCTCCGTGAAGGTTTATCACTGAGCACCAGGGTGCATCACCATAAGCTCGGCTGGGCGAGGTTCCGAACCACGTTGCCGCCACAAGAACGCCGATACCAAATATCAATTTCGCAGGGGTTTCCGTCACGACGATCCCTCCTAGTTTTCCACTGTCTGAGCGAGCGCACTCACGGCAGAAAATGAACGAGCACAACAGCCTTCCCTACATACCATCCGGCCCTCCACCGCTTGCGCAGCTTGCGCAGCATGTGGGGCCTCCGCCTCCGCAGTCTGCGCAGCCTCCGCAACCTTGCCTCGGCCGACTGCGCGTCCTCTTGGCAAATTGTAAGCCGGGCCGATGTGCTCCGGTGTTTTCGTAGTCAAAGACATAGAAAGTCGACAGGCTAACGTCCGAGATTTCTTCCTCATCGAGAGTAATTGCCGTGTTCTCTGTCGGTGTATCGCCTGCCGGGCAAACGGCTGCCCTGGACGCGCCGTCCGCCAGCGACAACACCCCCGCGACCCCCAATACCGTTACGGCTTTCGCCCGACTTCTTCGCTTCGGAGCTCGCTTCGCGGGCGACATCGTTGAGACCTCTCATAATAAAATGCGCATTCCCCGCGTGACCCCGATTGATCGGAGATGAGCGGGCACGGGGACTTTGGGGGCCACTGAGGGCGACCCGCGACGAGTCGCCATTGCAGGTCTGGCCCATTTGATAAGATCGACCATGCCGATCCGTTCCTAAGTGCGATAGGAGACGCGCGCCCAACGCGCGTTTGGCATCAAGTCATGGGCTTCAACCGCCGCCAGATGGAAGACCAGCGTCGGCGGGCTGCCGAGAAGGAAGCGGCAGCTAGGCGCGCGACTGACGCCCAAGTGCTCGAGGATGCCGAACGGCTGATCGACGCCTGGAACGAGCGCCAGGCCAAGCGAATGCCCATGCTGTTCTCACTGACCATCGGCGCTGTCATTACCGCTGGTTATTGGTTCCTGTGGGTTCGCTGTCCCGCTTGCCGAACAATCAATGCGATTGATTTGCGCACGCTAGACCGCCATCCCGATGCGGCGGTAACGAGCCTCATTCCCGCGCTGTCGTGTCGGTCCTGTCGACCGAATGCACCGTTTGCTGAGTTGGTAAAACTGTCGCGGACCAGCATCGCCGACGAAATGCGGGATGAACATCGTCGTCGCGTGCTGGGCGAATGACGTTGGCTCATGTCGCTATCGTGTCGCTTGTAGAATCCGCCACTCGCCGGAAATGCCCGGAAAATAACGAGAACAAATGGCAACATGAAGCAACATGGCCGAGTCAGCAGTTTACATTAGCTGACTGGTTTCACTGACTAATCTGACAGAACAAAAGCAGTGATGAGAAGCTATCAAGGCTGCTCATTGCGGCACGAAATTAGCGTAAGACCGATTCATTTACTCGGTGAATGACGGCAGCTAGGGTGCCGCGTCAAGTCCGCGCTTACGGGAGCACAGATGAGCGCAAGTTCGGCCGCCGCAGAACCCGCGATGCGCGGCGCCGGCGCGGCGACACGCCTGATCATCGCTTCGTCTGTCGGCAATGCGCTCGAGTTCTACGAGATCCTGGTCTACGGCTATTTCGCCGTGACCATTTCCAAGGTGTTCTTTCCCGCCGCCAACGAAGCCGTCTCGCTTTTGGTCACGCTGGGTACGTTCGGTATTTCGTTTCTCGCGCGCCCGGTCGGCGCGATTTTTCTCGGCGCTTACGGGGACCGCAAAGGACGCAAGCGAGCGCTGACGCTCTCTATTCTTCTGATGACGATCGGCACCGGCTTGATGACGGTGATGCCGAGCTATGGTTCGGTCGGATTGTTGGCGCCGATACTCGTCATTGCCGCGCGGCTCCTGCAAGGATTTTCCGTGGGCGGCGAGTTCACGAGCTCGACTGCCTTTCTGGTCGAACATCGGCCCGACCGCGCCGGGTTTTTTGCGAGCTGGCAATGGTCGAGCCAAGGTTCTGCCGCGCTGGTAGCAACCGGTTTGGGCGTTTTGCTGACGACCAGCATGTCCGCCGACACGCTGCAGGCGTGGGGTTGGCGGATCCCGTTCGCCGTGGGTCTCTTGATCGGTCCGGTCGGCTACTACATCCGCAACCGGCTCGACGAAACGCCGGAGTTTATCGAAGCGGGAGAGGCGCGAAGGCCGATCCGCGATTTGTTCGTTGGCCAGTGGGATCGGCTTCTCTTGACGATCGGCACCGTCGCCGCATCGACCAGTTCGCAATACCTTCTGGTCTACATGCCGACCTATGCCATTCGCGAGCTCAATCTGCCGCAATCGATCGGCTTCACCGCGGCGATGCTTGCCGCGGCGTTGCAGACCATTGCCGTGCCCTTCGTCGGCATTTGGGTCGACAAAGTGGGCCAGACGCGCGTGATGATCGGCGCGGCGATCCTGTTCATGGTAACGGCCTATCCGGCCTTCGTGTTGCTTGACGCCGCGCCTTCGCTGGGCGTTCTGATCGGGATGGTTTGCTGGATCAGCGTTTTGAAATCGCTTTTCTCGGGCGCGTTACCCTCGCTGATGGCCAAGACCTTTCCTGTATCGACACGCGTTTCCGGAATGTCGCTGAGCTACAACATTTCGGTGCCTATCTTCGGCGGGTTCGCGCCGTTCTTCGCCCAATCGCTGATCGATCTCACCGGCAGCAAATTGGCGCCAAGCTACTACATGATCGCGACCGCCACCGTGAGCCTGCTCGCGCTTCTGATAATGCGGCATCGGTACCGCTTGTAAGTTCAGCGCCAACCTTTCATCGGCAATTCCAGCTTGCCGGTGGCGAGATTGGTCGGCCAGACCGATACGTATTGCTTGCCCTGCAATTGAATCAAGAAAGTCGAGGCGAGCGTATTCTGGCCGGTTGAGTCGAATTTTACTCCGTTGTAGCCGATCATCAGTTGGTCCGGCTTGAGGTCGGTCGCTTGCAACGCCGCCTGAATCTTGTCCGGTTCGATCGAGCCGGCGCGATTGATCGCGTCGGCGAGCACGAAAAAGCCCTGCATCCATCGCGCGCTGGTGTCGTCGAGATCGCGGCCATATTTGGCCTTGAACAGTTGATTGATGATGTAACTGTTGCTCCCCGGCTTACCGATGTCGAAGGCGCTGCGATTGATAGCGCCTTGCGCGAGATCGCCGGCGTTGGGAATGAAGGTCGGATCCGAGAAGCCGGCATCGTCGCCGATGACGAGAGGCGGCAGATAATCCAGATTCTTCATGGTTCGGAAATAGAGAATCGTGTCGGCGGTGTAGCTGACGAAGATAACGGCATCCGGTTGCAACGTTTTGAGCTGAATGACCTGCGCCGAAACATCGGAGCTGCTCGCGTTGTAGGGGATCTGCGCGGCCACGTTGATATTGGCGGACTTGGCGGCCTCGACGATGCTGGCCC
>Ga0307477_10003658_pt1 | contig 11373 bp, 10 predicted proteins | sample atmos_gasesECM2C_FD_203316 | JGI IMG/M metagenome (GOLD analysis project Ga0307477, IMG submission 203316) | Hardwood forest soil microbial communities from Morgan-Monroe State Forest, Indiana, United States - atmos_gasesECM2C_515 | ecosystem: Environmental > Terrestrial > Soil > Temperate...
GGGCGGATGAAGCGGGAGCCAAGATAGCCGCGTTCCTAGCCCGTGCGAACTCCCAAGTATCCATCTGCACCGACCGACGCGGCCTCGGGATCGCGATACAGATGAAAGAGTCGAAGCGTTTCAAGGCAGAACGCAGGAAGGGCCTGAAGCTAAGGTTCATCACCGAGGTCACGAGGGAGAACAAGGCGTTCGCAAAAATGCTCGAGGGAGTCGTTGAGCTGAGGCACCTCGACGGAGTAGTCGGCAACTTTGCGATATCGGATTCTGGAGAGTTCATAAGCAGCGCTGTGATCCAGGAAGGGAGTCCCGTCACCGAGCTGATCTACAGCAACGCGCGCGGCGTCGTGTCGCAGCACGAGTTGCTCTTTGAGACGCTTTGGCAAAAGGCGGTCTCAGCGGAGACGAGGATAAGAGAGCTCGACCAGGTCACGCCCCCCACTCGGACCAGACTCCTGAAGGGGGAGAAGGAGGTCGTCAGACAGATAGCCAGGATGATTGACCCATCCGAGGAGATCGTAGTCTGCATGACCCCCAACGGGGTCGGCATGGTGCTCGACTCCCTAGCGGAGCCGATCTCCCTCGCCGCCTCGTCGAGCCCGCAGGGGAGGCTGAGCAGGATAAGGTGGTTGACGTGTGTAGAAGAAGGCGACGCGGTGATAGCCACGGCCTGCCTCGGGCTGGGCATCCAGGTCAGGCACACCAGCAAGCTGCCGCCGCTGTCATTTGTCTGCACCAAGTCGGAGATCCTCGCGTCCATCCAGAGCCTCGGAGAGAGGACCCTCTTCCAGAACGTGCTCTCGAGCGACGACCCGGCGTATGTGAGCCACTTCCGCAGCCTCTTCGAAGAGATGTGGAAGGACGGCGTCGAAGCGAGCAAGAGGATCGAGGAGATGACCAGCGGCAGGGAGCGCGCGACGGTGAAGGTGATCGAGAACCCCGAGGAATCCCTCAGAGTGGCTTGGGACCTGATCGAGGGCTCGAAGGAGGTCCTCCTGATGTTCTCCACGCCGAGGGCCTTCTTCCGCGAGGTCAATTCTGGGGCGTTCGAGAGGCTCAAGTCCGTCATCAGCAAGAGGGGGACGTCGGTCAAGATCCTCATACCCTACGATGAGAAGCTGACGCCGCTCCTCGACAGGGTGAAGACGGAGGTCCCCGCCGTCGACTTTCGGGTCATGAACGAGAGCCTGCGGACGAGGATCTCCATCCTGATAGCCGACAGGAGCAGGACGCTCGTCCTCGAGACGAGGGACGACGGCAGGGAGGATCTCATAGGGGCGCTGGGGCTGGCCACCTACACCGAGAGCAAGTCGCTGGCTGCCTCCTACGCGGCCATCTTCGAGAACATCTGGAAGCAGACGGAGCTGTATGACAAGCTCATGCTCCACGAGAAGCTGCAGAGCGACTTCGTCAACATAGCCGCTCACGAGCTGAGGACGCCTGTCCAAGCGATAATCAACTACGCCGAACTCGCGACAACCAACTCGGAGAACAGGGACGAGTATTACGGCAAGCTCCTCAGGAACGTGATGAGGCTCCAAGCCCTCACGGAGGACATACTGGATGCTGCGCGGATTGACGGAGGGACCCTGCGGCTCAACAAGGAGATTATCGACATCAACGCGGTCGTCGAGGCCGTGGTGGAAGAACAGAAGGTCGGGAGCGGGACGAAGGGCGTGACGCTCTTCATGGTGGGCTCGGGGAGCTTGATGGTGGAGGGGGACAAGGGGAGGCTAAGCCAGGTGGTTTCGAACCTCTTGAGCAACGCCATCAAGTTCACCGAAGAGGGCTCCATCACCGTCTCGGTGGAGGCGCGTGGCAAGGAGAACTTGGTCCGCGTCATCGTCGCTGACACGGGTACCGGGGTAGACCCCTCCATAGTCCCGATGCTCTTCTCAAGGTTCGCAGCCAAGTCTCAGTCTGGCACGGGGCTCGGGCTCTTCATCTCCAAGAGCATCGTCGAGGCGCACGGGGGAAGGATCTGGATGGAGAACAACAACCCTGGTCGGGGAGCGACCTTCGCGTTCGAGATCCCGATCGGGCGGGCGAGTTCGCCGCAACTTCATCGAGAGCGCTCGCCAGGTCCCCCCAGACCTCGGCCCATACACTCACGGTAGACCGGTTTCCGCCGCGGCAAAGTCGAGACCATGGAATTGTCGATGTCGCAGTCAGTCACGAGACCTCGACGAGTCCCCTCGGGGAGTTCGTGAGGAGCTCGCAAGAGTCCTTCGTCACCACTACATCGTCTTCTATCCGGACGCCGCCCATCCCTGGCAGGTAAATCCCGGGCTCGACGGTTAGGACCATGTTCCGCTTCAGCTTCGGGGAGTTCCTGAGGGTCAGGCCGGGGCCGTCGTGGACCTCCAGCCCGAGCGAGTGGCCCAGGCCGTGGGTGAACCTCCCCTTGAACTCGCTCTCGTCGATCACTCGGGCGGCTACCTGGTGGACCGCTCTTCCTGAGGCCCCCTCCTTGATCGCCTCGATGGCCTTGGTCTGGGCCTCGAGGACCTTAGAATACGCTCTCTTCAGGGGCTGCGAGGCAGGGCCGAAGAAGAACGTCCTCGTGATGTCGGAGCAGTAGAGGTGGTATCTCGCACCGACGTCGACAAGGACGTTGTCTCCCCTCCGGAGCCGCCTCTCCCCGGGCGAGTAGTGAGGAAGGGCGGAGCTCTCGCCGAACGCGACGATGCTCTCGAAAGAGGGGGAGTCAGCGCCCCTCTCCACCATCTGGTAGTCGATCTGGGCCTTGAGGGCCCTCTCGGTCATACCCTCCTTCAGCAGTTCGGGGACGCCTTCCACCACGGCGGAGATTATCTGCGCAGCCCTCGAGACGAGCTCGAGCTCGTCGGGGTCCTTGATCATCCTGGACTTGCTCAGGGCCTCCGAGACGTCTATGAGCTTCTTGGAGCCCAGCGTGGCTTCCAGGGCTCTGTAGTCCTTGTGCGAGACGCCTTGGAAGTTGATCCCGACGCGCTTGGAGCCCTTGAGTATCGAGGAGACCATCCGTCGACGCTCTGAAGGGCCGGAGCCCTTTTCGACGTGGACTGTGTAGTCCCTCCGCTGCCTGGCAGCCTCCTCCTCCAGGTGATTGGTAAGGACCTCCACGTGCCCGTCGGGGAAGAGGAAGAGCATGCTCCGCTCGAAGATGCCGCTCCTGTAACCCGAGACGTAGAAGAAGTTCGGGTCCACGTGCTCCCCGTTGACGACCGCGACGACGTCCAGGTCATCGCCAGAGTTCTCGAAGATGCGAGCGAGCCTGGCTTTCTGGGGCAAGGTTGCGGCCTACCGCTCGTAGGTCCCTACGAGCCGCGCCTGGGCCAGGGAGCGGTTTCCGATCGCCTCCAAGAGTTCTTCTCGGGACAGGTTGGGCTTGAGTTCAGGGCCGTCGCCTAGGGCGTAGAGCCAGAAGTAGTAGTGATGGAGCCCGTGCCCTTGGGGAGGAGCAGGTCCGATGTAGCCCTGCTTTCCCATGCCGTTCAGCCCCTGCGTGAAAGCCGCTCCTCCTCCTTCTGGAATGCCCTGCGAGGTTGGAGGGATGTTGTAGACCACCCAGTGAGTGAAGCCCTTGGGCAGCGGGGCGTCGGGGTCGTGGAGGACCAGCGCTAGTTTCCGGGTCCCTGGCGGGACCCCCTTCCACGCGAGCGGGGGCGATTTGTTGTCGCCGTCCGCGGTGTGCTTCTGAGGGATCCTGCCGTGCTGCTCGAAGGCCTTGCTGCTGACGCTAAGGTTCCCGATCTTCAGGGACATCTTGAATCGATGGAAGCTTCTGTCCGGCCTTTATCTCTTTTTTGCGACCTTACTCGCCCGTGGCTGTGCGAACGCAGCTCACTTCAGGTCTTCCATCTGGTCCTTCTCGGTGAGAAGGGTCACGAGCAAGTCAAGGTAACGGACGAGCTCGTTGTGGAAGGTCTCTTCGTCCCAGCTCGTGTCGGCTTTTACGAGGAACTCCTCGATGGCGTCGTACTTCTCCTGCGCGCCCTTCCCCAGTTGCTTCGCGAGATTCCTGCCCCTAACCGTCATGTGCTCGGCGCCGGGGTCGTCCTCGTCGAGCAGGCCGTGCCTCTTCAGGGAGGCGAGGGCGAAGGCGTTGCGCGCGAGTGCCGAGGCGTCGACTAGAGGGTACCCCGAGGGAGCCTCCGTGAGCCACCCCGAGAAGAAGCCCAGCGCCTGCCTCCTCTCCGACTCCTGCATGGACGCGAAGACGATGTCGTCCACCATTACGTTCTGGAGGTGGTTGAACCCCTCGACAAGGTATCCGGTCTCCCGCTCGTTCAGCCCCTCCCTCTGGCTGAACTCCGTGATTATGGCGTTGGTGACCTTGAACTTGTGCGAGGGCGACCGTCTCTCCGTGTGATAGATGTGGGCGAGTTCGTGGAAGAGAAGGCCTCCCAGCATCTCGGACTGGAGCGCCCACTCGGCTATCACGACGTGCTGGATCCCCCCTTCCTCGCTCGCGTAGCCCATGATGTCGAGATTGGGGTCGACGAGAAGGCGGACCTTTGAGCGGACGGGATATCCTGCCTTGGCGAGCCTCTCTATGGCCCAGTCGAGCTCCTCCTGGAGAGAACGATCGCCTCTTGCGAGAGACAAAGTGGGGTTCCTCGGGTCTGCGCTACTTGAGCGGGACGTAGAGGCTCGAACGGCTGGCGCCGATGCCGGGGGTGCCGTGGACCACCTTCTTGTTTGTGATCGCATATTCTCCGAGGTAGTGCCCTATCATCTCGGGCTTGACCTCGATTGGAAGGAACTCCTTCCCGGTGTATACGCCGATTTTCGCTCCCACCATCACGGGCAGGACTATCATGTCCCTTGCGTGCGTCTTGATCTGGCCCTCGAGGCTCCCTTCCTTCTGGGAGCGCACGTCCTCGAGGAGCTTCCTCTTGTCGTCGGAGATCCCCCTGTTGAGCGAGCGCCTCGCCCTCGAGGGCAGCAGCTGGAGTATGGCCTCAGTGCTCATCCCGTTGAGCTGGTCGACGGTGTAACCCCTATAGCGGAATTCTTTGGGCATGGCTCGCTCTCCTGCCTACCTCTCCTTAACCTCGACGGTCGTCCTAGCCAGCCTCTTCCTCCCGGTCTTCCTCGGCGCTATCAGGCCGACCTTCCTGCCCGGTGGAGCGTTCCTGGATGTGCTGGTCGACTTGCCAGGGTGCTGGTGCCTGCCTCCTCCGAACGGATGGTAGACCACGGCCATCGCGATTCCTCTCATCCTCGGATAGGGTCGGCCATCTGCCGTCATCTTGTGGTGCCTCGGGCCTGCCCGCATGAACGGCTTCTCTTGCATGCCCCCTCCTGCTATCTCGCCGACCGTTGCTCTGCAGTTCTCGTTGATCAGCATGCTCTTCCCGCTCGGCAGCCTGATTATCGCCCTGCCCTCACCCTTTGAGAACAACACCGCGGAGCCGCCCGCCGCCCTGACCAGCTTGCCGCCGTCGCCCGCGCGAAGCTCGATGTTCGAGATCCGCGTCCCCTCCGGAATCTTCCTCAGAGGAAGGATGTTCCCGTTCGCCACAGCGGCGTCGGGGCCGTGCTGGACCTCATTCCCCACGGCTATCCCGTTGACGGCGGGGACGTAGGAGATCGCCCCGTGCTCCCCGTATTGCAGCTGTGCTATTGGCGCGCTCCTCCCCCTCTCGTCGAGGAGGGCCCTCACCGTCAGCTTTCCCTCGTGCCCTGAGGCGTCAGGGCTCATCAGCGGATATCGGACGGGAGCTATCTTCCCCTTGGAAGAGACCCTCCACTGGATGCCGCCCTTCCCCCGCCTTCTCTGAAGGATTCTCTTACCCATCGCTGCTACACGAGCCCTAGTTTCGTCGCGAGGTCGGTCGCCGAGTTCTCGGGGACGAGACGCACGAAGGCCTTCTTGCCGCCGATCGACCTCATGGTGTTGACCGCCCTAACCTCCACTTCGTAGAGGGCTTCGATGGCGTTGGCGATCTGCGTCTTCGAGGCCTTGTTGGCGACCATGAAGCAGATCTTGTTCTCGCGGGCTATCTGGTCGAAGGTCCTCTCGGTGATGTATGGCCGGAAGATTATCTTCTGAGCGTCTTCAAGCCTCAACTTTCACTCCCTCCATCCTCGCGGACATCGTGCCCAGTATCTCGATTGCTGATTTCGTCCAGATCGTGAGCCGTCCTGCGACCCCTCCTGGTGCAAGCGGAAGGACGCTCAAGCTGTCCAGGGCGACAACCTGCACCCCCGGGATCGACGCTGCGGCCTTCCCCACGCCCCTGTCGTTGCTGACCACTATCAGAGGACCAACCTTCTTGCGGGTCGTCCTTCCTCGCATCCTCGCCGTCCCCGAACGCCTCTTCACCCCGCCGTAGATGCGCCTCAGCTCGTCGGTGAGGCCCAAGTCCGCAAGCAAGGCCTCGACCGCGGCGGTCTTTTCGAGCGCCTCCAGGTCGTCAGAGACGACCACCGGGAACTTCAGCTTGCCCGTCTTGTGGCCGCGCCAAGCGACGGCGGTGGCGTCTGCGGTGAACGCGATGGCCGTGTTCAGGGCGAGCTTCCTCTCCTTGACGTTGATCTTGCGATAGATTACCTTCTCGGACCTCGGGGGATGAGGCAGCCTTCCCTTTACCGTGCTCGCGACGCCTCCCGCCTGGCCCGACCTTCCGCTTCCTGCGCCCTTGACCCTGGGGATCCTCGAGACTCCTCGGCCTGTTGGAGGGTTGCCCGTCTCCGCGGTGGTCCTCTCGCCGGCCATGGGGTCGCGGCCGTAAGGCTGGATGCCGTGCGAGTGGAGTATCCACCAAGCCCTCTGGACCAGGTCAGGCCTCAGCGGGGTCGAGAACGCGCTGGGGAGGTCGACCTCATCGCCGGGCTTGCCGCCCATGTCGAGGACCTTCACGGAAACCAAGCCCTACCTCCTCCCCGTGACCTTGGTGCTGACCTCTAGGACTTGGACTGGCGCCGTGTTGGCCTTCGGGTGAGGCCTCATCGGATACCTCACCACGACCACCCGCCTGTTCGTCCCGGGGACGCTCCCTCGCACGAGCGCATAGTCGGTGTTGAGCTCGCCGAAGTGCTCGAAACCCCCCTTTGGTGTGATCGGCGCGTCCTTCCCGTTAGAGATGCTAAGTATCCTCTTCCCCGATTCTGTCCTCTGGTGGAAGCCGTGCTGCCCTGCCCTGGCCACCGTGTACATGACCGCGGCGGGGTGCCACGGGCCGATGACTCCGACAGCCCTCACGCTCTTCCTCGACTTGTGCTGCTTGCGCTTTATCCCCATCCTGGTCACGGGGCCTTCGTATCCGTGGCCCTTCGTCACGCCTATGACGTCCACGTAGCCACCCGCCTTGAAGACCTCCGAGAACTTCACCGGTTTCCCCATCACCTTCGCGACGTAATCGAACTGGGCCGCGATGTCTCCGCCTCCGACTCCTACCTCGAAGACGATGGGCTGCTTCTGAGATACGCCCGCGTCCCTCGGGGTTATCGCCAAGACGGCCGAGATGCGGGTTAGTCCAGAGAGCTTCGGCTTCCAGGCCGCGAAGAACTTTTCGGGGTCAGTGCTGGACTTCTTCTCTACCCCCTTCGGGAGGGTCTTCGCGTACACCTCGCCGACAGCTCTCTCGGCACCGTTCTCCCTGATGTATAGCCTGAGGCCCACCACGGCCGTGTCAGGGACCGCCAGGACGCTGGTCGGGTTGAAGCGCGGCTTGCCGAAGTTAGGGGTCTTCGCCCTGTCGTCGATCGTGATGGTGTGGATCGTGCTGACCTTCACCGCGGGGAGCCCTAGCAGCGTGGGTGTGCTGCCCTTGATCTTCGGCCAGTTGTGGACCGTGGGGAAGAAGTCTCCGACCCTCCCCCTGGGGATGTATGCGAGACTTCCTCTGCGTGGTGCACTATGTTTCCTATGACCCATCCAAGCTCACTCGGGAAGTTCACCCGGTTTTTTCCAAAGTCTTTAAACTTTCGCGTCACCGCGGACACTGTCAGGCCCGGGAGCGCGGATTCGCGCCGTGCCCGGCCGAGCGCGCGTTCGCCTTCTCCACTTCCAGCTCGAACTGTAGCGCGGTCATCAGGACGGCGTTGCCCTTCTTCCGGGAGAGCGTCCTGATGAGGTCTCTCTCGGTCACGAGCCCTACGCGCCCGGTCGGAGAGTCGTCGACGACCAGCCCGCCTATCCCGAATATCATCATCTTGGACGCGGCCACCCTGATGTCGTCGTCCTGGCTCACCGTGATGACGTCCCGGGTCATAAAGTCAGAGATCGGCGTGTCGAAGCGCGTCGGGGCGGCTTCTCCTTTTGGACTAGCGAGGCTCATCGCGGCGACCTTCGCGACCCTGCCGAGCGCGTCCTTGTTGGAGAGTATCCCCTTCGGAGTGGCCGCGTCGGCTCCTCTTCCGCCGGGGACGACCGGGAGGCGCCGGATGCGGTGCTCCGACATCAAGCGGACGGCGGTGGAGAGGTATTCGTTCTGCCCGATGGTGATGACGTTGGGGTTCATGACCTCGGATACGGGCACGCCCACCTCGTCGGAGCTCGTCCCCATGAGCCCGACCAGGTCTCTGAGCGTGATTATTCCCCGGACGACGCCCTGCTCGTCTATCACAGGCATGCCTCCGAGGTTGTGGTAGGTCATCTTCTTCGTGATCTCGGCGAGGCCGTCACCCGGCTCCACGCAGACGCTGTTGTAGACCATGATCCGCTCGACCGGGATCTCCAGGGACTCGAGGACCTCCTTGGTCATGAGGTCGGGCTTGGAGAGGACGAAGTTCAGCGAGTCTATGATGTCCTGGGCCGAGATCATCCCCATTATCCTCCCCTTCTCGTCGACCACTGGGAGGTGTCTGAAGTTCCTCCTCTGCATGATCATCGACGCTGTGAGGACGCTCTGGCGCGGGGTGACCTTGATGGTTTGGCGCGTGAACAGCCACCAGAGGTCTTCGGTCTTGCTCGGCGTTTCGCTCGTCCCTCCAACTATCTATGAATCTGAGGGCCTACTCTTCCACCGGGATTTCCTGCGGAGGTATAGGCGTCGCGACCTTCTGGTCTCCCGCTCGCAGGACCGTGAACTTCGAGGAGAGGACGGACTCGAGGAGCGAGTGGGGGAGGCTGAAGGCCTGGAAGAACGACTCTAGCACGCTCTCGAGGGCCTCCCGGTCGGAGGCGTTCAAGCTCCTGTACTCCCTGACGAGCGGCTTTGTGTACTTGCTGGTGAAGAAGAGGAAGCGGACTCTCGCGAGCAGCGGGGCTGGAAGGAGGGGCGCGAGCTCCTGCTCGCTCGGGTATCGGAGCTTCGAGACCGCCTCGAAGGTTTCCTTGGAGAGCGCCCCGTCGGTGACGCAGGTGCGGAGGTAGGCCTGAATGTCCTCCGGGCTCGGGGGCAGCCCGAGCTGCGTGGGGTCGACGTCGCCCCTGATGTAGAGCGTCCCGCCCACGAGGCCGGTCGCGGCGAACTTGCCCACAGGCCTATCGGAGTCTGAGAGGTTTAGGACCGCGAGCAACCCGCCCGCCATGTACTCGCCAAGGTAGTCGTCGGCGGTCTCTCCCACGATGAGGTAAGGCCTCGCCTGCTTGTACTCGCGCATCTGGATCCCGGCCCGGTTCCCCACCGAGCCCCTGACGAAGATTCGCCCGCCCTGGAGGGCTTGGCCCGCGACGTCCCTCGCGCTCCCATGGATGACCACCGAGCCCGCGTGCATGGTGTCCGCGAGGTCGTCTGAGACGTTCCCGTGCACCTCGTAGGAGACGCCGTCGTTGAGGTTGGCCAGGCAGTTTCCGGGGTAGCCGTTAAGCTCCACCTTGAATCTCCGCCTCGTGTCGTCGTCCTGCCTCGTCGAGAAGGCTATGCCCAGATACCTCTGGCCGCTGACGTTGTCTATCCTGACGCTGTCGCTCCCCGCGAGGAAGGCCTTGCGGAGGAACTCGTTGATTTCGCTGAAGCCCACTCCCGAGGAGTCGAGGACGGCGGCATGGTCTGGCGCCCGCGCGGGGGTCGCCACCTGCACAGGGCGAGAGTAGGCGCCGAAGGACGACGCCACGCCGCTCAGGCTTCCGCCCGACTGGAAGGAATAGATCTTCCTCTTGGTCCCGGGCTCGAGTATCCCCTTCTTCACCGAGGCGAGGAAGAAAGAGCCCGGCTCTGGCGCCCAGACGACCGCGTCCTTGGAGAGGTTCCTGATCTGGTTCTCCTCGCTGGCGACGTAGAACCTGTTTCCGTCCTCCCCGACGAGGAGGGGCCGGAACTTCGACCTGTCGGTGAGCGCGAGGATGTAGGTGTCGCTCCCGTCGCAGAACCCGGCCACGACCGCGAACGGGCCGTCGAGGCGGGCCCCTCTGTATCTTATGAGGAGCTTGCGCACCTCTGGTGAGAACTGCCTCTCGAACGGGTTTGTCAGGAGCGTGGCGGCCTCGAAGAGGGAAAGGCCCTCGACCCGCACGAGGTGGTCGAGGAGGCGTGCGATGACCTCGCTGTCGGTCCCGACGTGGCTCCGGAGCCCCCAGGAGTTGAGCTGCTCGAGGTTGGCCCCGAAGGAGCTGATGTCGCCGTTGTGGGCTATGGCCGTGTCCATCGACGCGAAGGGGTGAGACCAGATCGGGTAGCGCCCGGGAGAGTTCGTCGGCTGCCTCGTGTGGGCTATCCAAACGTCGGCCTTCTTGGAGTCGGCGTCGAGGTGGTACTCCTTCGCGACCTCGAGCGGGAAACCGACCTCCTTGAAGACGTCGACGTATCTTCCGTAGGAGAAGATCCGCCCGTCTATCTTGCCGTCCGAGAGGAGCTCGCCGTTTATGTTGTCGATGGTCCTCTCGAGCGCGGGGTTGTCCGAGGTGCTTAGTGTCCCCTCCCAGATCCCGAAGCGCTCCCTACCGCTCACCGGGCCGGGCATGAGCATTTGGACCTCCCGCGGGGAGCCCACCGAAGCCGAGAGCTGGTCCTTTAGGTTGTCGGCGATGCCCTGGTTCCGGACGAAGGCCTTTATCTTGTGGGTCTGCCCTCCACCCCCGAGTTCCGGGTCGAAGAGGGCGAAGCCAGCGCCGAGGTCGCTCCCCCTGTACTTTATGCACGCGATCCCCGTCAGGGCGTCGAGGTTGGACACCTTCGGGGCGCCGGCCTTCCTTATCACCCCGAAGATCCCGCAGCCGTCTTTGTAGACGGGCTGCCCGAAGGTCGTGTCGTAGGTGGGATACTCGCTCAATTCACGCAGCTCCGGCCGGCTTGATGCCCAGCTCCTTCCTGATTCCCGGGTCGAGCCCGACGGTGCGGAGGATCTCTCTGTTACCCACTAGCGACGAGGCGACGCTGCTCATCCCGGCGGCCCCAGCGAGCAGCTTGATGTCCTTGATGAACGCGACGACGAGGTTCTCGAGGTGGTCCGTCAGCTTCTGCATCTCGATCACTATCTCCTGGTCGTCCTCGAACCCGACGG
>Ga0307477_10003660_pt1 | contig 11369 bp, 17 predicted proteins | sample atmos_gasesECM2C_FD_203316 | JGI IMG/M metagenome (GOLD analysis project Ga0307477, IMG submission 203316) | Hardwood forest soil microbial communities from Morgan-Monroe State Forest, Indiana, United States - atmos_gasesECM2C_515 | ecosystem: Environmental > Terrestrial > Soil > Temperate...
TGACGGGGTGGCTCGTCAACCGCGCCGACGCAACCAGCAACCACCGGTCACGTGGCTGACCGCATCGGAGCTCGAGTCGTGGCTCTCCCTCGTGCGGCTGCTGATCTGGCTTCCCTGGTCGATCGATCAACAGCTGCGTCGTGATTCAAAGCTGAGGATGGTTGAGTATCAGGTGATGGCCATGCTGTCCGAGAGACCGGATCGAACCATGCGCATGAGTGCGCTTGCGGAGGTCACGAACGCCTCCTTGTCGCGGCTCTCGCACGTGATCGAGCGTCTCGAGCGGCGCGGCTTCGTCTGCCGGGCGCCGGATCGCACCGACGGGCGCTTCACCAAGGCCACGCTGACCGACGAGGGCTTCGACACGTTGGCTGCAGCGGCGCCCGGACACGTGCGGCATCTCCGGTCGCTCGTCGTCGACGTGCTCTCGCCGGAGCAGCTGCGACGACTCGGCCGTGACGCGGCCCGCATCGTGGCTCACATCGACAGGCCAAGAGCGGGCTAGGTTTCCTAGCGTCGCGGCCATCGATTGCGGGCAATGCGCATGGTCTCGGGCCACGATTCACTCGACTCGTCTGACAGCACCTTGACGACACCGAGCCTTTGCAGCTGACGCCAATGTTCGTACCTTGCCAGGGCCGCGGCCTCGGCGGTGTCAACTCGACGGAACCATCTGTCGAACAATTTCATCGTGTGGACCCTCATGATTCAGAACCTACGTCTGTGTATACGCTCGCCGTTACGTCTCTTTTGGGCTCGACTGATCGCCGATAACGGTTTTCGCGACGAGCACCTCGACGTTCCCGTTGCGAATGCGGGTGGCGAGCTTCGGCAGCGGCGGAAGGTTGAAGTCGAGCTCGTGTGAGATCACAAGCCCAGCCGGCGAGAAGGCCGCGCGATGACATGGACACTGCAGGGTGTTGCCTCCATCGAGCTCGAGCAAGCATCCCTGATGGGTGCAAACGCCGGATACAGCAGTGATCTGACCGCTTTGTTGATGGATAAAGCCGGTGACGGAAGGAGTGACGAAGCGCACCACTCGCCCCGGCGTCAATTCGTCGAGGCGAGCCACCGCCACCCATGTGCCGTTCTCGGGGGCAAGGTCGGGCTGCATTTGGCCTGGTGACGTGACGAGGCGATCGCCGACCGCCCCAAGTGCACCCGCGGCGACGGCCAGTCCGGCCGTCTCGAGAAGGTGGCGTCGCGTGACGATGTGGCGAACTCCAGGGCGTGACTGACTGACTGCCTTCCGGCACGCTTGCTCGAGTCCATGCAGAAAACTAGGATCCGGGACGACGTTCCCGTGCCGCGAGGCGGCGAGTTCGACTGCGGCACATAGCACGTCGACATCCTCTCGCCGAGCGCGAAATCGTGGCGGCCGCATTCCGCGGACCATCGCGTCGATGAAATTGTCAACCTGCTTCGACTGCCGTCTCACGCGCGGCTCCCAACGCCGAGTTCGGCCGCTCGACGCAGCGCTCTGTATTGGACGACCTTTGCGTTGCTCTCGCTGATGCTCATCGCGGCGGCCGTCTCTCTGATGGAGCACCGCTCGAGGAAACGCAGCTTCAGGACGGCGCGGTAGTTCTCGGGTAGCTGCGCGAGGAGAGTCGCGACCCGCATCTCCTTGTCGCTGTCGTCGACGACCTCCAGGCGCGGGGGTTGCGCGACGTCCTCTTCGAGAGCCGTGACTGCAACTCCGAATCGACGCCTCCAATGGTTGGCGATCGCTGAGCGCGCTGTGACGACCAGGTACTGATGCACCTGGGCTGCGGAGGCCGCAACACGCAAGTGCGGTAGCGCCAGCATGAACACCTCGGAGGTGAGGTCCTCAGCGTCAGGCTGGTTGCCAACCTTCGCGTACATGAGTCGGTAGATGGCGCCGACGTGCTCCCGATAGATCGTCTCCCAGTCAAGGTCGTTGGTTTCGGCCGCGGTTCGCTCGGACGAAGACGAACCAGCCATCACGGAGTCGCCGCGACTCATCGACGATCCCGACCTCGCTCAAGCACGAGAAGCGATCGATCACCGCTTCTCGCTCGGCTGGGTTCAAGGCAGTCGATGCGGCGCTGCAGCAGGACGCGCGGACCTTCCGCGGATGGGTGGCGCGAGAGCACCAGCCGGACGTCGAAGACGACGATCTCGACGTGTCTGGTCATGGCAGACGGCCGCTCGCGCGCGCCCTGGTAAGAGCAACGCCGGCGGCACTAGACATCACGGCGATCGCCTCCGCATACGCCGAGGTCAGCTTGCCGGGAACCTGCCAGGTAGGTTCGTACAAGTTTGGAATGGGACCGATAGCTCCGACGTTGACGTAGCGATACAGCACTACCGCGCCAAGCGCCGTCGCCGCCACAGCAAGAGCCGCGGTGAACGCCCACCGCGAGGGCCTCAAGAGCAAGACCAGGGCGAGCAGACCGCTGACCAAGGCTTCTGCGCGGAAGAGGTTTCCCTCGGTGATAAACCCACCGTGAGCGGGGTCGTACAAACCTGAGCTCGTCGCGTGTACGTACGCGTCAGCGCCAAGCGCGGCGGCAACAACCACCCCTAGTGAGCGGAAGATGACGGATGAAACGATGTGCGAACGTGCACCAGTTATGCGATCCACGCGATGTGCCGCTCTCCCGACGCCGGTATCAGCCATGCTCGATCTTGTTGCCTTGGGGTGACACGACGTCCCACCCCGCGCCAAACTGATTGAGCCCTTCACCCTTGGTGTCGCCGGCGGCGGTGTCGCCCACGTAGTAGTAGAGGGGATGACCGTTGTACGTGACCTGCCGCTGACCGTCCGTGCGTACCGTCGTCGAGATCAGGGCGGTTGATGTCCCACTGCCCGCCACAACATTCTGTGCGACGGTGAATGGCGGCCAGACGCTCGTACATGCGCTGGTGCAGTAAGAGGAGGTTCCGAGGTCGGCTTCGAAGAGATAGAGGGTGCGTCCCTGACCATCCGTGATGATCTGTCCCAATGTTGCAGCGCGTACGTCGATCGTCGCGGCCGCGCCACTGCTGGTTCCAGGCGGAGTGCCGCCGCCGTACGCGGGGGCGCTAGAGCCGTTGCCACCACCCGTGCCATACGCGAGCCCGCCGCATGCCGTGGCGACGAAACCGAGCGCGAGGAACGGCGTCAAGGACAAGCGGCGGTGATTCCGAAATAGATCTCGGGCGATCTCAATCATGGACAAATCCTTGTGTGACCTTCGCTTGCGAAGCTGCCAGGGAGTGGAGCCCTGGCAGCCTCTGAGCGAAGGGAGGGCGGCTGATGAGGTATCGGCGAGCCCGTCGTGTTCTCGAGCAGGTGCTTGAACCGATCACCTAGAGATACGGACGCTGTTACGCCGGCTGAGTTAACCCCCTTCGTATGCCTTCGTGAACCGGCGATGCGGTGACGTGATCCGCACCACCAGCCGGTGTCACCCTGGAGGTACGTCGATGCCGGTGGCGGTGCCACTCGCGGATGTCATTTCCAACAATCTCGACGCTGCACGCGCCCAAATGGGTGTGTCGCTCGGCTGGCACATCATCGTCGCCAGCCTCGGCGTCGGTTTCCCCATCATCATTCTCTTCGCCGAGTGGCGTGCGCTTCACCGCAAGGATTCGGACGCGCTTCGGCTAGCACGGACATGGGCCAAGACGGCAGGGGTTCTCTTCGCGGTGGGCGCTGTGTCCGGGACCATCATCTCGTTCGAGATGGGAATTCTGTGGCCGGGCTTGCTGGGAACCTTCGGGTCGGTTATCGGGCTGCCCTTTGCACTCGAGGGGATCGCCTTCTTCATCGAAGCAATCTTCGTGGGCATCTACCTCTACGGCTGGGACCGGTTGTCACCCCGGATGCATCTGCTCTCTGGTGTTCCGGTCGCCGTCGCGGGGATCGCCTCGGCGTTCTTCATCGTCACCGCCAACGCATGGATGAACGATCCACAGGGGTTCTCAAGGGTGAATGGCAAGGTGACCAGCCCGCAGCCGCTGACGGCCATGTTCAACCCGGCCACCGGCCCCGAGACGCTCCACCTACTGCTTGCCTCGCTCATGGTCACCGGCTTCGTCGTGGCGAGCGTCTACGCGTTCGCCTATCTTCGCGGTCGCAGGGACCGTTACCACCGCCTCGGTTTCATCATCGCCTTCGTCTTCGCCGCCGTGACGACTCCTCTGCAGATTGGCGCCGGCGACATCGCCGCGAGATATGTGGCCGACCGTCAGCCGGTCAAGCTCGCGGCCCTCGAGGCTCAAGCGAACACGCAGAGCGGCGCACCGGAGCACCTCGGTGGCGTCTTCATCAACGGACAGCTGCACGGCGCTGTGCTCATTCCGCACGCGCTGTCGATCCTTGCATTCGGGAATCCGAATGCGACCGTGAAGGGGCTGAACAGCGTTCCCCCTGCGAATCGCCCGCCGGTCAATGAGGTGCACATCGCGTTCGACCTCATGGTGGGCATTGGGTTTGGCTTGCTGGCCCTAAGCACGTGGCTGGCATGGGCCTGGCGCAGGCTCCGCAGCCTACCGACGTCGCGTTGGTTCTTCCGGGCGGCTGTGCTCGCCGGCCCAGCCGCCGCCATCGCGACCGAAGCGGGGTGGGTCACGACAGAGGTGGGACGGCAGCCCTGGATCGTCTACGGCGTGTTGCGCACCGACCAGGCGATCAGCACTGCGCCGGGCCTCTTCGTGCTTTTCCCGGTGCTCCTTGCCGTCTATACCGTATTGACGGTGGCGACACTGCTGGTGCTCCGCCGGATGGGACAAGCGTCGCGCCTGACCGTCGTGCCTGCCACGCAGCTCGCTGCGTCTTGACGTGGCGACTGCGGTTCTCGTCTTCCTCTGGTTCGGCATCACTGCATACGCCGTGCTCGCCGGCGCGGATTTCGGTGGCGGGGTCTGGGATCTGCTGGCAGGGACGACGCAAGGCGGCCGCGCGATGCGCCGGCGCATCGCAGCCTCCATCGGCCCGGTGTGGGAAGCGAACCACGTGTGGCTGATCTTCGCCCTCGTGGTGCTCTGGACTGGCTTTCCGCCCGTATTCGCGGCGGTCACGTCCACGCTGTACGTCCCGCTCAGCTTGGTGGGTCTCGGCATCATCGTGCGTGGTTCGTCGTTCGCCTTGCGCAAGGCGGCGCCACAAATGGCCCTCAAGCGCGCACTGAGTCCAGGCTTCGGTCTCGCCTCAATCGTGACTCCTTTCTTTCTCGGGACGGTTGCAGGTGCGCTGGCGTCCGGCCGTGTGCCGGCTGGAATCGCTCGCGGCGACATACTGCGAAGCTGGACGGGACCGACGTCACTCCTTGGTGGCGCGCTCGCCGTTGTGGGCTGTGCCTACCTCGCAGCCGCCTTTCTGCTGGCCGATGCACGGCGCGACGATGAAGCGGATGTTGTCGAAGCCTTCCGCCGGCGTGGTCTCATCACGGGTGCCGTCTGTGCAGCGCTCAGCGTTGTGGCGATCGTCGTTCTGCGCCTCGATGCACCGCGCTTGTTCAACGGATTGACTTCGGTCGGACTGCCGCTTGTGATCGCGAGCGTGGTGGCGAGCGCCCTGTCGTTGCTCTGCCTCTGGCGGCGGCGCTACGCGTTGGTCCGCGGCACTGCGGCGCTCGCCGTCGTGACGATCCTGTGGGCTTGGGCGGCCGCGCAGTACCCGCAATTGCTCGTGGGCAGCGCCACGGTCGCGCAGGCGGCCGCTCCTTCCGCAACCTTGACTGCGCTGGTGATCAGCCTCTCGATCGGTACCGTGTTCGTGCTGCCCTCGCTCGCGGGTCTGCTGTACATCGTTCGCCTTCCCCAGAAGGCGGGTTCACAAGCTTCGTGAGCGTTACAGTTTCGGCTCTGCGCGGGGGAGCTCACGGCGCTCGCGCGCTGAGCGCGGTGACGATGGTCAGCGCCATCGCGCCGCTAACCAGCACCATGGCCCTGGTGGTGTTGCCTGATATCCAGCGGCAACTGCACGTCAACACGGCGGCGGTCGGGCTTCTCATCGCTGCCTACCTGGTGGCGCTGGCGCTCGTGCAACCGCTCGGCGGCCGCCTCGGAGACGCCTGGGGACGGGGCCGCGTGCTCATGGTTGGCCTTGCCATCATCGTCGCGGCTTCGTTGCTGGCGACGCTCGCGGTCAACTACCCGGTCCTGCTGGCCGCGCGCATGGTCCAAGCTGCAGGCGGGGGTCTCGCGTTTCCCAACGCCATGGCCGCGCTTCGCGATCGCTTCCCCGCCGAGCGCATGGGGCGGGCGCTAGGAATCGTCGGCGCCGTGATGGTGGCCAGTGGTGGTGTGGGTGTCCCACTGGCCGAGGCGTTGCGCTCGCTGACGACGTGGCGCGGTGTCTTTCTCGTGGGCGCGCTGCAGGCTGGGATTGCAGCTCTCGTCATCTACCAGTATGGGTTGCCGCGCGCCGTTGCTCGCCCGGCTCACGCACCGATCACCGGACGCGTGCTGGCGCGGTCTCATGTGATCGCGGTGGGTGCGTTGACCCTGACGAACGTCTCCATGTACGCGTTTCTGGTCGCCGCGTCGCTCGCGTTGAGCAGGCACGCCGCGTCCAAGAGCGGCGTCACTGCAGCGGTGCTCTTCGTGTTCTTCGCCGGTTCGATGATCGGGGCGCCGATCGGGGGTCGTGCATCCGATCGTCTCGGCCGCTGGCGACTCTCGAGCGTCGGCCTCGGCGCGCTTGCGCTCGGCGTGCCCCTGGCGCTGACGGGTCCAGCAGGACTGGCGGTCGCGGTGTTGGGAGCGCTGTTGGCGGGCGCGGGCGCGGGAACGGCGACAGGCGCTCTGCAGGCGGCGGCGCTGGAGGGGATCCCAGCGTTACGCACCGGCCGGGTCGCAGGCCTCATCTCCAGTGGGCGCTACGTCGGCGCAGCCATAGGATCTGGGCTCGCCGCCCTTGCCGGTACCCATGTGCTGCTTGGCGTGTGCGCCAGCCTGGCGTTGGTAAGCGTGACCGCCGCCATCGCGGCGGGCTTGAGCATCACCGCCGATAGAGCGGAGCGAAATAGATCTCGCAGACGTATGCGTCTAGACGCTCAAGACTTCGATCTGTCCGGTGCGCACGCGGGCTTGTAGCCGCGGCAGCGGGGGAAGGTTTTCCGGCAGGCTGTGGAAGAGCACCGTGCCATCGAGGGCAAAGGCCGCACGGTGGCAGGGACAGTCCAGGCGCCCGGCAGCTGCATTGAGCTGCAGGACACATCCTAGGTGTGTGCAACTGGCTGACATCGCTTCGATGATGCCGTTGCGATTGACGATCACGCCCTCGATTGCGTCGGTGCTGAACCGCATGGCGCGACCGGGCGGGAGATCGGTGACAGCGGCGACCGCGAGCCAGCGGGCGTTGTCCGGAACCAGATCGGCCTGGGTGTTGGTTGCGCCATTACCCCCAGTGATGAATCGCTCGGACACGACTCCCACAGCCGCACCTGCGGCGGCGAGGCCGCCAGACCACAAGAGGCTGCGCCTCGTGACTCGCGGCTGGCGCGCCACCTCGCCTTGGGTTTCGCGCCCAAGCCGGCGATAGAGTTCGTCGGCGAATCGCGGGTCGATCAGCCCGGCGGCCGGACTGGCAGACTTCAGTTCTATGGCGGCGCGCAGTGCGTCGAGATCTTCATCGCTGCCGCGGAGGCGCCGTAGCCGTCGCTCGTGTAGCAGTGCGTCAACCCAGCGGGCAACGCGCCGGCTCGGTCGATTCACAATGCGTCCTCGCCCTTGCCCAGTTCGGCGGCGCGTTGCAGCGCCCGGTGCTGCAAAACGCGCGCATTCCCTACGGAAACCCCCATCGCGGCCGCTGCCTCTCGAATCGAGCACTGTTCGAGGAAGCGAAGCTCGAGGATTCGTCGGTAGTTCGGCGGCAGCGTGGCGAGGAGCCTCCTGATGCGCGGCAGCGGATCAGGTCCGACCTCCTGCGTGTGGCTCACGACCTCGACGTTCTCATCGATGACGGTCAGGTGTGGCACGAGCCGCTGCCGCCAGTGATCGGCCAGGACGGTGCGCGCCGTGTTGACAAGGTAGTTGTGAGCTGCGCCGCTCGACGTGTCCGCCCGCAGACGCGGCAGTGCGGCTAGAAAGACTTGCGAGGTGAGATCCTCCGCATCCTCCCGGTTGCCGACCCTGCTGTACAGGAGCCGGTAGATGAACACGACGTTGTCGCGGTAGATGCGCTCCCAGTCGAGCGGTGCCTCGCCCGGAAGAACCCGGATCCCAGAGTGGGCGGCGTGCGGGTCTGCGGGCACTCTCTATCTGCGGACGGCGTTACGCGCGCCGTTGACGAGAGTTCGTCCCGACCTATCGTCCTTGCCTAGGGTCAAGCACCGAAGGTGAGGCGCGGATCCTGTCATGCGCATACAGCGTACCGTTCGGCCCAGGCGTCCGAAGGTGCGCGGTTGGCGGCTTTGGGCCGTTTTGCAAGGCGTGGATCGTCTCGTCCGTTCGGCCGACCAAAGCCTCGACGATCTGGCGTTGCCACCTGAGAAGGGCGGCGTGAAGACTCCACCCGTCGGTGGCGTGGCTGACGTCAAACGGCAGGCTCATGCGGGCCCAGGGAGCGGCGCGTCGTGCCCAGACTTCACCGACCCATCGACCGTCTGTGACCCCTGCCGACTGCCAGAGTTCGAGCGCGTCCAGGATGTCGTCTAGAAACTGCACGACTGCCAGCAGCCGCGTGACATCGTCGAGGACGACATCACGTGTGGCGGGCGCGCGAACCGTTTCGCTGTTCACCGTTTCGCGCTTGGCGAATCCACCGTCTCGTGCAGGACGTCGAGAAGGCGACTCAGGCCGTCCTCTACGGGCACGTGGTGGACACCACTGATGCTCCATTCCCGGAGCGGCGAGGCCGCGGGGGCGGTGCTGATCAAGACGAGCGGCGTGCTTCGAGTGGCGGGATTGGAGCGGAGCTGAGAAAAGAGGTCCGCCACACCCTCACAATCAACTCCCAGTTCCGCGACCACAACCTGCGGCTGCTCCTCGGCCAAGCGGAATAGCGCCTCCCCCGCGTCTCCCGCGGCGCGGACGTCGAACCCGTCGAGGTCCAACGTCACCAGCAGGGCGCGTCGCATCGTGGGACTGACGTGCACAACCAGCACGATTGGACGGTCACGAAGTTCGCCCGCGGCGAAATCCAGATACGAAGCGCGCGGCGAGGAGGTCGATTGCATTTCGCTTAAAACCTACGAAGGTGGTTACGTGGACCCGGCTATGGCGGCTATGCGTCGTCGGCGCAATGGGCGGCACGAGCCAAGACGCCCATCGCACGGGCATCGAGCGTGTCGTATAGGCACGTACGCATCGTCAGGTGGGTCGCGCTCGCTGTCGACTCTTCACGACGGCACGCCATCCGCCCTTCCGATTGTTCACGATAATTGCCTTGAACATGGCGACGAGAGCTCTCTCGTTGATCCTGTCGGTTCGGCGGATGGCGACAGTACGCGCTGTCTTGTTGTCATGGCCCGAGGTGATGATTCCGTGCGGGTCTGGCACAAGGGGGTCGTATACAAACACGTTGACGTGGTCCTTGGCGGCGAGCAGCGCGCAAACATTGCCATCAAGTACGAAATACGGAAGCGTGCTGCGCTTGATCGTCTCCGCGACCTCAGGATCGGCGGCGTGAACTAGATCACGCACCTTCCTGCAGACCTGCTGCTGCCAGGCGGGCAGCGAGTCGATATACGCATCGACGCGCGGATCCGCTGCCGTGCGTGCCGCCTCGTGCCCCTCTTTCTGGCGGGGCCGACTCACGGCCATCCCGCTCGAGTAGAGGGGGCGTCCACCGAGAATACCCGGCCGGTCCGTCCACCTTCAGCTCTCATGTCGGACGGTAGCGGCCACGCGTTCGCGACGATGAACAGGGTTGTGCCATCCGGCCCTCCGAGCATGCAGGCGAAACAGCCAAGATCGACGTCAACTCTCTGCAGCACATCGCCTCCCTCGCGCACGCGCACGCAGTGCCGCGCCCCCACATCGGCATACCAGACGGCGTTGTCGGCGTCGAGGCAGATGCCGTCGGGGTGGTCCCCGGGAGCGTTGGCCCAGACGCGGCGGTTGGAGAGCGCACCATCGCTGCCTATGTCAAAGGCGGTGAGCCGATCGCCGTAAGACTCAGCGACGATCAGCGTCCGGTTGTCCGGAGTGACGACCATGCCGTTGGGAAACGCCAGGTCGTCGGTGACCACCCGGGCCGATCCGTCAGGCGACACGAGGACCAGACTTCCCGGCGCAAACTCGCCACCCGGAAAGTCAAAACCGATCGTCCCGACGTATGCATTGCCCCGGCCGTCGACGACGATCTCGTTCCATGGCTTGTCCGAGATGCGGCTGAGATCGGCGTGCGTCACCAGCGATCCGTCGTGCTCCCGCCGCAGGAGCAGACCGTCGCGTCCCGAGACCAGGAGCAGCCGCCCGTCTGGTAGCCAGTCGATGCTCAGCGGGAGCGATTGCCGCCGCAGGACGACCTCACTAGCGCCGTCGAGGCCAACGGCGATGACCTCACCGACACCCCAGTCGGCGAACCAGAGGCGATCGTTGTGCCACCGCGGCGATTCGCCCATGGCAATGCCGGTCATAAGCGTGTGCAGGTCAGGCATTTGATGCTCCTTTTTAACGCTCACGGTCTGCATGCTGCATCAGACCAGCGGGGCGGGGGAATCTTATCGGTCGATATCATCGAGAAGGTGCTCACCGACTGGCGGCTCAAGGCATGAGCGTGGGTAGTGGTCCGCGGCAACGGGCCGCGCTCGCCGACCGAAAGGCTCGCGAGTTCCTTCGCAAGGCTGATCCAGTGCTCGCGGGCGTCATCGCCGCGCATCCGGCCTTTCGTCCGCGAGCGTGGCTGGACGATCTCCCGCCGCTCGACGCGTTCGCGACGCTCATTTTCCAGGTCGTCGGTCAGCAGTTGTCGGTCGCCGCGACACGCACGATCGTCTCTCGCATCGAAGAGCGGTTCGGCGGACGGTTGCCGCCGCCGGCCGAGCTGCTCGCAGCCGATCCGCAGGTGCTTCGCGCCGCCGGGCTGTCAGCTCGCAAGGGCGCGACGCTGCGGGCGCTCGCAGAGCGATTCGTGGACGGGCGTTTGAGCGATGCGGCGCTTGAACGCATGACAGACGAACAGGTCGAGGCAGCTCTGACCGAGGTGCCGGGCATCGGACCGTGGTCGGCGCACGGTTTCTTGCTCGTCGCCCTGAACCGGCCGGACGTCTTTCTCACCGGCGATATCGCGCTGCGTCGTACGATCCAACGGGTCTACGGTTTCGACCACGTTCCCTCTGAAACAGAGCTGATCGAGATATCGGACCGCTGGCGGCCGTACCGCAGCCTGGCCGTCAGCTACCTGTTCGCCTCGGAATACGAGGGGCCACGGTGACCTGTCTTGTGCGGTTCAAGCGCCGAGCGACTTCAGC
>Ga0307477_10003661_pt1 | contig 11366 bp, 10 predicted proteins | sample atmos_gasesECM2C_FD_203316 | JGI IMG/M metagenome (GOLD analysis project Ga0307477, IMG submission 203316) | Hardwood forest soil microbial communities from Morgan-Monroe State Forest, Indiana, United States - atmos_gasesECM2C_515 | ecosystem: Environmental > Terrestrial > Soil > Temperate...
TGCTGGGGGACGGACGGCGCGCTGCCTGGCGCTCACAAACGCCAACACAAGGGCGGCTGCCAGGACTACGCGTCGCATTCGCGGATGATAGACCACAGAGAGGACGGAGAGGACGGAGGCGGCTTCGTCCTCTCCGTCCTCTCTGTGGTGATCTACTCCGTTTTGATGGCCGACGCCAGATCGATGCGACCGGCGACCCGTGCTGGCGCCAGGCCGGCGAGCGCTGCCGCGACCAGCGTGACCGCGCACGAGGCGACGATGATCCGGACCGGAGTGTGGAACTCGATCGTCCATCCGAACGACTGCTTGTTGATGACGTAGATGAGGATCCAGGACAGCGCGTAGCCCATGGCGATGCCGATCGCCGTGGAGACGAGGCCGAGGATCGCCGATTCGATGACGATCATCTGCCGCACCTCGCCGATCGTCATGCCGACGACGCGCAGCAGCGCGAGCTCGCGCGTCCGCTCGAGGATGAGCGCCGTCAGCGTGTTGATGATGCCGAGGACGGCGACGACGATCGCCACGGCGAGAAGGGCGTAGGTGATGACGAACGTCTGATCGAAGATGCGCATCACCGCGGTGCGAATCTCGCGATTGGTCACGGTGAACGCGTGGTACTTCGGCCCGAACGTCATCTCCAGCTGCGCGCGGGCCCGTTCGAGGCTCACTCCCGGCTTCAGAAAGATGATCACCGTATTGATCGCGTCGTCGTGAAACGCACTTACGTAGAGCGCTCGGTCCATCACCACGGTGCCGCGATCGCTTGAGTAGTCGCGATAGATGCCGGTAATCGGAAATCGCTGCGGCAGTTCGATGACGTCGCCAACGCGCTTATTGAACTTCAGGGAGAAACTCTCGGAGACCAGAACGCCGTTGAGCCGGATCGCGTCGTCAAGGGCCTTCGCCGCGGATCGCGGCGTGATCATCGGCAGATCGCCGAAGCGGCGGGCCACCGCGAGGTCCCCGCTGCCGACGGCGATCAGCGAGTCGCCGTAGACGACGTCGTGACCGCGGATGCGGTCGATCGCGGCGATGAACGGCACGCGCTTCAGATCGTCGCCGATCTGCGGCGGAAACAGCGCGGCGTCCGCATTCGAGAGCATCTTCGCCGGCCGCAGCCAGAGATCGGAACTGACGGTTTGATTGACCCAGACGCGCACGGTCTCGCGAAAGCTGCCGACCATCAGCGCGACCGCGATCATCATTCCGGTCGCCACCGCGAGCGCCGCCGTGGCCACCGCGGTTCGGCGCAGCGAGGCGCGAATCGACGCCGGCGCGAGCTGCCCGATCGTTCCGAAGAGCGCTCGCAGCGGCGTGGCCAGCCACGTCGTCGCCACGACGACGATCGGTGGCGCGAGGAGCGAGAAGCCGATGACCACGAACAGGACGGCGACGTAGCCGCCAACGGCAATGCCTTTGATTGGCGGCAGAAGGGTGATCGCTGCGCCCGCGACGAAGCAAAGAAGCGCCGCGACGATGAGCGTCCGCCGCCGGACGCGCTGCACGCGCTGCTGCAGTCCCGATTGAATGAGAAGGTTCGGCCGAACGCGCGCGGCCTCCAGCGACGGCTGGATCGCCGAGACGAGCGAGAGCAGCATTCCCACGAGCGCGCCGGCGGCGACGATCGTCGGAGTGAGCGCGATCGACTCGGGCTGTGAGACGACGTAGAGCTCGTTCACCGTCCTGCTGATCGTCCGCAGAATCGCGAACGCCAGCGCGTCGCCGAGCGCGATCCCGGCCGCCGATCCGACCGCGCCGAAGAGCAATCCCTCGACCAGAAACGCGACGAACACCTGCTTCGGCGACGCTCCCAGCGTCTTCAACACCCCGACGTCTTTGCGCCGGCGCAGGATCGAGATCAGCACCGTGTTGTAGACGAGGAACATGCCCACGAGCAGCGCCACGCCGGCGAGTGCGAACAGATTCACGCGAAACGCGCGGAGCATCTTTTCCACGCGTTCGTTTCTCCGCGACGGCCGCTCGAGCCGCGCTCCGGCCGGAATCATGCGCTGAATGTCCGGGATCAGTTTGTCGTCGGGGAGGAGCAGGTCGATCCGCGTCAACCGGCCGAGCATTCCGAATCGCTTCTGCGCCGTGGCGATGTCGGCGATGCCGATGCTGCCGTTGAACGCGGTCGCCGGACCACGGGCTTCGAGGATGCCGCGCACGATCATCGTCGTCTCGTGGCCGAGGACGTTCATCTCGATCGGCGATCCGAGGCGAAGGCCGTGGTCGCGTGCGAACGTGGCCGGCAGGATGATCGCGTCGTCCTTGAAGAGATTCACGTAGGCCGCTTGAATCTGGGCGTAGCGGTAGTCGCGGAAGTGGATGTCGCTCAGGAGGTCGACCGCGAGGATGCGGATCGGAATCTGTTGCGGCTGCACGATGCCGTCGATGTCGATCACCGGCGCGAAGCGAACGCCTCGCCGCCAGAACGGCTGCAGCTTGAAGAGCAGGGTCTCGTCCAGACCGGAGTCCGACGCGATCTCATAGTTCGCGCGGCCCGACACGGCGTCGACCGATTCGCGGAATGCGCGCAGCGCGCTCTGATTCGCGAGCGCGATCGCCACGACCACCGCCACGCCGACGGCGATGCCGAACACGGTGATGAGCGTGCGGAGCTTCTCGCGGACGATCGGCCGGAGAACGAGTGCGCGAAGCACCATCATCCGCTCACTCTTCCGTCCGCGATGCGGATGATGCTCTCGCCGCGCGCCGCGGCCCGTTCGGAATGCGTCGCCAGGACGACCGTCGGATGATCGCGTTCATGAATGGACGCGATGAGGTCCAGCACCATTTCGCCGTTTTTCGAATCGAGGTTTCCGGTCGGCTCGTCCGCAAGCAGAAGGGGAGGGCGGTGGATCATCGCCCGGCCGATCGCCACGCGTTGCATCTCGCCGCCGGAAAGCTCGTTTGGAAAGTGCTTCGCCCGCTGCGGCAACCCGATACGTTGGAGCATTTCCTGCACTCGTTGATCGATGTCGCCGCGTGCCACGCGAGCGAGCGACAGCGGGAAGGCGATGTTCTCGAAGACATTCAGCGTCGGGATGAGGTTGAAAAACTGGAACACGTAACCGATCGAGCTGCGCCGCAGCATCGTGAGCTGCCGCTCGTCCATCGCCGATGTTTCGCGGTCGCCGATGAGAATGCGGCCGTGCGTGGGGCGGTCGACGGCGCCGATCAGATTGAGCATCGTCGATTTGCCGCTGCCCGAGGCGCCCATGAGGACCATGAACCGGCCGGAGGGGATGTCGAGCGAGACGTCATCGAGCACCTGCACGGGCGCGGCTTCGTCACTGCCGGCGTAGACATATGTCACATGCTCGAGGAGAACCCGCATCGCGCCGCGATTCTACCGGCGTGATAGGCTCACGCGGCCAGGAGGAAACGATGGACGAGTCGACAAGAACAGGACCGGACGAGGAATCGACACGTTTCTCGAAGGCCAAGGACTTCGCAAACGAGAAGTACTCCGCAGCCTCGGACGCCGTAAAAAATCAATACAACAAGGTTCGCGAGCAGGTCGAGGACATCGACTTCGCCGAGATCACCGACCAGGTGCGCAACTACGTGCGCTCGAATCCCGGAAAGGCGCTGCTGATCTCGATCGGCGCCGGTTTTATCATCGGCCTGCTGCTCCGCAGGAGTGACGGGGACGAGGACTAGAGAGAGGATGACCATGGCGACCCGCGGAGACCGTGAAGACCACGAACGATCGGCGGCAGGTATGGACTTTGACTCACCCATCAGCGAGAAGGCATCGAAGCTCGGATCGAAGCTCGTCGAGGAAGGACCGGAAGCGCTCTTCGAGGAGATCGAGAATCTGCTCCCCGAGTCCTGGCGCGGTCACATCAAGCAATTTCCCCTCACCGCCGTGCTCCTCGGACTGGGCGTCGGCGTCTGGCTCGGAATGAAAAAGGGCGACGAAGTGATCGCCGCCGGCACGACGATGGCCAGCGCCGCGGCGATGGCCAATGTCAGCCGGGCGATGGAGCGCTTCGGCGGCTCCGACGAAGATTGAGTTGCGCTGCAGGGGACTCATCCGCACAATAATGGCGGATGGAGACCCAGCCGCTCCCGATCGCGCTGCCGGTTGAGGGCCCTCATTTCCTCGATTCGCTCGCGGCCGAGGTGCATCGAACGTACTTTTTCAAGTATCCGATGCTGCGCGTGCGCTGGGGACATCAGATTCAGCGCAAGTCGCGGCGCAGCATCCGCCTCGGTTCCTACAACCACGTGACGAACGAGATCCGCATTCATCCCTCGCTGAACGCGACGCGCATCCCGGCGTTCTTCATCCAGTCGATCATCCATCACGAGTATCTGCATCACGTGCTCGGACCGAATCACAATCGGCGCTTCCATTCGCACGAGCGGAAGTTCCGCTACTTCCGCGAATCGAAGGAGTGGATCCGCCGGAATCTTTTCCTTCTGCTCGGGCGCCGGGCGCGGCGGGCGGCGCAGGCAGCGCGGCTGGCCCCGCCGCAGCTGGCGTTGTTCTGAATCCTCCGTCCTCTCTGTGGTGATCTCTGACTCTTCACCACAGAGAGGACGGAGAGGACGGAGGTTTACGCGCCCATCGGGAACGTCAGGCTGTACACGAATCGGCCGCGCGCGATGTCGAGCACGATCGACGACCGCTCCGATGAGTTCCGCAGCGCTGCGTTCAGGTCGTCCACGGAGCGCACCTCGTTTCCGTTCACACCGACGATGGAGTCGCCCGGCTGCAGTCCGATGTTTGCGCTGCGAGAGCCGTTCGCGACTTCCTCGATCGTCACGCCGCGCGAGTTTGCGACGTGAAGTCCGGCGATCTCCCACAGAATGCGCAGGCCGAGATCGCGCGGCGGATCGACCGGCCGGACGGCGACCGTTCTCGTCGAGCCCACTCGATTCACCGTCAGCTGCACCGCCTCTCCGCTCGGGATTGTCGCGGTGTACGTTGAGAACGATTCACGCGAATCCACCGGCTGTCCGCCGACCTCGGTGATCACATCGCCGGCGCGCAAGCCGGCAGCTTGCGCCGGCGAGCCGCTGAAGACGCGCGAGACGAGCGCGCCGCGCGACGCATGAATGTTGAGGCGCTTCGCTTCTTCCGGTGTGAGGGTCGCGTTCACGGCGCCGATCCACGAGCTGTGCACCTGACCGTATCGCAGCAGATCCTGAATCACTTTTCTCGCGCGATCGACGGGAATCGCGAAGCCGATGCCCTGCGCGTTGCCGAGGATCGCGGTGTTGATGCCGACGACCTTGCCTTCGATGTTCAGAAGCGGGCCGCCGGAGTTGCCAGGATTGATCGAGGCGTCGGTCTGGATGAAGTCCGTGAACGTGCGCCCCTGCTCTTTCGATGGCACCGAACGGCCGAGTGCCGAAACGACGCCGGTGGTTACGGTGCCGCTCAGGCCGAACGGATTGCCGACGGCGACGACCGTCTCTCCGATCATCAAGTCCGATGACGTACCGATCGGCGCGGCGGCGAGGCGATTCGCGTCAACGCGAAGGACCGCGACGTCGCTGTCGGGATCGACGCCGATCAGCTTCGCTCGCAGCTCGGTGCGGTCGCTGAAGACGACCGTGATCCGCGATGCGCCCTCGATCACGTGATTGTTCGTGACGATGATGCCGTCGCTCGACCAGACGAATCCCGACCCGAGCGCCGTGTAGCTCTGGTTCGTCCCGCCGAAGATTCCAAACGGATCGAAGAACGGATCGATCTCCCGGCGGCGGATCGTTCCCTCGGTCTGAATGTTCACGACGGACGGCAGCACGTTGTGCGCGACGATGACCACGGGCGTCCGCCGGACGGCGCTCACCGTCGGCGGAATGGCGGTGCCGGTCTGACGCGGCTGCTGCACGGTCTGCGATTCCGCGACCGGCTTGCAGGCGAGAAGCAGGAGCACCGCGGTTCGGAAATGCTTCATCGTGGCGAATGTTACCGGTTGCCGGTTCTCGGTTGCCGGAAAACCCCTGCAACAACCGGTAACCGGTAACGGGCAACTCAACTACACTCCTCAAATCCGATGCTGTTGAAACTCATCTACAACCCTGCCGCCGGACGCGGCCGCGCGAAGCATCGCATCGCGGAAGTCGAGCGGCATCTGCGGAGCCTCGGCGCCGAGATCGATGTCTATCCCAGCACCAGCCCGGAAGATTTGACGCGCGAAGCATCGGAGAGTTCGCGCGGCGGTTACGATCGCGTTGCAATCTGTGGCGGTGACGGCACGCTGAACCTCGGCATCCGCCGATTCGATCTCGCGCGCGGCACGCTGGCTCTCATCCCTCTCGGATCGGGCGACGACTTCGCTCGCGTGAACGGCATCCCGCGCGATTTGAGAGGGGCATGCGAGGTCGCCGTCCGCGGCCGGGTGCGCGAAGTGGACATCGCAACGGCGAACGATCTGCGATACGCGGGCGTCGCCGGCGTCGGCTTCGACTCCGAAGTGGCGCGTTTTGCGAACGAGCGGGTGAAGCACATTCACGGATCCGCGGCGTATCTCTACGCGATCCTGCGCGTGCTTCCGAGCTTTCGTCCGCGCCACGTCCGGATCGATGGGCGCGACGAAGAGGTGATGTTCGCCGCGTTCGGCAATTCGCCCCAATACGGCGGCGGGATCAGGATCGTTCCGGCAGCGGTCCTCGATGACGGCCAGCTCGACGCGTGCATCGTGCATCGCACGACGCGCTTCGAGCTCCTGAAGACGCTTCCGCGCGCCTACAACGGCACGCATGTCCGCAAGAGCTTCGTCGAGACGCGCCGCGCGCGCGAATTCATGGTGGAGTCGGACGCGCCACTGGATGTCTTCGCCGACGGCGAGCCGCTGACGAAAACCCCCGCACGATTCGCGATCGCCAGCGAGCATTTGAGGATTGTTGTGTGAGGACCGGCAATCCTGCCTGTCCCGACAGACAAGATTGTCTGTCCTCCAGCTAATCAATCAGAGTGATGCCGCCGCGCTCCTGTTTCGTCGGAGCGCTCGCGGTCGCGCCGGCTTCCACGCCGCGCTGCAGGAACAGATCGGTGTCCGGCTTGCCGTCCGGAGTAAATCCAATCACCAGGTAGCGCGACGGCTGCTGCAGATACTTGTACGGAGTCCCCCACGGATCATTGAGCAGAGACGGCGAGGCGAAGAATGGAGTGACGTCCTGCAGCCGCGCGGGGAGGTGTCCGTTGACGACGTTGTACTCCTCGATCGCATTGCCGAGAGCATGAATGCGTTCGATGGAGATGGCTTTCACCGTCTCGATCGGCGCCGAGCTGCGCCCAGCGTTGATCGGGCGGACCGAATTCAGCGGATTCTTGAACGAGGTGATGATCGATGCGATCGCCAGCACGGCGAGGAAGAGCACGAGCGGCAACGGTACCGGCGTCTCCGCGACCTCCAGCTCGTCGACGGGCGCCTGAGCCTCCGCGGATTTCGTCGGCGCCGCGCTGCGCACTTCCTCGATGAGATCGCGCGTCAAGAGCTCGTAGAGTGACTTGCTGCTGTCGAATTCCGACAGCCGGCTCATCTCGATGATGTCGCCGACGGTGCGCTTCCCATCCAGCAGGTCGAGCACCTGCTTCTCTTCCTCGGAGATGCGGATCTTGTCTCCGCCCGGAGCCTTCTTCTTTTTCGCCTGCGCGCCGGAGTCGAAATCGACTTCGTCCACGTCCTCGCCGCCGACCACCACGATCTCTGCGCCGGTGTTCTTTCGGCGGAAGACCATGTTCGACGAGCGGATGCGCTTCTCGATGATCGGCCACTCGTCGATCATCCGTGCGCCTTCCATCAGGATCGACTCGGCGCTGATCGGCGCGACGTTTTCGCGGTCGTACTCGATCGTCGTTTCCTGCGAGAAGTGATAGTCGCCGTCTTTCCAGCGGAAGAGGCGATAGACGATCTGCAGGATCTGCAGCTGCAACGCCTGCTTGAGCGAGTCGATGGAGATGATCTGGTAGTGCGTGAGGATGAAGCCGAGGCGCTGCAGCGTCTCCTTCTGGATCTCGAGCGCGCGCGCCAGCTGCTCCTGGGTCAGCATCCCGCTCTTGATCAGCACGTGACCGAGGCGCGTCTCCAGGCGATGGCTGGCGGAGTCGGCGCCGACGACTTTTCCATCGAGGAACGTCACCGTGACGTTGTCGTCTTTGCCGCGCAGCGTCAGCACGCCGGTCTTCCGCTGAAGGCCGATCAGCTGAAAGATGTCGGCGAGACTGAAGTCGCGAAGAGTTCCTTCAAGAGCCATGCGTTAGACCACGACCGCCCTGCGGCGGTAGACCGGCAAGGTCATCGCGAACCAGGTAATGATGGCGACCAGGATCGCGAGGGCGCGCACCATCATTTTCGCAATTTCGCCGGGTGCCAGTACAGGAGCGAGCCGTCCGACGAGAACGGCCATGCAAACGGCGAAGAGAAAGATGAACAGGCCGAGCAGTCCGATGATCGTCCGCCCCTCGAGCAACTGTGCCGAGCCCGGGAGGAACGTGGCGATGAAGCGATTGCGGCGAAGCATTCCGCTCTGATGCTGGCCCACTTCCTCGAGCTTCGTCCGCTTCGTGGCCACCGAGACGCCGTCGCGCTTCAAATAGATATGGATGCACTGCGTGCAGTAGGTTGTGCTCTCGCGCGAGGACTTGCACCGCGGACAGAACGTGCGCCCGCACTTGATGCACGATCCGGCGAAGCCGTGACGCCGCCGTTTGAGGAAGATCAGCGGCGCGATGATCGCCGCGAGCAAGCCGGCGATCGTGATCGGATTCCGCGCGCTGATCATCGGGTCGAACGCCGAGTAGTTGCCGAACAGCGCTCGCGCGGCGCCGCTCCGCGCAATGCGCCCGGACACATCCCAGGCCTCGGAGATCGGCGGCCGGTACATCACGATCTTCTGCGACGGCGGATTGGAAATGATCCGCTCGATCGCGTTGCGGTCGATGCGCTTCGCCTGATCCAGGCGCTGCGCCTGTTCGTCGAATTTGTACGTCTCGCCGTTGGCGATCGAGTGGTTGTAGAACGCGATCGCCAGATGCGGATCGAGCTCCTCGGCACGCTGGTATTCGGTGATCGCAGCGGCGAAGTCGTTATCCAGGAAATGGAGGTTGCCGAGGTTCACGTGCGCGCCGGCGGTGTCGCGCAGCTCGAGCGAGCGCCGATACTGATTGGCCGCGTCGGGCTCGCTGCCGTCCTGCAGCTGCAGGTTGCCGAGAAGCAGATGGAGCATGGCGCTGTCCGGAGCGACATTCACCACATCCTGCAGGCGATGCAGCGCCTCCGGGTAATAGCTCTGCTCTTCGCTGGCAATCGCCGACAGCACGATCGGTCCATCGACGCCGGCGATCCAATGCGCGTTCAGGTCGAGCAGGACCGGAAGCGCCGCGATCGCCAGAGCGAGCAGCAGGATCAGCACGCGTTCGACCGCGCCGGCGTAGGCAAAGAAAATCACGAACCAGTAAAACAACAGCCACATCGGACCGAGCCACACGAACAGCGGAAGGAACAAAAGCGCGAACGCCAGGACGGTCACCGCGCCGCCGCGGGTCCAGTGGCTGAGGATCTCGCGGAAGTCGTGGGCCATCGACCGGCCGTAACGGATGAACAGCGCGATGGCGAAGACGATCGATGTCAATGCGATCGTCACCAGTCCGACGATCACCATGTCGGAGCGGCTGAGAAGGCGCGTCCGGTATTTCTTGAAGATGTCGGCGAATCCGCGCAGCGCCGTGGGGATGGCTTTGGCCCAGTTCTTCTGCTGCGATGCCTCGTCCGCTTTGCTGAACGCCACCGCGGAGTCATTCGAATCGAGCTGGTCGGCGAACTTGACCCCCCAGTCGGCGGCCGGACGGTTCCCGCGCTTGTTCGACTGCCGCGCGAGCGCCGCCGCCGATTCCGCGTAGACCGGGAATGTCTTGACACCGTAGGACTTGCCGACGTCGATCAGTTGATTGGCGTTTCGCGTCGCTGCGTCGAGATCGCCGTTATCGACGGCGGCCGTCGCCTGCGGCCACACATCGCGCGGCGCAATTTGTTCGGCGCGTGCCCCGAGTGACCCCAGGCACGCCCACGCGAGGACCGACACCGCGAGGACCTTCATTGCGTACAGTTTATCCCGACGCCTTGTTTTAGATGCTCTTGGTTCTCTGGACGAACGCGAGCTTCAATTCCCCCAGATGTGTGGCAAGAAAGTCGTCTTCATCGGGAGTGAGGTTTCCGGCCGTTTTTTCCTTCAGCATCGTCAGGATCTCGATCATCTGACGCGCCGCTCCGGCATCGACGGTGGGCTTGGGCTGATACGGGTTTCGAAGCATGCCGAGGGACATGTAGGCCTGGGCGATGAGGGGCTCGACGAAGTCGCTGAACGCGGTTCCCGGATTCTGTGCTTTGTCCGCCAGCGTTCGACGCCGCTCGCCGCCCGGCGGTGGACCGTCGATACTCTTTCGTCGCTCTTCCTGCGGAGGATTCGGCGCCGCTTTTTCCGGGGTGGGCGGAGGCGGGGGAGCCGCCGGTCTGGTGAACGACGGCTCCGACGGTTTGATCTCTTTCTGAAATTCTTCGCGGATGTTCCCTTCCGGAGTGAAGATCCGCTTATCGGTGACTTTGATCTGTTCCTTCTGGGGATTCTTGTCCTTGGACATCGAACCTCAGGCTATCACGAGCGTTTGAGCGACTCGCGCAGGAACTTGTCAATGCGCGCCTGTGCGTCGTCTGCCGCCGCCTTGACATAGCCGCCTTTGTTGTTCGGATTCATGAATGCGTGGCCGGCGCCGTCATAGATCTTGATGTCGACCGACTTGTTGTCCTTCTTCAGCGCCGCCTCGAACGTCTTGACGTCCGCGGGAGGGATCCCTTTGTCTTCCCCGCCGAAATTGCCGAGGATCGGCGAGTGGATTTTGGCTACCGTGGCCGGATCGGCCATCAGATGGCCGTAGTTGATCACCGTCGCCGCGATCTTCGGTTCGGCGAGCGTGAGATCGAGCGAGAATCCGCCGCCCATGCACCAGCCAATGACGCCGATGCGGCTGGCGTCGACGTCCTTGCGCTCGGCGAGATATCGGAACGCCGCCTTCAGATCGGCGATCGCGCGGTCCTGCGGCAATCCGCGCATGAGCTCATGCGCTTCGTCCGGTGTCGCGGCGACTTTTCCGCGATAGAGATCGGGCGCCAGAGCTACGTACCCTTCTTTCGCGTAGCGCTCTGCCTGATCCTGGATCCAGTCGTTCAGTCCCCACCATTCCTGAATGACGATGAGGCCGGGATGCTGTCCCTTCGTCTCCGGCTCGACGAGATACCCGCTGCCTTTCCCGGCCAGCGAGTCGAACGAGACGGTGGTTCCTTTTGCGAAAAGCGCGGAGGAGAAGAGTGCGAGGGCAATCGTCAATAGTGTGCGTCGCATGG
>Ga0307477_10003662_pt1 | contig 11364 bp, 9 predicted proteins | sample atmos_gasesECM2C_FD_203316 | JGI IMG/M metagenome (GOLD analysis project Ga0307477, IMG submission 203316) | Hardwood forest soil microbial communities from Morgan-Monroe State Forest, Indiana, United States - atmos_gasesECM2C_515 | ecosystem: Environmental > Terrestrial > Soil > Temperate...
CGGCGCAGGGACCCGCGTGGATCGCAGGCCCTCCAGGAGCGGGTTGGGCTCGAGCTCTACCGCTGCCGTCATGCGCCTGCGGGCGTTGCAGCTGTTGCCTGTTCTGCCTTGACGGGGTGCCCGCCGAACTCGTTCCGCAGCGCAGCGATCACCTTGTTGCCGAAGCCGTCGGGCAGACGTGACTGGTAACGCATCATCAGCGACATCGCGAGCACCGGTGCCGGAACCGACAGCTGCATCGCTTCCTCGACGGTCCAGCGTCCTTCGCCCGAGTCCTCCACCCAGCCGCGCAACTGGTCCAGGTGGGGATCATCTTCGAAGGCGCGCTCGGCGAGCTCCAGCAGCCACGAGCGGACGACGCTTCCCTGGTTCCAAAGATGCGCGATCCCGTGGAGGTCCAGCGTGCCGAAGTCGTGCTTCGCTTCGAGCAGGGCGAACCCTTCCGCGTACGACTGCAGCATTCCGTACTCGATGCCGTTGTGCACCATCTTCACGTAGTGGCCGGCACCCAGGGGGCCCACGTGGAGGAAGCCTTCCGGGGGCGCCAGGGTCTGGAATATCGGCCGGTATCGTTCGACCGCGTCGCTATCGCCGCCGGCCATCAGGCAGAACCCCACTTGCAGACCCCAGATGCCGCCGCTCGTCCCCGTATCGATGAACGCGATCCCACGGTCGCGCGCACGCGCGCCGCGAGCGATCGAGTCGTGATAGTTGCTGTTGCCGCCGTCGATGATGGTGTCACCCTTCGCGAGCAGCCCGAGCAGCGCATTGACCGTGTCTTCGGTGATCCGTCCCGACGGCACCATGAGCCAGATGCCGCGCGGCGCGTCAAGCTGTGCGACCAGCTCCTCCAGCGATGACACGGTCATCGCCCCGTACTGCTCGACGCCGGCTCGCGCCTGCTGATTGGGATCGAACGCGATCACCGCATGGTCGCCATCGCGCCGCAGCCGGTGGACCATGTTCGCACCCATCTTCCCCAGCCCGACGAAACCGATCTGCATGGCCACGTCTCCTTGACGGCGTCAGCGCGCCGCAGCAGCGGTCGTCACGGCGCCGGCCAGCTTGTCCAGACCGGCGACGAGATCGCCGGCAATGTGCACGCGTATCACGCGTCGTCCGTGATCGCGCAGCGATTGAAGGTCTCCGGCGGCCTGCGCGCGCTTGAGGATGGAGAAGGTGAACCGCTGACCGGGAATGGGGACGTCCTCCGCGTCATCCGTTGTGATCTGGAGGTAGACGCCCGTGTTCGGACCGCCCTTGTGCAGCTGTCCGGTGCTGTGGAGAAAACGCGGGCCGAAGCCGAGCGTCGTCGCCAGTCGCCGGCCATCGCGGATGGCCACGCGCAACCGCTGGAGGGCGATCTCGTTCTCGGCGTCGGGTGTGACGTACGCCATGAGCGCGATGTAGTCGCTGGTGCGCGCGGTGTCGAGATGGGCGCGAAGCGCCTCTGCCGCGGAGCCCGACGTACCTCCGTAGACGCTGATGGCGTCCGTGGTGGCGGTGGGCGCCTCGTCCGGCAGCGCGCCACTCTTCTCGTACTGGGCGAGCACGTTGTTGGTGTTGTCCTTGGACTCCTGGACATTGGGTTCGTCGAATGGATCGATGCGCAGGGACGCGCCCGCCACCGCCGTGGCGAACTCCCAGCGGAAGAATTCGGCGCCGAGGTCGAGCAGGTCGGCCATCTCCAGCGTCACGACCGGATGGCCGGCGGTGCGTAGAGCGCCAACTCCCGCATCGAACACCGCGTCATCTCCCGCACGAAGTGCGACGAACAGGCGGTCGTCACCGTAGACGGACGGCTCCCCAATCGGTTCAGCGCCGACGGGGATGATGCCCTTGCCCTCCTTGCCGGTGCTCTCCGCGATGAGCTGTTCGGCCCAGAGTGAGAAGTCGCTGACGCGTTCGGCCGCGAGGATCGTCACCTTGTCGCGTCCAGCTGCGTGCAGCAGTCCCATCGCTGTGCCCAACGCCAAGCCGCAGTTGAGATCGGGCGGAATGGCGGCGGAACACGCGCGCCGCATGTCGCGGCCGCGGTCGAGGAGCTGCTCGATATCGATGCCGGCGACAGCCGCGGGGACGAGCCCGAAAAAGCTGAGGGCGGAGTACCGACCGCCGATGTCGGGCGGGTTCTCGAACACCTTCCGGAAACGGCGCTCGCGCGCGGTGTCTGCGAGCGTCGTACCCGGGTCGGTGATCGCGATGAAGTGTTCACCCGGCTGGGTAACGCCGGCTGCCCGCAGCACCTCCCAGAAGTGCGCGAGATGCGAGAGCGTTTCCAGGGTCTTCCCGGATTTGCTGGCGACGATGAAGCCCGCGTGCGCTGGATCAAGTGCGGCGGTGACCCGCGCGATGGCGACCGGATCTGTCGTGTCCAAAACGTGCAGGACCGGCTGTCCAGCGGCGCTGCCGAACGATGAGCGAAGCACTTCAGGACAGAGGCTCGAGCCGCCCATGCCGAGCAGTACGCAGTCCTTCCAGCCGGCTTCGCGCACCGCGGTGCCGAGCGCGAGGAGCTCGGGGATGTGTTCTCGCATGCGACCGATGACATCGAGCCATCCGAGGCGGTTGCTGATGATCGCGGCGTGCGCGGCATCGCCGGGTTTCCACAGGTTGGGATCACGCTGCCAGATGCGCGCGGCGACCGATTGCGCCGCGTCCGATTTGACCGCATCGAGCACGGTCGCGGTAGACGCCGCGAGGTCGAAGTGCTGCCGTGCGCTCAGGCCGCCGAAGAGGTGATCGACCTTGATGGCGATCTCCCGGATCATCTCGTCGTATGAGTCGGCAAAGGACTTCACCCCGGCATCGAGCAGGTCCTGGGTGACGCGATCCATGTCGATCCCTACGGCCGCGAGCTGCTCCATCACGCGGTGAGCGCCCGCATAGTCGGCTTTCACCGTGTCACCCGCGACGATGCCGTGGTCGCGAAACGCCTCGATCGTCTGCGGCGGCATGGTGTCGACCGTGTCCGGTCCGATGAGCGCTTCGGCGTACACGACGTCACGGTAGTTCGGATTCTTCGCTGATGTGCTCGCCCACAGTGGGCGCTGCACATGCGCACCGGCGGCGCGCAGCCGCTGGAAGCGCTCGTCGCCGAAGCGCTGCTCGAACATCTCATATGCGAGTACGGCGTTGGCGATGGCGGCCTTTCCGAGCAGGCCCTCCAGCGTGGCGTTCCCGGGGTCCTGCGCGAGCTTCTCCTGGAGGAGCTTGTCAACGACGGTGTCCACCCGGCTGACGAAGAAGGAGCCGACCGAGTGCACGTCAAGCGAGAGGCCGCGGTCGTGTCGCTCCTCCAACGCCGAGATGTACTGCTCGATGACCCGCTCGTACATCCCGAGCGCGAACACGAGCGTGATGTTGATGTTGCGACCTGCGGCAAGGCTCGTGCGGATCGCGGGCATGCCCTCGAGGGTGGCGGGGATCTTGATCATGACGTTGGGCCGGTCGAGGCGTTCGTAGAGTGATGCGACCATCTCGATGGTTGCGTTCGTGTCGTGGGCGACGGACGGCGCCACCTCAAGGCTCACGAAGCCGTCCGCGCCGTTGGTGCGGTCGTACACGGGGCGGAGGAGGTCGGTGGCGTGCTGGATGTCGGTGATCGCGAGCGCGAAGAAGATGTCGTTGGGATCGTCGAGACCGGAGCGGACGAGCTCGCGAATCTGATCGTCGTAGTCGGAGCCCTGGCCGATCGCCTTCTGGAAGATCGTCGGGTTACTGGTCATGCCGGTGATGTGCTCCTCGCGGATCAGGCGCTCGAGCTCACCGCTGGTCACCAGCTCGCGGCTGATGTAGTCGAGCCAGATGCTCTGGCCCCGCTCTGTGAGCTGCGCGAGCGGATTCGGCATCAGCGCACCGTCCCGTCGGTGCGAAGCAGACGCTGTGCCGCCGCGACGACGCTTGCCTCATCGATGCCGGCAGCGGCCATCAGCTCCGCGGGCGTCCCGGAGGACGGCAGGCCACGAACGGCGAGGTGTTCCACGCGCGGTGGTGGGTCATCGAGGGCGAGCGCCTCCATCACCGCGGCGCCGAGCCCGCCCTGCGGGTAGTGGTCCTCGACCACGACAAAGCGGCCGCCGGTGTCGTGTGCGGCGTCGCGGAGCGCGTGCACGTCGATCGGTTTCACCGAGTAGCAGTCGATCACGCGCGCGCGCACGCCGCTCGCTGCGAGCGATTCGGCGGCGGCGAGGCATGCGTGCACCGTGACGCCGGCCGCGATCAGGGTTACCGCATCGCCGTCGCTGCGGCGCAGCACCTTGGATCCGCCGATGGGGAACTCCTCGGCGTTGTCGTAGAGGACCGGGTACGCGCCGCGCGTCGTCCGGATGTACGAGATGCCGCGGATGTCCGTCATCGCGCGCACCAGCTTCGCGGTGGACACGGCGTCACTCGGGTACAGCACGGTCGAGCCGTGCACGGCGCGCAGCGCCGCCAGATCCTCGAGCGCCATCTGTGATGGCCCGTCGGCGCCGATCTCGGTGCCGGCGTGGGAGCCGGAGAGGCGGATGTCCACCTCCGATATGCCCGCCATGCGGATGAAGTCGTAGGCGCGGCTGAAGAACGCGGCGAACGTGGACGCGAACGCGATGTAGCCGCGCACCGAGATGCCGACCGCCGCCGCCACGAGCTGCTGTTCCGCGATGTACATCTCGAAGAAGCGGTCGGGATACGAATGCTTGAACTCGTCGGCGTGTGTGGAGTTGCTCACCTCACCGTCGAGCGCAACGACGTCGGCCCGCGCGCCGAGGGCACGAAGCGAATCACCGTAGGCCTTGCGCGTCGCGACCTTGTCGCCGCGCTCGTAGCGCGGAACGTCGACGTGCGCAGGGGGCGTGTGCTGGATCGCCGGCTCGCCGTCCTCGGGCGTTTGCACCTCGATTCGCAGGTCGCGGATGCCACCGAGCTCAGCGATGGCGCGCTCCGCCATGTCGGGCGGCAGCGCCTTGCCGTGCCAGTCTTCTTTGTTCTCGATCTCAGTGAAGCCCTTGCCCTTGATGGTGCGAGCGATGATCACGGTGGGGTGATCGGTGCCGGCGCGTGCCTCGGCCAACGCCTCGTCGATCTGAGCCAGGTCGTGACCGTCGATTAGAACGGGGCGGCACCCGAACGCCTCGACGCGCTTTCGGTAGACGTCCAGGTCCCATTCGTACTCAGTGGGACCGCGCTGGCCCAGCCTGTTGATGTCGAAGATGGCACAAAGATTGCCGAGCCGGTAGAACGACGCGCGGTCCAACGCCTCCCAGATCGAACCCTCTGCGAGCTCGCTGTCGCCGCACAGCGCCCACACGTGGAACCCGAGCTTGTCGAGGTGGCGCCCGGCGATCGCCACTCCGACGGCCACCGGAAGCCCCTGACCCAGGGATCCTGTCGCCACGTCGACCCACGGAATCGCGGGCGTCGGATGTCCTTCCAGACGCGATCCGAACGTCCGATACGTCATCAGCTCGTCGTCCGTGATCGCCCCGCTTGCCTTGTAGAACGCGTAGAGGAGGGGAGACGCGTGGCCCTTGGAGAAGATCAGGTGGTCGTTGTTCGGGTGTTCAGGGTTGGCGAAGTCGTACCGCAGGTGTCGCGCGCCGAGGACCGCGACGAGATCCGCCGCTGACATGCTCGACGTCGGGTGGCCGGAGCCGGCTTTCGTGCTCGCCCTAATGCCGTCGACCCGCAGCTGCTGTGCCACCTCGCCGGCGAAGTCCAGTCCCGGGAGGACGCGCTTCTCGACTCCTGTGATCGCCATGCACCCTGCCTCCGAAATCTCTAGCCTGTCCGCTCTCCATGATGCGACGGACGGGGTTGCGCTCGCCACGAACCGCGGGCAGTTAGAGTGGCGCGCCCAGAGGGATTTGAACCCCCGCAAAACCCAGATCCGTAGTCTGGTGCTCTATCCGGACTGAGCTATGGGCGCATCATCAGCCGCTTGTACGTGCGGTCCCGGCGGCAGTTGGCACACACGACCTCACACTTTGCAGCTTCAGAGAGCATATCTCGGGCGTTGCCGCGAAGGCCACGCCCGACGTCGAAGAGCTTCTGTCCGCGGACGTGGTCGAAGTCCATGACCCAGGGTGGGAACCGTTGCCCGCAGTCTGTGCAAGGAACGCTCTTTAGAGCCACCAACTGGCGACGCAATTCCTCGTAGCGCTTCGTGTTCGACCGCTTGGCTTTTGCCAGGTAGTACTCGTGGTTGGCCGCGTAGTGCTCGCGCATGTAGGCGCGCTGGCAGTCCCTACAAAACGTTTGCAGCCCATCTGATCTGCCAGCGTTTGGCGTGAACGCTCCACGGTCCAGCCATTGACCGCAGCGCGAATAGCGTTTCATGTCCACGAACGTAGCAAACAAATGTTCGAAACGGAAGGGACAATCGACCGCACCCTGATAACGTCCGCCGGACATGCTCGGCGCCGGTCTCATCCTGTTTCTGGCGGCCCTGCAAGGAGCCACCGAGCTGTTCCCGGTGTCGTCGCTGGGACACGCGGTCGTGGTGCCGCCGCTGCTCCACATCAACTTCAACGAGTCGGACCCGGCGTTCGTCCCGGTTCTGACGGTGCTGCACCTGGGCACCGCGGGTGCGCTGCTCCTTCTGTACTGGCGAGAGTGGTTGGGGATCGTGCGCGGCTTCGTGCGTGCCGCAATACGCGGACGGATCAGCGACCCGGATGAGCGCCTGGCGATGATGCTCGTGGTCGGCACCATTCCCACGGCCGTTGTGGGCTTCTTCTTCCTGACGCCGCTGACGTCGCTGTTCGGCCATCCGCGCGCGTCTGCGGCGTTCCTCATCGTCAACGCCGGCATCCTGCTGGGGGCCGAGGGCTTCCGGCGGCGCGACGAGCGGGCCCATGCGCACCGGCCGGCGCACGCGGTGCAGAGCGTCGGGGAGTTACGTCACGCGACCGGCGATCCGTCCTACGCCGGGGTCGAGGGGCTGAGTCTGCGCACCGCGCTCGTGGTCGGAGCGTGTCAGATCGCGGCGCTGTTTCCGGGCATCTCGCGGTCGGGCGTCACCATGGCCGCCGGGCTCATGGCGGGGCTGCGGCACCAGGAGGCCGCCCGGTTCGCCTTCCTGCTCGCGACACCGATCATCCTCGCCGCCGGTCTCGTCGAAGTCCCGCAACTCGGGCCGAACGGACCCGGCGCCGGACTGGCCGTCGGAGCGGCGGCGCTCGCGGGGGTCGCGGCGTACATCAGCGCCCGGTTTCTGCTTCGGTACCTCCGCTTTGGGCGGCTCGACCCCTTCGCTTACTACTGCGCGGCGCTCGGGGCCGCGGGGTTAATCTTGCTGCGATGAGAGCCAACCCACCGCTTGCCATCGCCCTCGTCGTCCTGGCAGTCGTCTTTGCCGGCTTCGCGGTCTTCTACCTCACGACGAAGACCTCACTCTTTGCGAGCGAGACGGCGATCCACTACAAGCACGCGATCGTGTTCGCCGTGCTCGCCCTGCTGGCCCTCGTGGCCGCGAACTTCGCCAGGCGGGGCACCGCCTCCGACTGACGGCGTAACCATCGCGGCCGGCGGTCGTTTGCATCGCAGCATCTACCGCTCAGAGGGATCGAGATGGCGCGCATGCTCAAGGTCGCCGTAGCCACCGCCGGGACCGCAATCGCTGTGGCAGCCGCATTCTTCCTCCACCCGCGCGCCGGCGCCCGCCGCCGCGCAGCCGCCGGCGCGGCGGTGCGCCGCGAGTCCGCGAACGTCGCCGCGCTCGTCGGCACCGCTGTGGACGCCGGCGCGTACCGGACGCGGAATCGCGGTGACGCCTCCCTTGCGAATCGCGCCCGGCTCGCCCTGGAGATGGGCGCCGGTGTCGGCGCCGAGCAACTGAGCGTTCGTGCCGAGCGCGGTGTCGTCCGAATCCGCGGCGAGGTGGACGACATCGCCGACATCGGCCGCTACGAGTCGATCGTGCGCGCCGTCTCCGGTGTGCGCGACGTGGACAACCTGCTCCGCGTCCGGGTCATGGACCCCGCGCGTCCCGAGCCGCTCTTCGTCTAGCCCGCTTCGGGCGTTGGCAGCCTCCCAGTAGTGCACTCGACGGCTGCGTCCACCCAGACGACACGCTGCTAGGCTGCGGCGGCGATGCCGCTGCCGATCTCCCCGCCGCTCGAGCCGATGCTCGCCCGCGCGGCCGCCGACATTCCCACCGGCGCCGCCTGGGTCTACGAGCCGAAATGGGACGGATTCCGCGCCATCATCTTTCGCGACGGCGAGTCGGTGCGGATCAGCAGCCGCAACTCGCTGCCCCTCGAGCGGTACTTCCCCGAGCTGCTCGCGCCGCTGCGTGAGGCGCTGCCGGCGCGCTCCGTCGTCGACGGCGAGATCGTGATCGCGACGCCCCACGGGCTCGACTTCGATGCGCTGCAGATGCGGCTGCACCCGGCTGCGTCCCGGGTGAAGATGCTGTCGGAGCAAACGCCGGCATCCGTCGTCCTCTTCGACATGCTGGCGATCGACGGCGACGACCTGCGCAAGGAGCCCTTCGCCGCGCGGCGGCGGCGTCTCCTCGACGTGGTGACCGTCAACCCAACCGTGGGGATCACTCCGCAGACCGAGTCCGCAGAGGAAGCGGCGCAGTGGTTTCAGCGCTACGAGGGCGCGGGTCTCGACGGTGTCGTCGCGAAGGATCCAGCCGGCGTCTACCTTCATGGGGAGAGGCGCTGGGTGAAGGTGAAGCACCTGCGCACCGTCGACTGCGTCGTCGGCGGATTCCGCCCCCACGTGAAGGGCGTGGGCATCGGCTCGCTGTTGCTCGGCCTCTACGACGAGTCCGGCGTGTTGCACTTCGTCGGACACACGTCCGGGTTCAGCGCCGCCGAGCGCCGTGAGATCTTCGACCGCCTGCAGCCGCTCACCGGGGGTGAGAGCTTCGGCCACGGTCGCACGCCCGGTGCGCCCAGCCGCTGGCGATCGGCCGCCGACACCGGCTTCGTCGCCGTGACGCCGTCACTCGTGTGCGAGGTCTCCTTCGATCACCTGCAGGGTGAGCGCTTCCGGCACGCGGCGCGCTTCCTGCGCTGGCGTCCGGACAAGGATCCGGGCGCGTGCACCTTCGATCAGCTGTCGCCGCCGGAGGCGTTCTCGCTCGAAGAGATCATCGTCGCGCCGCACCGCTGAGCTCGGTTCCGGGACTCCGCGCGCCATCTTGCTCTGCGGTCTCGCCGAGGCCGCCGAGCTCCGCGGCACGGTCGAGATGCTCGTCCACGCCACCGAGAAACCGCGCCGACGCGGCCGCGCGGCGCAGAAACAGATGGATCGGGTGCTCCCACGTGAAACCGATGCCGCCATGAATCTGGAGCGCGGATGCCGTGGCGTGCCACGCAGCGTCGCCCGCAAGCGCTTTCGCGACAGAGGCCGCGAACGCGAGCCCGTCAGGGTCGTGGTCAGCGGTCCAAGCGGCGCTCAACACGGCGGAGCGCGCGCTCTCCACCTCGATGAGCATGTCGGCGCAGCGATGCGACACCGCTTGGTAGGCGCCAATTGGACGCCCGAACTGCTGCCGCTGTTTGGCGTGCTCGAGCGCGAGGTCCAGCGCGTGCTGGGCCACGCCGACCAACTCCGCGGCGACCAGAACCTCCACCTGATCGACGCCGCGCCGTACCCCGCGGGTCATGGCCTCGCCGTCGACCTCGACGAGCTTGATCAGGCGACGTGTCAGATCCAGCGATTGCAGCGACTCCGGTCGCTGCGTTCCGGGGTCCGCGATCAGCGCACGATCCCCGCTGGCGACGACGTAGACCGCTGCGCCGTCCGGATCGAGCAGCATCGCATCGCCGCGCGCATCGAGCATGCCGAAGGCGGCCCGCCGCTCGCCCGAGGCGACGCCCGGGAGCACACGCTCCTGCTGTTGCTCGCTGCCCGCAGCGGCCACGACCAGCCCAGCAGCCGCGTTGCCGAGAAACGCCGCCGGCGCCAGAGCGTACGCGAGCTCCTCGACGACGAGCGCGAGCTCGACCACGCCGAGTCCCTGGCCGCCATGTGCCTGCGCAACTCCGAGACCCGCCCATCCTGATTTGGCCAGCTCCGGCCATAACGTGTCGTCGGCGGATTCGTTTGCAGCCCGCTGCGCTACGTCGATCGCGTACCGCGAGGCGCAGAGGTCGTGCACCGCCTCCCGGATGGCTCGTTGCTCGTCGTTGAGGTCGAAACGCACCGCTGTCTCCGTGTCAACGCAAGCGCGGCAGCTCGAGCACGCGCTCCGCGAGGATGTTGCGCTGGATCTCGCTCGTGCCGCCCTCGATGGAGTTCGCACGTGCGCGCAGCAGCCGGCGCGTCCACACGGCATCGACGGCCAGTGCGTCCGCGCCCAGCACGTCGACGGCAAGCTCCGTGAGGGCCTGGTTGACCGTGGCCCACTGGATCTTGATGATCGAGCCCTCCGGGCCGGGTACACCATCGCGCTGCGTTCGTGTGAGACCGCGATACCCGTTCAGCCGGATCGCCTCCGTATCGACCACCAGCTTGCCGAAGCGACGCCGGATGGCGGAATCATTCGCCAGACCCCGCGCACGTATCAGCTGCGCCAGCTCGCCCAGCGCGAGCTTGATGCCCAGCGCGGACGCGACGCCAAGGCCGGGACGTTCGAACATCAACGTCGTCAGCGCGACGTTCCAGCCCTCGCCGGGACGGCCGATCACGTTGTCGTCGGCGACGAACGCGGAGTCGAAGAAGACCTCATTGAACTCCGTGTCCCCTGTGATCTGACGCAGCGGGCGCACCGTGACGCCGGGCTGGCGCATGTCGCAGATGAAATACGTGAGATTGCGGTAGCGTGCTTCGTCGCTCGTGCGCGTGAGCAACATGCACCAGCGGGCGCGATGTGCAAACGATGTCCACACCTTTTGGCCGGTGACGTGCCAGCCACCGTCGACGCGCTCCGCACGCGTGCGCACCGACGCGAGGTCGCTACCCGAGTCGGGCTCGCTGAATCCCTGACACCAGATCTCGTCCCCCGAGAGGATCGGCGCCAGAAACCGGCGCTTCTGCTCCTCGGTGCCCAGCGTGATGACCACCGGCCCGCCCATGATCAGCCCCAAGACGTTGGCCGGCGCCGGCGCCCGAGCCCGCACGATCTCTTCGTTGAAGATCGTCTGCTCCATCAGCGTGGCGCCTCGCCCACCGTACTCCTTCGGCCACGCGATGCCCGCGTAGCCGGCGGCGTGCAGCGTTCGCTGCCACGCGAGGCGATACTCGAACCCCTCCTCGGTGCCCTCGGGCTCCGGTCCGGGATGGTGCTCGGCGAGCCACGAACGAATCTCGTCGCGGAAGGCGCGCTCGTCGGGCGATAGCGTGAGGTCCATTGCGTGCGACCGGGAAGCGTACGCCAGGCGGCACGGCGGCTGGATTCCCGTGCGCTCACTGGCCCGCGACCGG
>Ga0307477_10003663_pt1 | contig 11363 bp, 6 predicted proteins | sample atmos_gasesECM2C_FD_203316 | JGI IMG/M metagenome (GOLD analysis project Ga0307477, IMG submission 203316) | Hardwood forest soil microbial communities from Morgan-Monroe State Forest, Indiana, United States - atmos_gasesECM2C_515 | ecosystem: Environmental > Terrestrial > Soil > Temperate...
ACCTGCCAATAGACGTTCTTGGCTTGGGCACCGTTGATTAGGATAACGCTGCGAGGGGCTCCCGGGGCGCCGACAGTGAGTGTGGACGCCATTTGGAAGACCCAAACGGCATTCGCGTCTCCTTTGGTGTCGAGGGTGAGATCCGATCCCGTTATCATAAACGAGCCCGACGCCGAGGTATAGACGCCAGCGGCAAGGGTTAGCCCGCCAAGCTGGCCGGAGCCTGGATCTGGACCTCCTGGCATCCCTTTGAGGGTGTTAAACGCTGTTTGTGCGTCAGCCAAGGCCTGTGTTGCGATCGCGAATGTCGCGGCAGTTCCTTCATTAGGACACGTAAGAGTAGTGGGAGGCGGGGGCGCCGTGTATATCGTGCCATTGACCGTTCCCACGTTAAGCGTCGTTTCGGTATATATACATCCTGCTGAAAACTGGATGTATGGGACGGTGGTATCGTGAAATCCAGTTACCGTGGTAGAAGCACCTGTGGTCCCAAGATCTCCGTTAATCACGGTGAGGGTCCCCTGGTTGGTCGCCCCGGCGGCACCCCCTGCTCCCGCGAAAGTCCCGGCCGATCCAAGGTTGACAGGCCCAGGACCCGTCGTTGTTGCGCCTGTTGTGAAGGTCCAGACAAAGTTGCTTGCTAGTGCATTGCCTGCCAGGTCTGTAGCCCCGGTTGTAACCGTGGCAGTGAACAGGGCGTTGGCTGCGAGATTGCTAGCCGGTGTAAACGTAGCAATATTGCTCGCCGCATCATAAGTGACTACTCCGATTACATTGGTTGTGCCGGGCCCTGCCAACGTAAAAGTTACTGTGTTAATTGTTGTAGGGTCCATGCCCGTGCTAAAGGTCGCGTTGATTGTCTGATTGGTTCCCACACTAGTCGCTTTATCAGCCGGGACGGTCAAAGTCACCGTAGGCGCGGAAATATTTGTGGTCGTACCTGTTGTGAAGGTCCAGACAAAACTGCTTGCCAATGCATTACCTGCCAGGTCTTTAGCCCCGGTTGTAATTGTTGCAGTATAAAGAGTACTGGCTGCGAGGTTGGCAGTTGGAGTAAAGGTTGCGGTTGTTCCAGCATAGCTCACAGTGCCCAAAACGGTCGTTGTGCCCTGATTTAAGGTGAACGTGGTTGTAGTGATCGTTGAAGAGTCCATCACCTTACTGAAGGTTGCAGCAACCTTCTGATTAAGCGCCACCGCCGTGGCAGCGCTCGCGGGATTCGTGGAAGTCACCGTAGGTGCGGTCATGTCTGTGGTCGCACCTGTTGTGAAGGTCCAGACATAGTTGCTTGCCAGCGAATTGCCTGCCTGGTCCGTAGCCCCGGTTGTAACTGTTGCGGTATAAAGCGTATTGGCTGCGAGATTGGCCATGGGCGCAAAGGTCGCAACATTGGTCACCGCATTATAAGTGACTGTTCCGGCTACGTTTGTTGCGCCGCCCGCCACCGTAAAAGTTGCTGTGGTGATGGTCGCAGGGTTCATGGGCTTACTGAGGGTTGCGGCGATCTTCCTGTTGAGGGGGATACCTGTTGCGAGATTGGCAGGGTTTGTGAACGTCACCGTGGGTGGGAGCGTGTTCACCGTAAACGTCGCAGTTCCTGACATTCCGTTGAGAGAGGCAGTGATCAACGAGGTGCCGTTGGCAACGGCCGTGGCCAGACCCGTGCCGCTACCTATGGTCGCGACTGCCGTTGTGCCGGAGGTCCAGGTAGCCAGAGTGGTGACGTCAGCAGTTCCGGTGGTGCCGTCGGAGTTCTTGTAAGCTCCAGTGGCCTTGAATTGTTGTGTTGCCCCCGCTGCGGCGGCCGTTGCCGTGGCGGGCGTCACGGCGATCGCAAGAAGCTGATTTACGCTCAGGGTGGCGGTAGCACCCGGTGTGCCCGCGGCGGTGGCGGTGACAGTAGTGGTGCCGAGGCCAACCGCAGTGGCCACCCCGCCGGCGGCGATTGTCGCAACCGTTGGATTGGAAGAACCCCAGGTTACCAGGGAAGTCCCGTCCTTGATGCTACCGTCGCTGTAGTACGCCGAGGCCGAAAATTGCTGGGTGGTCCCGACGTTGATCGTCGCACTAGTCGGAGTAATGGTGACGAACTGCAACACGGGAGCGCTGCTACCACAGGCCGTCAAGGCCAAAATGCACACGAACGCAGTGGCCCAGCAAAGCCAAATGACTGGGAATTCTTCTCATGACGCCTCCTCAGCGCAGGAAAGAGAAAACAATTGATTAGAGGGCAGGCTTGGACGACTTAAACATCAAGTTTTGGGCGGTGGATGATGTAACAGTGGGCGAGGTTCCCACTCCCAAACCGGTCGTTGGAATCCCGAGTGCCTCTGTACGGGAAGCACGATACTTGAATCAAGCAGGCGCAGCAAAGTATCTTTGGTGCCATCCATAATCAACTAATAATTTAACGAACCGGCAGCGAAGTCCTGCATCTATCAGTATTTGGAAGGGAAGATACGGGGGCGTGAGGAGACTTTTAGGACTCCCTTAATGCAACCGAGATTTGCCGTCGGCCATCAGTTCTGACAAGATGCCAGCACGATTTTCGCGATAAACATGAGGTTTGGGCGGCCATGAGCAGACACCAGACAACTGAAGATCAGCGCCTCGAAGACGCGCGCCAGCGCAAGAGACATTGGAAGCGCTGGGGCCCGTATCTTGCGGAGCGTCAATGGGGAACGGTAAGGGAGGACTACAGCGCAAATGGTACAGCGTGGGAGTACTTCCCTTTCGAGCATGCACACGCGAGAACATATCGCTGGGGAGAAGACGGGATAGGGGGCTTCTCTGACCGGCACCAACTGATCTGCGTGGCCGTGGGGTTGTGGAACGGTCGCGATCCCATCCTGAAAGAACGGCTTTATGGGATGAGCGGGAATCAAGGGAATCACGGCGAGGACGTCAAAGAGCAGTACTTCTACCTGGACTCGACGCCAACGCACTCGTACGCGCGCATGCTGTACAAATATCCGCAAGCGGAGTTTCCGTACCGGTTGCTGCTGGATGAAAACCAGAAGCGAGGCCGGAACATGCCGGAATTCGAAATACTGGATACGGGGGTGTTCGGGGAAAACCGGTACTTCGACGTGTTCGTGGAGTACGCGAAGAGTGACGTCGAAGATATCCTCATACGGATAACGGCGATTAATCGTGGACCGGAGACGGCCCAGCTGCACCTGCTGCCGACGCTGTGGTTCCGCAACACGTGGTCGTGGGGCCGGGATCTGAGGAAACCGACGGTGCGAAAGGCGCCGGCGCCGCCCGGTGCGCTCTGCGCGGAGGTGGAGCACTGGCGATATGGGAAGCGCTGGCTGCTCTCGACCGGCGCGGAGCAGTTGCTGTTCACCGAAAATGAAACGAATTTCGAGAAGCTGTTCAAAACCGGAAACCGAGTGCCTTACGTCAAGGATGCGTTCCACGAGTATTTGATCCACGGAAATAAAGGGGCGGTAAATCCGAATCAATCCGGCACGAAGATGGCGGCGCACTATCCCCTGGAACTGGCTGCTGCGGAAAGCAGAACCATCAAATTACGTTTGACGGACATCGATCCGCTTGAGGGCATGAGCGGAACTTGGATGGTAGGCACGAGCGCCGCGCCAGGAGAGAGAGGCCTACCGCAAGGAGTGCCCGGGACCAATGACTTTGACGAAGGATTCGATAGGGTGTTTGAAGATCGCATAAGAGATGCGGACGAATTCTACGCTTCACGGATCTCCCAGGATCTTTCAGGAGGGGCGCAGCAGGTGGCACGGCAGGCGTATGCCGGAATGCTGTGGTCGAAGCAGTTTTATCACTACGACGAGCGCACCTGGCTCGAGGGGGATCCCGCCGGTCCGCCTCCGCCGGAAGAACGATGGCATGGACGGAACAAGGAGTGGACGCACCTTTACAACGATGACGTGATGTCCATGCCGGACAAGTGGGAATATCCGTGGTATGCCGCGTGGGACCTGGCGTTTCATTGTATTCCGCTGGCCATGGTCGACCCGGACTACGCGAAAGACCAGCTGATCCTGCTGCTGCGCGAGTGGTATATGCACCCGAACGGACAGTTGCCTGCATACGAGTGGGCATTTGGGGATGTGAATCCGCCAGTGCACGCCTGGGCGGCCTGGCGCGTATACAAAATCGAGCGGCGCATACGAGGCGTGGCGGACCGCGCGTTTCTGGAAAGGGTATTCCACAAGCTGCTGCTGAATTTCACGTGGTGGGTGAATCGCAAGGACCCCGACGGGCTGAACATTTTTCAAGGCGGGTTTCTAGGCCTGGACAATATCGGAGTATTCGACCGCTCGGCGCCGCTGCCGACGGGCGGCCACCTGGAGCAATCTGACGGAACCAGTTGGATGGGGATGTATTGCCTGAACATGCTGGCCATCGCGCTGGAACTGGCGAAAGAGGATATGGCCTACGAGGACGTGGCGAGCAAATTTTTCGAGCACTTCGTGAATATCGCGCACGCGATGAACGACATTGGGGTCGATGGAAAGTCCCTGTGGGACCCGGAGGACGGGTTTTACTACGACGTGCTGCATCTGCCGAACGGGGAAAACCACTTCATGAAGATCCGCTCGATGGTGGGCCTGATTCCGCTGTTCGCGGTGGAGACGCTCGAACCGGAGATCGTGGAACGGCTGCCGGGCTTCAAGCGGCGCATGCAATGGTTCATCGATAACCACCCGGATGTGCCGGAACACATAGAAATGACGGAGCGGTCGGCGCTAGGAGTAAGGAGGTTGCTGTCACTGGCGAACCGCAAACAGGTCAAGCGGATCCTGACCCGGATGCTGGACGAAGGGGAGTTTCTTTCGCCTTACGGGGTGCGGGCGCTTTCGCGGTACCACATGGAGCATCCCTACGAGGTGCAAGTCAACGACCATGTAAGCCGGGTGGACTATGAGCCGGCGGAATCTTCGCAAGGGTTTTTCGGAGGCAATTCGAACTGGCGAGGGCCGGTGTGGTTTCCCGTGAACTACCTGCTGATCGAATCGCTGCAGAAGTTTCATCACTATTATGGGGAAGATTTCAAGGTGGAGTGCCCCACGTATTCGAAAGTTGAGATGGATCTGTGGGAGGTTTCGGCGGAGATATCGCGCCGTCTGACGCGGATATTCCTGACGGGCAAGGATGGGCGGCGCCCCTTTGCCGGTGCATACGATGTGTTCAGCGCTGATCCCTACTGGAGAGACCTTGTTCTTTTCTACGAGTACTTCCATGGGGACAACGGTTTCGGGCTGGGGGCCAGCCACCAGACCGGGTGGACCGGGCTTGTCGCCAAGCTGCTGGAGCAGAGTGGGGAGTAAACGTGTCACTACTGGGGGAAGTCCAATTCGGCCGAGAGGTGTGCGGAAACCTGGAGGAAGCGGAGAGACGGGAGTGGCTGGTGACGAACGGACTGGGAGGGTACGCCAGCCAGACGATTGCAGGCACAACGACGCGGAGATATCACGGGCTGCTGGTGGCTGCGCTAGATCCGCCAGGCAAGCGCACAATGCTCGTGAATGGCCTCGACGTGACGGCGCGTTATGACGGCAATGGGTACGCGCTGTCGACGAACCGGTGGACGAGCGGGTTTATCGCACCCAGTGGTTACCTGCAAATCGAAAGCTTTCATTTGGAAGGGATGAAGCCCGTGTGGCGCTATGCGCTCGGAGACGCGCTGGTTGAAAAACGGGTGTGGATGAAGCAGGGCGAAAATACGACGCTCGTGCAATTCATCCTGCTGCGGGGTCGAGTTGCGGTCGAACTTGAGGGAAAGGTGCTGGTGAATTACCGCGACCATCACAGCACGCTCCATGAGGCGGGCTGGGAAATGCGAACGGAGCCTGAGGAGAAGGGCGTGAAGGTCGTGGCGTTCGAGGGAGCGACGCCGCTTTACGTGAAGAGCGCGGAGGCCACCTTGGAGGCGCAGCACGGTTGGTATCGCGATTACTTGTTGACGGCGGAGACGGAGCGGGGGCTCGACGACCGGGAAGACCGCTTCTATGCGGCGCGGTTTCATTGCCGGCTTGGCGTGGGCGAGAAAGTGACCCTCTTGTTCACAACGGCGGAGAAGGCCGCTTTGGATGCGGACGAAGCGCGGGCGGAACAGGCAAACCATGAGTGGAAACTGTTCCAGGCATGGCAGGCGAGGCACGAAAAGGTGTGCCGGGTGGCGGCGGAGGACGAACCAGGCTGGTTGTGGCAGCTGGTACTGGCGGCCGACCAATTCGTGGTGAAGGGTGAAGAGAAGGACGAGCGGGGCGACCAAAGCATAATCGCCGGGTATCACTGGTTCAGCGAATGGGGACGCGACGCCATGATTTCGTTGCCAGGACTGACGCTGGCAACGGGGCGGCCGGAGATTGCGCGAAAAATTCTTCGCGGCTACTCTCGCTACGTCGACAACGGATTGTTGCCGAATAATTTTCCGGACGAGGGCGGCGCGCCGCAATACAACACCGTGGATGCCACACTGTGGTATTTCGAAGCGCTGCGGCAATACTACGAGGCCACACAGGATCTGGATCTGATATCGGAATTGTTCGCGCTATTAGCGGCGATCATCGATGCGCACGTGCTGGGAACGCGCTACAACATCAAGGTGGATCCAACAGATGCGCTACTGTTTGCGGGAACTCCGGAAGTGCAACTGACGTGGATGGATGCAAGAGTAGGCGATTGGGTGGTAACGCCGCGGACGGGGAAGGCGGTGGAAATCAACGCGCTTTGGATCAATGCGCTGCATACGATGCTGGAATTCGCGCGGCTGCTGGGGAGGCCGAACGAGGGGTATGCGAAGCTCGCGGAGAAGGCCGGGAGAAATTTCCAGAAGTTCTGGAATGCCGCGCGCAATTGCTGCTTCGATGTGATTGACATTCCTGACGGTGGCACAGACGGGACGTTGCGGCCGAATCAGATATTTGCGGTGTCGCTGCGCGTGAGCCCACTTTCCGCGAAGCAGCAACAGGCAGTCGTGGATACTGTCGGGGGAGAACTGCTGACGTCGCATGGTTTGCGGAGCCTTGGGCCGCTCGAGCCGGGATACAAGGGGCATTTCGGGGGAGGGCCACGCGAAAGAGATTCCGCCTACCATCAAGGAACCGTATGGGGTTGGCTGCTTGGGGCGTTTTCACTGGCGCATTACCGCGTTTATCAGAATCGCGAGGCGGCGCAAAGTTTTCTTGAACCCTTGGGCAGGACGATTAACAGCGGCGGTCTTGGGAGCATCGGAGAGGTTTTTGATGGCGATGCGCCGTTCAGGCCGGGTGGTTGTATTGCACAGGCGTGGAGCGCGGCCGAGGTTTTTCGCGCGTGGGAGGAGCTCCAGCGCCGCGAAGGGATGAGGAGTTGAGTGTACAGCGGAACGTTCAGTCGGCATGAGGGGCGGGTTCCCAGAGCTCGATGAGGACTTTGTTCGCTTTTGGAGCGGAGATCAGGAAGAAATTGACGAGTGTGCCATTGGCGCCCGGACGAGTTGCAGGATAAACGGCGCTAAGCGCGAACTTTTCGCGCAGAATCGCGGTGGCACGGTCAACGTTCTGGCAGCGCAACTCGATCTGCTGAATTCCTTCGCCGAATTTCTGCAAATACCTGGCGATGGCGCCGGCGCCCTCTGGCTCGCGGCTGGTCAGAACATCGAGCGAAATGCCACCAGGAAGATGAAGTTCAAATTCCTGGGCATCCTGATCGGGGGGCACGTCAGCCAAGCGCGGCAGTCCGCTGGCTTCGCGGATTTTCTGGAAGCGTTCCTGTGACACGGCCAGGCCGATCGTCACAAAAGGATTACCTCCATCGAGCAGTGCGGAGAGCTCCTGATCCGACCACCAGGGAAAAACGGCGTGATCGGCGAGGGCGCGGCCGATGCGGTGGATTTCATTGGCAGCCGCGACGCGCGCCTCGGCATCCGGGGCCGACATAGCATCGATGGCTCGCAGCAATGTTTCGCTCATAAATTCGCTCGCATTCTATCCCGGGTCCCCCATTGCCCCTAGAGTGATGTTGCCTGCACCTTTTTTCCGGGACCGGCCCATAGCGACAATACTATTGTAAGCAGCAGAAGCCCTCCTACGACTGCCAAAGAACAAGAGACCGAGATGTGCAGCCATGGCTCCGATATCATTTTCACGCCGATAAAGATGAGCACCAGGGCCAGACCGATGCCCAGATAGCGGAAATAGTCGAGCAGACCGGCAAGGAGGAAATAGAGGGCGCGCAATCCGAGGATGGCGAACACGTTCGATGTGTAGACAATGAAGGGGTCGCGAGTAATACCAAAAATAGCGGGAATCGAGTCAACGGCGAGGGTCACATCGGTGAGTTCGGTGAGCAGGAGGACGAGCGCCAAGGGAGTGGCGAAGAGTTGGCCTTCCTGACGGACGAAGAAACGAGAGCCGTGATAATCCCTGACCAGGCGGAGATGTTTGCTGGCGAGGCGAAAAATAGGATTTCGTTCGTAGTGGACGGTTTTATCGCGCTTCCACAACATGTGCAGGCCGGTGTAGACGAGAAAGACGCCGAAGACGGCGAGGATCCAGTGAAAGCGGGCCACGAGCACAGCGCCGACAGTGATCAACAGTCCGCGCATAATGAGCGCGCCCAGAATGCCCCAGGCGAGTACCCGGTGTTGTACGCGGTCATCGACCTGGAAGGTGCGGAAAATGACGAGAAATACGAAGAGATTGTCGACGCTCAGGGCTTTTTCGATCACGTAGCCTGTGAAGTATTCGAGGCCTCGTTGCGCACCGTACCAGTGCCAGACGAACCAGCCAAAGCCGATGGCGAGAGCGATCCAGAGGGCGCTGGCGGCGAGGGCTTCACGAATTTCAATTTTGTGGGGTTTGCGGTGAAAAACACCCAGATCAAAGGCCAGCCCAACTAGGACAAAGAGGTTGAACCCTACCCACAGCAGCGGGGTGCCCATGGGAGCAGGATAGCGCAGTTCCGGCGCGCGTCATCCGGATATCACGGATTCAGGGACGCAGAGCGCGAGCGTCAGTGGCGTTGACGTTACTCAGATCAAGACGGGCGGTTTGTCCAGCCTCGAGAGTGATGGCGACATCCCAGAGCAGGCGACGGTCGCCCGAAGCCGCGTCCATACCGAGGGAGCTGACCCAATATTTGCCGGGGGCCAGTCCACTGACAAACGCATGGCCCTCCAAGTCGGTGTCAGCCTTGGCGGCGAGATATTTCACCTGGGCCGTGTCCGGAGCCGTCTGAGTAATACGTTTCTTGTGATCTGCATGGAGTTTTTCCCACTGCATATTCGGGTTCACACCGGCGAGCTCCAACTCGATGCCCTGAACGGTGGCGGGATGTGCCTCAATGAATTTTTTTGTGGAGGTGAGGAATTCGTCGTGTTGTTTTTGATACTTCTCGGGATTGGCGGTCTTGTCGGCCTCGCGATATTTGGGCTTGGGAAGGCCCATGGTGACGCCGCCGCTGTTGGCGCGCTGGTAGGCGTCAAGAAATTCGGGAACCTGCATGATGTCGTCCGGGGTGAGGACCTTGTCCAGCTCGGGCGCAGTGAGGTCCATCACAGTGTGAGCTTTCATCCACTTCTTGAGTTCCGGTGAGACGGTCAGTTTGTCAATGAACTCATCGCGGGTGGGCAAAACGTCCTGTGCTTCGACTTCCTTGATGATATCGGTGTAACTCTTGGTGAGAACGTAGAAGGTGAATTGGCGGACGGGCTCCGGGCGCGCGCTGGTCGGGGTGATGCGAGCGGTCAAGTCGATGGCGGCGGTTCCGGATTGAGCGGGGGCGATCTTGGCAACAGTAAGCAGGGCGCCGGCAAGCAGAAACAATCGGGAAGAGAGCTGCATGTGCGTCATGGTAGCAGATTCAAGATGAGCGGGGGCGAAGCGGAGGGTCCCGTGTCTAATCCTATCAACCGCACCGGGCGATGAAAGTTTGGTTAGTACAGGCGGAAGTTGACTTCGAAGGGGACGATGGTCGGCACAGGCTTGCCGTTGGGGCCGACTGCCGGTTTGCAGCGCCAGGTCTTGAGCGTCTGGATAGTGTTCTCGTCCAGGCCGAGGCCAGGGCTTTTGATCACGCGAAGATTGGTCAAGCGACCATCGAGGTTTACGATGGCTTCGACGAGCACGATGCCGGAGTACTTGGCCTTGCGCGCCTCTTCGGAGTAAGGAGGATTCGGCATGTAGAAGCAGCTCGGCAGGCCTACGCCGTTGACGCCGGCGTGGAACGCACCGCCGCCGGTGCCGCCACCCTCCCCGGGACCAAGGCCACCGCCACTGCCACTGCCGATGCCGCCGCCCTCGCCAGTGCCAATGCCACCACCGCCGCCCGGACCGTTAGACATGGTCACGCTGGCAGCCAACGGATCGCCGTAATTCAACAATGGAGGATTGGCGACCTTCAGATCCGGCGGGCCAAGGAGTGTGGGATCCATCGGCAATTTCGGATCAGGGTTCTTGATGACCGCGGTCGGTGGAGTGAATTGCGTCATGCTGAAGCGAGGCGCACGGCCCTTGGTTGCGGGCTGCGGCGAGCGATCACCACCACCGCCACCGCCGCCGGCCTTATTCGCACCGGCAGGCAGCTTGGAAACGTAGGGAGAAATGTCCAGGGGCGTAATGTCCAGCTGACTCTTGTTGACGGCCTTGGTTGGCGTGGTCAGCGAAATGAGGAACGGAGTGACGAGCAGGGCAACAACGCCCGCATGCACGGCCAGAGCAATCGCCTGAGTCCAGCCAAAATTCTCATCTTTGGACCAGATGTCTTTTACTTTTACCGGCTGAATTCCCGGCGGAAGAGGAGCGGGTTTGGAAGGCCTGAAGAATTCCTTGAGGCGATCCGTGAAGCCGCCGAAGCTTCCACCCCAATCGACTTCCAGGCGCTTGTTGACGGCACGCTTGGAAACTTTGGGCGCGGAGAGAAAGAACTTGAGGTTCTCAGCCGTGCCCGAGCCGAAAGAATTCTTAGTAAAGGGGACGTCGGCCCGCTCGACAATCTTGACGGGGCGTTCAAAGAGAAACTGTTTGAGGTTCGACCAGAAGTCGTCCGGCATCAGGTGCGCGGGCGTGCCAAACTCCGGCAACGCGGAATGGGGCACAGGAATGGCTTCCTCGGGCCCGGAGCGCTTGGGCTTGTGAAATCCATCCGGAAGAAGGTTGATTGGTCCAGCCACCTTTATTCCCTCGACTCGTACTAAATTTAGACGCGGATTCCCCGCCAAAAGTTCGCTCAACCGCTTGGATTCGGGCAAGCCTCCAAAAGGTTGTGCGGCCCTGCGGCTGACACGCCTTCGCCCTTTATTGTAACATACGTGGTTACACTGCTTTCCGAAGTTTCCCGCCGTACATAGAAGGTTACTGACCAAGCAGGGTCGTCCGGGACCTGGCGGCGCAGAAGGG
>Ga0307477_10003664_pt1 | contig 11363 bp, 12 predicted proteins | sample atmos_gasesECM2C_FD_203316 | JGI IMG/M metagenome (GOLD analysis project Ga0307477, IMG submission 203316) | Hardwood forest soil microbial communities from Morgan-Monroe State Forest, Indiana, United States - atmos_gasesECM2C_515 | ecosystem: Environmental > Terrestrial > Soil > Temperate...
CGCGAAAAATCGGCGCCGTATAGTCGCGCAGCAGCTGTTCGATCTCGGCGTCGCGGATCATCGGAATCCCGGCATTCGCGCCGGTCTGCGGCCGCGCCGGAAAGCTCGCAAGCCCAACGGCCGCGGCAGTCAGCGCCGCGATCGCGCGCATAGCTGGCCTCGGCGGCCGCGTCTTGCTAGGAGATTGAGCAACCATCATGTGACGCTGAATCGAGTTATTCCGGCGGCAACCTATGGACCGATGGGGTTAGGGTCAACACACACGCAGGCGATTATCGCGATATGCACCAGACCCGCTGAATACGGCATCAGCGGGGCGTAAACCGATCAAGCAAATAAGGAATTGAGCGCGCCTCATGTTGGAAAGGGCAAAAGCTTTGCTGCAACCTTCGGCCCGCAGCGGCGTCCCGCCGTTCATGGTCATGGATGTCATGGCCGCGGCGGAGCGGCTGGAGGCGCAAGGCCGGACAATTGTGCACATGGAGGTCGGCCAGCCGGCCGCCGGCGCGCCGGCGAGTGCCGTCGCCGCGGTGAGGGCTGCGCTCGGCAACGGCGCGCATGGCTACACCGCCGCATTGGGAATCGCCTCGCTGCGTCGGCGCATCGCGCAGTCTTATGCGCAATGGCACGGTATCGAAGTCGATCCCGAGCGCGTCGTCGTGACCACGGGATCCTCGGCGGCGTTCATGCTGGCCTTTCTCGCGCTGTTCGAGGCTGGCGATCGCGTCGCAGTGGCTGTCCCGGGTTATCCGCCCTACCGGCACATTCTCAGCGCGCTGGGTTGCGAGCCGGTGTTGATCGAAACCAGCGCGGCCACGCGCTGGGCGCTCACCGCGGATCTGCTGCTTGCGCAACATCGCGCCCGTCCTCTCAAAGGCGTGGTGGTCGGCTCTCCGGCCAATCCGACCGGAACGATGATGTCCGCGGCGGCGCTTGGCGAGCTCATCCAATCTGCCGAGGATGCCGGGATCGCCGTGATCTCCGACGAAATCTACCACGGGCTCGATTATGCTTTTCGGGCGCAGAGCGCGGCCGCGCTGTCTGCGAATACAATCGTCGTCAATTCTTTCTCCAAATATTTTTGCATGACGGGCTGGCGTGTCGGCTGGATGGTCGTGCCGCCGTCGCTGCTTCGCGCGGTGGAGCGCCTGCAGCAGAACTTGGCCATATCCGTTCCCACCCTTTCGCAGATCGCGGCGCAGGCGGCCTTCGACGGCCGCGATGAGCTCGAAAACATAAAACACGGTTACGAGGAGAATCGCCGCATCCTGCTGGACGGGCTGCCGCGGGCAGGCCTTGACTCATTCTTGCCGGTCGATGGCGCATTCTATCTGTACCTCGACACGTCGCGTTTCTCGGACGACAGTTTTGACTTCGCCAAACGCATGCTCGAACAGGCGGGCGTGGCGGCAACTCCCGGCGTCGATTTCGATCCGACCCGCGGCCGAAACTTCCTGCGCTTATGCTATGCCGGATCGCATGACGACATGCGCGAAGCCGTCAAAAGGATCGGCGACTGGCTCAAGGGATAAGCGCGGTGGACCTCTTGAACAGCGCGCTTGTCCTGTTCTCGGGAGGGCAGGATTCAACTGTCTGTCTGGCCTGGGCGCTCGAACGCTTTGCCCGGGTGGAGACGATCGGGTTTGCTTACGGCCAGCGTCACGCCGTTGAACTCGAAGTGCGTCCGCGCATTCGTTCGGCCTTGGCGGCATACTCGCAAAATTGGCGCGCGCGTCTCGGTGAAGATCACATTGTGCGCATCGATGCGCTTGCTGAGATTTCAGAAACGGCGCTCACCCGTGAGGCAGAGATCGGGATCGCCCAATCGGGTCTGCCGACGACCTTCGTCCCCGGACGAAATCTGGTGTTCTTTGCTTTTGCCGGCGCGGTCGCCTACCGGCGCGACATCGGCCACCTTGTTGCCGGCATGTGCGAAACCGATTTCTCCGGCTATCCGGATTGCCGCGACGATACTGTCAAGGCGATGCAGCTGGCTTTGACGCTCGGGACCGATCGCCGTTTTGTCATTCATACGCCGCTGATGTGGATCGACAAAGCGGCGACCTTCGCGTTGGCGCACGAGATCGGCGGCGACGTGTTGGTCGATATCCTTCTCGCCGAGACGCACACCTGCTATCTCGGTGACCGCGAACATCGTCACGATTGGGGCTTGGGCTGCGGCGAATGTCCGGCGTGCCGTTTGCGCGCGGCAGGTTTTGCAAAATGGAAGACGGGATCATGAATCCGCAACGGCACCGCTCGCGCGAAGGAATATTGTTCCTAGTTCTTTTTGCACTCACGATCCCCGCTGCCAATTGGCTGATCGGCCATGCGGGCACCACCTGCGTGCCGAACGGGCCGTGTCTCGTGCCGGTCGCTCCCGGTTTGATGGCGCCTTCAGGCGTCACGATGGTGGGCATAGCGCTGGTTTTGCGCGATCTGGTGCAGCGACGCCTTGGTACAGCGATTTCGGCGGTGGCGGTTCTGGCCGGCAGCGCTCTTTCAGCCTTGTACGCGCCCGCTTCGCTGGTGGTGGCTTCGGCGACTGCTTTTTTTCTCTCCGAGTTTGCCGATCTCGCGGTTTACACCCCGCTGGCGCGCCGCCGGCTGGTGACGGCGGTCATTGCGTCGAGCGGTGCCGGTCTGGTCGTCGACTCGGTTGCATTCCTATGGCTCGCTTTCGGCTCGCTCGATTTTTTGGCCGGGCAAGTCGTGGGTAAAGCCTGGATGGTGCTGCTGTCGATTCCGTTCGTGGCCTGGCTGCGCCGGCGCGACGAACGGCTTGGTATCATGCCGGCCTGATCTGCCAGGGGGAGCAAAATATGAGCGCCGCTTTGATCGACATTCTGCGCAAGGTGACGACCGCCACCATAACCACCATGTTGCTGAAGAAGGGCATCCGGCGCTGCTGGATGAATGGCCCGAAACCGCTTGTCCTCGGCGGCGAGCGGATCGTCGGCCCGGCATTCACGCTGCGGTTCGTGCCGGTGCGCGAGGACTTGGCGACACCGGAGAGCTGGGCGAGCTCGATCTCGACGCGTGCCGCAATCGAAGACATGCCGGAAGGAGTGGTTGCAGTTGCGGACGCAATGGGCGTGCCGAGCGCCGGAATCTTTGGCGACATCCTTTGCGCGCGGATGAAGAAGCGCAACGTCGCGGCGCTGGTCACCGACGGCGTGCTGCGCGATCGCGCCGGCGTATTGGCGAGCGCGCTTTCGGTGTGGTGTGCCGGCGTTGCCGCGCCGGCATCCGTCAATGGTTTGACTTTCGTCGGTTGGCAACAGCCGATCGGCTGCGGCGGTTGCGCCGTGTTTCCCGGCGACGTGATCGTCGTGGATGATGATGGTGCGGTCGTCATTCCTCAGAATTTGGTCGACTTCGTCGCTCACGAAGGCGCCGAACACGAGCTGTATGAAAGTTGGGTCTTTGGTGAGGTCGAGAAAGGCGTGAAACTGCCCGGCCTTTACCCGCCCAATGACGAGGCCAAAGCCCGCTATGCTGCCTGGCGAAAGACGCGGGGGTGAATGCGTGCGACTGAACTGCGCGTTATGTGCGGGTTCACCGAGAGGAAAAGGCCAGCCAAACGGCCACTCGTAAGATGTCGAGCACGCGCCATCACGCGGGGAGCATCGTGATTAGAGAATGTTTCTAATCGGAGCGATGAGTGTTCTTCGTTCTTTCAAAGACGATTGGCTACCTCGCGATGCCGTCAAATCTGTTGATGGCAATCGGGTTGATCGGCCTTGTTCTGTTGTTCACGCGATTTCGGCGGCTCGCCAGTTGGCTCATCGTTACCAGTCTCGTGCTGATTGCGGTGTTCGGCTACTCGCCGCTCGGACGCATAATATTGCGGCCGCTGGAAGAACGTTTCCCGCCATGGGATGCCTCCCGCGGAGCTCCAGACGGCATTGTGGTCCTCGGCGGAGCGATTTCACCCGATATCTCGGTGGCGCGCGGCGTCGTCGCACTCAACGGCTCGGCTGAGCGCCTCACCGTTGCGGTGGAACTGGCGCACCGCCACCCGAATGCCCGCATTATCTTTACCGGCGGGACAGCCTCGCTCGATCCGACGGCACCGCTCGAAGCGCCGCTCGCGGTGAAAGAATTCGAGGCACTCGGCGTTGCCCATGAGCGCATCACCGCGGAGGAACAATCGCGCAACACGATCGAAAACGCGGTGTTCTCGCGCCTGCTCGCCGATCCCAAGCCGGGCGAGCGGTGGCTCTTGGTGACCTCAGCCTCGCATATGCCGCGTGCGATCGCCGCCTTCCGAGCCGCCGGTTTTGCGGTAGAGGCTTATCCGGTTAATTGGCATACCCGCGGAAAAGACGACGCAGTAGAGCTTTTCACTTCATTCGTCGGCGGGCTAGCGATGACCGACTACGCCGTTCACGAATGGATGGGCCTTGTCGTGTATCGGCTGACCGGCAAGACCTCAGAACTGTTTCCTGCGCCCTAGCGGGGGATTGGCCGCCTCGGATCCGGGCTGGGGGCCGACCCCTTTCATTCACAAACCGCGTCGCGACAACGCCGGGCGTTTGCCGCAATGCCGACCTTTACCAATCCTTCATCGCTGCCGTCGAATATTCGGAGGTTGTTGTGTCTTTTCGGAAGGGTCCCGCGAATGTTGAGCGATACACCCGCCGCTTTGTCTGCCGAGCCGGTCGAAACCACGGCAGAGGCCACCCCGCCGATTGCGCAATGGGGTGAGATGGCGCTGACGGTGATGTTCACCTTGGCCGCCGTACTATTTGTATCATTTCTCGCCATCGTCACCGGTTTGGTCTGACCCGATCTTGATCCGGTTGCATCGTCATCGCCTTTGATGAAATCTTGTTTGGCGGCGCCTTGGCCCGCTTACAGTCCGCCTGCGAGACGTGATGTCGCTGCATCTGGTCATCGGCAATAAAAATTACTCGTCCTGGTCGTTTCGGCCGTGGCTGGCGATGAAGGTCGCAGGCATCGCGTTCGATGAGACAGTGGCCTCGCTTGACGCTGCCGATTTCAAATCGCGGGTAAATGAGTTGGGCGGTTCCGGACGCGTCCCGGTCCTGTGCGACGGCGACATACGCGTGTGGGAATCGCTGGCGATCCTGGAATACCTCGCGGAAAAGTTTCCAGCCGCCGGATTATGGCCGGAGAGCCCTGCGGCGCGAGCTTATGCTCGCGCGATTGCATCGGAGATGCATGCCGGATTTGCTTCGCTGCGCCGTCACCTGCCGATGAATGTGGCGCGCCCGGTAAAATTCAGGGCTCTTGATAGCGGCACCGTCAAGGATGTGGCGCGCATCGATGCGATTTGGCGCGAATGCCGGAGCAAGTATGGCTCTGGCGATCCGTTCCTGTTTGGCTCATTCGGTGCCGCCGACGCAATGTTTGCTCCGGTCGTGTGGCGATTTCATACTTACGCAGTTGAGGCGAGCTCAACGGCGCTGAACTATATGCGCGCGATGATGGCACTGCCTTCCTGGAATGAATGGCGGGATGCCGCGCGGCGCGAGACTGGGGTCTTGGCAGAAGACGAGGTCGATTGGCCGCAAGTCTTGCGCGAATAGGTGTCTTGCGCGAATAACTGTCTCGCGCGGATGGCTCCCTCGCACCTGTAGCGACTATGACGCCGATCATGATCAGCGGGTCGGACCTATCCGTCTTTCCAACTCCGCAAGTAACGGGAGCTGATAGGCGATGATCTTCTGCTTCGCCATGGGCAGCGTGAAATAGGCGATCCGGTCGATCTCGGGGAAACTTTGTTGCCGGCCCGATTTGGGCGGCCACTCCAGCGCAAAGGTGTTGCTGACGAATTGCGAAATATCGAAATCTGCCTCCAGGGCAAAGGCGTGCACGAGTTTCCCGCTTTTTTGAACGACAGGCGCGAGTTCAATCATGTCGCCTTGCGCGACAAGACTTGTTTCTTCCGTGAATTCGCGCCGAGCGGCGGCGATGAGTTCATCGCCGGGTTCGGCCAGGCCCTTCGGGATGGTCCAGGCGCCGGCGTCCTTCTTGGCCCAAAACGGGCCGCCCGGATGGGCGAGCAGGACTTCGAGCTCAGGCCTGCAACGAAACGCCAGAACCCCGGCGCTGACCTGCCTTGCCCGCGGCATGGCGCTTAATCCCGTTAACTGCGTCTCTCTACCGCAGGACTTCTGCGACAGAGCTTGTCAAATAGGCCAGCGTCTGCATGATTTTGTCACGATTGCGCCGACAATGCCTGTTCCCCGCCCGAACGCTTTTGTGCGACGGGGTAGGGCGCCGTTCCATTGCCTGCACGGGAGCCATGCCAATGCAATATAGGTTGATCGCCGCCGTTGCGGCCGCCATTGCTGTTTTTGCGGCGCCGCTCACGATCCCATCGGGGTCGCAAGCCTTTGCCGAGGATGCGCCTAAAGACGTCAAAGGCATTTTCCTGATGAGCGACTATCCGGCGGTGACGTTGCGCCCCGGCGAGACCTCCACGGTCAGCCTCAGATTACAAAACTACAATGTGACGCCCGAGCGTCTGGCGCTTTCGGTCAGCGGGGTGCCGAGCGGTTGGACGGCGACTTTGCTCGGCGGCGGTCAGCCGGTTGCCGCGGCGATGCCGGCGGCAAATTCGAGCGTGTCACTGTCGCTGCGGCTCGATGTGCCGAAGAACGCGCCGATGGGCACCCAAACCGTCACTGTGGCCGCGCAGGGAGGCACGACAAATCTACAGCTGCCGCTTAACGTGACGCTGGCGAAGGATCTGCCCGCAAAACTGACGCTTACGCCGCAGCTTCCGGATTTGCGCGGCACGTCCAGATCGAGCTTCGAATATCAGCTCAGCATCAAGAACGACAGCGGCAAGAAACTGACCGTGAGCCTGTCCGCGCAGGCGCCGCAAAATTTCGATACTTCATTTACGGAACAATACGGGACCCAGGAGCTCAAAGCGGTCCCGGTCGATGCCGGCCAGAGCAAAGACGTCAAACTCAAAGTCACTCCCCCGAACACGGCTGCAGCCGGTGACTACAAGGTCATGGCGCGCGTGGCGGCGGAGGACGCCGCGGCGAGCGCCGATCTGGCCATGACCATCACCGGCCAGCCGAAACTCGACATCAGCGGCCGCGAGGGTCTGGTGTCCACCCGCGCCTCAGCGGGCAAGGAAACGACGGTCCCCGTCATCATCACCAATACCGGCACGGCGCCAGCCGAAGACATCCAGCTGAACGGATCGGCTCCGAGCGGATGGAAGATCACCTTCGATCCGAAAACGGTCGACCGCATCGCTCCGAACGACAACAAAGAAGTGCAGGCGCTGATCACGCCGACGGAAAAGGCCATCGCCGGCGACTATGTGACGACCGTCCGCGCATCCGCGCGCGGCGAATCGGCGTCGACCAATTTCCGCGTCACCGTCACCACATCGACCATGTGGGGGATCGCTGGAGTGGGCATCATCGGCGTTGCGCTGTTGGTGATGGTCGGTGCGGTAGCAAGGTTCGGTCGTCGATGATTGCCGATGCCGTAATCGAGGCTAACGGCCTCACCAAAACCTATGGGTCGGCGCCTGCCGTCGACCATATTTCGTTCGGCGTCGGCCGCGGCGAAATTTTTGGCCTGCTCGGGCCTAATGGCGCCGGAAAGACGACGACGATCTTGATGATGCTGGGCCTGACCGAAATTTCGGAAGGTGGCGTGCGCGTCCTCGGATTCGATCCGGCGCGCGAGCCGCTTTCGGTCAAGCGGAGGGTCGGTTATCTCCCCGATACGGTCGGGTTCTATGACAATCTGACCGCTGCGGACAATCTCCGGTACACCGCGCGGCTGATCGGGTTCCGGTCTGTTGAACGGGAAAAGCGGATCGCCGCGGCGCTGCACCGCGTCGGACTTGCCGAATATGCGGACAACCGCGTCGGCACTTTTTCCCGCGGCATGCGCCAGCGGCTCGGGCTGGCCGAGATCGTGATGAAAGGCGCGCAAATCGCGATCCTCGACGAGCCAACGTCGGGACTCGATCCGCACGCGACGGCGGAGCTTCTGGGCATTATCCGCGGCTTTAAAAGCGAGGGCGTTTCGGTTCTGCTGTCCTCGCATCTCTTGGAGCGGGTGCAGAGCGTTTGCGATCGGGTCGCGCTCTTCAACGGTGGGCGCATCGTGCTGATGGGCTCGGTCGCCGAGCTTGGCCGGCATGTGCTTGGTGGCGGCTACGTCGTCGAGATCGAGGCCGAAGGCAATGGATTGGCCGAGCGGCTCGCGCTCATTCCGGGTGTCAGCGGAGTCGAGAAAGTCGGCATCAACAAAGTTCGCCTCCAAGCGGACCGGGACGTACGGCCGGAAGCCGCGGCCGAGGTCGTCGCCACGCAGGGCCGCCTGAAATATCTCGGCGTTCAGGAGCCGAGCCTCGAGGCGATCTATACGCGCTATTTTGAGGCAACGCCGGAACAGGCGGTGCAGGAGAAGACCCGCCATGCAGCGTGAAGGCTCCGCCTTTTCCGGGCTCGGCGTGGTCATGCTCAAGGAGCTTTCGGACCACCTGAGCAGCATCCGCATGCGCGTGCTGGAATGGCTGGTCGTGCTGGTGGCGCTCGCCGCGCTCTACGGTGCGATTCAACAAATCAAGGACACGACGGCGGAAGATCCCTTCCTGTTCCTGCGGCTGTTCACAACATCGCGCGACCCGTTGCCGTCGTTTGTCTCGTTCCTTTCGTTCCTTGTGCCGCTGATGGCGATCGGACTTGGCTTCGATGCCGTCAACAGCGAGCACAATCGCCGCACGTTGTCGCGCATCCTGTCGCAACCGATTTATCGCGATGCGCTGTTGTTCGGAAAATTTCTGGCCGGCCTGGTCACGCTTTCGATCAGCCTGATCACGCTGTGGCTTCTTGTCATCGGGCTCGGTCTGTTCCTGATCGGCATTCCGCCCGGCGCAGAGGAAATGGCCCGCAGTTTCGTATTTCTCCTCGTCACCATCGTCTATGCCGGCGTTTGGCTGGCGCTTGCTTTACTGTTCTCAATTCTGTTCCGCTCCGCCGCGACCGCGGCGCTGGTCACGCTCGGCCTATGGCTCCTGGTGACGTTCATCTGGCCAGTGCTTTCCGGCGCGCTGGCACAAATCATCGTGCCGCCGGATCCGCGCTACACGGCGCTCGGGCTGCAAACGCCGGGTACCGCGCAACTGGAGCAGATCCTGGCGCGGTTCTCGCCTTCCACGCTATACGCAGAAGTCGTCGTGGCGCTGCTCGATCCTACAACGCGTGCGCTTGGCCCGATTTACTTGAGCCAATTACAGGGTGCCGTGCTCGGGGCGCCGCTGCCCTTCGCGGAGAGTGTCTTAATTGCGTGGCCGCAGATGGTGGGAATGATCGCCACCGCGATCGTCCTCTTCGTCATTGGCTATGTGATCTTTCAGCGCCAAGAAGTCCGCGCCTAGGAGACCAAGCCCCTTCTCCGAGCATCCAATAAGAACAAAGAGGGCGGCCCAACAGCCGCCCTCGAAGTTTTTCGGTTGTACCGCCGGTGGATTAAACCGGCAACACGTCGACGAGCTCTTGCCCAACGCACACTCGTCGGCAAGGTTTCTCTGGAACTCGCTCGTGTGATATTTCGTGCGGAGAAAGAGTTTCGTTTCTGTATATTCGTTCAGCTGGAATGCGAGGAATTGGTGTCCGCAATCGCCTCAAAGATCGACTGCAAATCCAGGGAATTCCGCGCCAACCAAGCGGCCATGCGGGCGCTGATCGCGGAACTCGAGAGCCGGCGCGCTACGGCAGCCGAGGGCGGCCCGCCGCGGGCGCGCGAGCGCCATCTCGCGCGCGGCAAGCTTCTGCCACGGCAGCGAGTTATGACGCTGATCGATTCCGGGACGCCGTTTTTGGAATTGTCGCCGCTCGCCGCGAACGACATGTACGAGGACGCCATTCATGGCGCCGGTCTGATCACCGGCATTGGCCGGGTGGCGGGGCGCGAATGCGTCATCGTTTGCAACGACTCGACGATAAAAGGCGGCACCTACTATCCGATGACGGTGAAAAAGCATCTGCGTGCGCAGGAGATTGCGCGCGAGAACCGGCTGCCTTGCATTTATCTCGTCGATTCCGGCGGCGCCAACTTGCCGCATCAGACCGAAGTCTTTCCTGATCGCGAGCATTTCGGGCGCATTTTCTACAACCAGGCAAGCATGTCGGCGGCCGGCATTCCCCAGATCGCGGTGGTGATGGGGTCATGCACGGCGGGCGGCGCTTATGTGCCGGCGATGTCGGACGAGACCATCATCGTGCGCAATCAGGGTACGATTTTTCTTGCCGGGCCGCCGCTGGTCAAAGCAGCCACCGGCGAAGTCGTCACCGCCGAAGAGCTGGGCGGCGCCGACGTGCATGCGAGAAAGTCCGGCGTTGCGGATTACTATGCCGAGAACGATCGTCATGCGCTGGCGCTATGTCGGCAGATCGTCGGCACATTGAACGCCAAAAAAGCGCTCGACGTCACCTTGCGCAAGCCCAGCGAGCCGCAATTCGACTCCGCCGAACTCGACGGCATCGTGCCGGTTGATCTGAAGAAGCAATACGATGTGCGGGAGGTCATTGCGCGACTGGTCGACGATTCCGATCTCGACGAGTTCAAAGCGCTCTATGGCACGACGCTCATCACCGGCTTTGCCCATATCCACGGCATGCCGGTCGGCATTCTCGGCAACAACGGCATTCTATTTTCCGAAAGCGCGCTCAAGGCCGCGCATTTCATCGAACTGTGCTGTCAGCGCCACGTGCCGCTTCTGTTCCTGCAAAACATTTCGGGCTTCATGGTCGGGCGCGATTACGAGGCCGGCGGCATCGCTAAGGACGGCGCCAAGATGGTGACAGCGGTCGCCTGCGCCCAGGTACCGAAGATCACGGTCATCATCGGCGGCTCCTACGGCGCCGGCAATTACGGCATGTGCGGCCGCGCTTATGGCCCGCGATTTCTGTTCACCTGGCCGAATGCGCGCATCTCGGTGATGGGCGGGGAGCAAGCGGCCTCGGTGCTGGCGACCGTGCGCCGCGACAATATCGAGGCTGAAGGCAAGAAGTGGTCGGAGGTCGAGGAAGAAGAGTTCAAGCAGCCTATCCGCCAACAATACGATGCCGAAGGCAATCCCTATTACGCCACGGCGCGGCTGTGGGACGACGGCATCATCATCCCGGGCGAAACGCGCCGCGTCCTCGCCTTGGCTTTTTCCGCGACGCTGAATGCGCCGATCCCTGAGACCAAGTTCGGCGTGTTTAGGATGTAACTGCCGGTTTTTCGACTTAAGGCCGCCCGCGGCCTGCAGAAGGAGCGCGAGATGCCCAAAACCATCGAGCACGTGCACTGGCCTGATGCGCCTGACCTGTGGATGCCCTATGCGCCGGCGATCAAGGTGAAGGGCG
>Ga0307477_10003665_pt1 | contig 11363 bp, 10 predicted proteins | sample atmos_gasesECM2C_FD_203316 | JGI IMG/M metagenome (GOLD analysis project Ga0307477, IMG submission 203316) | Hardwood forest soil microbial communities from Morgan-Monroe State Forest, Indiana, United States - atmos_gasesECM2C_515 | ecosystem: Environmental > Terrestrial > Soil > Temperate...
TGGCAGCCACCGCGGCGTTGTTGCCGAACGCGGCCGCCAGGTCCTCGGCTAGTTGGAAACCCTCGGCCTTGCCGAGGCCGCGCCCACCGGCGACGAGAATGTCCGCGCCCTCGATGTCGACGTCGGCGCCGCGCTGTTCGCCGCGCGTGACCATCGTGGCCTGCTTGGCGTGGGCGCTCAGCTCGAAGCCAATCGACTCCACGGGAGCGGCGCCGGCGCCGCTCTCTTTGATCTCGAACGCGTTGAGGCGGCCGATCACGATCCCGACATCGGAGCGGTACTTGATCTCCGAGATCGCCGAATCGCCGAGAATCGGTCGCTCGGCGATCAGCTCGCCGCCCTCGGCACGCACCGCGGTGACCTCCATCGCCACGCCGGCGCCCAGGCGCGCGGCCAGACCGGCGCCGATCTCGAAGCCGAGCAGGCCGCCGCCGAACAGCGCGTAGGAGTAGTCGCCGCCGGAAATGGCCGCACCCATCGCGTCGACGACCGGCTGGGCGAGCCCTTCGGGACCCTCAGCCACCAGCACCTTCTTGGCACCGTAGTTGCCAAGCGAGGCCGCCAGCGACTCCTCGACGCCCTCGCCGACCAGGATTGCGTGCGCCTCGCCGCCCAACTCGGCGGCGAGCTTGGCGCCCTCGGAGACGGCGCCAAGCGAGTTCTTGTTGATCGCGCCTTCGTAGTGCAGCGCGTATACAAGGATATTCGCCATCTAGATCAGCTTCCTCTCGTCGAGCCAGGCAACGATCTTTTCGACCGTCTCGGCGGTGTCCTCGTCCTCGATGATCTCGCCGGCGGCCTTGGCGGGAGGCGCCTTGGCGGCGACCCACTGCGCGGCGGAGTTCTCGCCGCCGACCTTCGAGGCGTCGATGCCGGCTATGCCGGCATCGATCGTCTCGAGCGGCTTCTTCTTGGCGCCCATGATCGCCTTCAGCGACGGGTAGCGCGGCTCGTTGATCGCGTCTCCGACGGAGATCACGGCCGGCAGCTTGACCTGGACTGTGTCGTAGCCGTACTCGGCTTGGCGCTCGCAGCGCAATGACTCGGCGTCGACGTCCATCTTGATCACCTGCGTCAGCGAGGGCATACCCAGGTGCTCGGCCACCACGGCGCCGATCGTGTAGCACTCGCCGTCGTCCGATTGCTGGCCGAGCAGGACCAGATCGGGTTTCTCGCGCTGCAGCGTCTGCGCCAGCGCGTAGCCGGTGGCGGCGACATCGGAGCCGGCGACGGCCGGGTCGGACAGGTGAACGGAGCGGTCGGCACCGAGCGAGACGGCCTTGTGGAGTGCGCGAACGGCGCTCTCCGGGCCCATCGTCACGGCCACGATCTCCTCGACGGGGGCGACGCCGCCCTCGCGAACCTGCATCGCCGCCTCGATGGCGTGCGTGTCATACGGGTTGAGGTTCTTCTCCCCGCTGCGGTCCATCCGCCCCGTCGAGCTGTTGATGTGCTTCTCGACGGCGGCGTCCGGAACCTCCTTTACCAGGACGCAAATCTTCATTCGGCTAACTCCTTCAGGGGGTCTCGATCGGGTCAATCCTACCTGAGTTGACTGACGAGTCAATCAGGGCCGCGGAGGGTGTCTTTCAATTTTGGCACGCGATACAACAATAACTACATATAGTAGTCACTATCGTAACACGCTCAAAAATTAGATACTCCCACACCCTCCCCCGCTCCCCATTCACCATGCGCCTACCTCGCTCATCCTCATCCCACCTGCCCATTCATCCCACCTGCCGCTCATCCCACTTGCCGAGCGCCGGTGGCCTCACGGATGAAGTCGACGATCGCCTGCGTCGGCGCGCCGGGCGTGAACACCTCGGCGACGCCGAGCGCCTTCAGCTCGGGGATGTCTTCGGCCGGGATCGTGCCCCCGACGGTTACGACCACGTCGTCGACGCCCTGCTCTGCCAGCAGCTGTACCACGCGCGGCACGAGCGTCATGTGCGCGCCGGAGAGGATCGACAGGCCGACCGCGTCGGCGTCCTCCTGGATCACCGTCTCGACGATCTGCTCGGGGGTCTGGTGCAGCCCGGTGTAGATCACCTCCATGCCGGCGTCGCGCAGCGCGCGGGCGATGATCTTGGCGCCGCGGTCGTGGCCGTCGAGGCCGGGCTTGGCCACGACGACGCGGATCTTCGACTGAGACTCGCTCGAGGGCATCGCCGAGCAGATTATTGGCGCGAGCGCAAGCGCGTCGCCAGACCGCGCGTGGTGCCGGCTGCGCCGGCGGCGGCGCCGGAGCCGGAGCCGGAGCCGGCACGCATCGCCGCGCGCGCGGACACACCCTGGCGCGCCGCCATGCCGAGTCCCGCCGCGGCGGTTCCCGCCGCCAGCGCCGCGGCGAGCTTCAGGCGCGCGCCGAGCCGGTCCAGGCGCACGATCTCCCACTGTTCGGCCTTGGCGATCCGCGTCAGCTCGGCGTCGGGGTTGACGACGACCGGGTTGCCGACGGCGCGCAGCATCGGCAGGTCGGACTCCGAGTCCGAATAGGCCCAGCTCGCCAACAGGTCGAAGCCCTCCCGCTCGGCCAGCTGGGCGATCGAAGCGACCTTGCCCTCGCGATAGTTGAACGGACCGCCCGCCCTGCCGGTGTACACGGCTCCCTGCACCTCCAGGCGCGAGCCGATGCCACCGTCGAACACGAGCACCCGCGCGAGCACGTCGGCCATCTCCTGCAGCGCGGCGGTGACGATGTACACCGGGGTGCCGGCCTCCTGGTGGTCATAGGCGCGCTGGAGCATCTGCGGGTAGACGCGCGGCAGCACGCCGACCAGCACGCGCGGGGTCAGCCGCTCGAGCTCGCGCACCGGCACGCCGGCGATCATCTCCCCCACCCGCCTGCGCACCGCGTCGGCGCGCTCGTCGGTTGAGCCCTGCAGGCGGAAGCGCAGGTTTTCGAACAGGTCGCGCGCCAGGCGCCGGCGGCTGATCATCCCGCTCTCGAACGCCGCGCGCGCGAAGTAGATGCCCGAGGACCCCGCCATCAGGGTCCGGTCCAAGTCGAAGAACGCCGCCGATCGACGCTCAGCGGGAGCGTCGATCGGCCAGCGCGCGGACGCTCCGCGGCCGGCCAGATCGCCGGGCCCGCCGGGAGCGCCGGGAGCGTCCCCGCCGGCCCCGCCGGAATCGCCACCAGCGAGCTCGTCGGGGGCGCCGAGATCGCCGCGGCCGGGATCGCTGGGCCCACGCTCCCGCTGGGGGGCGCCGTCGGCGATCCCGCTCATCTCACACCCGCAGGATGATCGCGTCGCCCTGCCCGCCACCCGAGCAGATCGCCGCGCAGCCCAGGCCGCCGCCGCGCCGGCGCAGCTCGTAGACGAGCGTGCCGATGATGCGCGCGCCCGACGCGCCGATCGGGTGGCCGAGCGCCACCGCGCCGCCGTTGACGTTGACCCTCTCCTCCTCGATGCCGAGCGTGCGGATCGAGTTGAGCGCGACCGAGGCGAACGCCTCGTTGATCTCCCACACGTCGATGTCCTCGGCTTTCAGGCCCGCCTTCTGCAGAGCCTTCTTGGCCGCCGAGGCCGGGGTGCGCGCCAGGTAGGCGAACTCGTCGGCGCTCTGGGCGTGGGCGACGATCTCCGCGAGCGCCTGCTTGCCGTTGGCCTTGGCCCACTCCGGCGAAGAGACCACGAGCGCGCCGCCGGCGTCGTTGACGCCCGGCGAGTTGCCGGCCGTGTGGCTGCCCTCCTTGCCGACCAGGCCGGGCAGTTTCGCCAGCACCTCGAGCGATGTGTCGCGGCGCGGCGCCTCGTCGACCTCCACCACCGTGTCGGCCTTCCTGCCTTTCACCGTCACCGAGACGATCTCTTCGGGCAAGCGGCCCTCGTCGGTGGCCTTGATCGCCAGTTCGTGCGAGCGCAGCGCCCAGCGGTCGAGGTCCGCGCGCGTCAGCTCGAGCTCGTCGGAGACGGCCGTGGCCTCGACGAACATCTGCTTGCCCGAGAACGGGTTGGTCAGACCGTCGTGGACCATCGAGTCGAGCGCCTTCACATCGCCCATGCGAAAGCCGAAGCGCGCGTTTGGCAGCAGGTACGGGGCCTTGGACATCGACTCCATGCCGCCGGCGACGCCGACCTCCACCTCTCCGGCGCGGATCGCCTGGTCCATCAACACCGTCGCACGCACGCCCGACGCGCATACCTTGTTGATCGTCTCCGAGGAGACCTCCTTGGGGATCCCGGCCTTGATCTGCGCCTGGCGCGAGGGGATCTGGCCCTGTCCGGCCTGTATCACCTGGCCCATGATCACGTGCTGGACCTGGTCGGGCTCGACGCTCGAGCGCTCGAGCGCCGCCTCGATCGCCGCGGCGCCCAGCTCGGTTGCGTCGAGCGTCGACAGAGCCCCTCCCATCTTGCCGATGGGGGTGCGCGCTGCGCCGAGGATCACGGTCTTTGACATCGGGGCGATCTCCTGAGGTTGAGGTCGGGGCGTAGCGAATGCTACCGGCCCGATATTGTGCCCGGACCGTGAATGTGTCCTGGAGCACACTGCCACCGGCGCAGACCGACGCGGACACAGTCGCGCTCGGCCTGTTCGAGGGAGAGGGCGCGCCGGCCGCGCCCGACGGGGTCGGCTCGCTGCTGGACAGCGGCGAGGCCAGAACGGCGCCGAAGTCGCTGGCACTGACGCACGCCGACGGGAAGCGGTGGCTGCTGGTCGGGCTTGGCAAACGCGAGGACTTCGGCGCCGAGGACGCGCGCGTGGCCGCGGCGCTCGCCCGCGAACGCGCCAAGGAGATCTCGTGCGAGCGGCTGTGTTGGGTGAGCCCGGCCAACGATCCGGCGGTGGCCGGCGCCCTGGTGGAGGGGACGCTGCTGGCCGACTACAGCTTCGAGACGTTCAAGTCGAGCGACGGGGAGGGCGACGGCAAGGGCAAGCGGCTCGCGCAGCTGATCATCTGCGGCGAGGGCGAGCACTCGAGCGCCGTCAAGCAGGCCGCGGTCGTGGGGGGCGCTGTCAACGAAGCGCGCGACCTGCAGAACCGACCCGCCAACGACCTGACTCCCACTGCGCTCGGCGAGCACGCAAAGGCGCTGGGACGGGAGATCGCGGGGCTGAGCGTCGAGGTCGAGGGGCGCGAGGGGCTCGCACAGCGCAAGATGGGGGCGTTCGCGGCCGTCGCCCAGGGCTCCGAGCAGGAGCCGGCGCTGATCACGCTGCGCTACGAGCCGGCGAGCGCCACCGGACCGGTGCTCGGGATCGTCGGCAAGGCCGTGACCTTCGACAGCGGCGGCATCTCGCTGAAGCCGGGGGCGAAAATGGCCGAGATGAAGTTCGACATGTCCGGCGGGGCGGCGGCGATCTCGGCGATCTCGGCGATCGCCCGGCTGGGACTGCCGGTGCGGATCGTCGGCGTCGTCGGCGCCACCGAGAACCTGCCGAGCGGGCGCTCGGTCAAGCCCGGCGACATCGTCGTCGCCGCCAACGGCAAGACGATCGAGGTCAACAACACCGACGCCGAGGGTCGGCTGGTGCTGGCCGACTGCCTCTGCCACGCCGTCTCGCTCGGCGCCGAGCGGATCGTCGACCTGGCGACGTTGACCGGCGCGGTGATCGTCGCGCTCGGCTCAACCTACGCCGGGGTGATGGCAAACGACGAGGAGCTGGCGGCGGAGGTCGACGCTGCGGGCCAGCGCAGTGGCGAGATCGTCTGGCGCCTACCCCTGCACAGCGAGTACGACGAGCTGATCAAGGGGAAATACGCCGACCTCGACAACGCGCCGGAAGCGCGCAAGGCCGGCACGATCGTCGGCGGGGCGTTCCTGTCGAACTTCGTCGGCGAGACGCCCTGGGCGCACCTGGACATCGCCGGCTCGGCCTGGGATCTCGGGCGCGCCTATGTCGGCAAGGGGGCCTCGGGGTACGGGGTGCGGCTGCTGGTGGAGCTGGCGCGCTCGTATTGCGCGTAAAGCTGCACCTGGGCAAATGGATCCAGGCTGGATTTCAAGTCTTGCTTGCAAGTAGGGTTCGGCCCGGTTCGGCCCGCCCATGGACTTCGACCTCTCCCCCGACCACGAGCTGATCCGCCGCACTGTGCGCGAGTTCGCCGAGGGCGAGATCGCGCCGGTCGCCGAGGAGCTCGACCGCACCAAATCGTTCCCCTACGAGATCGTCGCCAAGCTCGGGGGGCTCGGGCTGATGGGGATTCCCTTCCCGGTGCGGTACGGCGGCGGAGGCGGGGACACGCTCGCCTACGCGCTCGCCGTCGAGGAGCTGACGCGGGTGGACTCCTCGGTGGCGATCACGGTTTGCGCGCACACCTCGCTGGGGACGCAGCCGATCTACCTGTTCGGCACCGAGGAGCAGAAGCGCGAGTGGCTGCCCCAACTCTGCTCCGGACAGAAGCTGGGGGCCTTCGGGCTGACCGAGCCCGAGGCCGGCAGCGACGCCGGCAACACGCGCACCCGCGCGCGGCTGGAGGGCGAGGACGGGAGCGGCGGCGGCGAGTGGGTGATCGACGGCGCCAAGCAGTTCATCACCAACGCCGGCACCGACATCTCCGGCGTAGTCTGCATCACGGCTGTTACCGCGGACGGGGCCGACTCCGCCGGGGGCAAGGAGATCTCGAACCTGATCGTCGCCAACGGCACGCCCGGCTACGACCAGGGGGAGCCGTACCGCAAGATGGGCTGGAACGCATCGGACACGCGGCCGCTTAGCTTCAGCGAGTGCCGCGTCGCGCGCGAGAACCTGCTCGGCGAGCGCGGAGCCGGGTTCAAGCAGTTCCTGCACATCCTCGACATCGGCCGGATCGGCGTCGCCGCGATGGGCGTCGGGCTCGCGCAGGGGGCGCTCGACCAGGCGCTCGCCTACGCCAGGGAGCGCAAGGCCTTCGGCAAGCCGATCTCCAAGTTCCAGGCGATCCAAGCAAAGCTCGCCGACATGTCCTGCGAGATCGAGGCCGCGCGGCTGCTCGTCTACAAGGCCGCGCGCGAGAAGGACGCCGCTCGCAACTTCACGCTGACCGCCGCGCAGGCGAAGCTGAAGACGGGGCGCCTGGCCGTGCGCTGCTGCGAGGAGGCCGTGCAGATCCACGGCGGCTACGGCTTCATCGAGGAGTATCCCGTCTGCCGCTTCTACCGCGACGCGAAGATCCTCACGATCGGCGAGGGCACCGACGAGATCCAACAGATGGTGATCGCGCGGGCGCTCGGGGCCTGAACGCCGGCCGCGGCCCCGTACGGCGGCTCACTCGAGGCGGCAGGCGCCTCACCCTCGGTTCGGCTCACTGGAAGCGGGGCGACGGCTCAGCTCGGTTCGAGCACCATCAGCGGGATCTTGCGCTCGGTGCGGCGTCGGTAGGCTTCGTAGCCGCCGTACACCTCGACCGCGAGGCTCCAAAGGCGCTCGTACTCCTCGGGCTTTGCCTCGCGCGCGTGGACGGAGATCAGCTTCGAGCCGATCTGGATCGTCGTGTCCGGGTTGGCCTTCAGGTTGTGATACCAGGCCGGGCTCTTCGGATACCCCCCCTTCGAGGCGATCAGCACGATGTTCGAGCCGCCGCCCTTGCCCCGCGACAGCGAGTCGCGGGCGAACACCAGCGGCGTGGTGCGCTTGACCCCGCTCTTGGCGCCGACGTGGTCGAGCAGGAGCATCTCCGGCAGACCCGGGATGTGATGGCCGATCAGGCCGCCGGTCGCCCGGTAGACCTTGGCGTGGCCGCCCATCAGGCGGATCAGGGCGCTCCAGTTGCGGTCGGCCCAGCGCAGGTAGTCGGTTGCCATCGGCCCGCCACTCTACCGGGAGACCAAGCTCAGCGCTCTCGGCAGCTCCTTTACGCATAGCCGCGTAACCCAAGTATGCATAGTTTTTGTTATACTAAGTTGTATAACTGTGCCCGCGGAGCAGAATCCTTTTCGCTACGGCGCCCTCGCGCTCGACGAGTCGTTCACCGACCGCACACGGGAGATCGCCGAGCTGAAGGCCGACGCTCTGAACGGGCAGGACGTCGTGCTGTTCGCGCCGCGACGCTACGGCAAGTCCTCGCTCACCTGGCGGGTCGCCCAGGAGCTCGTTGCCGACGACGCGCTCGTGGCGCAGGTGAACCTCATGCGCACCCCGACGGTCACCCAACTCGCGGAGAAGCTGGCGCGCACGATCCACGAAGACATTGCCTCGCCGCTGTTTCGCACCAGAGAGCGCCTGCGCGTCTTTCAAGGTCTGCGCATCCGCCCTACCGTGACCGTCGATCCCGAGGACGGCTCGCTGAGCTTCAGCTTCGACTCCGGCCTGCGAGCCGAGGACATACGCGCGACCTTGGAGCGGCTGCTCGAGCTCCCCGGGCAGCTCGCCGGCGAGCGCAAACGCCAGGTCGTATTGATCCTCGACGAGTTCCAGGAGGTCGTGGAGATCGACCCCAACCTGCCGCGACTGATGCGATCGGTGTTCCAGGAGCAGCCCGAGGTCGCGCACCTCTACCTCGGCAGCAAGCGACACATGATGGAGCGGATCTTCAACGACGAGAACGAGCCATTCTGGCGCAGCGCCAAGCAGATCGAGCTCGGTCTGATCGCGGCCGAGCCGTTCGCCGAATACATCGCCGAGCAGTTCGCGCGCACCGGTCGTACCGTCTCGGCGGATGCCGTCGCCGCCGTGCTCGAGGTCACGCACGGTCATCCGTACGCCACGCAAGAGCTGTGCTACTTCCTGTGGCAGAGCACGCCGGCGGGGGGGTGGGCGTCGATCGCGCAGGTCGGCGCGGCGACGACAGCCGTGCTCAACTCCGAGCACGCGCACTTCAGCCTCCTCTGGGAGAACGCATCGGCCCACCAGCGCCTGCTACTGCGCGCGCTTGCGGCCGAGCCCGGACGGCCGCTCAGCGGGGAATACCGGCGCCGCCACGCGCTCCCCGGCGTCTCGAGCGTACAGCGCGCCCTGGGCGCCCTGGCCCGCGAGGAACTGATCGCGCGGTGCAGCGGCGAGGCCTGGATCACCGAGCCGTTCTTCGCTCAGTGGCTGTCGCTGAACGAGTCGTGACCGTGGGCATCGTCCAACCATTACGCAAATGTGCGTTACGCATGTTTGCGTAATGGTCATGTCCAGGGCTCTGCACCGGCGCCCTGTTACGGTCGACGGCGGTGCTCGAGATCGGCGAAGAGGCCAACCAATGACGGACTCGGGCTCGACGGCGCCGTTGCGCGCGCTGATCCGCGACATCCCCGATTTCCCGCGGGACGGGATCGTCTTCAAGGACCTCACGCCACTGATGGCCGATCCCGTGGGCTTGCGGCTGGCCGTCCACGGGCTCGCCGAGTACGCACGGGCGCTGGAACCCGAGTGCGTGATCGCCGCCGAGGCGCGCGGCTTCCTGCTCGGGCCCGCGCTCGCGCTCGAGCTGGGCGCCGGCTTCGTGCTGGCGCGCAAGCCGGGGAAGCTGCCGTACGAGACGGTCAGCGCCGAGTACCTACTCGAGTACGGCTCCGATCAGCTCGAGCTGCACAGCGACGCGATCGGCCCCGGCGCCCGCGTGCTCGTGCACGACGACCTGCTTGCCACCGGCGGAACGGCGGCGGCGCTGTGCGAGCTGGTCGAGCAACTCGGCGGGCGGGTGGTCGGCTGCGGCTTTCTGATCGAGCTGGCCTTCCTGCACGGCCGCGATCGCCTGACGCCGCACGAGGCGCACGCGCTGCTCAGCTACGACACTTAGCGACGCCGGGGCACCGGCCGTGGGGCGCAGCGTGAACGCTCAGCGCTGGTGCTGAGCCAACAGCTCGCTCGCCGCGCTGGCCGGGTCGAGGCGGCGCTCCACCACCTCTCCCAGCAGCCGCTGAAAGTCGGCGTCCTCGCGCAGCTCCTCCTCCAGGCGCCGGCGCATCCGAGCGGTCGCGATCGCCAGCACCTCGTTGCGCAGGTTGCGCCCGCGCCGCTCCTGCAGTGTGCCTTCGGCGAGGATGTGCTCGCGGTGCTCGTCCAGGCGCTGCACGAGCTCGTCGATCCCGCGGCCGTGCGCGGCCTCCGTCTTGACGATCGGCACGCGCCAGCGCCGGCCAGCCGCCGTGGCGTCGCCGCCGGGCGGCTCGTCGAGGTTGGCGAGCGAGAGCACGCCGCGGATCTCGCGGACCATCGTGTCGGTGAGCGGGTGGTCGGCCTTGTTGACGACGATCACGTCGGGGATCTCCATCACGCCGGCCTTCAGAGCCTGGATCGAGTCGCCCGAGCCCGGCATCAAGACGAGCACGATCGTGTCCGCGTGGTCGATGATGTCGATCTCGGCCTGCCCGACGCCGACCGTCTCTACCAGCACGTCGTCGCGGCCGGCGGCGTCGAGCAGGAGCGCCGCCTGCAGCGCCGCCTCGGAGAGGCCGCCCAGCGCGCCGCGGTTGGCCATCGAGCGGATGAACACGCCGCGGTCGAGGAAGTGCTCGGTCAAGCGGATGCGGTCGCCGAGCAGCGCGCCCTGGGTGAACGGCGAGGACGGGTCGATCGACAGCACCCCCACGCTTCGTCCCGCCTCGCGCTTGGCCTTCGTGAGCGCGCCGATCAGCGTCGACTTGCCTACGCCGGGCGGGCCCGTGAAGCCGTACACCGCCGCTTTGCCGGTGTGCGGGTAGACCTCGCGCACCAGCTCCCAGCCCTCGGGGCGGTCGTCCTCGACCAGCGTGATCGCGCGCGCCAGCGCGCGGCGGTCGCCGGCGAGCAGGCGCTCGGCTAGGGAGTCGGTGCTCATGCCGGGCGCAATCATTACAGGCGCGCCGAATACGATTCGCGACGTGAAAGATCAAGCCCGATGAGCGCCGCAGCCGCGAGCGAGGAGGCCACAGCGGCCCACCCGCCGCCGCCGGCGCCCGAGCGCAGCGGGGCGCTTGCACTGCTGCGCTGGATGCGCGCCAACAACATGCTCAGTCGCCATTACGCGGCGCTCGGCGCGCGCTGGCTGTGGCTGAAGCTGCGCTGGCGTGGGCGGCTGCAGACCGACGGGATCTGCTTCTTCTGCCCGGACGTCAAGCTCGAGATCGGCCCACACGCGAAGCTTCGGATCGGGCGCTGGGCGTGGATCGGCCACGGCACCAAGATCCGCGTGCACGAGGGGGAAGTGTCGATCGGCGCAAAGACGGTGATGGGCCAGGAGTGCACGATCTCCGCCTACCAGCACGTCTCGATCGGGCGGGAGTGCATCGTCGCCGACCGGGTGATGCTGATCGACTTCGACCACGGCGTCGTCGAGGTCGAGCGCCCGATCCGCTTACAAGGGATCTACAAGCGCGACGTCCGCGTCGGATCGAACGTCTGGATCGGCTACGGCGCCTGCATTCTGCGCGGCGTGAGCGTCGGGCACAACAGCGTGATCGGAACCAGCGCGGTGGTCACCAGGGACGTCCCCGAGAACACTGTCGTCGGCGGCGCGCCGGCGC
>Ga0307477_10003667_pt1 | contig 11358 bp, 13 predicted proteins | sample atmos_gasesECM2C_FD_203316 | JGI IMG/M metagenome (GOLD analysis project Ga0307477, IMG submission 203316) | Hardwood forest soil microbial communities from Morgan-Monroe State Forest, Indiana, United States - atmos_gasesECM2C_515 | ecosystem: Environmental > Terrestrial > Soil > Temperate...
TGGAATTCACTCAGAAAATGGCGAGCCAAATGAAAAAGCCCCGGTAACCGGGGCTTTTTCGTCAATGCGCAGGCAATCGAGAAGTGCCGCTTACGCCTTCGCTTCGGTGCCAGCCGTCGCAACCGCGGCCACTTCCTCGCGGTCCGCGCGCTTGATGCGGGCGGCCTTGCCCTTCAAATCGCGCAGGTAGTACAGGCGGGCGCGGCGAACTTTTCCTTTGCCGATGACCTCGATCGAGCTGATGGTGGGCGAATGCAGCGGAAAAATGCGCTCGATGCCCACGCCAAAACTCACACGGCGCACGGTGAAGGTGGCGCTGGACGCCCGGCCCTTCTTGGAAATCACCACGCCCTCGAAGGCCTGGAGCCGTTCTTTCACCTTTTCGCCTTCGCCTTCCTGTAGGCGGACGTTGACGCGCACGGTGTCACCCGCGCGGAACTCGGGGAGGTCTTTGCGCAGTTGCGCTTCATGCAGTTTTCGAATGACCGGATTCATGTTCCTATTTCCTTTTAGACCCACTCTGGCGGGGCCAACTCTTCAGAGACAATCTCTAATTATAGGGAAATTGAACCAATTTGCCTAGCGGATTCACGCCGATCGCGTTCCCTGCGCCCTTCGCGGAGAGTACCTGTTGCCAACATAGCTGACGGTTAGGCTGATGCTACGATGGGGGAATCACGGCGAATGATTGCACCCGCGAAACGTTCCATTTCTTCGAGTTGCGGGCTGAATTGCAGCAGCACAAGGTCAACGCCGGCGGATTCGAATTGCGTCAGGCGCTCCGCCACCTGCTCCGGCGTGCCGACAAGACCTGACCGCAGGCCGCGGTTCGAAACCGAATAATCTTCGAGTGACACGCGCTGCTCGAGTTGTGTCCCTGCTAGCCATTGCTGGTAATTGGCGTATCCGGCGGCGGATTGCTGCACATCGGTGATGCGCCGCAGCTCCTCCTGTGCTTCCTTTTCCGTCTCGCGGACAATCGCGTATCCCGCGACACCGAATTTCAACGGCGGCAAATTATGCTTAGCGCGGCGTTCGCGCAGATCCGCGATTTTCTCCTTCACGCGCTCCGGCGGGTCGCCATGCATCAGGTACGCGTCGCACTTTTCAGCGATCAACTCTTTTGCCGCGGGAGATTCTCCGCCCGCGTAAAGCGTCGGACGCGGCTTCGCCACCGGCTTCGGCTCGAGAACATTGTCTTCCACGCGGTAATACTTTCCCGAAAAAGAAAAATGATCCTGTTTCCACACGCCGTCCAGCACGTCCAGCCATTCGCTGGTCCGCGCATAGCGGTCGTCGTGCTGTTCGAACGCCACGCCATATTTTCGCGCTTCGTCCGACCACCACGAGGAGACTACGTTTAAAGTAAGCCGGCCGTTGCTGATCTGATCGATGTTCGCGGCCTGTTTCGCCAGCAATGCAGGTAAATGAAACGTCGGCCGCACCGCTACCATCAATTCGATGCGCTCGGTCATCGCGGCAAGCGCCGCTGCCGTGGACCACGCGTCGAGCGAAGGCGCTTCGACACCCTTGATGTCGTTGAGATTGAGCTCGGCAATGAGCGTCAGGTCGAAACCAATCTGCTCGCTGCGCTGCGCGAGTCGCTTCACGTACGCCCAGCTCGTCTCCATATTTTCGTTTTCCACGTTGCGCAGCCAGCCGCCAAAAACGGGGAGCCAGTAGCCGTATCTCATCGCAGGCCTCCTCTGACAACCACGTGCTCGCCGCGCTTTGCCTCGTGGCGTTGGGCCTCCGAAATCAGGAAATCCGCGAGCCGCGCGTAAGGATTGAAGCCCACCACCCGCACGGGATCTGCGACGAAATTCGAAAGCGCGTTCACATCGTAATAAAGTTGCCGCCCCGTCCGTTCGTCGATGACGTACTCAATTCCCCCAACCTCCACTCCGGCGAGTTCCACGATGCGCTCGACATCTTCGATCACTTGACGCGGCGGGGCGTAGCCTTCCACTTTCATTCCGCTTTTCGGCGCGTCCACCGGGCAGGCAATGCGGGTCAGCTCTTCGCCTCGCGTGTTCTGGCAAATATCCGCGGGACACAAGTTGTAACTCTCGCCGGTGATGTAAATCTGGATGGCGTAGAGAAATTTGCCGCCGAGTACTTCCACGCGCGTGATGATGCCGTCGCGCGCCGTGAAGGCTTCCTGCACCAGCGCCGTGAAATCAATGCCAAAGTACAGGCGATTCGCCTCCACCGCCGCGAGCAATTCCTCCGGCGAATTGAAGCGCTCGATGCCCGCCCCGCTCCCGCCGATATTTGGCTTGATGACCACGGGATAGCCGATGGCCTCGGCAGCTTCGAGCGCCTGCGACGGATGATTGATGACCCGCGCTCTGGGATACGGCAGTCCCAGCTTTTCCAGGTTCGTCAGTTGCAATGCTTTGGAAATTTCGTGCGCGAAGCAGCGATAGCCGTTCACCACGCGCACGCCTTTTCCTTCCAGGTGCGCGAGGTAGTTCAGCGTATAGAAAATTCCGTGACCCAGGCCGCGCTGCCACGCCGAAGGGCTCATGCGATTGAAGAGCAAGGAATACTCGCGCTCCGGCGACGCGACGTCGTAGCGATGATGCCGCGCATCGATCTTGAGCCAGGGCACGCCGCGCTCATCCATTTGCTCGAACAGCGGCCGGAACCAGTCCGGATGCTCGTAGTAAATCGCGATCGGCTTTTCGAGTTCACACCCCTTGTTATGCGCTTCGTTGCTCATGAATTCTCTCGTCTTCCCGCCAACCCGCCCTCACCATAAATGAAGAGGGCCGCTCGTTCTAAGCGGCCTCGAAATTCTTCCAGTTTTGACCTGCCCTAAACCGAAGAACCTTCGCTGCGGCCATTTGCGAAACTCATACAGGAGCATGGACAGGCGCAGGCCTCGGGCAGGGTGGAGCACGCCGGCCCGCAATGAAGCATCCCGGTCTTCCGGCCGTGTCTCATGCCATTCTCCCTAACTCTCTGGAGGCCAATCATCTTGCACGCCGCTAACAATTCGACTTTCTCATGAGCGGTGTTAGGACCGCAAGCGGTTCCCATTTATTCCCTGCTTAGCAAATCGGGGCGGTTGCGGTGCGTCTTTTCCAGTGCCGCGGCGCGCCTCCAGTTGGCGACTTCAGCGTGGTTTCCTCCAATGAGGATTTCTGGGACGGACCAGCCGCGGTAGTCCGCTGGGCGCGTGTAATGGGGAAAATCGAGCAGCAGGTGCTTTGGTTCACCTAGTTCGTTTCTTCGCGGGTCAAACGCACCAAGCGGGCTCGCTTGCCGAGGCGCGGCCTTATCCCGAGCTCCAGCAGGGAAACGCTGCGTCCACGCCAGAGGAGGGGCCCCCGCCCCCTTCCTGGGTTGGTTCGCACTGAACGATTCATTCTGCAAGGAAGCTTCGTTGCCGAGGGCTCCGGGCAGGAGCCGCGTGACCGCATCGATGACCAGTACGGCGGGAAGCTCCCCTCCACTGAGCACAAAATCACCAATGCAGATTTCTTCGGTGGCCAAATGATCCGCGACGCGCTCATCAACGCCTTCGTAGCGTCCGCAAATAAGAATCATGCGCTCAAGCTGAGCGTATCGCCGTGCCGTTTCCTGATGGAAAAGCTTCCCCGCCGCGGACATCAAGAGGACCGCCGTTTTTGCCTCCGGCGCTTTCGGTTGCTGAGCGTCGCCGACGCTGTGGCCGAGGAGCGCTTCCACGGCCTCGAACAGCGGCTCGGGTTTCAGCACCATGCCCTCCCCGCCGCCGAAGGGCCGGTCATCCACCGTGCGGTGACGATCCTTGGTGAACGCGCGCAGATCCTGCACATGAACTTCGACCAGCCCAGTCTCTCTGGCTCGCCGGAGAATACCGTGATCCAGCGGTCCGGCAAAGAATTCGGGAAAGATGGTGATGAGATCGAAACGCATGGAAAAACCAGTGTAGCCTTACCGGGGGAGTGCCGCCATGCGGAGTTTTGAGCGAATGGAGGTCCGCCTAATGCCCCCGACGGTTCCTTCAGCACCCTTTGCGGATTGGCACCTTTTCTGTCCCACGGGACAGCTTGCTCCGTCCCTTCCTCTTCGCGATAACCTCTGCTTCTGAAGCAGTTAATTGCCGCTTCAGGACTAGCGCTCTGAAACGACGTCCAAGGCCCCCGCCGCCGCGCTTGGAGGGCAATTCTATGCAGTTCGTTCGCCACGTTCTTCAAACTTCTCTATTCTCCTTCGCGATGGCGTTTCTCTCAATTGCCGAACGGCGGGTTCTGCCGCCGGGCAGACCGTTGTCCAGCCCGTCGCTGCGGGAACCATGGCCGTTAGAGGCTCATCAATGACCATCACGCTTCCCGCCTATAGCGCACTACCATCGACATTCAATAACGCTTGCGCGATTGTCTTGCTTGCTGCGGAGATCTACTTCGCTCTGAAGCGCGGTAGCCATCGCGGCACGCGCCGGCAATACTCTTCATACTCCGCGCCGAATTTCCTCCGGAGCTCCGGTTCCTCGTAGAACAAGACAAACAGAATTACGCCGGCGACGAATACGGCCGCCAATTCCGCGAGCGCCGGCGAGTGAAAGACCGCTGCCTCGCCCAGCACCACCGAGCCTACACTCCAATACATCGGATTCCGCACCACGTGATAAGGTCCTTCCACAACCAGTTTTTTTGGTGGATCCAGCGGCAGCGGCGTGCCTTTGCCGCGCAGCGCAAAGCCCCAGAAGGCACACATGAGATAGAGCGCCACTCCCGCCGCGATGAACACCCAGCCTGCGGCGCCCGGTCCGCGCAAGTCCGGCCTTGCGCCCCGCGGCAGCATCCAGTACGGCATGAGCACCGTCCAGAATCCCGGCACCAAAATCGTGAAAATCAACGTTCGAAGGATGGGAGACATCTCGAGGAGCCTACACCCGTTTTGCTATTCGTGATTGAGTTCGCGCAAGCCTTCAGGCAACGTTACGTCGATGCGCCGCGCCGCGGTGTCAATTTTCGCGCAAATGTCCACCGCGAGAGGAATCAGGATTTCTCCGCTGGAACTCTCCACTTCCAGGATCGGCGTTCCGGCCTGCTGTTCGCCCGGAAATTGTACGTCGCGGACTTTCCCGAGCAGGGACGGCGCTTCCGCAAGCGAGCACGGCGATGAGGAAACGACCGGCGGCGAAGTCGGATTTTCGAACACCGCGCAGCCGATGAGGTCGGAGACGAAATATTGTCCCGCCGGAAGAGTGACGCGCTGTTCGAACGGCAGCAGCACTTCGAGCCCGCGGAATTTCTCCGCCTCGGAGATCGAGCGCACGCCCTCGAAATGAAAAACCGCTTGCCCGCGATGGTTCTGGCTCAGCCAGCAGGATTCGAGCGCCAGGCGGCGCGGCTCAGCTTTGCCGCCGGCCTGCCCGACAAAAACTTCCTTCAATTGGGTAAGGCGCTCCGGAAAATCGGTAAGGATTTCGGCAGCCACTTCGCCTTTGTTGCCGCGCGCGCGAAGTATTCGCGCCACCAGGACCCAGCGTGGAGTTTCAGAGCTCAATAGGGTGTCCCGCCGAGGACGGCCAACGGGAAGTATGCCTCAAAAGCGGGCAAACAAAGGCATCGCCGCGGCGCGCTCAATCTTCCAGAATCTCCAACGTGAAGCGCTTGTGCACCTTCATCCCGCCTGCCCCCAGCAGCGTTCGCATCGCTTTGGCCGTTCGCCCTTGTCGGCCGATCACTTTCCCGAGATCCTCGGGGTGCACCCGCAGTTCCAGCACGATGACCTGCGACCCCTCGAGGGACTTTACCTGCACGTCCTCGGGATGGTCCACGAGTGCCTTGGCAATGGCTTCGACCAGCTCCTTCATTGGGCGCCTTCCTTCCAGCGCGGCCCCTTACCCTAAACCAAAAGCGGTCCGCGCGCTCGGTTTGCTGAGAGGACCGAACCATGGGCACCTGGGAATGGCGCCCCGACGGATCGAGGCGCACAAAATTCAGGCAGGAAAAAATGTGATTACGCGATCTTCTGCTGACGGAGGAAGCTTCGCACGGTATCGCTGGGCTGCGCGCCCAGCCCGATCCAATACTTAATCCGCTCCGCGTCGAGCTTGATCTCCGCCGGCTTCTTCAGCGGATCGTACGTGCCCACCGCTTCCTTCACGCGGCCGTCGCGCGGCCGGGTCCTCTCAATGACCACCACGCGGTAAAAAGGCTTTTTCTTCTTGCCAATCCTTGACAAACGAATCGTTAGCACTAAATCAGTCCTCCTGAACCCATCTATTGTAACGTGCCCAAGCACCGCGCGGCAATCGAAGTCTCACCAGAGGGCGTGGTTCGTCTTTATCATGAATTAGACTCGTGTGCTTTCAACGCGGTATCATCCCAGGCGATTTAATCCATGGGGGATTCGTGAAACGGAAGAGTTTCATTTCGCTCGTGGCTTTTCTCCTTCTTGGAGGAGCGAGAGCGGCGCGCGCGCAATCTCCGGGAGGGGCCACAGAAAAAAACGTGGACGCCGTTTTTTCTGCCGCGAGTTCTCCCGATGCGCCGGGTTTCGCCGTGCTGGTGCGTAAGGATGGCCGCGCGGTATTCGAACGCGGCTACGGCCTGCGCGATCTGCACGCCAAGACCAAAATCGACGCGCACACGAATTTCCGCTTGGCGTCGTTCACCAAGCAATTCACGGCCATGGCGATCATGCTGCTCGTGCACGACCGAAAGCTTCGTTACGACGAATCGCTTACACAATACTTTCCGGACTTTCCGTCCTACGCAAAGGGCATTACCATCCGTAACCTGCTAAATCATACTTCGGGCCTGCCGGACTATGAAGATTTAATGGCAGCCGAGGAAAAAACGAAAGGTCCCATTTGGACGCCCGAGCATCAGATACAAGACGAGGAAGTTCTGCAACTGTTGGAGAAAGCGTCGAAAGAATTTTTTGCGCCTGGTACAGCCTGGGCTTACAGCAATTCCGGCTACGTCGTTCTCGGCCTGCTCGTCGCAAGGGTTTCAGGGAAGTCTTTCGGCGATTTTCTAGGCGAACGGATTTTCTCTCCGCTGCGCATGGACCACACGGTCCTGTACGTGAAGGGCAAAAACGATGTCGCCAATCGCGCCTACGGCCACACGAAGGACAAAGACGGCGGCACGTTCAAAGAAACCGATCAGAGCCCAACCTCTGCGACTCAGGGAGACGGCGGCGTGTATTCGAATCTCGAAGACCTGGCCAAATGGGACGATGCGCTGCAAAATCACTCCCTGCTGAGCGAAAAGGAATTTCAGTCTGCGCTAACACCGGTGAAACTCAACGATGGCTCCGATCCCCGCTGGCCGAAAGAACCAAACGACGACAATTTACATCCTGAGCTGCCTGTTTCATATGGCTTCGGCTGGTTTCTCGATCCGTATCAAGCGCATCAGCGCATGTGGCACACGGGCAGCACGATAGGTTTCTTTACGGTGATCGAGCGGTTCATTGACGAGCGTCTGACCGTCATCATCCTGAGCAATCGCTCGGATTGGCATCGAGAGAAAGTGGCGCAACAGGTTGCCGACATTTTCCTTTCCACCAAAAACTGATTCGATCGCAGACTGTAGCTCTCGGCACCTTAGGCCGTATAAGTTTGCCCTTTCATGAACATAAATCTCGATACATAATGCGTGCTAATGAGCGAGGCAACCTGCAGCCAGTGCGGCCAAACGTTTCCCGTTCGGTCCCTGTTCGACCTCAACGGCAGCACGTATTGCGGGCCGTGCGTGCAGAAGGCCTCGCGAGAGGCAAAAGAAAGAGGCCAGCCTTCCGCTTACATGCCGCTGATCAACAAGTCCATCTGTGCGCGTTGCAATACGTACATTGGGAGTTCGTCCGACGCCGTGCAGATTGGAAGCCTGCGATTCTGCGCCACTTGCGGACCGCTCATTAAAGATTGGGATTATCCGCAGTGGCTGAAGCTGAGTCTCGCGGCCTTGCTTTTACTGCTCGTGGTGGCCCTGGCGCACGGCCGCAAATACTTTCACGCCGGCCGCGAAATGTATGTAGGAGAGCGGTTAGTTACGGCCGGCCACTACGCGGACGCGCTGCCCCATCTTCAGGAGACGATTCGAATCGCGCCGGCTTCGGACAAAGCCGTGCTGCTGGCCGCGAAGGCCGCTTTGCTGAGCGGTGACGTCGCGAGCGCCGCCAAGGCGCTGCAAGGACACAACGGCGGATACTTCGAGGACGCCAGCAAGCCAGAGGTCCGGGAAGTGGACTCTCTCTGGAAGCGTGCCAGCGGCGCCCTGGAGAAAGCGGACCAGGCCACCAAGCTCGAAGCCCAGGACGGAAAAGAAATTGAGGCGGCGCGGCTTATGCATGAGGCGGCAACCATGTATCCGGAGCTGCCAGCTCTTGCGTTCGCTGCCGAATCCTTCGAAGAAGGGGTGGCCTTTGTCCGGAAGGACTATGACGCGTTTCTCGCCATCGCGCAAAAGCAGTGGAAAGAACATGCCATGGCCCAAACAGCCGCTGCCCTGTCGAGTGCACTGGCTTGTAAATTCGCGATTTCAGGAGACGGCTCTTACCGGCAACAATCCGAGGCCATGCTTGAGAAAGCCCGGCAACTTACACAGGGTAATGTGGATTCATTGAAGGTTCTCGACGAGTTCGCAGAGCGCAACCGCTTCCGGCTCGAAAGCCGGCAGATTATTAGTAAGACCGAATACGACCGCAGATTCCGGAGCGGGAAGACGGCGAGCAAGTAGCAGGAGGAGGCGATGTTCTTCATCCCGGGGCCGGTGATTGCAGCGCTGACGTTTCCAGGCGTGATCATTCACGAGGCCGGACATCTGTTTTTTTGCCGGCTGTTCAAGCTGCAGGTATTCGGCGTTTGCTTTTTCCGCTTCGGAAATCCCGCGGGATATGTCATCCATCAGCAAACGGAAGATTTCAAGGCACAATTTTTCGTGAGCATGGGACCGTTCTTCGCGAATACGTTGTTGTGCGTGCTTTTTTGCACCGCCGCGTTTCTGCCGGTCTGGGAACTGAAAGTGTTCGATCCACTCGCCTATTTTTTCTACTGGCTCGGGTTGTCCATCGGGATGCACGCATTTCCTTCCACCACGGACCTCTCGCATCTCTGGGCGCAGGCTCCAGGACTGGCAAAGAAAGGCAACCTTCTGGCCATTGTGAGCTTGCCGCTCGCAGCCGTGTTGGTTGTGCTGAACTACGCCCGAGTGATCTGGGCCGACCTCGGATATGGGATCGCCGTGGGCGTCCTGGGTCCGATCGCTATTTTCCGGGCTCTCGCCAGATGAAGAATTCAAACTAAAGATTACGCCATGTCCTGCGCCCCGGCTCAAGACATGCCGGAGAGTTTGCCGAGGCCTTTCAGTTTTCCGCGGGCGGTCATGGCGCCGTACTGCTTCATCATGGTGCGCATTTGTAGGTACTGCTTGAGAACGGTGTTGACGTCCTGCACGGACGTGCCGCTGCCCTTGGCGATGCGCTTGCGGCGCTTGCCGTCAATCACGTTGTGGTCGCGGCGCTCCTGGTTGGTCATGGAATTGATGATCGCTTCGACCTGCGTAAGTTTCTTTTCATCCACGCTGGCGTCTTTGGGGAGATTGGCGAGCGGACCCATCTTCGGGAGCATGTCCACGATTTTATCGAGCGGTCCCATTTTGCGAACCTGTTTGAGCTGATCGCGGAAATCCTCTAGTGTGAACTCCTCCTTGCGGAGCTTGCGCTCGAGGTCGGCGGCGGCTTTTTTGTCGACGGTCTGTTCCACGCGTTCGATGAGCGACATGAGGTCGCCCATGCCGAGAACGCGCGAGACGATGCGCTCGGGATAAAACCCTTCGAGGGCGTCGTATTTTTCGCCAAGGCCCACGAATTTTACCGGCGCGCCGGTGACTTTGCCGATGCTGAGCGCGGCGCCGCCGCGGGCGTCGCCATCGAGCTTGGTGAGAATGACGCCGGTGAGGCCGAGACGTTTGTGGAATTCTCCGGCGGAGCGCACGGCATCCTGGCCGATCATGGAATCGGCAATGAAGAGCATTTCGCTGGGCTGTAGTTCCTTTTTCAGGGTGCTCAGCTCGTTCATCAAATCATCGTCGATGTGCAGGCGGCCTGCAGTGTCTACGAGGATGACGTCGCTGGCGGAAAGTTTCGCTTCTTTGATGGCGCCTTTGACGATTTCGAGTGGCTTGTCCGTGCCGGTGCCGGGCCAGACCGCTGTGCCGACGGCCTTCGCAACTTGAGCAAGCTGCTCGCGCGCGGCGGGACGATAGACGTCGGTGGAAACGACAAGCGGACGGTGGCCATGCTGCGCGAGCCATTTTGCGAGTTTGCCGGTGGTGGTGGTCTTGCCGGAGCCTTGCAGGCCAACGATCATCCAGACGGAAGGCGGACGCGAAGCGAACATCGGCTTGGCGTGCTTGCCGAGCATGGCGGAGAGTTCGTCGCGAACGACTTTCACGACTTGCTGGTCGGGCGAAAGTTGCAGCATGACTTCGCTGCCGATGGCTTTCTTTCGGATGTTGGCGAGGAGCTCGTCGGCCACGCCGACGTTGACGTCGCCTTCGAGCAGGGCTTCGCGGATTTCCGCGAGCGCGGTGTCCAGGTGCTCGTCGGTGAGCTTGCCTTGTCCGCGCAAGTTCTTGAAGGTGCGTTGCAGTTTCTCTGTCAGGTTTTCAAACATGCTTCGTGACTCGCGATTGGTGACTCGTAAGAATTTTCAGCCATCCTCAAAGCCCCCTTGACCCCGGCTTCCATTGTTCTCAGTTCATTCTAGCGGGATTTCTCTCCTTGTGCAGCCTGGCCGAAGAGTGGCTGTCTGCGAAGATGACGTCTAGGATGTGGGCCCGGCGAGGCGTTTCACGGGCCACGGCTCAAACAGCGAGTGAAATGAGGGGCATGAGTCAGTTTTTCCCTCCTGATTTGGGATCGTTTGCAGGATCGAAATAGCGCGTGTCCGTGGGGCCGTAGCCGGAGATTTGAACGATAACAGGGTCGGCGTCGGTTCGAGCGAAATGGTTGTGCTTCACGCCACCGGGTTCCGAGTAGACGCTTCCCGGTGGAAGCGTCTTCAAGGACGGCGCATCGAAGCGATCGCCGTAGCCGAAGTGCCACTCGCCGGACACCACGGTTGCAACGCGATCGTCGCGGTGCGAGTGGGCTTGGATTGTGGTATGGGCGGGCACGAAGAGCAGAATCGAGTAGAAGCCCGCTTGTGCTGGATTGCCAAAGAGCACCTTGGTTTGAACTCCCGGGAGGCCAGCACTGCCAATCTGGTTGTTGTCCAGGTCGGTGGCCCGAATTTCCGCAGGCGTCATACGCATCTCAGGCAGGGAATCGGTAGTTGCCGTAGAAACGGCGGCCAGGGAAAAAGCAACGATGGCTAATCTTGTGAACATGAAGCACCCCTCTCGTTTC
>Ga0307477_10003668_pt1 | contig 11357 bp, 8 predicted proteins | sample atmos_gasesECM2C_FD_203316 | JGI IMG/M metagenome (GOLD analysis project Ga0307477, IMG submission 203316) | Hardwood forest soil microbial communities from Morgan-Monroe State Forest, Indiana, United States - atmos_gasesECM2C_515 | ecosystem: Environmental > Terrestrial > Soil > Temperate...
TGGACATCGGGATCTGGTTCCACTCCTTGCACGCCACCTCGCACGCCTTGCACCCGATGCACACCGACGTGTCGGTGAAGAACCCCTTGCGCGGCTTGGCCTGGTCGCCGTAGGAGCCGGGCCAGGCGATGGTCTCGAGCTTCACGTCTTCACCCCGGCCCGCCGGCGGTAGTCCTCGACCAGCTCGAGCCGGGCTGCCCCGCGCGGCCGGCGCCCGGGGCGGATGTCACATGTCGCCACCTTGTACTCGGAGCTGTGAACGTTGTGGTCGAGCGCCAGCGGCAGCAGCTCGTTGGCCGAGTCCCCGGTCACGATTCCGACGCCCCCCCAGTGGTAGGGGGTGCCGACCACGTGCATGGTGCGTCCCTGGACCTGGAGCGGCTTGATCCTCCGGGTGACCAGGACCCGGGCCTCGACCGCGGCGCGGGCGGTGACGATGGTGGCCCAGCCGCCGTGCTCGAGGCTTCGCTCCGCCGCGAGCTCGGGCGAGACCTCGCAGAAGAACTCCGGCTGCAGCTCGGCCAGATGGGGGACGGTGCGCGACATCGCCCCTGATGTGTGGTGCTCGGTCAGCCGGTAGGTGGTGAGCACGAAGGGAAACACGTCGGCCCCGTGCTCTCCGTCGCTCGGGTGATAGGGATTCTCCGGCCGGTGGAACACCTGGCGGGTCGGATTCTGCTGCTGGGCGTAGAGCGGGTTGACGAACGGCGACTCCTGGGGCTCGTAGTGCGCCGCGAGCGGGCCGTCGACCAGTCCGCTCGGCACGAACAGCCACGCCCGCCCATCGGGGTGCAGGATGAAGGGCTTGTCCCCGGCGATGCCCTCCATCTTCTTGGCCGTGCGACCGGGCGTGTAGTCGGGGGCCTTGGTGGGCGGGAAGTCGGGGGAGTCGCCCAGGCTGGCCCACTCGCCCCGGTCGGGGTCCCACCACAGGTAGCGCTTGCGCTCCGACCACGGCTTTCCGTCGGGGTCGGCCGAGGCCCGGTTGTAGATGATGCGCGTGTCCTTCGGCCAGGCCCAGCCCCACTCGTGCGCGATCCAGTTCTGCTCGCGGTGGGGCTTCCTGCGGGCGGCCTGGTTGACGCCGTCCCTGTAAACGCCGCAGTGGATCCACGAGCCGCAGGCCGTGGAGCCGTCCTCCTCGAGCTCGTCGTAGCTGGACAGGAACGACCCGTCGGCCGTGCGTCCGGAGATCTCCCGGAGGACGTGCTCGGCGTCGGGCTCGCGGTGGGGGCCCCGGACCGGGTAGTCCCAGGCAAGGTCAAGGATCGGTCGATCCTTCGGATCGTCCGACCCAGCCAGCTTCTCCCGCACGGCCCGCCCAAGCTCGTAGATCCAGTGCAGGTCCGAGCGCGCATCCCCGGGCGGCTCGCACGCCTTGTGGTGCCACTGCAGGAGCCGCTGGGTGTTGGTGAACGTGCCGTCCTTCTCGGTGTGGGCCGCCGCGGGCAGGAAGAACACCTCGGTGCCGATGTCCTGCGTGTGCGCCTCGCCGGTTTCGTGCTCGGGGGAGTCCTTCCAGAACATGGCCGACTCCGTCGGCTGGAAATCGCGCACCACCAGCCAGTCGAGCTTGGCCAGGGCCAGGCGGATCAGCTTCGTGTTGGCCGACCCGACGGACGGGTTCTGCCCCACGCAGAACATGCCCTTGACCCCACCGTCGAGCATCTTGAGCATCATCGAGTAGTGCGAGTGGTCGCCGTTGATGCGGGGCAGGTAGTCGAAGCAGAAGTCGTTTTCCTCGGTGGCGGCGTCTCCCCACCACGCCTTCAGGAGCGAGACGATGTAGGGGCGCAGATTGCCCCACGCGCCCGTGTCCGGGCCGTTGAGCTTGACGAACTCCTCGAGCGACGGGTGCGACTGGGGGTGGGGCATCGGGATGTAGCCCGGCAGGATGTTGTAGAGCGTGGGGATGTCGGTGGACCCCTGGATGTTGGCGTGACCCCGCAGGGCCAGGATCCCCCCTCCGGGGCGGCCGATGTTGCCGAGCAGCATCTGCACGATCGAAGCGGCGCGGATGTTCTGGACGCCGACCGTGTGCTGCGTCCAGCCCACCGAGTACACGACCGAGGAGGTGCGCTCCCGGCCCGAGTTCTCACATAGGGCCCGCGCGACGCTGACCACGTCCTCGGGCGAGCAGCCGCAGATCTCGGACACCGTTTCGGGGGAGTAGCGGGCGAAGTGCCGGCGGACGAGCTGGAGCACGCAGCGCTCGTCCCGCATCGAGTTGTCGATGTCGGGCGGCTGGACGCCGCGGATCCTCATTCCGTGCGCGCCGTGGGACTGCTCGCCTGAGACGTCGGCCTCCCGCTCGCTCTTGCCCGCCGTGGCCTCGCCGCTTGACTTGTTGTAACCCCAGGTATCGATCCCGTAGGCGCCGTCGTCGGGGTTCCAGCCCGAGAACAGGCCCGAGGCGTCCTCGGTGTCCCGAAAGTCCCGCTTGGTGATCACGGGTCCGTTGGTGTAATGGCGGACGTACTCCTCGAACCAGGCGTCGTGCTCGAAGATGTAGTTGATGACGCCCCCGAGGAAGGCGATGTCGGTCCCGGCCCGGATCTGCACGTGGCGGTCGGCCATCGCGCTCGTGCGCGTGAAGCGCGGATCCACGTGGATGACCTTGGCCCCGCGTTCCTTGGCCTCGATCACCCACTGAAAACCCACCGGGTGTTGCTCGGCCATGTTCGACCCCATGATCAGGATGCAGTCGGAGTTCTGCAGGTCCTGCTGGAAGGTGGTGGCGCCGCCGCGCCCGAACGAGGTCCCCAGACCGGGGACCGTCGAGCTATGTCATATGCGGGCCTGATTCTCGATCGACAGCGCGCCCGCGGCGGTGAAGAACTTCTTGATCAGGTAGTTCTCCTCGCTGTCGAGCGTCGCGCCGCCGAGAAAGTGGATGCCGAGGGTGCGGTTCAGAGGCTGCCCGTTGTCGGTCTTCTCCTCCCAGGTCTCGCGGCGGGTGCGGATCAGGCGCTCGGCGATCATGTCGCTCGCCCGTTCCAGGGAGAGGTCCTCCCAGTCGGTGCCGTACGGTCGTCGGTATAGGACCTTGGTCACGCGCTGGGGGGAGTTGACCAGCCCCTCGGAAGCCGCACCCTTGGGGCACAGGCGACCGCGCGAGACTGGCGAGTCCGGATCGCCCTCGATCTGGATCACCCGCTCGTCCTTCACATAGACCTTCTGGCCGCATCCGACGGCGCAGTACGGACAGATCGATTGGACGACCCTGTCCGCCGTCCGCGTGCGCGGAACCAGTTCGGCTGAGACCGCCGACTGGGCCGACCTACCGAGCCCCAGCCCGTCGCCCCTGAGCTGGCGAAGTACGGGAGGGACCAGGCGCCGGCGGCCGAGCATCGAGCGCAGCGATGCTACCCAAATGTCCGCCTCGCAACACGGGCCCGCTCGAACCCAAATCGCCCGCGGTAAGAGCGGTGACATGGCGACCGAAGGGGAGAGCGAGCGGGTACTGGCCGCCGTCGCCGCCACGCTCAAACGACCCGAAGGTCGAGCCCTTCGCCGCCGCCATTCCCGCGGCCCCACCCCGGGGCAAGCTGCGCAAGCTCCGACCAGGTTGAGCCTCGGCTCGAGCTAAGCGCCTGGCCCGCACGCGGGCGGAGAAACGGCCACCACCCGCTTCGAGCCGCGTCCGCGATGGCCGGACGGCCGCTACGGTGCACCGCGCCGTGCCAGCCCTGCGCAACCGGTACTTCACCTCCCTCACCCACGACAAGCAGTTCGTGCCCTGGGAGCCACCCAACCTCCCGGGCGGCATGGCCCTCCCGGACCCGGTCTATTTCGGCCGGGCGCTGGCCCAGATGGACGGCCGCCTGGGAGCCGGGGGTCTGACCGTGTACATGACCCAGGACCTGGAAGCGCTGCCCAGCTACGGGATGGACGTGGTGGCCCTGGTGATCGGGGACGAGTTCACGCGGGTGCCCGGCTACTGCGATCGGGTGCGAGCGGTCTTCAAGAACCATCCGATCCGCCCGGCCCTGACCTCGAGCGTGGTGCGCGAGCCGTCATGGCTGAACCTGTGGTGGCTGGTGGCCTACCTGCGGGCGTGGGCCTACCACTTCCCGGGGGCCCGGCGCTACCGGCGGGAGCGGCGGCGGGGCTGGGTGGCTCCGATCTTCCGGGTTCCGGTCGGCACCGCCAACCAGATCGAGTTGCCGATCAAGCCCCTTCCGGAGCGCGCGACCGACCTGTTCTTCGCCGGGAGCGTCCTCCATCGCCCCGGGGCCGTGTCCCCCACCAGGGAGCGTTACGCGCCGAAGACCATCGCCCGGGAGGCCATGATCCGGGAGGCGAAGAGGATCGCCGACCGGCGCCCCGACCTCTCGGTGGACGTGGTCCTGACCGAGCAGTTCGTGGCCTCGATCGTGGCCGACGCGGTCGACTACTCCACTCGCCTGATGGACGCGCGCATCGCCTTGGTCCCGCGCGGGACATCGCCCGACACGTACCGGTTCTGGCAGGCACTGCGGTGCGGGTGCATCACCATCGTCGACACCGTCCCTCGCCATCCGTGGTTCTACGATGACGCGCCGGTGGTCCGCCTCGGCCGCTGGGAGGACCTCGAACAGGTGGTGGATGGGCTGCTGAGCGACGACCGGCGGATGGCGGAGCTGCACGAGCGCTCGCTCGCGTGGTGGACGGAGCGAGGGTCCGAGGTCGCCGTGGGCTCCTACATGGCCCGCAAGCTCGACGCCCTCGAGGCCGCGGCGCCCCCGGCCCGCGGGCGAACCGGCTAGGCCACCTTGCGCTTGCGGCGGGTGGCGCTGAGGGGTGCCTCGGCGAAGAACCGCCGGATCGCGCGGTGGGTGTCCGAAGGGCGCTCCAGCTGGGGCACGTGGCCGCAATCGAGCTCGACGTGCCGGGCGGCCGGCAGGGCCTCCTCCACGTGGCGGGCGAAGGCGAGGGGGACGAGCGGATCCCTGCGGCCCCAAACGAAGAGCGTGGCGGGCTCCAGGGCCCGCAGCCGGGGCCAGAAACCGCGATCGCCGTCGGGCTCCTCGAGGTAGATCTGGCGCGCGGCGGCGTAGAACGCCGCCCGCCCGCGCGGGGTCATGTAGGCGCGCAGGAACTCGTCCACCCCGGCCGCCGTCCACCCCCGGGTGGCCCCGGGGATGAGCCGGCGGACCACGAGCTCGACCACCGGGCGGGGCGCGGGCTGAAGCAGGCCGAGCTCGGGCCGCACCAGGCGCAGGTAGGGGGCCCACGGTCGCGGCCTGATCCAGGCCAGCGAGGTCGAGAGCAGGGCTATGCGTCCCACCCGGGTAGGGGCCAGGAGGCCGACCTCGAGCGCCGCTCGTCCGCCCATGCTGTTGCCGATGACGTGGGCACGCTCGAGTCCGAGCGCGTCCAGCAGGGCGATGACCGAGCGGGCGAAGAAGGCGGCGTCGTAGGGGGCGCCGATGGGCTTGTCGGAGTCGCCGAACCCGGGTAGGTCGAGGGCGATGGCGCGGTGGGCGCCGGCCAGGGCCGCCACCGTGGGCAGGAACGACGCCTTGGTGGCCCCCAGCCCGTGGAGCATGACCACCGGATCGCCCTGCCCGGCCTCGAGGATGGAGAGGGAGCCGGCGCTGGTCCCCACCTGGCGAAAGCGCAATCGCCCGGGCTCCTGAGGTCCACCGGTGGCCGCCAGGAAACCTACGCCCAGGTGCAGGTTTCGTCTCACCCGAAGCCGCCCCTCCCGGAAGGCGCGCATGCCGTGGCGCAGGTCGCGCGCCATCTCCACCCACGTCCCCTCGTCGGCCCGCAGCTCGGCGGCCGGTGGATCACGGTCCGACGCGGGGACCAGCCGCCGCGGCTGCCCAGCCGCGAGCATGACGTCCCACGCTCGGGACCCTCCGACGGAGAGCCGCACCCGGGCCGGGCGATCCGGCAGCTCGAAGGCCCGCTCGTCGAACCGGGCGACCAGGGCCTGGAGGCTGGGGGGCGGCTCGGAGCTCATTGAAGAAGTCATTTCGGTCCTGAACATCTAACTCCCTGCACCGTCGTCACTGTTCCGCGCTCCATACCCGGCTCGCCGCCGATTACGCTCCCCTCGTGGCAGTCGGGCGAGGGCTCACCCACGCTGGCGCCCCCATGGCCGTCCTGATGGCGATGGCCGCGGTGCTGGGGCCCGGGTCGGGGCCGGCGGGCGCCGCCCGGGCCGGCAAGCGAACCACCTTCCACGGGCACATCAGCGCGGGGACCGGTGCCCTGGGCCACGCGCACGGGCAGGTCACGGTGGTGACCGACTCGTCGGGCTCGGGCCAGTCGGTGCGGGTCACCCTGACCCTGCGGTGCCGGCGGGGGGGCGGCGGCACGTGCCTGCGGGGGCGGGCCGCGGGCACCGCCACCGCCCGGCGCAACCGGATCCCCGATACCGGCTCGACGTTCGACCTCAGGGCCTCGGGGCGGGTGGCCCCCCTGGGCCAGGTGTCGGCCACCGGGTCGGCCACCGGCACGGGGTTCATCCGGACGGGGCGCTTCACCCTCCACCTCGCGCTCACCGGCCATGGCTCGAGCGTCACGGTCGACGCCCGTAGCGGACCGGAGCGCGGCTTCTCCTCGCCGTTCTAATGCTCGGCGGCCGCCCTTGACAGATATAGCGCACCGATATATCCTCGCGATACATGACGCCCACGGGTCCCACCAGCTCGCGGAAGGCGCCCCCGGCGGCGGCGGGTAACGACCGCCCGAGCGTGGGCCGCGCTCCCAGCCGCTCCGAGCCCGAGGGGCAGGACGGCCCCCAGCTCACCGGTACCGGGCGCGTGATCCTGGGGATGATCGCCCTGGGCAAGCGCACCGGCTACGACATCAAGCAGCTGGTCGACAAGTCCACCCGCTTCTTCTGGGCCGCCAGCTACGGCCAGATCTATCCGGAGCTGCGACGGCTGGAGGAGCAGGGGCTGGTGTCGGGGCGCCCGGAGCCGTCGGGCTCCCGGGCCCGGACGGTGTACGAGCTCACCGAGGCCGGGGAGTCGGCCCTGCGCCAATGGCTGACGGCTCCGGGTGAGCCGGTGTACGAGCTGCGCGACGAGGGCATGCTCAAGCTGTTCTTCTCCGGGGTTGCCGGCCCGAGCACGGCCCTGGAGCAGCTCGACGCCATCCGAGCTACCCATGAACGCAAGCTGGCCGTGCTGCGCGCGATCGAGCCGGCCGCCCGGGCCGCCTCCTCAGGTGGCCCCTACCTGACCCTGCAGGTCGGCCTGGGCATGAGCCAGTGGGCCGTCGACTGGTGCCGGGCCACGGCCGAACGGCTGCGCGAGTCCGATCCCGGGAAGGAAGGAGGTCGCTGATGCTGAGCGCAATCGCCACCTTGGTCGACCGCCGCGCCCGGCGGGTCGTGGTGGTCGCGGTGCTCGGCGCGGTGGTGGCCGGCGCCGTGGGGGGATCGGTGGCCAAGCGCCTGAGCCCGTACGGGGCCAACGATCCCGCCACCCAGAGCGTGCAGGCCCGCAACCGCTTCGAGCACGCAACCGGACGCCAGCTCGACGCGGGCGTGGTCGCCCTCGTGCAATCCGGCAACGTCCGATCGGCCCCCGCCCGGCACACGGTGGAGCGGGTGGCTCGCGAGCTTCGGTCCGGACCCGATGTGGTCCGGGTGGTCACCTACTACGACACCCACGATCGCGCGATGGTGGCCCGCAACGGGCGCTCGACCTATGAGCTCGTCTATTTCCGGCCCCTCTCGGACAAGCGGGTGCAGGACGACGCCAAGCAGCTCCAGCAGCGCTTCGCCCACGTCCGGAAGGTCAAGCTCGGAGGCGTCGGGCTGGCCAACCTGCAGGTGAATCAGCAGGTCAGTCACGACCTGGCCCGGGCCGAGCTGTTGGCCTTCCCGCTGATCTTCCTGCTCTCCCTCCTGTTCTTCCGCTCGCTGGTGGCCGCCCTGCTCCCTCCCCTCCTGGGCGGGTTGGCCATCGTGGGGACGTTCCTGGCCCTGAGGATCGTCAGCCAGTTCGCCGACCTGTCGGTCTTCGCCCTGAACCTGGTCACCGGGCTGGGCCTGGGACTGGCGATCGACTACAGCCTGTTCATCGTCTCGCGCTATCGCGAGGAGGCGGCCCGTACCGGGTTCGGGGTCCATGCGCTCCAGCGCACGCTGGCCACCGCCGGTCGCACGGTGATCTTCAGCTCGCTGACTGTGGCCGCGGCCCTGGCCTCGCTGCTCATATTCCCCCAGCGCTTCCTCTACTCGATGGCGATCGGCGGGGTCATCGTCGCCCTGCTCGCCTCCTCCCTGGCTCTGGTGGTCCTCCCGGCCGTGCTCACCCTGCTCGGCCGGCGGGTGAACGCGCTCGCGCCCAAGCGCCTGCAGCGCGCGGCCGAGCGCGACGCCCAAGCCGGGCGGAGCGGCGCCTGGTATCGCCTGTCGCGCTTCGTCATGCGCCACCCCGGCCGCATCGCCCTGGCCACCGGGGCGGTCCTGATCGCGGCCGGGATTCCGTTCGCCGGCGTGAGGTTCACGTGGGTGGACGCGAGCGTGCTGCCCCCCACCGCTAGCGCCCGCCAGGTGGACGGGGCGCTGCGGCGCGACTTTCCCCCCGGGCGCACCAATCCGCTCGAGGTGGTCACCGGCGCGCCGGCGAGCTCCCCCCAGGTACGCCACTTCGCCGGCACGATCGCCCGCCTGCCCGGAGTGGCGGCCGTGTCGGCGCCGGAGCCGGCGGGGCCGGGAAACTCGCTGCTCGCCGTGGCTCCCGCCCAGGGCCCCCTGGCCGCCTCCAGCGAGCGCCTGGTCAGTCAGGTGCGCGCCCTCCCCGCCCCGTTCTACGTGGGGGTGGCGGGCCAGACGGCCAGCTACACCGACCTCAAGCACAGCCTGAGCAGTCATCTCCCGGCCGTGATCGCGGTGGTGGTGGTGACCACGCTGATCATCCTGTTCCTGATGACGGGATCGCTGGTGCTTCCGTTCAAGGCGGTGCTCATGAACGGGCTCACGCTGAGCGCCACGTTCGGGCTCCTGGTCCTGATCTTCCAGGACGGCCGGCTTCAGGGACTGCTCGACTATCGAAGCCAGGGGGCACTCGAGACGACCCAACCGATCCTGCTGTTCGCGATCGCCTTCGGGCTGGCCACCGACTACGGGGTGTTCCTGCTCTCGCGCATCAAGGAGGCGCGCGACGCCGGCGAGCCCAATCGCGAGGCGGTGGCCACGGGCCTCGAGCGCACCGGGCGCATCGTCACCGCCGCCGCCCTGCTGTTCTCGGTGGCGATCGCGGCCTTCGCCACCTCGAAGATCGTGTTCATCAAGGAGGTCGGGCTGGGCACCGCGCTGGCCGTCCTCATCGACGCCTCTCTGATCAGGGCCCTGCTCGTCCCGTCGCTCATGGAGCTGCTGGGATCGGTCAACTGGTGGGCGCCGGGTCCTCTGCGCAGGCTGCACCGGCGCCTCGGGCTGGCCGAGATCGCTCCCGCTCCCGGCTCCGGGCTCCCGGCTGCCCCGCCGAGCGGCGGCCGTCCCGTCGGGGCCCGGACCGCCGCGCCCTGACCGAGCTCGCGGGCTAACCGGGGCGCGCGGCTACGGACCGGGCTGCGACCCGGACGAGCCCGTGGTGCCCTGGCCGCTTGGTGAGGAGGGCTGAGAGGCCCCGTTGTTCGGGTTGGGCTGGCTCGGTCCGTTCGAGGACCCGGACCCGTTTTCAACCAGTGTCGTCGGCGGGCGGGTGGGCAGGATCATGGGCGGGCGCGGGGGCTGGTTGAAGTCGAAGTCGGCCGTGAGGTTTCCGACCTGGGGCAGGGACTCGCGCACGTCGGGCCGCGCGTCGGGGCGCCCGTCGGTCTTGGGGTCGAGCCGGTGGCCACCGAGGAAGTCGTCCTCGATGAACTTGACGTAGGCGTCCTGGCTCGCCGTCTGGTGGTCGATCACGCCCTGGCGCGCGTAGGGGCTGATCACGATTCCCGGTACGCGCAGGCCGAATCCGTTGCCGTCCACGATCGGGGGGGTGACGTGGTCGTAGAACCCGCCCCAGTCGTCCCAGGACAGGAAGATGGCGGTGCTGTCCCAGTTCGGCCCGCTCATGATCGCGTTGATCAGCCCGGTCACGTAGGCCTGACCGTCGGTGACCAGGCCGGGGGGATGCTCCGAGAACTTCTGGTTGGGCGTGACCCACGACACCTGCGGGAGGGTGCCGCTCTTGGCCGCCGCGTAGAACTTGGTGACGGACTGGATGTTGCCCAGCTGGTGGTCGGCCCGGACGGTGGTGAAGTAGGGGAGGGGGTTCCAGATCCCGGGAGTCCTGGCCGACTGGGACTGGGGCGGGCACACCTCGGCCCCGTTCTCGCAGTCGGGCTCGCCCCCCGCGTACACGTAGTAGCCCCACGTCACGTTGTGCTTGTGCAGCAGGTAGGTCAGGTCGGTCCAGGAATAGGTGGGCACCGGGAGGTTCTTCTCGGGGTGAAGGTCAGGCGGCGGGGGCGGCCCGGCGGGCGCGTTTGTGCAGCTGAACGGGTTGAGCGCGCTGGTGCATCGGGCCGACCACTCCGAGAGCATGTACAGATGCTGGGGCAGGCTCCAGGAATCGACGGGTTCGAAGAAGTGGTCCTGCAGCACGAAGGACCGCGCGTAGGCCCAGTAGTTGGGGATGTCGCCCCCGTCGTGGTAGCCCATGACATCGCTGCAGGAGGCCATCTGGTCGTTGCACGGGCTGCAGGTCGGGTCGTTCAGGTCGCAGGCCGGAGCACCCTGCTCGGCCTGGCTGATGAACCCGCTCATGGCCCCCCCGGCCACGTCGACGATGGCGGCGTTGCGCGTGTGGGGACCGCCCTGGTTGCGGTCGTTGGTGTCGTGGTAGGGACGGACGCAGCTGTTGGCCTGCGGGTCCGGCACGCACACGGTGAAGTTGCCGTTGGCATCGACCGGGAGCCCGTCCGCGCCGGGGAAGGTGCCGAAGTACTCGTCGAACGACCGGTTCTCCTGCATCACGACCACGACGTGCTGGATCTTGTGAATCCCCTGGAGGGGTTCGGAGGTCGTGATCAGGCCGCGCAGGCGCGCGCAGCGGGTGGGGTGGTGATGGCAGAACGGCGTGTGCGGGCCCACCGGCTTGGGCAGCTGGCGCACCGCGGCGCGGGCGGGCGGGGAGCTGTGGGCGCCGCGGTGCTTGGGCGGACCACCGAACGCCAGCGGCGCGAGGACGCCGCCGGCCACCAGCACCAACGCCAGGATCCCCCAGCGCGAAGGGTGTCCCCGGCGCACAGGGTGTCTAAGCAAGGCAATCATCCGGCGGCGCGCACTCCCCGGGTCGCTCATCCGGTATCGGTGACAGGCAACCCCCGACCGAGCCCCAAGTTGCGCTGAGCCTAGCGGCCCTCAGGCGCCCGCCCGAGGGGGCCCGGAGCCGGAACGGGAGGATCCGCCGCGTTGGAGG
>Ga0307477_10003669_pt1 | contig 11356 bp, 6 predicted proteins | sample atmos_gasesECM2C_FD_203316 | JGI IMG/M metagenome (GOLD analysis project Ga0307477, IMG submission 203316) | Hardwood forest soil microbial communities from Morgan-Monroe State Forest, Indiana, United States - atmos_gasesECM2C_515 | ecosystem: Environmental > Terrestrial > Soil > Temperate...
GCGGCGCACGGGATGCACAGGCAGGATAGTCCGCAGGACATTGTGATCTTTGTCGCGATTGGAGTCGCGCTGCTTGCACTCCTCCCGGCAAAACAAGCATCGCCGGCCGGCGCGCCTATCAGTGTGCCGCGCTTTGCCGAACGCTAGGGGAACCTTCCACCGCCGCGCGTGTACCGAGATACAAGGACTCCTCAGGGGAACGTGGCGATTCGCTTTCTCCCGCAGCCAGCAGTTCCTTTCCATTACTCTCGCAGCTAAATGTGTGTTGTTCTCCTACCAGTGTTCATCTGTGGTTTACCCCGTTTCTAACTTTTTCCTCAGACATCCACAGCCTCGTACCATTGCACTCTGCATTTCTCTGTGCGATGTTAAATCAGGAGCGTTGTGACCATCCGATAAGGATGGTCACCCTGAGCGAACATCGTGAGCCGAAGGGTCTGCATATGAACTTAATGATGCGCGCGACGAGACCTGTAAGGGCCACACTTCATTCCGTCGAAGCACCGTGGTGTTGCGAACTTTGTTCTAACATCCAACGTGTAACCGCTAACGTCCAGAAGGCGAAGAAAAGGCTAATCGCAACACCTGCCAAATTGGAATCCGCATTAACTGATTGCAACCGCACCCTGTTAACAATTTCTAATCGCAACAAAAAACATGTTTCTGCCGCCACTGCCTTCGCAAATCCCGTGAATCGCCGGCCGCGTTACGTCGAACCTGGGCCACACATCATTCTCCGTTCTGCACGGACCTGCACAGGTGCAGTTCTAATCGGTAATGTACGAATAGAAATTGCCTCAACTCATAGAAAACAAAGGAGAGCGACCAATTCTAATCGGTAATATTTCCGGCCCGCCCGCCACAGCATTTGGGGTTGCGGAGGTGGGGGATCCCCCGCAAGATTTCGTGCCTCACAAATCGCGAATCACAAATCGCGGTTGCCATGCCGCCGGTGCTACAATGTTGATTCGCGCGCCATACTTGCTGGAAACGGCCGCGCGCGCTGCCGCATCAAAACACCCTGGGGCGGGGAAGAGGGAAACCGCATGAGTTCTTTGGCGAAAAAAATTGTAATCGCGCTATCCGTACTGGTGGTCGCTTATGTTGCCACCGGCTACGTCCTGGGCCGCTCCTCGGACGACAAAGCCTACCGCGCGCTCACCGTTTATAGCGAAGTCCTCGATAAAGTTCAGACGCAGTATGTGGACGATCCCAACATGCACCAGGTCACCAGCGGCGCACTCCACGGCCTGCTTGATTCCCTCGATCCCCAGTCCGCCTACCTCAGCCCGCTCGAATACAAAGATTTCAAAGAAAGAGGCACATCGAATCCGAAAGGTGAAGCCGGCATGGCCCTCACCAAGCGCTTCGGATATGTCGCCGTGATTGCTGTCCTGCCGGATAGTCCGGCGCAGAAAATCGGCCTCCGCCTCGGCGATGTGCTCGAAAAAATTTCGGGATTCACCACCAGCCAGATGGCCATTGACCAGGCGCGCCTTCTCCTCACCGGCGAGCCGGACGCGGTCGTAAAACTTTCCGTGATTCGCCGCGGCAAAGCCGAACCTCAAGAAATGGAATTGCGGCTCGCGAAACTTGCCCCGCCGAAGCTCGTCGAAGACAAACTCGAAGGCGACATCGCCTACCTCCATGTCCGCAGCTTTACTCCCGGAACTACAAAACAAATCCACGACCGGCTGGCGCAGGCCGAGCATCAAGGCGCGCACAAGTTGATTCTCGATCTCCGCGATTGCGCCACGGGCGACATCCAGGAGGGAATCTCCGCCGCTCAACTTTTCCTTCCCAGCGGCACCATCACCACTCTCAAGGGGCAGACCATCACGCCCGTGATTTATTCCGCCGACCCATCCAAAGTCGCATGGACCGCGCCAATGACCGTGCTCATCGGAAACGGCACGGCAGGTCCTGCTGAAATCCTCGCCGCCGCCATCGCGGACAACAAGCGCGGCAGCACGGTCGGCGAGCGCACTTACGGCACCGCTTCGATGCAGAAACTGATTCAGCTTGACGATGGCGCCGCGCTGATTCTCACTGTTGCGAATTACTACACTCCTGCTGGAAAAGAAATTCCTGCGGACGGCGTTGTCCCGAACACCGAGACGCGGCCTTCCGCGGAGGATATCGCCGCGCTCACGGAGCAGACCCAGCCCCCGAGCCAGGTTGTTTCGCCTGATGATCCGGTGATCAAGAAGGCCATTGATATTTTGCAGGGCGTAGCTCCGGCCCGAAAGGCCGCTTAACCAGTCGTGACGGAATCGCGCGGGCGCTCCAGCGCGCCGCCGATTTTTTTGCGCGAGAATTTTCTCAGCCGTGCGGAATTTTTTCGCGCGCATTATTTTTTGAAATTTTCGGCGCCGTTTTTCCCGGCTCTCGCTGTCCTCGTTTTCCTTCTGCTCGCAGGCTGCGGAAAAAAATCTCTGACGAAAACGGAACTGCGCGCCATCACTTCTGAAGTGGTCGCCGCCGCCGAAAAAGTGACGCAGCGAAAATCAGAGATCACCATTCGCCCCGAGCGCCAACCGTTTCAGGGCGCAGCTGGTCAACTTCCTGCCGACAATATTTTCGTCACCCTCACCGATCCATCGCAGACCAGCGCGTTGACGCGAGCGCTCGACCAAATCGCTCGCCGCCACAAGCTCGATATTGTCGAGACCTCCTCCGGCGGCATGCTGCGCTTCGATTACGCGCTCAACAGAACGCGCACGCACACGATTCATGTGATCACGCCGCTGGGGGCCACCACTCACAGAATTGTGAAACAAGATTCAACGAATGCGAAGCTCGCCATCATTCTCGACGATCTTGGATACGATCGCGCGGCTGCAGACGCTTTGCTCGCGCTTCCGTTTCCGCTCACGGTCGCTGTGATTCCTCACCTGCCGCTCTCGACGGAAGTCGCTGAAGAAGCGTTCCGCCGCGGCGATCAGGTGCTGCTGCATCTTCCGATGCAATCCGAACTCAACAGCGGAAAGCCGGAGGAAATCGAATTGCATGTAGGCATGACCACCGCGCAGGTTAGCGAAGCGGTTGAGGGAATGCTCGATTCGGTGCCGCACGCCGTTGGCGTGAACAATCATCAGGGCTCGCGCGCCACCGCTGACGTGGCGCTGATGCAAGCGCTGATGCCGGCGCTGCGGCAGCGCGGACTCTTCTTCATCGATAGCCGAACCACTGCTGCAACCGTCGCCTACGATACGGCGGAACGCGATGGCGTTCGCGCCGCGTCGCGCAAAGTTTTTCTCGACGACACTTCCACGCGCGACGCAATTCTCGCGCAACTGGATCTGGCAGCGCGCGATGCGCAACGCGACGGCTCAGCCATCGCCATCGGACATCCGCATCCCGCCACGATCGCGGCGCTCCGCGAAGGAATTCCGCGCCTGGAATCTCGCGGCGTCCATCTGGTTTTTGCGTCGGAGGTGGTTCGCTAGTGGCTGATCGATTCTGCGCACTGCGTGCTACGGTTTGAAGCCGACGCTGCGCCAAAGCTCCGCGCAGTTGTACATCGTGCCGTTGGTGATGACGAATTCTACTTTGCGAATATTTTTTATTGATTCCAGCGGATTGCCGTTGACGATGATCAAGTCCGCGCGCTTCCCCGGTTCCACAGTCCCGAGTTCCTTGTCGAGTCCCATGGCGCGCGCGGGCACAATGGTGGCCGCCTGGATCGCTTCCATCGGAGTGAATCCGGCTTGGACGTACAACTCAATCTCGCGGTGCAAACTGTGCCCTGGCACGGTCTGATCCGTTCCCGCCACCACGGGAACTCCCGCGCGATGCAGCGCGCCGACAATCGCCACGTCCTTGTCGAAAACTTTCTGGAACATTTCCGAGAGCGCGGATGGCGGCTCGCTCGCTGAGAGTTGCTCGGCAAGCTCGGGCGCCACTTTGTTCACGCCGGGTTCAAAGCTCGCGGGCGGCTTCGACGTGTTGGCGGTTTCAAATTCAGAAAGAGCCAGTGTGGGATCCACAACGGTCCCATGCTCCACAAGAAACGCGATCGCCTTCTGCGCTTCGGGCGAATCCAGATTCACGTTCGCGTTTGCCGCCAGGCGCTCCGCCCGCGTCGAGCCGGCGGGCAGCGCGGGCCGCATGATGTTTGCGACGTACTGGATGTGATTGATCTGATCCTGTCCTGCTTCAATCGTCTGATAGGCGTCGAGGCCCCGAGGAACATGGCCGGTCACGGTCATGCCGAGGCGGTGAGCTTCCTCCGCGATCACTTTGATCTCTTCCAGCTGGACAGAACTGTAAATCTTGATTTGCTGGAATCCCGCGTCGTGATACCGATCCGTCCAGGCCTTGGCCTGCTCGGGCGTGTCGACAATCTCGTTGCCGAAAGTGAGCGGCCCGCTTCCGTCAACGATTCCTGCGAGCAGCAAGCGCGGGCCCAGGCCGCGGCCATTCTGAATCGCATCGCGCACAGAAATCAGAAATTCGAATTCGTTGCCGCAATCGCGCACGGTGGTTGCACCGGCAGCCAGATAGACCGGCCCCCACTCGACTTGCTCGAAGTGCGCGTGCATGTCCCACAATCCTGGAAGAATTGTTTTGCCACGCGCGTCCACTTTCGTCGCGCCTCGTGGAATCTTTACTTTCCCGCGCGGGCCTGCGGCGACGATGCGCCCCTTTTCGATCACCACCGTTGAGTCCAGCTCGGGCGCGCTGCCAGTGCCGTCGATCAAAGTTGCGCCGACGATGGCGAGCGTTTCCGCACGACTTCCAGGAATTTTCTTCGAGATTTCAGCAAGCGCTGCCATCTCATCCGCGCCGGCGCGCCCAACAAAAGTGCCCAGAGCTTCTTCGTATCCGGCGCGAATGGCTTCAAAATGATCAAATTCCGCATCCGCCGTGACCGCGGCAATTAGATTGCGTTTCGAATCAAACCACAATGTCTCGCGCCCCCAAATCAATCCTTCAATCGTGTAGCGGTCGAGTGTCTCCTCTCGTTCAGCGATCTTGATAGTGTCCTGGCCTCGCGGTTCGATTTTCACGCGGCCAACCGGCAGCGTGTCTAATTCAGCAGGCGAGCCGTGCGTTGCCCAAAAGCGGACCAACAACATCTGCATCGTCGCGGGTGCATATCCGGCAATGGTGAAGAACTGCTTGGGCCGCGCAGCTTCCGTCCATTTTTCGTGATTGCGCAGGCGCACTTTCTCCGCGCTTATCTCGACGGCCTCATCTATTGTCGAGGCACGCGAAGTTTGTCCCTTGATCTCGAACTTTTCAGGAGTCAAATCAGCGCCGGCGCGAAATGAGGCGGTAAGTGGCACCGGAGTCCCGCGGTCCGTGAATTCAAATTTTATTTCCACGGAGATCGACTGGCCAACGCGCCCGATTTCGTAGGTCTCTTCTCCAATGGGCTGCTCCATCTTGTGCAGACGGAACGATCCTCGCTCGACAGTGGTCTCTTCGACCTGCGTCTGCGGGTGCGGCAAGGCTGCAGCGACAACAGGCATCAAAAGCGCCACCAATGCGGAACAGGCTATGAGTGCGCGGCGAAATAGTCTTCGGACGCCAGGATGATTCATGTCACCTCCGGGAAGCGCATGCGGAGGATATCCGCCAATAGATTTTCTCGCAACACAGGAATCGGAAACAGAGGACCAAATGGACTCCGGAGGGAACGCACATGCCTATCGGACGAATCCTAGCTCGCCAAAAAGGATTGATTTTCCCGCGCTCGGACAGGAAGATGACGCTTCGCATACTGCGTCAAAATTCAATTCGAGGCATGACCGCGCTCAAATGGAGAGGTAATGAACCTGCTTGGGGCAAGAATTGGAATTCTCCTGATCGTCCTCCTGGGCACCGGTGTTGGCGCAGCGGTGGAAGTATCGCGGCGGGAAAATGCGCGTCCGCCGGACGAAAATGCCTTGAGCGCTCTGTTTGGGGCGCAAGACTTTCAGCAAGCAGAGATTTCGCCTGACGGAAAGCAGGTGGCATGGGTGGAATCGGTTCTCGAAAAAGGAGGGTCGCGCTCGTCGGGTACGGCGATTTACGCTGTGGATTTGAGCGCTCCTGCGGCGCCCGTCCGGGTAACGGCTGAAAATGGCAAGACTACAGGTGATGAGCACGGTTTGGCGTGGTCCCCCGATGGCGGGCACCTGGCGTTTCTTTCAGATGCTGGAGAGCCGGGTCAGCTTCAGGTTTATGTTGTCAGCACGATAGGTGAACGCCCGACACAATTGACGCATTTGAGGGGCATTCCTTCGCGGCCGAGCTGGTCGCCCGATGGAAAGACAATCGCTTTTCTTTTTGATGAGCACGCCGGCGCTGGAGCAGGGCGTCACATTGCCTCGGCTCCGGAGGTCGTCTCAGCGGAGATTTCTGAACAACGGCTTGCAATTGTGGATATTTCTTCAGGAGCCGTGCGGCAAATTTCTCCACCCGGAATGTACGTTTACGAATTTGATTGGGCGCCGGATAGTAAGCGGCTGGCAGTGACGGCTGCTCGCGGGAGCGGATCGAACAACTGGTGGATCGCCAATCTATTCACAGTGGACGCGGCTTCAGGCGCCATGGCCCCACTGCTCGAAAAACCCGGGATGCAGATCGGCATGCCACGCTGGGCGCCCGACAATTCTCAGATCGCTTTTATCGGCGGGCTGATGAGCGATCAACCCATGGTTGGCGGCGATATCTATGCCGTGACAGCGACGGGGGGCGCGGCAAGGAATTTAACCGCCGGGATGAAGATGACGGCCACATCGATTTCGTGGGCACGCAATTCCGGAAATCTGAATTTTGCAGGAGTCTCAGACGGGCAGACGATGATCGCTTCACTCTCGCCGGACGGGAAAATTTCCATGATTTGGAAAGGGGCAGAGCGCATCGCCCGAGGGCGATATCTGCCGCAAATTTCAATCGCGCGTGACGACAAAACAACTGCCGCGATTCGCCAATCTTTTTCGGAGCCGCCGGAAGTCTGGGCCGGGGCCATTGGTGAATGGAAACAGATCACACAGCGCAATGCAGGCCTTCGTCCTGCGTGGGGTAAAGCAGTCAATCTGCAGTGGACGACGGATATCGGGCCAGTGCAGGGCTGGCTGATTTACCCGCGCGACTTCGATGCATCGAAAAAATATCCGATGGTGGTCGTGGTTCACGGAGGACCAGCGGCCGCGCACCTGCCTTCCTGGCCCGGACGGACGGCTTTTCAATTTGCATTGCCGTCAGCGGGTTATTTTCTTCTGCTTCCGAATCCGCGCGGAAGCTATGGCGGAGGCGAGAAATTTACGGTAGGAAATGTAAAGGATTTCGGGTACGGCGATTTTCGCGACATCCTGGCGGGGATTGAAGAGGCGATCAAGCGGGCGCCGATAGATCCGGAGCGTCTGGGCATCACCGGTTGGAGTTACGGCGGGTACATGACCATGTGGGCGGTGACGCAAACGAATCGTTTTCGAGCCGCGGTGGCGGGAGCGGGCCTGGCGAATTGGCTGAGTTATTACGGCGAGAACAAGATCGATCAGTGGATGCCGCCGTATTTCGGGGCATCGGTTTATGACGACCCGGAAATTTATGCGCGCAGCTCGCCGATCTCATTCATCAAAAAGGCGAAGACTCCCACGCTGATCATTGTCGGTGAGCGCGACATTTCCTGTCCCGCTCCACAGTCGTACGAATTCTGGCATGCGCTGAAAACCCTGGGTGTTCCCGCGCAGCTCGTTGTGTATCCAAACGAGGGCCACTTCTTTACAGAGCCAGCGCACAATCGCGACGTCATCGAGCGTGTGGTTGGCTGGTTCGACCGTTACCTCAAGACATCGCAGTAATCGCGGCGGGATCCAATGTGACCGGCATTCCGGCGCGGCGTGAAAATAATAGCCTGCCGTCCCGACCACTGAATCGCTTGATTTTCCGTGGCTCGCGGCTCAACATGTCGAGTCCTGCTGGGGTGTCCGGAGCGCGGGTGGCCGGTGCGTGCGGCGGAATGGAGCCAAAGTGAAATTCAACAAAGTAAAGGTGTGCGGAGTCCTGGCGGGCTTGCTGGTCACATGGCTATCTTCGGCGGCTCAGACGCCACCAAAAAAAAATCCGGCACCGCCCCACAGTGCACCCGTTGACGCGTTATTTGACTTACATGAATTTCAGCAAGCGGAAATCTCGCCCGATGGGAAACACGTTGCCTGGGTCGAATCGCTCCCGGGCCCGGGAGGCGCTCCCTCCGACAATGCCGCGATTTACGTGGCGGACCTCAGCGCTCCCGCCACGTCCCGACGGATCAGCGCGGGCGATGGAAAAACCGCGCGAGAAGAGCATGACATTGCCTGGTCTCCGGACAGCAAGAAGCTCGCATTTCTTTCCGACGCCGAAAAAAAAGGGCAACTGCAACTCTGCATCATTGATTTGAGCAAAGGCCCGGCAAAACAGCTCACGCATGTGAAGGGATTTCTCTCCGGACCCGGATGGTCTCCCGACGGCAAAAATATTGCGATGCTGTTCACGGAGAACGCCACACGGCGCTCCGGCCCACTGGTTGCCGAAACGCCGGATGAGGGGGTGGTCTCCGAGGAATTTCTCGAGCAGCGCCTGGCGGTGGTTGATGTTTCCACGGCGCACCATCGCCAGATTTCTGCTCCCGACCTGTACGTGTACGAATTCGATTGGTCGCCGGACAGCAAGCAGCTTGTGATCACGGATGCTCACGGCAACGGTGATGCCAATTGGTACGTGGCAGGGCTGTTCACGATTGACGCTGCTTCCGGAGCAATCAGCAATGTGCTGCCGAAGCCGGGCATGCAGATCGCCGTGCCTCACTGGTCCCCGGATGGGACGTCCATCGCTTTCATCGGCGGGCTGATGAGCGACGAGCCGATTCCGGGCGGGGACGTTTACACAGTTCCGATCGCCGGAGGCACCCCGCGAAACCTGACCCGAGATTCGAAATTTTCGGCTACGGCGCTCAACTGGACGCAGAATTCGAGCGGCTTATTCGTCACCGGCATCGAAAGTGGGCAGACCTTCATCGCCCGTGTGGATTTGAATCAAAAGATTACGCAGATCTGGACCGCCGCTGAGACTCTCCCGTTCGGCCGGTTCGTTCCCTCTGTTTCCTTTTCAGGCGATGGCAAGACCACAGCCGTAGTTCGCGAATCCTTTTCCAAACCACCTGAAGTTTGGGCCGGCGCAATCGGTGAGTGGAAACAGATCACCCAACGGAATGCCGCCTTGCGGCCCGATTGGGGCGAGGCCAAAAGCCTTCGGTGGAAGACCGATATAGGGGACGTGCAGGGCTGGCTGATTTATCCGCGGGACTTCGATGCTTCGAAGAAATATCCACTTGTTGTTCGCGTCCACGGCGGCCCAGCCTGGGCTACAACGCCGGCATGGCCCACACGCCTGGATTATCATTTCGAGCTTCCGTCCAACGGGTATTTCCTGCTGCTGCCCAACCCGCGCGGGAGTTATGGGCAAGGTGAGAAATTTACGCGAGCGAACGTCAAGGATTTCGGGTACGGGGATTTCCGGGACATTATGGCAGGTGTAGATGAAGCCATTAAGCAAGCGCCCGTGGACCCCAATCGCCTGGGAATCACGGGCTGGAGCTACGGCGGGTATATAACCATGTGGGCTGTTACGCAAACGAACCGGTTCCGCGCCGCAGTCGCGGGCGCTGGCCTGGCGAATTACCAAAGTTATTACGGCCAAAACAAAATTGACGAGTGGATGATCCCCTATTTCGGGTCGACCGTTTATGACGACCCTCTCGTTTATGCCAAGAGTTCGCCCATCACCTACATCAAGAACGCCAAAACGCCCACACTCGTGGTGGTGGGTGATCGCGATGGCGAGTGCCCTTCGCCGCAATCGTATGAATTCTGGCATGCGCTGAAAACGCTGGGCGTTCCGACCCAGTTTGTCATCTATGAAAACGAGGGCCACGAGTTCGCGAACCCGGCGCACAGCCGCGACGTAATCGAACGGAGCGTTTCCTGGTTCAACCTGTATCTAAAATCACCCAAATAAACGCGGCAAAATGCGCACTTTGTCTTCGCCTGTCACTTGGTACAGGAGGCGTACTAGAACGAAATCTGTCCGCACGTCCTATTTCCCCGCGCGGTTCCGGCCGGTAGGCTTCTCGTAGTGGCCTCGCCCAATGGGGCGCGGCAAGGAAGGAGCCTATGTCCCACTGGATCGGAACCACATCTCCCGCGGATGCTGGGATGTCGGACTTCAAGGAATGCCTGAAGCATCTGCGCGACGGTCATCCGGAGGAAGCACTGCAGCATGCCCGGCGCGCTCTCGGTATTGCCCCGAAGAACCCTTTCTATCTCTCCTACACAGGATTGCTTGCGGCGCTTTCGGAAAAGCGATTTGGCGACGCAGAGACGCTTTGCCGTGAAGCGCTGGGGATGCGCTGCAACCATGCGCAACTCTACCTGAACCTGGCGGAGGTGTATCACCAGGCGGGGCGCACAGGCGATGCGATTGATACTCTTGAGAAGGGTCTTGTGTCAGCCGGGCGGGATTTTCGTATTCGACGCGCACTGGAGAAAATCGGCGTGCGGCGATCGCCGGTGGTGACGTTTCTGCACCGCAGCCACCCGGTAAACCGCGCACTCGGCCGGTGGCGTCATCGCCTGACTGGGCCGTACAAGGCGGCTTAGTTGGGCTGATCAGTTTGCAGTAGTAGATGATCTCCTCCAAGGGTATTTCGGGACGGAAGGACCCTGGCGGTCCCCGTCCCGGACTACCCTCTCCTCAGATTGAAATTATTCCAGCGGAAAAAATTGATAGGGGCTAGCTCTGTCCGAGAGGCAAGAAATATTGCGTGCCCTTGACTGGCTGGCGCAGCCGCCTGAGGAGTTCCTGCAAGTCCTGATTGCGCTCGACGAAATCGATTTCTGAAGTGTCCACAACCAGCAGGTTCGATGAGGAATAACGGAAGAAGAAATGCTCGTAGGCGTTGGCTACGGCTTCGAGATAATCGGGAGAGATCTGCTTTTCCGATGGCGCGCCCTTTTTCGAGACGCGTTTGCGCAGGACGCCAGGCTTGGCCTGCAAATAAATTACCAGGTCCGGCGCAGGAACGGAGGGCGCCAGCATGTCGAAATAGCGCTCGTAGAGTTTCAGCTCCTCGTTGTCGAGGTTGATGTAGGCGAAAATTTTGTCCTTCTCGAAGAGGTAATCACCAACGACGGGTGCAATGGCGTCGTCGGAATGTTTTTCGATCAGGCGGCGATGACGCTCGAAGAGAAAATACATTTGCGCGCGGAAAGCGGAGCCGGGTTTCTCGTCATAGAAGTCGGCCAGGAAGGGATTGTCCTCGCAATCGAAGACGCGGCGCGCGTGCATCTGTTCCGAGAGAACTTTTGCAAGAGTGGATTTCCCG
>Ga0307477_10003670_pt1 | contig 11354 bp, 8 predicted proteins | sample atmos_gasesECM2C_FD_203316 | JGI IMG/M metagenome (GOLD analysis project Ga0307477, IMG submission 203316) | Hardwood forest soil microbial communities from Morgan-Monroe State Forest, Indiana, United States - atmos_gasesECM2C_515 | ecosystem: Environmental > Terrestrial > Soil > Temperate...
CCGTTGCCGCGCTCGCCCGCGCATGGGCCGCGGGCTTGTGGTACTCGCTGTCCAGTTTGTTCACCGACCACAGCAAGCCGCGGGTTATCAGGTCGAGATAGCGACCGTCCGCCACCGTGTCATTGTTGTGGCCCAGCGTCGTACTGAAGACCCGCGTGCCGTGGTAATCGTTGGTCCAGATGACGACCGACTCCGGTTCCCTTCGCGTATTTTGCCGGCCGCTGGCGAGGGCGTGCGCCGTCGGCAGCAATTGCTCGGCGTGATAAAGTTCCTCCCGGATCGTCGTCCAGTTGTCCATTCCTTTGGTGATCGGGCTGGATGAATCGCTGAACGTGATCGCGATCGGGATCTGCGCGTTGTGGTGGTTGGTGTTCATCCCCGTGAATTCCATCCAGGGCGTGGTCATCGGGTACGGGTCGCTGCGATAGCAGTGCATCGCGCAGTGCAGATTGACGCCAGGCAGCCCGTGACGGTGCGGCTCCAGGATCCGATCGATGGTTTCCATGTCTTTTACATCCGACGAACATTCGTCATGCACGATGACGTCGAATCCCTTGTACCAGTCGGGATTGTCGTAGACCGGGTTCTTGTGATGCGTGGTCGTGTCGGGGTCGTAGGCGATCGTCCACTCGACGTTGGCGCGGGCGGAGACGCCTTTGGTGAGGATGTCCTTCTGGTGCAGATAGTCATGGCAGCATCCGCCGCAGACCAGCAGCGCCTTGATCGGCTTTTGATCTTCGGCCCGCGCCGCCGGCAACGAGACGATCAATCCGCACAGGCCGATGCATGCCGCGACGATGTTCGCTCGCCTCATAAATTACCCTCGCAAGAATGAGATGACCCGCTATCCAATGCCAATACCACCGCGGGCCGGCGGTGTTTGCAAGGCGCTGCGCTGCGGCTCGTCCGGATCGAGCGGGTCCCGCGCTCCCCGGAACAACCGATTCGCCAGCACAAACGCGATCACCCCCATCACCACGCCCAGCGCCGTTCCGCCCACGACCCAGTCGATCAGCAGCGGCCGGGCCAGCGTCCGCCACAGTGCGTGGGCGTGATGCAGATCGGGGATCGGCGGCAGCGAGCCGTGCAGGATCAGATGGCCTCCATAAATCCCCGCGGCGATCAACACGAATCCCACCGGTGGCGTCGAGATCTGCGATCCCGCCAGCGCCGCCAGCGGATTCAGGTGCAGCCGCCGGGCAAGGTACAGGCTCACGACCGTTTGCAGCGGATAGACCGGCAGATTGGCGACGAACACCCCGACCGCCAGCGCCGCCGCGAACTCGTTGCGGTCGATCGATCCTTCCCGCAGCTCGCGCCACGCACGCATCGGATTCATCCAGCTCAACAGCTCGCGCATCGAGAACCACTTACGCAACGGCCTGCCGCCGGGCCGATAGCGCCGCCGCGGGATCGGTGCCACCGTGTGCAACAGCAATCGCGCGTGCATTCCCACCGCCCGGATCGTGTCCCACCACGGATGAAAATGGCTCACCCGCTGGCCCGGCGGCAAATAACAGGTATTGATCGGCGCCTCAACCACCGGACATCCGGCCCACCCCGCCCGCGTGATCATTTCCGCCTCGTACCCGAACCGCCTGGCCCGGCAGCGCACCGTTCGCACCAGCTCCATCGGATAAACCCGCATGCCGCACTGGCTGTCAGCGACTTTCGTCCCGCACTCGAGACGGATCAGCAGATTCGATAGCCGCCTGCCCACCCGGCTGCGGCGGGGGTACTGCGGATGTCGTGCATCCCGCACCCCCAGCACGTAAGACTCGGGAAACCGCCCGGCCAGCTCGATCAGGGCGGGGGCGCAAGCCGGGTCATGCTGCGCATCGGAATCGATGGTGAGCACATGGGTGAATCCCTCGCGCATCGCCGCGGCAAACCCCGTCTTCAGTGCCGCCGCCTTCCCGCGGTTGCGCGCGTGAGTCATAACCTGCGCCCGCGCATTGGGGTTCCGCGCCGTCCATTCGTCCAGGGCATTGGCCGTCTGGTCGGTCGAACCGTCATTGACGATGAGGATGGGAAGCCGCAGCGCCGCGATGCCGTCGAGCACGCCGGCCAGCGTGCCGGAGTTGTTGTAAGTCGGAACAAGGATGACCGGCTTGATAGGGTCCGCCGCGTTGTTTTTTTCCATACCGCGCCGCCCGCCGCCACCGGCGCTCCCCCATTGTCCGGCCGAGCGTCAGCCGATTCAACTTCCGCCGTCGAGTTTGGGCCCAAATCAATGTGCATGCTTCTGCGCTTTGCGACCCAAAAGCTTGTAACTGCCGAGAGCGCCGAGGAGTGCCAAGGGAAAAGGAGATCGGTTTGCCGAGAAAATCGATGAAAGCACGAAAGCTCGACTCCTTCGTCTTTCCTCCGCGGCCCTCGGCGTCCTTGTGGTTGGCCGTCTGCCAGTTGAAAGCGCGGAGCCGTGCTACTGATTTAGCCGCTGCCGTGCGCAGAATGATCGCTGAGCACGCTTGTGGCGGATGTGGGCCGCGAAAAGAAAAATCGACTTTCGACTTTTTTCGCATTGCCGCCGGCCAACGTTGCGCGCGAGAGTGAACGCTTGCCGCGGCGGCGTTCGCAGCGCCAACCCCGCGGATCCTAAAAACGCTGCACAGTTTCTTTCTCTTTCATGGAGGTCTATATGACGCAGCATTCACAAAACACGATGCAGGCCGCGGCCATCGATCAATTCGGCGGCGCGATCACGCCGCACATGCTGCCGGTGCCGCAGGCAGGACCCGGCGAGATCCTCATTCGGGTCGAAAGCGCCGGGGTCGGGGTATGGGACCCCTTCGAGCGGGATGGCGGCTTCGCCAAAATGATGGGAGCCCGGCCCAGCTTCCCCTACGTGCTCGGCTCCGAAGGGGCCGGCACCGTCACCGACGTCGGCACGCAGGTCCACGGCTTCAAGAAGGGCGATCGCGTCTACGCCATGGCCCTGGCCAATCCCAAGGGCGGTTTTTACGCCGAATACGCCGCGGTCGAGGCCAACCAGGCCTCGCCGATTCCCGCCAGCCTGACGATCGAGCAGGCCGGCGTGATGCCCATCGACGCCGTCACCGCGTTGATCGGGCTGGATGACAAGCTGGGCCTGAAGTCCGGCGAGACGATCCTCATCTTCGGCGCCAGCGGCGGGATCGGGCACTTGGCCGTGCAACTGGCCAAGCGAATGGGCGCCCGCGTGTTCGCCGTCGCTTCGGGAAAGGATGGTGCGGCCCTGGCCAAACGCCTGGGCGCCGACGCCGTGGTGGATGGCCATCGGGACGACATCGCCGCCGCGGCCCGCAAATTCGCGCCCAACGGCCTCGATTGCGTCCTGCTGACGGCCGGCGGCGCGGAGGCCGACCAAGCCCTCCAAGCCGTCCGTGACGGCGGCCGCGTCGCCTACCCCAACGGCGTCGAGCCGTCGCCCAAGGCCCGTCCCGGCGTCAAGATCCAAAGCTACGATGTCGAGCCCAACTCGAAGGCCATCGCTCGGCTTAATGAACTGATCGGCGAGGCGCCTTTCGAGGTGTATGTGGCCCGGACCTTTGCGCTCGATCAGGCTGCCGAGGCCCTCGAGGCGCTGGACGAACACTTCCTGGGCAAGATGGCCCTCCGCCCAGCGTGATCTCGAACGGTAAGCATTAGTCTCTGTCTTCTTTATCCTTCACAGCTTTCCCAGGACCAACAGAATGATGAGGATCAGGACCAAAAGCCCCACGCCGCCGCTGGGGTAGTACCCCCAGCCCGCGCTGTACGGCCAGGTCGGAAGCATCCCCAGCAGAAGGACAATCAGCACGACGATGAGGACGATGCGCGCGGTACTATTCATATCCGCGACCATCGCACAAATCCGCCGCGCGCGTAACGCACCAAATGGCCGGTTTTTGAACCGCCGGGCTCGAGGCCGGTGACACTTCTGCACCCAAGCGTTTTGGCGAACCCCTCTATCCGAGGGGTTGACGCTCCACTTAATCCATGTCAAAACAAGCCCCGAGCGTCCCACACATCACATTCTGTGCGACCAAACCGTGACCGCCCAGGGAACAAGGATTCTTCATGCGACAGGCCGGCGAAAAGAAATCGATGCCGGCCTCGCTGATTTGCGGAATGTTTGCAGGGTTATGCCTCGTGATCGGGACCGGGTGTGCGCTGATAGAGCGCTCGCCGGAAATCGCCGCATCGGGAACGCCATTGACGAGATCGCAAACGGCAGCGCTCGACTTGATCGTGTTGGGTTCGGGCGGACCTGACGCCGATGGGCGGGCGTCGACATGTTTTGTTCTTTCGCTCGACGGCACGCCGAGAATTCTCGTCGATGCAGGTTCCGGCGCGTTCGCACGGCTGGGTGAAGCCCGCGTCTCGCTCGATCGCCTCGATCTGATTCTGCTCACGCACCTGCATATCGATCACAGCGGTGAATTGCCCGGGATTCTCAAGGCGCGCGCCGTCGCCAGTCGCGGCCCGATCGACTTTCGGATCTTCGGGCCCAGCGGCGCGGGCCAGTTTCCATCGACAAAACGGTTCGTGGATTTACTTTTCGGCAAGGAGGGCGCGTTTGCGTATCTCGCCGATTTTTCCGCGCCCCTGACGATCGTTGCTACCGACGTGGATGCCAGACTCCAGCCGGGCGCCCGGCCGAGGACATTGTTGGCACAGAATGGACTCAGGATCGACGCGATAGCCGGTCATCATGACGACGCCCCGGCAATTATCTATCGCATCGACTACAAAGGCCGCGGCGTGGTTTTCTCCGGCGACATTGACGCGTCCGGATTGGAAAATCTTCGCCTCATCGCCGATCGCTGCGATCTGCTCGTGTTCAATACCGTTGTGCTTGATCCGCCGGGCTCACCGGCGATTCTCTACACCTTGCATACGCCTCCAAAAAAGATTGGCGAAGTTGCTGTCGCGGCACATGTCGGCGCGTTGTTACTTACGCACTTGAATCGGTCGATCGACGAGGCGCGCGAGGCCGTTCTTGCGTCAATCCGTCACAGTTACGGCGGCCCGGTTACCTTTTCCCGGGACCGGATGCACGTGACGCCGTGAGTTGTCGGGAACCGGGGTTTATTTTCGGGTTACACAAGCGCCGGACTCCTCAGAGCTATGCCAAAGAATGGGAACAAACCTCGGCGGAATAATCCACCGCCCATAGCCGGGCTCGTGCTGGCCGCCTCTACCGTGTTCCTGCCGGTGATCAGCGCCGCCGGCATGGATGATTCTGCCCTGGAGCACCTCAGACCGAGTCTCCCGGTGATTCCCGATCGTACCTTCAGGCTCACGGATTTCGGTGCCGTCGGCGACGGAACAGCGATGAACACAGATGCGTTCAGGAAAGCCATTGCCGCCGTGGATGCGGCGGGTGGGGGCAAGCTTGTTGTGCCCAGGGGCGCGTTCCGCACGGCGCCATTCAAACTCTGCTCAAATCTCGATCTGCACCTCGAGGCCGGCGCTGTCATCCAGGCGCCGGACACATTCGAAGCCCTCGGCCTCACTCACCCTTCCAAATTCAAATCCCAGGCCGAAGCGAACGTCGCGTATCGCGTGCCCGTTCCGCTCATCAGCGGCAGCAAGCTTCACGACGTGGCGATCACCGGTTCAGGGATGATCGACGGGAGCGGCCAGCACTGGTGGGACTGGTCCGAGCGTGCCGCGCGTAACGCCGCCGGAACCGAGCCCGGCCGCGTCGTGCTCCGCCGGCCCAATCTCATCGTCATCAGCGGATGCGAAAGGCTTCGCGTCGCGGACATAACGCTGACCAATTCCTCCATGTTCCATCTCGTTCCCAGGAACATCACCGACCTGACCATCGAACGCGTGAAGGTTCGCGCTCCTTTCGACGCACCCAACACCGATGCCATCGATTCCGGTCCGGGCACGAATTTCTGGATCCACGACTGCGACATCGATACCGGCGACGACGACATCGTCATCAAGCAAGGCGGGACAAACATCCTCATCGAGAACAATACGATCAGGCACGGCCACGGCATCTCAATCGGATCGGAAACCGTCGCCGGCATCCACAACATGCTGGTGCGGCACTGCACCTTCGATGGCGCCGACAATGGTCTGCGCATCAAGTCCATGCGCGGCGCCGGCGGGTTGGTCGAGAACATCCGCTATACCGATATCCGGATGAACAATGTTCAGAACGCGATCGTCCTTCAGCTCGATTACCGGGATAACAACCGCCCGAATTTCACGGGCGACCCGTCGAAGGTGGCCGCCATTCGTAACATCCAATTTGACCACATCACCATCGAGGGTTCACGCCGTGCGGGCATCATCCACGGCATTCCCGAAAGCATTGTGACGGGCGTCAAATTCAGTGACGTTGCGATCACCGCCGAGCTTGGCTTCGACATCCGATACGCCGACAAACCCATGTTTGAACGCGTTACAGAGAACATCAGGCCCGGCGTCGCGCGGCCGCGCCAGCCCGGCGAGCATTGAAGTTGGCGCAGCCGGGGAAGATTATTTGTGCTTTCCCTCCTCGAACCGCTCGTCGATGATCGGGGTATCCTCGGGCAGGGGGATGCGGTTCAGATCGACGACTTTTGCGTCAACCGCCAGCTCCATGTAGGTCGTGTTCATCCAGCGTACTCTCAAGTTCTGTACGCCAGGGATCGGGGCTTCAGGAGTGGCCGGGTTATCGTGCTGGCCGAGGGGAGGAGAGTGGATGAGAACACCCGCGGGCTTGACCTCCATAAAATCCGTCTTCGGCCCGCGCACCAGGATGATCGGAGCTCCCTTGCTCTTGACCTTCAGCAGATACGGCCACGCGGCCTCGAATTCCTCGCGATTGGCAAACGGGATCAGGTAATGCGACTGCGGAACCATCGGCCCCACCAGCGTGCGCGCGTGGTTTCGCAGCGGCTCGAGCTCCCTCGGCCAGCTTTTGGGCCACTCGCCCTTGTCGCTGACCGAATAAAGGGCGTACACCGGACCCGCCGCGAACAAAGCAACCGCGGCGAGGAAAGCCAATGTCCTTTTCGTCATGGGTCCTCCATCAGGATCGAAACGATATCGACCCAGGCTTGGACGAACGGCGGGTGGGTTTGTTCCCAGGGAAAACGTACACGCTTAGAATTCGGTTCTCCTGACGAAGCGGCGGCGTGGCAAAGAGCCATCAGCGGCTTGAGGAGTATCCAGTGAAAGGGAATGAAAATGGCCCAACGTCTCCGAATGGCTAAGAGCACTGCCGAGCGAGCCGCGAAGAAGGCGGCCGCACGCCCGGGCCGGCGCGCGGGTATCAAAGCTGACACCAAGGGCGACAAATCAGCCTCCGAGCTGATCGGCGCGAGAATCGCCCAACTCGCCGACTGGCGGGGGGACGTGCTTCGGCATGTCCGCAAACTCATCAAGGAAGCCGATCCGGAAATCACCGAGGAATGGAAATGGAGGGGAACTCCGGTCTGGTCCCACGGTGGGGGCGTCTGCACCGGCGAGTCCTACAAGCAAGTCGTGAAGCTCACTTTCTTCAAGGGCGCTTCGCTGAAGGACCCCGCGGCCCTTTTCAACTCCAGCCTCGACGGCAACGTCCGCCGGGCAATCGACATCCACGAGGGGGAGGCGATTGACCAAACCGCGCTCAAGGACCTCATTCGTGCCGCGGTCTTGCTGAACCTGTCGGGGAAGAAGAAATGATTCTTCCCGGTGCAGATATCTCATGCAGGTAACAGCTCCGCCAGATATCTGCCGGTGTGGGATGCCGGGCACGCCGCGACCTCTTCGGGAGTGCCGCAGGCGACCAATTGGCCCCCGTTGTGGCCTCCCTCGGGGCCAAGGTCGATGACATAGTCGGCTGTCTTGATCACGTCCAGGTTGTGCTCGATGACGACGACCGAATGCCCGGTATCCACCAGTCGGCTCAGGCTTTGCAGGAGCCGGTCGATGTCAGCGAAATGCAGCCCGGTCGTCGGCTCGTCGAGGATGTACAGATTGTGCTTGCCGCGTTTGAGCTTGCCCAGTTCGCCTGCGAGTTTGACGCGCTGGGCTTCGCCGCCCGAGAGGATCGTCGAAGGATGTCCAAGCTTGAGGTAGCCCAGACCCAATTCGTTCAGGACAGCGATCTTGCGGGCAATCGCCGGTTCCTCCTCGAAGAACCGGACGCCCTCCTCTACGGACAGGTCGAGGACTTCGGCGATGTTCTTGCCTTGGTATTTCACCTCGAGAGTGTCCTGGTTGTAACGGGCCCCCTTGCAGGTGGGGCAGAGGACTTCCACATCCGGCATGAACGAGAGCTGTGTCGTGATCGCCCCTTCGCCGCAGCACTCCTCGCAACGACCGCCTTTGACGTTGAAGCTGAAGGTCGAGGCGGTGAAGCCGCGTTGTTTGGCCTGGTCGGTCTCGGCAAACAGCGTGCGGATTGCGTCATAGAACCCGATGTAGGTTGCCGGGTTGGAACGCGAGGACCGGCCGATCGGTGATTGATCGATGTCAATCACGTCGCTGATGTGCTCGCTGCCGGTGAGCGCATTGTGCTCGCCGGCGAGGACGCGGCTATCGTGGAGGAGCGAAAACAGACGCTTCTGGACGATCCCGTGGATGAGCGAGCTTTTCCCCGAGCCGGAGGCGCCGGTCACACAGACGAACTGTTCAAGCGGGATCTCGACGTGAACGTTTTGGAGGTTGTTGTGCCGGGCGCCACGGACGACGATGGCTTTCCCGCTGGCCGGGCGTCGTTGGCCAGGGACTTTGATGGCTTTCTTGCCGCTCAGGTACTGGCCCGTCAGCGACTTGCCGTCCCGCAGGATCTTGTTTAGAGGCCCCGCGGCCACGACCTTGCCGCCGTGGACTCCCGGGCCGGGACCGATTTCCAGGACGTGGTCCGCCGCCCGGATCGTGTCGGCGTCATGCTCCACGACGATTACGGTATTCCCCAGATCGCGGAGCCGTTTGAGCGTCTGGATCATCTTGACGTTGTCCTTGGGGTGCAACCCGATGCTCGGTTCGTCAAGCACGTACAGCATTCCCATGAGGCCCGAGCCGATCTGCGATGACAGGCGAATCCGCTGCGATTCACCGCCGGAGAGGGTCGCGGACCTGCGATTCAGGCTAAGGTAATCCAGCCCGATGGAAATGAGCAGCTCGAGCCGCGTGGTCACTTCGCGCACGATCGTCTCGGCGATCGCCCGCTGCCTGGCCGTGGGTTGGATCGACTTCAGGAATGCGAGCACGTCGGCCAGGTGCATCTGGCCGACTTCGTAGAGATTTCGCCCGTCGATGGTGACCAGCCGGCGGGCTCGCTTCAGGCGGGCGCCGCCGCACTCGGGGCAGTCGTATTCCACCATCACCTTCTTAAGGTATTCGTCCATGCCGGCGTTGGATGTGCCCTGCTTGCGATATTGCCGGTAGTGATGCTCCAGTTGCGTGATAACGCCGTTGAACTTGATCTTCTTGCCGGCGTGCTGCTGCCCTTGCTTTGCCCCCGGCGGCAGGCGGACCTCGAACTGCTCCCCCTTGGTTCCATACAGCAGCACGTGAACGTGCTCCTCGGCCAGCTCCTGATAGGGAACATCGAGGCTGAAACCGTAGTGTGCCGCGAGGCTGTACAACATCCGGCCGCCCCAACTGTCGCGGCTGTTGCTCATCGCGGCGTTGACGAAGGCTCCCTCGTTCAATGTCCGCTTCGGATCGGGCACCAATAGCGTCGGATGTACCCGCATCGCCGTTCCGATGCCGGAACAGGTCGGACACGCGCCGGCCGGGTCGTTGAACGTGAATTGGAACGCCTGCATCTCGCCCGCGACCAGCCGATGTCGGGCACAGCCAAAGCCCTCGTAAAACTTCTTGTGGCTGCCGCCCAATTGCTTCGGCTTGACGATGTGAAAACCGAGCAGGCCATCCCCGAGCTTCAGTCCGTGCTCCAGGGATGTGACCACCTGTTGGTCGATGCCGGGGCCGACGACGAACGTATCTATCACGGCTTCAACCGTGTGCTCCCGGTCCTCGTCGAGGTCCAGGTGCTCGCCCAGATCGCGCGGCTTGCCGTCGATCCGGGCCCTCCGGTAGCCGTTGACCCGGATGAGGTCGAAGAGGTACTCGTAATCCTCGCCGTGAATCTTGTAGACCGGGGCCCGCACCTCGACCTCCGCCCCCCTGGGCAAGGACAGCAGGTGTTCCATCATCTGATGGGGAGTGCGAACGGCCAGCGCCTCGCCGCACATAGGGCAGTGCGGCGTTCCCAGCGTGGCGAACAGCATGCGCAGATAGTCGGAGATGTCGGTCATCGTGCCGACTGTGGACCGGGGGTTGGAGCCGACGGATTTCTGATCGATGGACACGACCGGCGACAACCCGTTGACGAAATCGACGTCGGGCTTCTTGAGTTGGCCGATGAACCGCTTGGCGAAGGTGGACATCGACGCCAGCAAGCGCCGCTGTCCTTCGGCATAGACCGTATCGAAGGCGAGCGACGACTTGCCGGACCCGCTCATTCCGGTGAGGACGACCAGCTTGTCGCGCGGGATCTCCACGTTGATGTTCCGCAGGTTGTTCTCGCGCGCGCCCTGGATCTGGATGGTCGTTCGCATCTTAGGAATTGAGCAAATAAGCCGGCTCCTCGACTCGTTCGAGGCTGCGTTTCGTCAGCTTGAAGGGGACGGAGACTTTTTCCAGCAGCCCTTTGCGCTCCAGCCACTCGCAGGCGGACTCGAGGTGCCACGGATGCACCTGCGAGAACGCAAAGTGATCGCTCATCTCTGATAGCGGGATGACCCTGGTCTGCTTTTTGAGGTAGTCCAGCAGCGGTTTCAAGTGAGCGCGGTAATGTGTGTCGAGATACCCATCAATCGCATCAAGCGCTTTGGAAAGGACGCGCTGGTTCCTGGGTTTGGCCAGCACGTCGAGGTAGATCGTCTGGAACAGTTTCGCGGCGCCGTCCATCGCCCGGTAGATGACGTCCTGTTCCCACACCTGGCCCCGGCGGATGATCTCGGTATGGGCGACGCTATGGGCGGCCTCCAGGATTTCCTGCGCCGCCAGCGCGAGGTCGCCCTTCACGTCCAGGCGCTTGCGCGCGTGCCGGTGCGCGTGGATGGTCCAGGTCGAAAACGTCAGGAGTTCCCGCTCCCGGTCCTTGGTCGCGATGCTGTTGGCCTGTTTGAACCACGCGTCGATGGACCGGTCCTTGCTGTATACAACCTGGCGCTTCGCGAAGAAATTGCAGGAAAACGCCGTCCGCGAAGCCCCTTCAACCATCTTCTTGAACCGGCTGCGCGAGATCACCTCGGCGTGGATGTTGATCCCGTTTTCAACCAGGATGCGGTAGATCCGTTCATCATTGCCGTCGCTGGGCAATCGGCGACTGACGCCGTCGGCCTCGATGATCCACAGTCCCAGCGTTTCGCGACGCCAGATCGTTT
>Ga0307477_10003671_pt1 | contig 11353 bp, 8 predicted proteins | sample atmos_gasesECM2C_FD_203316 | JGI IMG/M metagenome (GOLD analysis project Ga0307477, IMG submission 203316) | Hardwood forest soil microbial communities from Morgan-Monroe State Forest, Indiana, United States - atmos_gasesECM2C_515 | ecosystem: Environmental > Terrestrial > Soil > Temperate...
TAAATCTCCCACGCCTCCATCAGCGACGCCCCGGCCACCTGGAGCAGATGGACCGAAAGATTGTCGGGAATCTCGCGCGAGCGGACCTGGTGCAGGACATTTCCCACCCACACGGTCCAGAATCCCGCAGGAATGATTGTCGCTACCACCCACGCCGCGGCGCGGGGCGTCGAGCGGCCGCGAAGTGCGCGATAGAAGCCGCCCAGCAACGCACTCAGGGCCGGCAGGATCGTCATGGCGACGAGCAGGAGAAACAGCAGGGATGCCGGATGAAGGATGCGCCGGCGGTACTCGATGTAGAGCAGCAGCACTGAAAGAACGCCGCCGAGCCAGGCAACCGCCGCGCAGCGGCGCAGGCCGCGGAGCGGCGGTGGCGACGACGGGACACCTTCTGACGGAGCCGAGGTCGAGTCGGTCATTCAATAGAGTGTATGCAGGCCGCAGTGGGTTGACGTCAGTTCAAGGTGTTCGCAGAATTTGGTGGGGCAGACATTCCTGTCTGCCGAACTGGTTTGTCGAGTCTGCTCGGCGGGGGGCGGTTTGCCGCCGTGCTCGCGACCTCCAGACCGGCCAAGAATCTCGGCCCCACCAATGAGGGATCCCATGAAAAACATGAACCGAAGACAATTCGTGCACAATTCGATTGCCACGACGGTGGGACTTGCCGCGGGGGTGCGATATTCGGCGGCCCAGGCGAAGCCGGCGGACTCCGGGGAATCGATCCGGGTCGGGTTCATCGGCGTGGGAAATCGCGGGTCGCAACTGCTCCAGCGCTTCCTGGCTCAAAGGGACTGCAAGATCGTGGCGCTTTGCGACGTGTATGAGCCTTACCTGAACCGTGACCCGTCGCGGGTGGACGAGCAGATCATCAAATCGGTGGGCCGCGCGGTCGTGCCGCGGATGGGGGAGAAATTCGACGGGGAAGTGGCGCGGTACAAGGATTTTCGCCGCGTGCTGGATCGCAAGGATGTCGATGCGGTGGTGGTCGCGACGCCGGACCACTGGCACGCGATTCAGACGATCGCGGCGTTCGATGCAGGCAAAGACGTTTACGTCGAAAAGCCCCTTTCGTTGACCGTGCAGGAAGGCCGCAGGATGGTCGAGGCGCAGCAGCGCCACCGGCGAATCGCGCAAGTCGGGCTGCATCGAAGATCGTCCCGGCTCTACGCCCAAATTCGCGAGCAGATCGAACAGGGGAAGATCGGCCAGGTCAACGTCGCGCGGGCATACCGGGTCACGGACATGGCGCCCAACGGGATCGGCAAATATCCCGATGCGCCGCCGCCCGTCGGGATGGATTGGGACCTGTGGCTGGGGCCGCGTCCCATGCGGTCGTTCCGCTACAACATCGCGCCCTACAAATTCCGATGGTGGCAGGAATATTCGTCGCAGGTGGGCAACTGGGGCGTTCACTATTTCGACGCGATCCGCTGGATGCTGCACGAGGACGCGCCGGCGGCGGTGTCGGCGCACGGCGGCCGGTTCGTCATCGACGATGACCGCACGATTCCTGACACCATGGAAGTGACGCTCGAGTTTGCCTCCGGCAAGCTGGTGGTCTTCGGGCAATACGAAGCCAACGGCGGCGCCATCCTGCCGGCCGGCGAGATTGAATTGCGCGGGAGCCTGGGGAATCTCTATCCCGGGCCCGAAGCCGCGGGATATCGGATCGTCTGGGCGGATCGTGGCCAGTTCCAGGGCCCGGCGGCAAAGGTCAAGGACGAGCAGCACGCCGCGATCGACGGCGATCTGACCGCCCAGCACGTCCGCAACTTCCTGGATTGCGTGAAGTCTCGAAAGCCGTGCAACTGCGACCTGGAAACGGGCCATCGCTCGACGACGTTCGCCCATCTGGCCAACATCGCGCTGGCGACGCGCTCGCGGCTGGAATGGGACGCGGCCGGCGAGCGCGTCACCAACAATGAGGCAGCCAACCATCTGCTGAGCTGCGAATACCGCGAGCCGTGGAAGCTGGCATGATGCCCCCCATCACCGGGATGGTGGCTCATCGACGTTTTCAGCGCATGGCGATTGCATAGGGATAAGGCGCCGGCACGTCGTCTGATTTCTGATTGGGGTAGTAGATGACCACGCCGTGGAGCGTGCTGTTGGTATTAAGCATGATGAACGGCGGCCCATTTCCCCGGCCGGCATTCTCGGTGACGAGCAAGGTAGTGCCGTCGTCGGTCGGCGCGGGCAAGCCCCGGTCGCGGATTCCCGGATGGGCCGGAACGGATTGCCAAAGGCCCTGAAGCGTGACGCCGGGTGGGACGTTGAGATGGCCGGCGAAGAAGAAATTGCCACGGCCTGTAGCGACGACTTGGCCTCCCTGTGCCGCGGCGTCGAGGGCCTTCTGGAACGCGGCGGTTTCATCGGTCTTGCCGTCGCCGACCGCGCCGTAATCTCTGACGCTGTACGTGCCGCTCCTGGCGTCTTGAAGTTCCGCGGCTCGGACGCTCCCTTGCAGCAGAATCAATGCAATCGCGACGCTGGCGAACCAAGCATGGCCAAATTTCATTTTGCTCTCCTTTTCGATAAAGTAGCGATGTCCCTCGTTTCGTAAACTGGGCGGACATCCGCAGAGGAAACAGAGGAGCCCCTATGCCAGTCAAGTATGGTGTCATCGGTTGCGGTGCGATTGCGCAGCGCCGTCACATCCCCGAATGCGTGGCGAATCCCGAATCGAAGCTGGTTGCGTTGGCCGATCCGATGGCGGAGCGCGTGGCCGAGCTGGCCAAAAAATACGGCGCCGCCGCTTACACGGACCATAAGAAGATGCTTGCGGAGGCGGACATCGACGCGGTCGTGGTGGCCGGACCCAATGCCTTGCACGCATCGCAGAGCATCGACGCGCTGAATGCCGGCAAGCACACGCTGTGCGAAAAGCCCATGGCCACTAACCGCGAAGACGCCAAGGCGATGATCCAGGCGGCCAAGAAGAACAAGAAGTTTTTGATGATCGGCCTCAACCAGCGGCTGATGCCGCCGCACGTCAAAGCCAAAGAGATCCTCGGCAGCGGCAAGCTCGGGAAGGCGCTTTCATTTCGAACCGCGTTCAAGCATCCCGGGCCGGAAGGATGGTCGGTGGACGCCGGCAAGAGCTGGTTCTTCAAGAAAGGCCAGGCCATTATGGGCGTGACCGGAGATTTGGGCGTCCACAAAGCCGACCTCTTGCGTTGGCTGCTCGGCCAGGAATTCAGCGAAGTCGGCGGGTTCCTGGCCACGCTCGACAAGCGCGACCCCGAAGGCAAACTCATCGATCTCGACGACAACGCCTATCTCACCCTCAAGACCGAGGGCGGCGTCATCGGCAGCATGATGCTGAGCTGGACCAACTACGGCGCCGAGGAAAATTACACCGTCATCTATTGCCAGAAGGGCGTGCTGTCCCTGGGCGTCGATCCGACCTACGGCGTAGTTGTCAACTACGCGAACGGCGACCGCGAGTTACACAAGGTCGGAGAAATCGCGACCAATGTGAAGCAGGTTGCCAGCGGGATCATCGACTCGTTCACGAAGTCCATCCAGACCAAGCAACCACCGGAGATCGACGGGATGGAAGGATATCGGGCGCTGGACGTGATTCTGACCGCGATGGACGCCGCGAAGCAGGCGAAGATACTGAAGATTGCCAATAGCTGAGAATCTGCTTGCTGCCTCGCGCTCACGTCCCGTTTTCGGCGAGTTCCTTGGCAGTCGCGGCGAGCACGGCCTTGGCGTCACCAAACAGCATCAACGTCCGGTCGAGGGTGTAGAGTTCGTTGTCGATCCCGGCAAATCCCGGCTTCATCGACCGCTTGATGGCGATGACGGTCTTGGCCCGGTCGGCGTTGAGGATGGGCATGCCGTAGATGGGGGAAGATTTATCGTGGCGGGCGGCGGGGTTCACCACGTCGTTGGCGCCGATCACCAGGGCCACGTCGCATTGCGGAAACTCGCCGTTGATCTCGTCCATCTCGATCAGCCGGTCGTACGGAATTTCTGCCTCCGCCAGCAGCACGTTCATGTGCCCCGGCATGCGCCCGGCGACGGGATGGATGGCGAATTTCACGTCCACGCCGCGACGGGCGAGCTGGTCGTACAGCTCGCGCACCTTGTGCTGTGCCTGCGCCACCGCCATGCCGTAGCCGGGAATGACGATGACGCTGCGGGCGGCCTCGAGGATCTGTGCGACCTCCTCCGTGCCGGCCGACCGCACCGTCTTTTTCTCGCTTGCCGCCGCCGATGATTCCTGAATCTGCCCGAACGCGCCGAACAGGACGTTGGTGAAGCTTCGATTCATCGCCCGGCACATGATGATGCTGAGGATGAACCCGCTGGCGCCGTCGAGAGCCCCGGCGATGATCAGCAGTTTGCTGTTGAGCACGAATCCCATCATGCTGGCGGACAGCCCGGCGTAGCTGTTGAGCAGCGCAATCACGGTGGGCATGTCCGCCCCGCCGATCGGCAAAATGAGCAACACGCCGAACACCAGGGCCAACAGCACCAGGATGGGGAACAGCCACGACGACTGGGGGTGCGCCGTCAGCGCCGCGCCGCAGATAATCGCAGTTCCCAATAGTCCGAGGTTAAAGATGTTCTGATGGGGGTACACCAGCGGCCGTGTCGGCAGCAGCTCCTGGAGTTTGCCGAATGCCATCATGCTGCCGGTGAACGTCAGCGCTCCCAGCAGCACCTCGAGGCACAGGAAGCCCATCACCACCGGGCCCGGCGGCGCGGTTTTGAGGTCGAAGAGATAATAATGCGCGCTTCCGACCAGTGCTGCCGCCATCGCGCCGAAAGCGTGCGACAGCGCGGTTCGCTGGGGCACCGCCGTCATTGGCATCCAAATCGCCATCGGTGCGCCGATCAGCGTGCCGGCGATGAGGCCGAGCACGATCCACTCGTAGCTGATGATCTGGTGCTGAAGGAGCGTTCCAACGATGGCGGCGGCCATGCCGATCTGTCCGGCAAGGTTGCCGCGGCGGGCGGTGGACGGCGCACTGAGCCATTTGAGCGCCAGTACGAACAGCGCCGCCGCCAGCACGTAGGTTGCCGTCACAAACGCGCTTGTAATTCGCGCCTCCTGCGGCCCCGAGATTGATTCGGCCAGCGCGATCACGGCCTGGGCCCCCTCTTCTTGAACATTTTGAGCATCCGGTCGGTGATCATGAATCCCCCGACGACATTGGCAAATGCCGCGGTGACGGCCAGCGTGCCCAGGACGGTCGAGAGCGTCGTATGCCTGGCCCCCGCCAATTCAATTGCCGCCACCACGCTGATTGCCGAGATCGCGTTGGTCAGCGACATCAACGGCGTGTGCAGCAGCGGGCTGACGCGCTTGATCACTTCCAGGCCGAGAAACGCGGCCAGGATGAAGACGTAGATGTCGGAAGTCAGATCAGGCATGAGTGACCAGTTCCTTGAGCGTCGGATGCACGATCTGCCCTCCGTGGCAGAGCAGCACCGCGGCGATCACCTCGTCAGTTGTATCGATTTTCAGGCTGCCGTCAGCGGCGACCAACAGCTTCAACAGGTTGGCAAGATTGTTGGCATAAACCTGGCTGGCGTGGGAAGGGACCGTCGCGGCGACGTTCATGATGCCGATGATCGTCACGCTGTGCTTCACGACGGTTTGCCCCGGCTCGGTGAGCTGGCAATTCCCGCCGGCCTCGGCGGCCAAATCGACGATCACCGACCCCGGTTGCATCCTGGCGACGGCCTCGGCGGCGATCAGCTTCGGCGCCGGCTTGCCGGGAACCGCGGCGGTGGTAATCACCACGTCCGATGCGGCCACGGCGTCGGCCACCAGCGCGCGTTGTCGGCCCTGCTGCTCGGGGGTGAGCTCACGGGCGTATCCACCAGCGGTTTGGGCCCCGGCGATCTCGAGCGGCAGCTCGAGAAATTTCGCCCCGACGCTCTGCACCTGTTCTTTGACCGCCGGCCGCACGTCGTAGGCCCGCACCACTGCGCCCAGCCGCCGCGCCGTGGCGATCGCCTGCAATCCGGCCACGCCGGCCCCGATCACAAAAACCTCCGCGGGACGCAGCGTCCCAGCCGCAGTCATGAGCAGCGGGAAAATCTTGGTGCATCGCTCCGCGGCCAGGATCACCGCCTTGTAGCCGGCCAGGTTCGCCTGCGAACTCAAGGCGTCCATTGCCTGTGCACGGGTGATACGCGGCAGATACTCCAGTGACATCGCCGAGACGCCCTGGCGAGCCAGCGCCTCGATGAGCTGGAGATTCCGATGCGGCGCGAGCAACCCGGCAAGCGCCGCGCCGCCGCGCATCTGCACGACCTGCTCGATGGATGGAGGCGCCGCCACCAAAACCATGTCGGCCGTGCCCCAGCCGTCGTTGCCGACGACCTGGGCACCGACGTTTCGATAGGCATCGTCGTCGTACCCGGCGGCGAGGCCGGCCCGCGATTCCACCAGCAGCTCGATGCCGGTTGCCGCCAGCCTCTTTGCCGCCAGCGGCACCATCGCGACGCGGAGTTCGCCCGCGCCCGCCTGATTGGGAATAAATGTCTTCAGTTTGGCCACCGCAGTCGTGGCGATCAGCTTACCACACCCTTGCGCAAGTGCGGAAACTGAATGCCGATCAGGGTTTGAGGACCATGACGCCTGTCGAGGCCGTTACAGGAAAGCGGTGCCGCCTGGAATTCACCCTTCCCGACCTTGCACTTTACAAATAAGCTGAAAGGGGGATTACAGCGCCCGCCAGGAGTGAAAGCTTCGTGCCCAGCGAATTGACCGAGCAATCTGTCCCCAAGCGCCGGATCGGAACCGCGGAGTTCCACCGCGGCGAGCTGCACTTCCGTCAGCTGCTGGAGAAGCTGCCGGCCGGCGCCTATACGTGCGACTGCAATGGGCTGATTACCTATTACAATCAGTCTGCCGTGCAGCTCTGGGGCCGCGAGCCCAAACTCAATGACCCGGCGGACCGATTCTGCGGATCGTTCAGGCTCTTCTCCGCCGACGGCCTTCCCATCCGTCACGACCAATGCTGGATGGCCCTGGCGCTTCAAACCAACGGCGAATACAACGGCCAGGAGATCATCGTCCAGCGTCCGGACGGACAACGCCTGACTGTATTGGCCTACGCCAATCCGATTCGCGACCAGTCGGGGCGCCTGCTTGGGGCCGTCAATGTGCTCGTGGATATCTCCGACCGCAAGAAGGCGGAGCAGTCGCTGCGGCAGGCGGATCGCGCCAAAGACGAGTTCCTGGCGACGCTGGCCCACGAGCTGCGCAACCCGCTGGCGCCGATCCGCAACGCCGTCGAGATCCTGCGATTGGGAAGCCAACCAGCCGACGAGTCGCACGCGACGATCGAAGTAATCGAGCGCCAGGTCAATCACATGACCCGGCTGGTCGACGACCTGCTGGACCTGTCGCGGATCATATCCAACAAGATCGAGCTGCGAAGGAAACGGGTCGCGCTTGGCGAGGTGGTGAGCGCCGCGATCGAGACTAGCCGTCCGCACATTGACGCCGGCGGCCACGAACTGACCGTCACGCTACCTCCCGGGACGATTTATCTTCAGGCCGACGCGGTCCGACTGGCGCAGGCGATCTCGAACCTCTTGAACAACGCCGCCCGCTACACCGGGCACGGCGGCCGCATCGGCCTGACCGCCGGCCGGCAGGGCGATGACATCGTCATTGGCGTAAGCGACACCGGCGTGGGCATTCTCCCCGCGATGTTGTCGCGGATATTCGAGATGTTTACCCAGGTCGATGGCTCGCTCGTCCGCTCACAGGGCGGACTGGGCATCGGCCTGGCACTGGCCCGCCGTCTGGTCGAGCTGCACGGTGGAACACTCGAGGCGCAAAGTGACGGGCCGGGAAAGGGCAGCGAGTTCACCATCCGCCTGCCAATCGGCACAGAGGCGCCGTCGCACATGCTGGCGGGCCATGGCGGCGATGGACTTCAAGCCCCGGTCTGCTCGCTACGAATTCTGATCGCCGACGACAATCGCGATTCCGCCAACACGCTGGCGCGATTGCTGCGCATCGGCGGCAACGATGCCCGCGCCGCCTATGACGGCGTCGAGGCAATCGAACAGATCCGCGACTTTCGGCCGGATGTGGCATTGCTGGACATCGGAATGCCCGGGATGGACGGCTATGAAACGGCACGGCAAATCCGGCAACAGCCCGGCGGGACGCAAATCGTGCTGATCGCGGTTACCGGCTGGGGGCAGGAGGCCGACAAGCAGCGCGCCCGCGCCGCCGGTTTCGATCATCACATGGTCAAGCCCCTCGATCTGGCCAAGCTCCGCCACGTCCTGGGATCGCTCAAAACGGGTGCGGCGGGCAAGATCTGAAACATAGTTCTCGTCGCAAATGTCGTGAGCGTGATCGACTCGCAGAATCTTGGGCCATCCGACACGACGCGGGGCGTCGAATGGCTGGATCTTACCGAGCAGGCGTTGCTTGAGAACTGCCGGTTCGAACAGTTTCGCGGCCCCGGACCCGGCGGGCAGAAACGCAACAAAACCAGCAACAGCGTGCGTCTTACTCATGCCCCCAGCGGCATCCACGTGGTGGCCGGCGAGTCGCGCTCCCTGGCCGAGAACCGGATGCGGGCGGTCCGCCGACTGAAGCTGCGGCTGGCGACCGATATCCGCCGGGCGATCGATCCGCGAGGTTTTGAGCCCCCGCCATGGTTCGGTCAAGTGAAGCAACTGGGCCGGCTGTCGGTATCGCACCGCAACGAACATTACGCCCGCGCTGCCGCTCTCGTGCTCGACCTGCTCGAGGCACGCCGGGGCAGCATCGGCGACGCCGCCAGACTGCTGGGCGTCACAACTTCGTCGGTGATCCGATTTCTCGAGCGCGAGCCGCCACTCTGGGCCGCCGCCAATGCCATCCGGAAGGCCGCCGGACAGACACCCCTGTTAAAGCGCGGCTCCGCTTAGGCTCGGGGCAGGGGTCGGCGAAGGTTGTCTCGATGCGTCGCCACAATTGCACTCGAGCGTAAATTCCCTCATCGGCGGTTTCTCATTTGTGGCCGAGCGACTTCCTAAGGACGATCAAGTCCGCTGCCAGCTTCTTGTGGGTTGTGGCGATACCAGTAAAGTCCGTCTTCGCCATCATCGCCAGCGTGGAGCGATCGAACTGCACGGCTGCCTGCAACTGCTCAACGGCTTGGATGAGGCTCGGGTCGACGCTGCCGAGCGGCTGGTGGGCGCGCCGAGCGAGGTTCTGCGCCTTATGAAGGGCCCTCACCGCGGCGTTGTAGACCTTGAAGTCGGCTTGCAGCTTCTGCTTCTGGGAGCGCAGTTGCCCCAGCCGTTGTTGCTGATCTGCCTTGAGGGCCGCTCGGTCCGCGGCTACTTGCTGCGCAGGGGTTAGCGGCGGTTGCGTCGGGGGTGGTGATGTCGGGGGCTGGCCGACCGTCGTGCCCGTTACCTGAAAGTCTCGAAATTCAGCCGTGGCTGTCTGAGTGTTGCTCTTGCTTGAGACCGCCATGCCCAGGTACACCGTTGACGGAAGCGTCAGCGTCAGCGACTGCATTTCGGTCCAGTTCACCCCATCGCTGCTGTAGTAACCCGCAAACACGTTGCCTTGCCGTGTCAGTCGGACCCACACGTTGGGGTAGTTGACCGTACCATAAATCGAAAAGGCGCCCATGGCGTTGGGCATCGTGCGGTAGTTGAAACGGTAGCCATCCGACGCACTGGCGCCGGAGTAAACCATCTGACTTCCGGGGTCAAGAGTCGCCCGAGCCATCAGGCCCGCCGCCGTATTGGGAAGCACTTGTGACAGGGAGCTAACCTGCACGACCGCGTCGAAATCGCCTGATACCTGCTCATACACGTAGCGGAAGCCGTCGGCACTCGTGCCGCCGATATCGATTCCCCCAGCGGCGACGTTGTAGTCACTGCCCGGCGTCACGACCGTAGTGCTGCCGGCCGGCGTCGAGTTAATGTCCTGACTGACCAGCGTGTCGGTGACCGGGGGCGTCGAACTGACCGTCTGCACCGCGGCATCCGCCGCTTCAGATTCTCCCGCACTGTCTACCGCGGTCACCCGATAGTACAGTGGCGCGTTGCCGGGATTTGTGTCAGTAAACGCGGTCTGGCTGAACGGGCTGGCGTCCAGTTTCGTGAAAGGGCCGCTTGGCGATGAGGCACGGTAAATGTTATATCCGATCAAGCCTGGATCGTTCACCGGCGCCCATTGCAGCGTCGCCGCGCTCCCGGTAGAAAATGCCTGGAGGTCCGAAGGGGCCGGCGCTTCGATGGCCGGCCGCATGTTCGAGATCAGATAATAGTTGTCCTGGTAATCGTAGTTGTCGTATGGGCCGTTTTGATAATCCATCGCGACCAGCCAGGTATTGGGCACGAGGTTGCCGGAGGCATCGCGGAGGGGGTAGATTCGCACGGCGTGACCGGACCGGTGATAGGTGTTGATATCGGTTGTGTTCAGGTTGTCCTGACTGTACTCCCCGTCGAGATAAAGCCCGAACGTACCGCCGGGCGTAAAGACGCCGCTGGCGGGAAGGTTGGTTGGCCCGGTGCTTGCATATGGGAATAGCGACTGACTCTCGCCGCCTACATCGCGAAATAAAGTATGAATGTTGCCGCTGTTGCCTTGGGTATACCAGCCGATGGCGGCCGCGGGCATCTGACCGGTCGTTGGGTCAAACTGGTTATGCCAGGCATCGAGCTGCACGACCGACACGGGTAACGCGGGATCCGCAACATCCCAGAGCCCGGACTTCACCTCTTCGCCGTAATAGGTTGGTGTGCTGCCGTTGTTGTAATAATTGGGGCGAAAGTCGCTGGAAATGGTCGTCCCGTAACCAAGCATTAGATTCGTGAGAGTCTGCAAGCCGGGTTCGTTTTCGTTCTCACTCATGTATTGCCAGTAGCCGGCAAGTTGCACAACACGGGCGGGGTTCACGGGGTCGTTGCTCGAGATGGTAAGGGTGCCGTTCCAAACCCCGCCGGCCGCAGCCAGGGGAATGCCGTTGACCGTTTGTGTGTCATTGGTTTGGTTATTGGTGTGCGGCGGATCGGTGGTGGCGATGAACTTGATGGTCAAATTCAGCGTTCCGCCGGGCGCGATGGTCGCCGGCAGCGTCGGCGCGCTGACAATCTGCCAGTTGGTCGTATCCGACAACGTCAGAGCGTTGATGACCAGCGGTTGGTCGCCGGTGTTGTTGACCTGAAGCGTATTGGTGTCGTGGACGATGTCGGTGAAGCTGGAGGGGTCGGCCGGGTTGTGGTGTTGAACGCGGTTGAAGACCAGTTGCGTCGTCGCCGGAACCCCTTGTGGATTGGTCAGTCCGATGACCGCCGCCCCGACGGCGTCGGGGGCGGGTTTGACGTTGCGGATGATGCCCACGAAGTTCACGAAGCT
>Ga0307477_10003672_pt1 | contig 11351 bp, 16 predicted proteins | sample atmos_gasesECM2C_FD_203316 | JGI IMG/M metagenome (GOLD analysis project Ga0307477, IMG submission 203316) | Hardwood forest soil microbial communities from Morgan-Monroe State Forest, Indiana, United States - atmos_gasesECM2C_515 | ecosystem: Environmental > Terrestrial > Soil > Temperate...
TTTCCATCATGGAATTCGACCAGCTGCTTCGGAACGTAGCGGCAGTTCAAAAGCCTCAAGCCCCGATGGGAGGGGCATTGCGAACTATTCAAACGAAGAGGCCTGCTCGGGAGGAAATCGAACATTTACCTGCCCCGCACCGTTTCTCGGTTAGTGCTGGTTAGTTAGGCGTGCGTAAAGCAACTGTGATGCACCTGATGGGGCAGTCAGTCGTACGCCCCACACGCTTCGCCTCTTCGAGAGCATCCACCAGCGCATCAAGCGTTACAATGTGGACGGTGCCGTCGATCATGAGGTCAACGAATACGTCGCAAGAGGCACCGTTATCGTAGTGAACGAGGGTTTCCAGTCGGTCAGCTACGCGCTTTTTCCAACGCGCCCAAGCCTCAGCGTAAGCCTTATCTTCTTTTCTTTCTGACACGGCTCCATTTTCTGAGAGTGCGAGCCCGAGAGGGACTGCTGGTTTCGACACAAGGTTCCAGAGGGTTACTACGGAATGGACGATTTATGCGGGAGGATGAACAGAAATGAACCGCTCGGGGCGCGGTTCGGGGCACGCGCGGGGTTCAATCGCCACCACACGCTTGTCTAAATTCAGCGTTTGAAATATCTCTCTAAAGGATTGCAGCATAGCAGGATGCCTCTATGCTCTCTGTGTTGAATTTATTTTTCGTCGCGTAAGGCGAAGACGAAAAGCGTGGAAGCTTCCTGCCCGATGTGATTCTTCGCCTCCGGCCAGTAGAGTGGCGCCCGCGCTTCGATCAGCGAGCCACCGCCCGAACCAATGGCTACGTATTGCTTCCCGTTAACAGAGTAGCTCACAGCCGGCGAGGCGATACGGCTCCCGGTATCGAATGACCACAGCTTCTGCCCGGTTCGGTCATCCAGCGCGAACGCATTTCCCTCGATATCCCCGCCAAAAACAAGTCCACCTGCGGTCGTTAACAGCGACGACGCGTTGAAAAATCTCGTCGGGAACGTCCACACTTTTTTTCCGGTGAGGGGGTCAAACGCGGCGATATGCGGCACGGCATTCGGATTCAACTGCTCCTCCCGCTGGCCGCCCCAGAAGCTCTCTCCTTCTTTTATCCCCTCCTGTCTCTGAGGGGTGAGGCGAGAGCAAACCTCCAGCGCAGTCGTGTACCACAGACCTGTAACAGGGCTGTAGGCGGAGTGATTCCGGTTTCGGCCGCCCTGCGTCCCGGGACAGAACAAATAATCTTTCTGCACATTCCCCGCTTCGGCCATCACGGGCTCGACCGGCTTTCCACCTTCGTTAAGGCCTTTCGCCCACGTTACCGTGTCGACGTATGGGAATCCCCGAATGAACAAACCAGTCTCGCGATCGAGGACATAGGCAAATCCGTTTTTGCTCGAATGAATCACGAGCTTGCGCATACGCCCGTTCTGCCGGGCGTCAATCAGCACCGGCTCGGGATTCGAGTCGTAGTCGTAAACGTCGTGCGGAGTCTCCTGGAAATACCAGCGCAGCTCTCCGGTGTCTGCATTGAGCGCCACCAGCGAATCGGTGTACAGGTTCGCGCCGAGCCGGTCTCCGCCATAAAGGTCCGATGAAGGATTGCCCACGCCCCAGAAAACTAGATTCAGTTCAGGATCGTACGAGCCAGTGAACCAACTCGACCCGCCACCGAGCTTCCAGGAATCGCCCTTCCAGGTCTCCGAACCCGGCTGGCCTGGTTCAGGAATCGTAGAAAAGCGCCAGACAAGCTGTCCCGTCTTGGCATCGAAGGCGCTGATGTACCCACGATGTGCTCTCTCCCCGCCGGTCACGCCGGTGATGACCTTGTTCTTCACAAGCAGAGGTGCCGAACTGATCCCGCACCCGCACTTCGCCGAATTTTCGATCCCTATGTTCCACATTTCCTTGCCCGTCTTCGCATCCAGTGCCACAAGATGATTTTCTCTCGTGCCCATGTAAAGCATTCCAAAGCCAATCGCAAGTCCTCGCGCGCGGCCGTTGCCGGGAAGGGCTTCTTTCGCGGGTTTGTAGGTGTAACTCCAGAGAAGCTTTCCCGTGGCCGCATCCAGCGCGAAGACGTTGTTCTCCTGATTCACAAGATAGAGCTTGCCGTCGGCGACGATGGGCGCGGACTCCAGGCCCCCATGGCCGCCCGTAGCGAAGCTCCAAGCCGGGGCGAGCCGAGGCACGTTTTCGCGCGTGATTTGATCGAGCGGGCTGTAGCTCCAGGCTCGATAATTTCCGAAAAACGTCAGCCAATTTTGCGGTTCTTTCGCAGCGTGAACGATACGCCCAGGCGTGACGTCCTGCCCCGCGGCGCGCAAGGCTAGGAATAAACTGATGCTGAGCAGCATGAATCCAATGGCGGCCGCGACTCGCCGGTAACGCGTAGGATGCCCAGCCCACTCTCGTTTCGACACGTTACCCTCCCCTCAATGTGAATAGACAGCACGCAGGAGCGGGCTGAGTATAACTCTGTTCGGGATGATCTTAAGTTCGTTCAATTCAGAGGCGCGCCGCTCCTAAAAACGCGCTTTGGAACCCTTCGCGCCCGTCCGTCCCTCGCGCGCCCCGCCGCCCCCTGGACCCTTTTGTCGCCCCCTGGAGGGGGAGGGGGGGCACTTTCGGAAGCTTCTATCTCCTAACCCCCGAAGTTCTGATGGGTAGGTGTATGGCGACGGCAAAAGTGCTACACCCTGTTTTTGCTGCCCCGCAGCGCGGCGAAACGGACGTGCGGCGTGCGGGGAGCGGCGAGCGTGAGGCGGGACATTCTACTTGCATCTATACTCGTAAGCGTTGGGGAAGATCAGCGCCAAATCGTGATGTACTCCTGCGGTTCGAATCCGTGCGGATTCAATTTCCAAGTTTCTCGATCTGGCTTTCGATGATCGGCTCCAACTCTTCTACGTTCTTGATGCGGGAACTGTTGAGTGGATGATTCGCTAGGAACGCCGACGCATTGCTGATCCCCGATTTCTCCTGGTACCACTGTAAGCCTTGAAATAGCTTGATTGCGCCGGTCAGATCGAACCCCGCACCAGCAGCAAGCTGGAGTCCCACGTTGTCGGCGTGGTTTTCACAAAACTTCTTAAACTGATTCTGGATCAAGGAGATCCCAAACGACGCGTTGAACGGGCTACCGCTACCGCTGCACGATTGCGCGTCAATTGTATGTCCTATTTCGTGGCCTATTACAAAGGCAACTTCGTTCGGATCGCGGCTAGTGAGGTCGAGAATCGATGTATACACGAATACGAATGGCGGGTCTGGGAACGCGCTCGAATTGGGTATTCCGGTCGGAACGAGCGTCCATTTGAAGTTAGTGACAAGGTATTTGCCATTGTGAATTCGACTGATTATTTTCGCGACGAAATCGACATCGGCAGGTGACACAGGGATCGAACGGTCTGCGTTCGTTACCTTGTCCATGTCAAGCGGGATCCTGAAATACGGGACGTACCCATTTGGATTGGCGCGGCCAAGGAATGGCGCCTCAAGTGCGGCAACCAATTGCCGTTGCGACTGAGCGGACTGGATCATGTTTGCTTGGCCGCTCTTCGACATGTAGACGGCGCCACTGACCGAACTGGCTCGGAGGCTAGCCATCTGCCAGTTACAACCTGAAGTAAGGCAAATTCTTGGCCATGGCTTCCTTTGACGTGCTAACGATGTGCGTGATTCAACATTCGGCGGTGTAGCTAGCGAGGATAGTTGCGATGGCGCTTGGGTCGGCGGTGTAGCTAGCGAGGACAGTTGGGATGTTACGTCTTCTGGATCCAGAATGATCGCCAGAACTGAAATGCAGACATCCGAATGCGGAGGGTCTGCGAGTCTTGTATGCCAATACACAAAGGGACAAGAACTACCCGCGCTCGGTGTTGCGACCATGTTGGTAGTGACGCATCCCGATTGAATCGGAGTCTGCGACCGCCATTTGGTATAAACGCGGGCCAGTCCATTTAGACAGAGTTTCGAAGCCACGGACGGCGGTGTAGCTAGCCAGGATAGTTGCGATGGCACGTCTTCTGGATCGAGAATGATCGCCAGAACTGAAATGCAGACATCCGAATGCGGAGGGTCTGCGAGTCTTGTATGCCAATACCCAGAGGAACAAGTACTACCCGCACTCGGTGTTGCGACCACGTTGGTAGTGACGCATCCCGATTGAATCGGAGTCTGCGACCGCCATTTGGCATAAACGCGGACCAGTCCATTTAAACAGGGTTTCGAAGCCGCGGACGATTCTGATGATACCTGTGCGAATGCACTCGGAGTCCAGAGCGATAGCAGCAGGAACGGAAGGGCAGTCCTGACTCGCATGTCTCACCCTATCGGGAAACATAGCGTTTTCGAAGCTTGTTGGTAAATGCTTTGAGGTTAAGATGCCGACTCTTAGTAACGTTGTCCTAGAGGGCAGGGATCGAAAGGACAGGTGCACGCAATCTGTCAACTCCCCCCAAAAAAAAATGGGATTATCGTAAAGTGGGCCAGGCTAGGGCTTCCGTTGAGCGGAATGCGGCGCGCACGGGCGTTTCGGGAGGGGGTGGTCCCTTTTCCCCGTGCGTATCTGCTACCCACCACCTTGCTTGACGGGAGTTGGGGGAGCAACTTTGGATTGGCCCTTAAGAACTTGGCCTAACTGAATCTCCCGTCATCGGGAGAGCCGTAGCGATTGCGCGGCTGAATTTCACGTTAGGACTTATCGACCATTCGTGTGCCGTACGGGTAACGCGAGTACCAGAGACACAGGTGCAAATCGGAGGAATAATTAATGTATGCCGCCACGCCTGAAGATCCGGGCTCATCTTGAAAATTACAATCGTTGGAATAATTAGGAGTCATGTCCAAGATGGAGTCAAAAACTACCAAAGTGCAGGCCTCCTTCTACTGTAATCGCTGTAATAAGTGGGTTGATGGAATCGAAGACGAGCAGAGTCACAAGGCTCCGCCTGGGTATCGACAAGCGCTCTGCGACGAGTGCGGCAGCACACTCATGTATCGCCTTCCCGGCTTTTGGCACAAACTTCAACATAAGACCTCTGATCTCTTCAACAGAGTTTTCAGTTCGTTGAAGAAGGTTGGCCGATGCAAGAAGCAAAGCGACAGGGAGGCCATCGCGGGTATCACGTACCATCTCACAACGCTTAACATGGGTGCCATGGACACGGGTATGCGCACCGTCTCGATCACCGGCAAAGAGGCCCACGCCGAAGTCGAATTCCGGCCGAAGAACGGCGCTCCGCAAGGCAAGGGCATGCAGGTTGCTTATAACCTCGAAACACGCGAGGGCAGATGGGTCGTCCTCAAGACCCAACCCCTCGGGGGCATGATCCAGCATCCTAATCCCAATCAGAACCCGCACCAGAATCCCAGTATGCATCCCGGTGCGCTCCCCAACCTTACCGACATCCTCAACCCCGCCTCGGCGCCCGCACAAGCTGCCCTCGCGCAGGGCCATCCTGCCCCCAGCGCGCCAAACCAGACTCCGGACAAGAAACCTCGGTAACTATATGGGTAACCTCGTTGCATTCATCCTCGCCGCGATAATCATCAGCTTCTTCATGCGCAGTTACTTGAAAAAACAGAAAACAATAGAACAAGAAGCGCTCGAGTCCGCCGAGAAGGGGAAATTGCGTTCCGATGGCCCGCAATCCCAACATCCTCATATCGACGCTAACTACTGCATCGGTTGTGCGACATGCACCCTGGTCTGCCCGGAGGGTGATGTTCTGGCCATGCTGGGCGGCAAAGCCGTCATCGTGAAAGGATACAAATGCATCGGCCACAGCCTCTGCGCGGAAGCTTGCCCGGTCGGCGCCATCACCATGGTCATGGCCAGCCCCAGCATGGGCGGAGACATGCCTTACTTGACGCCCGAATTTGAGACCACTATCAAAAACATGTATATCGTCGGCGAGCTGGGCGGTCTGGCGCTCATCAAGAACGCCATCAACCAGGGCCGCGACTGCATTGATAACATTGTCAAGAAAGCCGTATCCCCGGGCGGCGCCCATCGTTCCCCGGACGTTTACGACGTGCTGATCGTGGGTGCAGGGCCTGCGGGAATCAGCGCTAGCCTCCGCGCCACGGAGAAAAAACTCAATTACATCGCTATTGATGAAGGTGAAATCGGCGGCACCGTGGCCAAGTATCCCCGCCAGAAACTCGTGATGACCAGTCCCGTGGAATTTCCGATGTACGGCAAATTCAAGAAGTTGCAGCTGAGCAAGGAAGAGCTGATCGACTTCTGGCACAAGGTCCTGGAGCGCGCGGATTTCAAGCTGCGCCAGGGTGAAAAGGTGGAAGACATCAAGAAGGGCGAGGGCGGCATCTTCACGGTCATGACGACCAAAGGCCAATATCGAACGCACGCCGTGGTGCTGGCGCTCGGCAAGAGCGGCAGCCCGCGGAAACTCGGCGTCAAGGGCGAGGAACTGCCCAAGGTAATGTATCGACTCATTGAGGCCGACCACTATATCAACAAACGTATTCTTATCGTGGGCGGCGGCGACAGCGCTGTCGAGGCCGCCATGGGCCTGGGCCACCAGGTCGGCAATCAGGTCACGCTCTCCTATCGTAAAGAAGCCTTCGGCCGCATCAAGGAGGGCAACACCCAGCGCATCCAGGAATCCATCCGCAAGGGCAAAGTCAAGGTCGTTTTCAACTCCATTCCCACGGAATTCAAAGAAAATTCCGTGGTCCTGGAAGTCAATGGCAAACAGGAGGAGATCCCCAACGACTTCGTTTGGATCTTTGCCGGCGGCCAACCTCCCACGGCATTCTTGAAAAAGATCGGCATCGGGTTTGGCAACCAAGACCTCACATCGACGGGTAGCAAGGAGGCAAAACAGGTCGCTCTCGATGAGAAGGAGTTTGCCCAAGAGGCGACCCCGGCTTGAAGCGAGACGATCTCATCGAAGCCACACTCGGCGTGTCCGGGAAGGATCTCGCTTTTGAGAAGTCTCGGGACCGGTTCGCTGAAGGCAAGCTCGGCGCGCCAGCCGAGGACCTCCCCAATGTGGCTTATGCGAACCCAATGGCAAGAATTGAAAAGTCCGTGGACAGGCGCAGTTTGCCGTACCCGCGAATCGCCTGTGTTGACTCCGGCTCCGACCGTGCGAAAGCCAGTCGTGACGAACTGGCTGCGCGATACGATCTCGTGCCACCACAGCAAAGCGATGTGATCGTCGTTTTGGGTGGCGACGGACTTGTGTTACGCGCCCTCCATCAGTATCTGCACCTGGAACGCCCGATGTTTGGGATGAACCGCGGAACGGTCGGCTTTCTGTTGAACGCCTACCGGCCGGACGTGCTCATTGAGCGGATTCAGGCAGCCAAGCAGGTAACCCTTCACCCGCTACGGATGACGGCCAAAACCGTTAATGGAAAGATTGCGGAGTCACTGGCCTTCAACGAAGTATCCATCCTCCGCCACACGCGGCAGACAGCGAACCTTCGGATTTCCGTGGACGGCATCGTTCGGGTACCTTTGCTCGCGGCGGACGGTGTCATGGTGGCGACGCCCACCGGCAGTACGGCTTACAACCTTTCCGCGCATGGCCCCGTCATCCCGCTAGGGACCAATCTGCTTGCTCTTACGCCCGTCAGCCCATTCCGGCCGCGACGTTGGAGAGGAGCCTTGTTGCCGCATACATCAGTCGTCGAGTTTGAAAATCTCGACCCGCACAACCGGCCGCTGAGTGCGTCCGCGGACTTCAAAGAGTTTCCGGAAGTCGTCTCAGTAAAAGTTCGAGAGGATCGCTCAATGATGGTCAAGTTGCTTTTTGATCCCGACCACTCTCTGGCCGAGCGGATCACGGCGGAGCAGTTCGAAAACTGAGAGAGGAAATCTGGTTATCGGCCGATACCCGGGCTTCTGTCGGAATCGACAATGTCAACCAACCACCCAGCCAACAGGATTTTTTGATGTTCGATCACCTGGCCGTTGCGGCGGGAAGCGTCTCCACAACGCTGGAACCTTCCAGCGTGATCCTGCTCGGCATCGGCCTGCTGGGTTTGACGGGAGTCGCACTGCGCAGACGATTCCGTCAAAAGTACAACCATCACTTTTGAGATGCACCGGTGCTGTCGGCGTGGCGATCTCAATGGGATCGTCTTGCGCCACCCAAATCACGGCCACTCCACGTCGCAGGTGCGAACCTTCGTCGACGACAAGTTGCTGCGCACACTCTCCGACCGGTCCAGCAGCCCAAGAGTCATGGCCAGTGCACTTTGCTAGAGCAGAGCGGCTACACCGTATTGGAAGCCAAAGGTGGCAGCCAGGCGATCGAGATTGCCCGACAGCATCGCGACCTATCCATCTGCTACTCACAGACATGGTGATGCCAGGAATGGTCGGACATGAGGTGGCGGACGAGGTGGCTCCGATACGCCCAGAGATGAGAGTTATCTACATGTCCGGCTACGTGGGCTTCACTCCTCGCGGGGTGCTCGATTCTGACGAAAGCTTTTTGCCCAAGCCTTTTACCCAAGATACATTGCTCCGCAAGGTCCATGAAGTATTAAACCTGCAGAAGGAACCGGCTACCTAAATAAGCGGCTCGGTGGGGCCGGTCGCCAACACTGCCATTCGGAGCCCCTCGACTAACCCATAACCCCAAGTCTTAGGGCGCCGGGCAGCAGCTTGCCATTGGAATCACCTACAGCAGCTGTTCTAAATCGAACAGTATTCCATCAGTATCAATGGCAGCATGAGGTATGTCCCAGGACAAGAAAGAACCTAACAGGATGCCTTCTTCGGTTCAGACGGAGCTTGAAAAGCGTGGCTGCGCCACTTCGTTCTTGACCAACGAGCGAAATGAAATAGGCAAAGTTTGTGGCGCAATCCAAGCGACGAACCCTGAAGAATACATACAGCCTGATGAAGAGAAGGAAACGGGCGGCGAAGCCTAACAGGTTGTTTGTTTGGTCCTGCGAGCGAAGAGATGGAAGTATTTTAGAAGTTGAAAAGGAGATTCACATGTTACTGCTAATTATTCTTGTGCTGCTGTTGTTCGGCGGGGGCGGCGGCTATTACGGGTATTCCAGATGGGGAACACGCGGGGGCGTAGGGCTAGTTGGGACGGTGGTGCTCATCGTGCTGGTCTTGTCCCTGGTCGGCGGATTGCGCCTGTAAACGATCCACGCAATCCCAGAAATCGTGTCCCAAATTGATGGCGATTACTTCTTCCGAAGCTCGCCCTCAAAGTGGCTTTCAACATCTTCATGACTAAGCGGGTTTCTTGCTTTCGTCAATACCACCGAATAGACAACCTCATTACCTGCAAGTTGCGCGGTGATAAACGCCCTGTCTTCCGGCAGTTCCTGGTAGATGAATTTTACTTTTCTGCCGTCTTGAAGCGTCTTGATCCACTCTTCGTCTCGCATTGTCGTATCTCAACATCACGTAAGATTAGTGTGTTGCCCGAACGATTGGCGCAGCGGCCTAGAGTTCGTTTTTCTTTCCACGTGCGGATTTGGCCATGCGCGGCTTCGCCATTTCCTTCTTGACGGCGAGGAGTGTCGCTTTGTCGGATTTTTCTTCGGCTTTCTTCCTACCCATACAATCATAATGACCGTCGAGACCGAAGCAATACTGTTCGATTTAGAACAGTGGCAACAATCGCGACAGACACCGCCATGCTTGGGTCGAGTACGCCGTCTGCGCGTCCCCGCAGGCACAACACTGAAGACTAATTGGGCTTGCCTGCCGCCGTCGTCGTTGGCGGGATTTGTCCCTCTGCCTGTGGTTGTTCCTTCAATGCTCCAATGAGGCGCAGTAAGTCTGCTGTCCTTTTCGCTGCCCCTCTCCAATGAAAACGGCAAGCATCGAAAGAAGTATTCGCCCAGTCGAAATCGCCGCCCTCAAAGTAAAGGTCACAATCTGTTAACTGACAATTTATGAATACGGTTTCATCTATGACGAAAGAGCGACCAGCAAACTTTTGGTCTCTGATGGTTTCCATAGATCACCTCCATGTTCCATACAGATTCTGACACCGTTTAGGTGCGTCCCGAGAAGTCCCGTTTCTCGAGAGTTGGCCAGACCGGCAGCGAAATACGTGTGAAACTCTTCGGAGAAGGAACCCATTACGAATCCATGGTCCAATCGAACGGCTTTACTACCGGCTGGGGCCGTGTTTCTGCAAAGCCTTCAGCTTGCGCCCTTCTGCAATGTCTCGGTCATTCCATCGCCAAAGCTTGCGTCCGTCGGCCAATTCGATTCCGAACGGTCGAATCTTCCCTGCCGCAAGCCAACGGTGCGCGGTTATGACGGAAACACAAATCAGCTTGGCGGCTTCTGGCGTGCTGTAGGTTTTCGGCGGCATGGCGACTGCGATATTGAAGATGCGAGTACGTTCTACGCAAACGCAGGGGCAGCCCTGTCGCGATTAGCCTCAAGTCGTAGAACCATCAAACCGGATAGTGAGTCGGTGAGCGAAGTTCTCTCAGCCCTCCGGTCTGGTCCCGCGCTCAATTCCTTCAGTCGCTGCAAGATTACTTCTTCCGCTAGTTTAATTTTGTGCGCCAGCTTTCTTGGATCAACCTCCAACACCGCGTCGCGATAACATTCTTGCCAGGGATAGATCATGTGACTCCTTCGCTCCTTTGGAGCGAGGCCGGAGGCCGAGGCCCTCGAATGAAACGAAAGGCATGAAGAGAGAGGGTTTCCCGGTCTCTAGGCGATCAGTCAGCACAAAAGACCGTCACCCAATGGGTGCGGCGGCTGTGTTAAGCGATAAGGTAACTATACTCCTGTTTCAGAATTGCCGTCTGGGGCGATGTTGCGCGCACTTAGGGGCACGCGCTGCGTGTTAGAATGGATAAATGGAAAATCCCGTGACAGCGCCGACGGTTCGTGGGGCGTGGGTTGGGAAGTGTCCGGGGTGCGGAACCTGTTGCTCCTTTTCGAAGCTTCCGGCCACCGACTATGCAGGACAACAGGTCGTTCGCCCGCAGAATTTTGACTCGGTGTCCGTTCCTTGTGTTTGCGGTCGCAGGTTCGAGACAGATAGCAACGGCTTGATGTTCGTCACCTTCGCACTGTTGTCAATTCAGCGGTTATCGTCGGATGAATTTGCCGTCACACAAAGCTACGCGGGAACCAAAAGCGACCTTGGACCGATGAGCGAGACCGAACTGTGGGCCTACCTAAACTTGCGTACCTTGATTGACATCATTCCATCTCAAGTGCTCACGTTTCTGAGCGGGTGTAACGCTCTCGATATCGAGATGGTTCTTTCAGTCGTGCGTTCACCTGTGGCCGAGTCGCAACCTGCTCGCTAAAAATGGCGGCGCTGGGGAAATTCGCACTGTCGCCGACTTTTACAAACGTGCCCAGGTGGCCCCGCATCGCTTGCGCATTTGCCGC
>Ga0307477_10003675_pt1 | contig 11344 bp, 6 predicted proteins | sample atmos_gasesECM2C_FD_203316 | JGI IMG/M metagenome (GOLD analysis project Ga0307477, IMG submission 203316) | Hardwood forest soil microbial communities from Morgan-Monroe State Forest, Indiana, United States - atmos_gasesECM2C_515 | ecosystem: Environmental > Terrestrial > Soil > Temperate...
GCTTGCCCGGATAGCCCTCCGCGTACTTGTTGGTGAAAATCGAGCCCATGGCCTCGAGCACCGCTTCGGAGACGAGGTTCTCCGAAGGAATCAGCTCCAAAGTAGTAGCCTGGCGCTTCGCTTCGTCGCGAAGCAGTTCCGCGATTTGCGGATCGACCGCATCAAGCGGGCGATTCATGCGGTTGTTGGCATCGGTAGTCTGCGTCATGGTTTTAGTCCCCAGATTTACAGGAACCCATCTTACCCTTGCCAGGGCGAACGCTGAAATGCGAATTCTGGCGCTTGCCGTGTGCCGCCGCGGCGGGCCGGCGGCCGGCGGGCCGACGACGCTTTCGGCGAGCATGGTGCGACCCACCCCCCACCCGGGTGTTTTCGCAAAAGAGGCTGCAAACGATTGAAAACAAAGGAAGGGAGTGCGAAAAAGAGCGCAAAGAGAGGTGAAGAGGCGGCAACCAAATGAAAGGACGTAACTTGTGACTCGTGACCTGTGACTCGTGAACAGCCAGGAAGAAATGCCCCCACACCCCCGGGGGTTTTGTATCGATGAGAAAACAAAGGGGTTGCTAAAAGAGGGATCTGTAAGCTGCTGATAACGGGAGGGATGCAAATCGATGGTGGGAAGAGAGGGATTTGTAAGTTGATGAAAACGCGGGAAGCGAGGTGTTCGGCGCAGGGACGGAATAGTCAGGAGATCGAATGGTTGCGGAAACACGGCGGGTTGCGGGGGAAAGGAGGAACGAAACGGGGACCCGGTCACCAACCTTGGCTTAGAGAATACCGCATCCGTTACTATATGTCAAGTGATAAATTAACTGCCGTGGATTGAATGGTTTGCGGGCGAGGACGCTGAGCGAACCAAAGGGGGGCCAAAGAACGGGAGGTCTTACCATTCCACATCGAGGGGTAGGCGGCCAGGGCGGTCCTGAGCGTTCGGCCACGCCTGCGATTGAGAAACTGGTGCGTACACCGTACCGCCATCTCTTCTGTTTCGCATTTCGGAGCGTCTCATCCTTTCCATCTCTGTGCTAGAATCCGCCGCACGTCCGTTCCCGCTTCGTCCCGAGCTCTTTGGAACGAATGACGCGGTTCCCTTGCACTTTGGATTTTCCGACCACGTTGATCCATTTCGTTTGCCATGGAGGATTGAGATGAAACGCTCTCCCATCTCGGTTGCCATGCTCGTGGTGTCTCTGCTTCTTGCTCCCGCACTGTTGCCGCAGTCGCCGGATTCCGCAAATTAGAACGCGGCATCTTCTGCTGCAGCAGCCGAAGTTTCCCGGCTCATCAAATTCAACGGCAAGCTGGATTCCAGGAGGCGCGAGCCCCGGCGAATTATTGGTCCAGGCGGACGCGGCGAACTAACTCCTGGAACCGGGGGTCGCCGCGCAGCGGGTCGTAGATAGGGTCTACCTTGAGGGTCGTGAGAGCATTGGAATGCTCGGAGTATGCCTTTTGAAGCCAGGCGAAGGCTTCGTCCTTGTTGTCCATACCAACGTAAGCCAGAGCAATGGCGGCCGGATCCATTTGCTGTCGCCCGTTCAACCGCAACAATTTCTCCAAGGCGCGCCGAGCCTCCCCCCACTGGCCCGAGCGGCCACACACGTAGGCCTGTATCGCCCAGCTCCCGGGCACATCCTCAATGCGGCGCCATTTCTCTATGTCGGCGAGCGCATCCGCGAACAATCCTTTTTGCACATACGCGAAGACTAAAAGGTGCGCACGGGGGAAGTTCGGCTCCATGTCAAGGACGGCGCGAAACCGCTCGATGGCGCGGTCATACTGCCGTGAGAAGTACAGGATTGCTCCGTTGTCAGTAGCGATGATCAACGAGAGTGGGTCGAGTTGGCGTGCGCGGTCGCTTTCCGCGAATGCTTCGTTGAAACGCCCCTGGTAGGCCAGATATTCCGCATACCAATGATGGCCAGTGACGTAGTTGGGATCCAACTGGATGGCCCGCCGGTATTCCTTTTCGGCGGTCTGCCAGTCCCAATCGTAATTCTCCTTAATTAGAGCCAGGGAAGTGTGGGCTTCCGCCAGCATATCGTCAAGCTCCACTGCACGCTGCGCTGCCGCGCGCGCTTTGGGCATGAACTCATTCTGCGGAGCCAGGCTGTAGCTACTCATCAGCGCGTAGGAATCCGCCAATCCGGCGTAGCCCCGGGCGTAGGTGGGGTCTTTGGCGATAGCCTGCTGAAAATCCTCGATTGCGTGTTGAAAGCCCTGAGTAGTCCTCTTGTTCCAAAAATATCGGCCTTTAAGATAGAGATCATAAGCCTCATACGCCTCACGAGAGAGAGAAGCCTGATGGGTGGAGTCGATCCGCTTAGGGTCACCGATGACGAGCTGAATCTCATTTGCGATCTCTTGCACAATCTCCGCCTGCAGTGTCAACAGGTTGCTCAGTTCGCGATCATACTGCTTCGCCCAGAGGTGCGTCTGGTCTTTGGCCTGAATGAGCTGGGCTGAAATTCGCACCTTGTCTACATCGCGCCGGACACTGCCCTCCAGCACGTATTGCACTCCGAGTTCTCTACTGATCTGGCCTATCGGAATCTGGTTGTTCTTGTAGTGCATCACGGAGGTGCGCGCGATCACTCCGAGGTGCCCGGGATTGAGGCGTCCGAGTTGGGCGATCATTTCCTCGGTAAGGCCGTCGCTGAGGTACTCCTGCCCCGCATCGCCCGTGAGGTTCTCGAAGGGAAGAACAGCCAGCATCAATCGTCCGCCCGTCGGCTGCAGGCGAACTCGCGAACGCGACCATTGAGAGTAACCGGCGAGTGCCGCGAACAGCACCAAGAGAATCCCCAAAAGCATCGCCCATCGCCGGACACCCAACTCCCGTGGGGCCCAGCCAGGGGCGACTACACGGCCCATCGAGCCTGCCGGAGCACCGGCTCCTGGCTGGCCGATGCTTGCGAGCAAAGGCGGCACCTCGTCCACTTCTACCGGCACGATCATGCGGTACCCGAGCTTCGGGAGAGTCTCTATATAACGGGGTTCACTTGCTGAGTCACTGAGGACTCCGCGCAACTCTTTGATCGAGGTATTCAACCCGTGTTCGAAATCCACGAACGTTTCCGCGGACCAGAGCAACTCGCGCAACTCTTCGCGAGTGACTATGTCCCCCTCGCGTTCAACGAGTACCTTTAGAACCTGGAACGGCTGCGGTCGCAGCTTTAGTCTTATCCCTTGTTTGTAGAGTTCCCGCGTCCGTGGCCGCAGTTCGTATGTGTCAAAGCGGAGAATGGTCAGCGGTCCTTCCATGGGGCACCACGGGGACGTTGGCAACATTCTGCCCCCAATCTCCGGCTTCGCACAAGCTAAAATTCATGGAATGAGTGGTTTGGGCCTTCACCTTAGTTTCACCAGCATTCCATCCGTCCTCCATTGCTCCAGAGCGGTGCACTTGTGATAGGGGAACTGAATGCGGCGCTGCGATCCCGGCACACACGGGGGTCGAATCGCAAAATTGGAGGAATGAGATGAAACCCTCTCCTATCTCGGTTGCCGTGCTTGTGGTGTCTCTCTTTCTTGCTCCCGCACTGTTGGCGCAGTCGCCCGATTCCCGAAATCAGGGCACGGTCTCTCCCGCTGCTTCAGCGGCCGAAGTTCCCCGGCTCATCAGATTCAGCGGCACACTGCTGGATGCCCAGGACCGGCCGATGGCGGGTCCCGTCGGTGTGACCTTTGCTCTTCATGCGCAGCAGACCGGCGGCGCCGCACTGTGGCTGGAAACGCAGAACGTGAAGCCGGATGCGAACGGCGTCTACACGGTCCTGCTGGGAGCTAACAGCGCGAATGGCGTGCCCGCGGAACTGTTCGCTTCCGGGGAAGCCCGCTGGCTGGAAGTGCAAGTGGAGCGGCAAGCGGAGCAACCGCGCGTGTTGCTGGTGAGCGTGCCCTATGCCTTGAAAGCGAAGGATGCGGAAACTCTCGGTGGCAAGCCAGCTTCGGCTTTCGTCACCACCGAAACGCTCGCAGGCTCGGGCAGTTCTGCCGGAATCGCTGCTGCTTCCACCACGCTGCCCAGTTCAAAAGCGCAAACGACTCCTAAAAATGCAGCGTCCGCGCCGCAGCCTGCAGTCGCCTGCACCAGCGTCACGAGCGACGGAACCGCCACCGTCAACTCCGTCGCCATGTTCACCGCCCCATGCGCCGTGCAGAGCTCGGTGATTACCGAGTCGGGGAGCAATGTGGGCATTGGCACTGCGGCGCCGGCGGTGGCCCTGGACATCGTGGGCAACAATGCCGGGATGCGGCTGAGCGGAACGGGGACGCATCAGGTGACGGTGACAGGATTGTCGAGCGGCCGGCTGGGCCAGGACTTTACCGGGTTCTTCTTCGCTTCGGACACCAACGGGAAGGTAATCAAATTTCTGACCAACAACGGGACATTGAACGAATGGATGCGCATCACCAGCGCCGGCAACGTCGGCATCGGCACAACGACCCCGGGGGCGAAACTGGAAATTGCAGGCGGCAACCTGGCACTCCCCAACACCACGTCGGGCGGCACTGCGGGCGTGGTCACCTTGGGAGGTGTGCCCTTCGTGCACAACTTTGGCGGTAGTAACACATTCGTCGGCGCGTCGGCCGGGAACATGAGCATGACGGGAGGCGCCAACGCGGCAGTGGGCGCCTCCGCGCTCAGCTCCAACACGACGGGCGCGGGTAATGCCGCCTTCGGCCCCAATGCGCTCACCTCCAACACGACGGGCATCCTGAACTCCGCCTATGGCTCCTCCGCGCTTGGCTTCAACACGACGGGCACAGACAACGCCGCCTTCGGCGGAAACGCGCTCCTGCAGAATACGACGGGCGCAGACAATAACGCCTTCGGCTCCTCCGCGCTCGCCTCCAACACGACGGGCGGGAGAAACACTGCTGTCGGCGCCAGCACGCTCCAGTTCAACACCACGGGCCAGCTCAACTCTGCCTTCGGCGTCGCCGCACTGCAGAACAACACGACGGCCAACGCCAACGCCGCATTTGGCTTTGACGCGCTCACCTCCAACACGACGGGCGGGAACAACGCCGCCTTCGGCAGCGATGCGCTCTTCTTTAACACGACGGGCAGCGACAACATCGCCCTTGGCGACTCCGCCCTCCTGAGCCTCAAGAGCGGAGGTTCCAACATCGCGGTCGGCCAGAATGCTGGTAGCAACCTCACAGCGGCTGAAAGCAACAACATCTACATCGGCAACACCGGAGTTGCCGGCGAATCGAACATCACACGCATCGGCTCGACGCAGACCGCGACCTTCCTTGCCGGCAACGTCACGGCTACAAAGTTCCTCGGCGATGGATCGAGCCTGACGGGCATCGCCGCACTGAGCGCGAGCAACACGTTCAGCGGGCTCGAGACCTTCACTGCCGCACCCTCGGGCGGCGGCGTGGGCCAGGGCTCGCTCTATGTCAATCCCGCTTCGGCCAGCGCCGGGCAGACGCTGCTGGGCGCCGCGGTGAACAACGTGCAACAGATGCGTCTCGACAGTGGCGGCAACCTCACCCTGGCCGGTACACTCGGCCTGCCCAATACCAATAGCAGCGGGACGGCGGGTGTGGTCTTTTTGGGAGGCGTGCCGTTCCTGCACAACTTCGGCGGCAACACCTTCGTTGGCCCATCGGCCGGGAACATGAGCATGACGGGATTCGGCAACGCGGCAGCGGGCGCCTCCGCGCTCCACGCCAACACCACGGGCCAGAACAACTCCGCCTTCGGTGCCACCGCGCTAAATGCCAACACGACGGGCAACAACAACTCCGCGTTCGGCCTCTCCGCGCTTAGCGCCAACACCACGGGCGGGACCAACTCCGCCTTCGGCGAGGCAGCGCTCCAGAACAACACGACAGGCGCGGCCAACTCCGCCTTCGGCAGAGACGCGCTCGTCTCCAACACGACGGGCGGAGGCAATGCCGCCTTCGGCAACCAGGTGCTCCAGCAAAACACGACGGGCAGCCAAAACTCCGCCTTCGGCCAGGGAGCGCTCCAGAACAACACGGTCGGCGGCAGCGACGCCTTCGGCTTCAACGCGCTCAACGCCAACACGACAGGCGCCAACAACGCCGCCTTCGGCAGGGGCACGCTGACTTCTAACACGACGGGCAGCAGCAACGCCGCCTTCGGCTCCGGCGTGCTCGCTTCCAACACGACAGGCAACAGCAACGCCGCCTTCGGCGTCTTCGTGCTCGACAACAACACGACGGGCTTGTCCAACGCTGCCTTCGGTGCCGCCGCGCTCACCGCCAACACCACGGGCAACTTCAACTCCGCCTTCGGCAATGGCACGCTCGGCGCCAACACGACGGCCTGCTGCAACTCCGCCTTCGGCGTCTCCGCGCTCATCTCCAACATCGCGGGCGGGAACAACTCCGCCTTCGGCATCTCCGCGCTCAGTAACCTCACGGCCGGGAACAACAACATCGCGATCGGCAACTCGGCCGGTGCCGGCCTCACCGGCGGCGAAAGCAACAACATCGACATCGGCAACAGCGGAGTTGCCGGCGAATCGAACATCATTCGCATCGGCTCGACGCAGACCGCGACCTTCCTCGCCGGGACGATCATGGGCACCCTGAACGGCAATGCCACCACGGCCACCACGGCGACGAACTTCTCCGGTAACCTGGGGGGAGAGGTCACCGGGACGCAAAGCGCTACGGTTGTGTCCACTGCGGTCTCACCCAACACCGCCAATGCCATCGTGCGCAGGGACGCCTCGGGCAACTTTGCGGCGGGGACCATCACGGCCGACAACCTCGCACTCCCAAACACCACGTCGAGCTCGGTGGGCGTGGTCACCTTGGGGGGCGCGCCCTTCCTGCACAACTTCGGCAGCAGTAACACCTTCGTCGGCTCATCGGCCGGGAACCAGAGCATGACGGGCGTGCTCAACGCCGCATTTGGCACCAGCGCTCTCGCGTCCGACACGACGGGGCAGCGCAACGCCGCCTTTGGCAACCAGGTGCTCCAGCAAAACACGACGGGCAGCAACAACTCAGCCTTCGGTAACCTCGCGCTTCCGAACAACACCACGGGCAACCTCAACGCCGCCTTCGGTGCCGCCGCCCTCTTCTTCAACAGCACGGGCTCGTCCAACTCCGCCTTCGGCACCTCTGCACTTAACCAGAGCACTGGCGCCAGCTTCAACTCCGCCTTCGGCTTTGACGCGCTCTTCAACGACACGACAGGCGACCACAATGCAGCCTTCGGTGCAAACGCGCTCCAGAACGACACGACGGGCTTTGAGAACTCCGCGTTCGGCTCAGGTGCGCTCGTCTCCATCTCGACGGGCGGCACCAACTCCGCCTTCGGCAACGCTGCGCTCGGGAGCCTCACGAGCGGAGACGTCAACACTGCCATCGGATCGGGCGCGGGTTCTAGCCTCACCACAGGCAGCAACAACATCTACCTTGGGAACAGCGGAGCCGCCTCGGAGTCAAATACGATTCGGATCGGCGCCGGGCAGACGGCGGCCTTCATCACTGGGATCTCCGGAGCCACCGTGGGTACCGGGGATGGCGTGGGCGTCTTCGTCGGCTCCGCCGGCCAGCTCGGCACCATCGCCTCCTCGCGGCGGTTCAAGGACGACATCGTCGACATGGCCGGCGAGAGCGACCCGCTGATGAAGCTGCGCCCAGTGTCGTTCTATTACAAGCCGGAGTTGGACCCCACACACACCCGGCAGTACGGCCTGGTGGCCGAAGAGGTGGCGCAAGTGTCCCCGCAGCTCGTCGTCTTCGATAAGTACGGCGTCCCCCAGACGGTGCGCTACCACTTCGTCAACGCCATGCTCCTCAACGAAGTACAGAAGCAGCGCCAGCTAGTTGAAGGACAGCGGAAGTTGAACGAGGAACAGCAGAGCACGATCGCGCGGCAGCAGGCGGAGATTCAAGACCTGGCCGCCCGGCTCGCCAAGCTGGAGGCCTTGGTCGCCCCGGCGCAATAACCTGGACGGCGCCTTCAGAATCATTTGGTTTGGGAAGCCCGGAAAGCCGCGCCAACAGGCGAAATCAACGCTCTGCGGCTGCTTGCGAAATAGGATTGTCCGGCTGCTGCAATCTCAGCCCACAAAATTGGTCAGTTCGGTCACAGTGACCAGTATTAGGCTCCAAGAGCGCCGTGCCTTGAGGCCGTCTGCGTGACAAGAGCACTGGTAGGTTTTATCGTATAGAAGACACTGGGTTAGCTATGAGAATATCCAAGAGCTTTACGATTGAGCCGGACATCAGCAACTACGTCGACGAAACCAAGGGTGAGCGGTCCGCCAGTGATCGCGTAAACGAGCTGCTGCGACTCGCCATGATTCAGGAACAATATGACCGGCTCGCGGCGGAAGCCGCGGAATTCTTTGCGGATGCCCAGACGAACCGTGCCGCAGCTAAGGCGTTCCAGAAAGCGTCCCTTCGGACCTTTGGCGGGGATTGATGCCCGCTCCCTCCGGCTGGTATCCAAAACGGGGTGAGGTCTATTTAGTTCAACTCGACAAGCCGTGCCCAGCGGTGGTCCTTTCCGTGGACGCCCTCAACAAATTTGTCCTGGACGTGTGCATGGTTGGCGTGACCAGCGTGGAGCATAAGAAATTCAGTGTGCGCGTGCCGATCAAGAAGGGCGAAGGTAACCTGAATTTTGCTTGCTGGGCAAAGTGCGACCAAGTCACGACCCTGGAGAAAACCTTGCTGAGGTATCCGCCGTTAGGCACCCTCTCAACAGCCACACTGCGCCAGATCGAGGACCAGGTCAGAGTCTGTCTGGGGCTAATGTGACGATCCGATGAGGATAGTCATCCTGAGCGCAGCCGACGGAGCTAGACCTCGCGCTTTTTCCGTCCCGGCCAGGGCACTAGCATCGAGACGCCACTGCGGTAGACGCGGTACAAATCACCGTGGAACGTGACCATGTCGCGCTCTTCGAACTGGATGGCCAGCAGGATGTACCCCGTGCACATCACCGCAAAGAAAAGATGCCCCAACGTCATGTGCGGCGCGCTCCAGAAGGCCACAAGAAAGCCCAGGTAGAGCGGATGCCGCACCAGACGGTATGGACCCGGCGTGACGAACTTGGGTGGTTCGTAAGGCAGATTGCGCCAGTTCCTCCACACTTGTTGGAGTCCGAACAGATCGAAGTGGTTGATCAGGAAGGTGGAGGTCAGCAGCAGGAGCCACCCCAGCCAGAACAGCGCCTGCAGCAGGAGCACCCAAGGTTGCGATTCCACGGTCCAGATCGTCTGCGGCATCGGCTGCCAGAACACTACCACCGCCAGCAGCGTCGCGCTCGCCACCAACACGTAGGTGCTGCGCTCGATCGGTTGTTGCACGAGTTTTGTCCACGCGCGCTTGAACCCCTGCCGTGCCATGCCGCTGTGCTGAATGGCGAAGAGTCCCAGCAATGCCGCGTCGATGACCACCGCCTGTCCCAGCGACGATTTCGCCGGCAGGGTGTCCATCTTCCACACAAACCAGATGGCCCGAAGAAAGACCGCCAGGAAAAACAGGTAACAGAGAATGCCGTACAGTAACCAGAGGGCGCGTTTCATAGCAGCCTCCCAGATAAGAATCTTAGGAATTCCCGTGGGTTGACCAGGTCCGAGAAGAGCCGATGAGCGGAGACTAATCCCGGCCCCTACATGAGTCAACTTGTATCTGTCGCAAAACCTCGTCTGCCGACGTATCCTCCAGCCGATTGTGTACCTCCGCGTGGACCGAAGTCAGTTTATGTTCTGTTTAGACTCGGCGCGATAGTTTCTTTCGCTGACGGAGAGCCAACGTATCGAATAGAATCCGATACGACAAGAATACACTTCTGGGAATGCGTTTAAGCGCAAAGGGGGTTCACATGAAGTCTTATCGTGTCTGGCGCATCGCAAGTGGCGTGCTCGTGATCGTGTTGGGTACTTTCTCGCTGCTGATGGCGGCCGCGCCGGGCTATCACCTGCTGAAGAAATACAGCTTCGGCGCAGCGGAGGGGAGCACTCGTGAGTACTTCGACTACATCACGGTCGATTCGGTTGCGCGCCGCGTCTACCTTTCCCACGGCACGGAAATCAAGGTCATCGACGCCGACAGTGGCGCCCTGATCGCCAACATCACCGGTTTGAAGCAGGATCACGGCGTCGCCGTAGCCAGCGAGTTTGGGCGCGGCTTCATCAGTGACGGCGGGCAGGGCAAGGTGATCATTTTCGATCTGCAGGGCCTCAAGGTGACTGGGGAAGCCAAGGCCGACCAGGACGCCGACAGCATCATTTACGATCCCTTCGCGAAGCGCGTCTTCGTGATGAATGGCGATCCGCACAGCTCCACGGTGATTGATGCCAAGAGCGGCAGCGTGGTGGGGACCATCGATCTTGGCGGCGGCCCGGAGTTTGCCGTGGCCGATGGCAACGGAACGGTTTACGTCAATCTGGAAGACAAGAGCGAACTTGTGGCCATTGATTCCCGCACGCTAAAGATCAAATCGCGCTGGCCCCTCGCTCCCGCTGGAGCGCCGACAGCGCTCGCCATGGACGTTCCGCACCACCGACTCTTCAGTGCCGGCCGCAATCCCCAGATGCTCGTCGTGCTCGATTCTGACAGCGGAAAAGTGCTCCAGTCATTCCCCATCTCAGCGGGCGTAGATGCAGCCGCCTACGAGCCCGCAACCGGGCTGCTCTTCGTCTCTACGCGCGAGGGTATGGTCCACGTATTCCACGAAGACTCACCCGACAAATTCAGCGAAGCGGAAACCATCAAGACCGAATTCGGCGCCAAGACCATGGGCCTCGACACCAAGACGCACAACCTGTTCCTGGACACGGCGGACTTTGGTCCGGCTCCCGCCCCCACTGCGGAGCGGCCGCACCCGCCGCGCCCGGCGATTCAAGGAACGTTTCACGTGCTGGTTTACGGCAAGTGACAGAGCTTCCCGTCTTGTCGCTGACTAGCAGACACCGCTGGGGCGAGTGGCTGTTCCGGATTCCTGGGTCGGGAGGGTCTGTGTGCTTGGCACGGTGTAAGGTGTGGTTCCGGCCAGGTTCGCAATGCATTGCTGGATCACCTGGGGAATGGCGGAAAGTGTAGAGGGTAGATTCGGAATCGACTGGTCAGGTTTCTTGAAATTGAGGGCGCTGGTGAGATCGCCGACCGCCGCGCGGCGCCAGGCGCTCAAATTGGGCACTTCCGCACCGAAGCGAGTCTCCAGAAATCGCAATACAGAAGTGTGATCGAAGAGGTCGGAGGACACGAAGCCGCCGCGACTGAACGGCGAGACGATCAGCGTGGGGACGCGAAAACCCAATCCAATCGGGCCGGTTATCGCGGGACTGCCGATTACCGTGGGGTCCGGGACTGCCGGCGCGGTGACATATTC
>Ga0307477_10003676_pt1 | contig 11341 bp, 10 predicted proteins | sample atmos_gasesECM2C_FD_203316 | JGI IMG/M metagenome (GOLD analysis project Ga0307477, IMG submission 203316) | Hardwood forest soil microbial communities from Morgan-Monroe State Forest, Indiana, United States - atmos_gasesECM2C_515 | ecosystem: Environmental > Terrestrial > Soil > Temperate...
CTGAAGGCCGAATTTACGTTTTACGTCCTTACGTTTTACGTTCCCGGCATCAGGCAGTTGGAGCGATTTCGACGAACCTGGCTTGTTCTTCGCGCAGGCTCAGATGGTAGCCGCGGAGGCGAAATTCGATCGGGTCGCCCAGCGGCGCTCGGCGAATGACCTCGACGCTGGCCCCATTGCAGAAGCCCATCTCCAGAAGCCGGCGGCGCAGCTCGGCGTCGCCGCCGACCGCGATCACGCTGCCCTTGCAACCAACGCCAAGTCGATTGAGGCTGCACGTCTCCGCCGACCCTCGGTGCGAACAACCGGCAAAGTTACAAGCCTTGTGCATACGGCCAATCCCGACAAGTGCATCCGTGCCTGACCGACCCTCTGAAGCTTCTTATCGCCACCCAAAGTATATGTTGTTGAGACTGAGTTTCAATAGCAAAACCCTGCGGCTGATCGTAAGGAAACCGCCTTGAGTCGCCATAGGGACTTGCCCCTATTTGGCGACGGCTGGATCGCAAGTGCCTACCGGTCAGATGGATACCACATGAGGTCCGACCAATCGACCTCTCGCGGTCGGGCGCCTTCCACTGACGAAAAAACGCCCCTGCTGACTCAGAATTGCCGTAGAAAGCGTATATCGTTCTCAACAAAGCTGCGAATATCCGCAATGCCGTACTTGCGCATGGCAATCCGTTCAATTCCAAGACCAAAGGCCCATCCCGAATATTCCTCCGGATCGATCCCGCAATTGGCCAGCACGTTGGGGTGAACCATTCCGCACCCGCCAAGCTCGATCCAACGCTGCTTGTCCTCGAACCAGACATCCACTTCGCCGGACGGCTCGGTGAAGGGAAAGAAGCTTGGCCGGAACCGTACCCTCGTTTGTTGTCCGAAATAGGCGTGGGCAAACTGCATGATGGTGCTCTTGAGATCCACCATCGTCACATCGCGGTCCACCGTCAATGCTTCGAGCTGATGGAACATCGGCAGATGCGTCGCATCCGTGGTATCAGGCCGGTAGACGCGGCCCGGTATGACGACGCGGATCGGCGGCTTTTGCCTCTCCATCACGCGGATTTGCACGGTGCTGGTTTGCGTCCGCAGCAGCAACTGGCCGCCCTGCGACGAAGACTGGAGATAGAAGTTGTCCAGCGGATCGCGAGCCGGGTGCGATTCGGGGATGTTGAGCGCAACGAAGTTGTGGAACTCGTCTTCCACCTCCGGCCCGATCGCAACGCTGAAGCCCATGCGGCCGAACAGCTCGGTCAGCTCGTCGACGACCTTCATGAGAATATGGCGATTTCCCATGTGGGGGCGATTGCCGGGCTCGGTCACATCGGCGTAGTCGCGGTCGGAACTCGCCTGTTGCGCAAGCTGCTGCTTGCGGGCCTCGAAATCGCGCTCGATCTGGCCTTTGACGTTATTAGCGCGTTGGCCCACAAGCGGCTTTTGCTCCCTGGGCGCGGCGCCGATGAGTTTGGTCAGGTTTTTGACCATTCCGTTGGAGCCGAGGAACTTAATCCGAAATTGCTCCAGGGCGGCGGCGTCTTGTACACGGGAAAGCTCGGCCTCGGCCGCCAGGGCAACTTGCTCGATTTGTGCCAACGCATCCGACATGGTTATCATTTTGGCCGGGCACAGCGGCCGGTCAAGACGAGGAAGAAAGCGGGGAACGATGGACTTGTCAAAGCTGCCGCGGTTGTCGGAGACGAAACAGCCGTCGCCGCAAAGCGCTGCCGACGCAAACCAGCCGCCCCCTGCCACCTCAGCATCCCAGTCGTTTTCTGCCGAACCCGGAGCCGGGCACGGTCCCGAGGCCTGGCTCAGCCTCGCAATCGGCGCGTTTCTGCTTCTCATGTACCCCAGGTTCCTTCAGTGGCTCTCCTCGCGGGTATTTCACACGCACTTCAATGAGTTCCAGTTAGAGGACGGGACGATCGTTCCGTACACACAAGTTCCAGAGTTCTGGATGGACCTGGGGCCTGTCCTGTTCGGAATTGTGTTAATCCTCGACGGGATCGTTTTGCTAGCAACCCGCAGTCGTCGGCTGCTGGCCATCGCGTTCGTCCTTACCATTGTCGCAACCGCATACAACGCCGTGTACGTCGTCGGAAGCTATGCGAGGAGCGGGTTTGCCCCGATTTCGTTCCTGGCAGCGGTATTCGGCATTTACATCGCATGGTCTCAGTGGCGGACGTTACAGATGACCCGGGTGGCGGTCGTCGACAAACAAATGCCCCCGGCGCGGGAATGAACGCCGGGGGCTTCAGGGGAGGTAGGGAATCGCTCGCGAAAAGCCGTTGCGCCGATCGGCTCCTCACATTATTCCTCAGCGGAATTGTAGGCCCCACTCGATGCCGCACAGCAACGCGTAAGCAAGTATCGCGATGGCTCCGATCACCGCACTCGTCCGTTTCCCATTCATCCGACACTCCTGGACTCGCATCATCAGGCCCAACTCCGTTATTCCTATAGACGTAAAACGCCGCTGATCGTTAGGTAATTCCCTTTGTGGCATGAGGCTATAAAAGACGAACTCTTCTCTAAGCTCAAAGCCGGGCGAATTAGCCGGCCTCTGCCATTGACATGTAAGATCGAATCCGGATCTGATTTGACGCTTTGACACGGCGGCGGATTTGAGCAAAATAATCTCGCCTGCCGACGGGGGAATGCGGACCCGACGGCGTCACATTTGTGGGGACACGATTATGTCGATTACCGCCAAGTGCGCCGGATGCGGCGCGCAGTACCAGGCCGATGAACGATTCGCCGGACGAACGGTGAAATGCCGCCACTGCGGCGCGACCTTCACCGTGGCCGCGCCGGCCTCGGCCAGACCGCCGCAAGAAGAGGATCCGCTGGAAGCGCTGGCGGCGATGGAGCAGACGGCACCGCAGCAGCTTCAACCCAAACAGTCGCGCTGGTCATCCCGGCCCGCGGCCACGGCCCCAACTGGCGGCTATGAATTTGCCTCACCCAAGGCCACCAGATCCCGCGGACCGCGACGGCAGAACCAGGCCCTGGCGGAGATGACCGACATCTGGCTGCCGCGCGCCCTGGTGATCGTGTTTTACGGACCCCTGCTGATCCTCGGCGTCATGGCCGCGTTCAATGGCCCGGTGCCGCCCGTGTTCATTCTGCTTCAGGCCATTGGGCTGGGACTGCTGGTATTCATGGTCCTGCCGATCGCGGCGGCGGGAATGCGGGTCGGCGCCAACATGATGAACGTGCGCGTCCGCGACGACGAGGCCCGGTTCAAAATTTTCGCCGCCTTCGCCCCTACGCCGGCCATCATCACGCTTGCCACGATCATGGTCTTCGGGACCGGCGGCGCCCTGGAGCTTTTTCATCACCTCAAGACCGGCTACTCCGACCTTTCCGGAAGACTGATTCTGGGATTCCTGCTGGGCTTCGGAGCTTCATTTTTCCTGATCTGGGTGATGTTCCACCTGCGGATCGTTGAGGCGCTGGTGGCATGGGTCTTTACGATGGTCTTCTATTTCCTCGGAATGGCGCTGGCGGCATTTATCCTGGTGCTGATCGCAATTCCGGTCGGGATGCTGCTCACCAAAACTCACCACGCACTGCCATGGGATACCGCCAGCCAGATCGCGACCACAACACCGACCCAGCCGCCACCCAATCAGGTCGCAAACTCACAACCTCGGCCATCTGACGATCAGGTCCTCAAGGATAAGGCCGAGCAGAACCTCCGTCAGATCGGCCAGGCGGCCCTGCGGGTTGCCGCGGCCAGTCCGGACGGCCTTCTGCCGCGAACGCTCGATCTGCTGGTCGCTCAGGGAAATCTTCCGCCCCAGGCGGTCGACTCGCCGTTCCAGGCCTTGGGAGGCAGGGGATATCATTACCTCGGGCCGCGTTACACCACCATGCCCGTCAATGTCATCCTCGCGTATGATGAGGCGGAGTTGGCCGCACTACGCGGCACCCACGTCTTGTTCGTGAACGGCGACGTCCGCTGGGTCGACGCCGCGGGCCTCGATCCACTTATCACCGAGTCAACCGCCGCGGTCGATCAGTGGCGCGACAGCCGCATCCGCACAGCCCAGGCCAACGAGCGGGCTGCCAGCCATATGGTAGATGCCAACCCGGATGCCCGACCGGGCCGGTCGTCCACCGAGCTGGACAACTTCGTCACGGAATTCGACAAGCTAAAGTCTCCGCTGGTCGCCGAGGTGAAGTCAGCGGAATTCGCCGACGACGCCAGCGAGATTGTCCATCCGTTGACGACCTCGCCCTATCTGGGCGTTGTCAAATCCAGCGACAATGCCTCGGACGTCTTTCAGGTGTGGAACACCGTCAGCGGCCAAAAGGAATCCGAAGCGACGTTCCCCCACGAGACCGTCGGCCAAGTGAGCTACGCCCTGAGCCCGGACGGCAGCATGCTGGCCCGTATCACCCACTGGCCGAAGTTGTCGCTGCGAATCTGGTCATTCAAGGATGCCCAGGAAACGCACGCGATTGATCTGGATCCGCGCTTCGGCGAGGCGACAATTGACGGGTTTCTCGAGCCCAAGGCGATTGCGGTTCGTCGCCAGGTGGGTGCGGCTGAGGGATTTGAGGTCTACAGTTCCTTCACTGGCAAACTGCGCAATCATGTGCCGATCGAGCAGTATGAACGGTCGGCCGGAAATGGCGTTGTCAGCCCCGATGGCCGATTTTTTGCCGTGATAACGAGCGCCTCGGTCCGAGGAGTATTGCAACCGTGGGTCCACTTTTACGATATGGAAGGTGATTCCCGCTCGGTGGCCAAGTTCCGGGGATTCTTGATCAAAGGTTGGGACGCCTCGACCATCACCGCACCGGCCGGGATGGCATTTTCGCCGGATGGCAGAAAGCTCGCCGCCCTCTTCGAGCGTGGCAGCGAGGGACTGATCCTTTGCTGGCAATTCCCCAACGGCAAGCCGCTTGGACAGGCTCAGGTCGCGGTCGCGCCTCATTTCTCCGGCGTGCGCGGCCCGGGCCGTCCCCTTGCCTGGATTCACGACGGCACCGACTGGCTGGTGACCGGAGATCTGATCGTCGATGCCACGTCCGGAGGCCAAACCGGGAAATTGAACGCCCCCGCGACCAACGGGCAGTGGCCCACGGGTCCTGATACGCTGCTACTCAGTTACGACGCCGCCGCCAAGTGTCACCTGGCATTAGTCAAGCTCGACGCATCCAAGTTCCCTGTCCGCAACTCCGCCAGCCCGGCCGGCGGGTGAACTATCGCAACGGGTACATGACCATTCCCGTCGCCAGCTTGGGGAAGAAGTACGTGCTCTTCTGCGGCATGACCTCGCCGTGCTTGCCCAACTCCTCCAGCGCGTGCAGCGGAGTTGGACGAAGAATCAGGGCGATCTGATAAGTCGTCCCATCCACCTGGCTGGCGATGGCCGCAGGATCGGGCGTATACCCCTTGACCAATTCCTTCGACGCGAACTTCGGCTGCAAGACCTCGTCCAGCAGATATCGCTGAAGCACCGCCACCTCCAGCCTCCGCCATGCTTCGCTTTGGCCCGGCTCAAGCGATTTCAACACGTCCGGGTCCTTGATCCGCAGTTGATAGAGACGTTTGGTGCGACCATCGTATAAGCCGAAGTTATGAGTGGAATCAGCGGCCAGGTTCTCGACCACCTCGGTCATTCGCTCCGGCGGCGCCGCCAGTTCCGTCACCTCTACCTTGCCCGCGACCGCCGCCTTGAATGATTCGATGTCGAAGCCCTTGAGCCCACCGATCAGCCGATGGGTCGGCAGGATCAGCAGGCCGTCATCCTGCATCCCGACGAGTACGAACATGCAGAAGTTCGCAGGATGGTTTGGCGGCAGTGAACCGCCGCTTTGCTCCTGTATCTGCTTCTGATATTGCAACGCAGTGGTGTAGCGATGATGCCCGTCGGCGATGTAGACCGGTTTCTGCTTCATCTCGTCGATCACCTGGTTCTCGACCTCGGCATCGATTACTTTCCACAAATCGTTCTTCACGCCATCCAAGGTTCCCGACAAGAACGGTTTACTCTGGTTCTGATAGAGCAGGTTGTTGATCTGGTTCTTGGGATCGCTGAACAGCCCGAAGATCGGCGAGAGTTGCATGCCCGTCGCCTGCATCAGCTTCATGCGGTCTTCGATCGCCCCGGCGTACGTCTTCTCGTGCGGCACCACTTCCCCCTGGCCAAACGGAGAAAGTTGCACCAGCGCAATCAACCCGCGCCGATGAAACGTGCGCCCGCCGTGCTCGAACGTCTGGCTGTACGGATAAAGCATCGGCCGCGGGTCGCGCTCGAGGACGCCGCCGCTCAGCCACGCCTGAAGGTTGATGTTGGCCTTGTGGTACACCTCATCCGGCCCGGCGGATTTGGGCGGCACGTGCGGAAGATCGACGTTGACGATGTTGTGCGGATCGCGGGCCTGAAGCCTGGCCCGGTCCTGTTCGTTCAGCACGTCGTAAGGCGGCGCAATGCGCGATGAAACATCCGCGCCGCGCTGCGAGGAAAAATGCACGCCTGCAAACGGTCGAATCCGTGCCACCAGCACGCTCCTTCATTCTCGTCGCCACGCCCCCATCATCGTCCCGACAATACGGGAGCCGACTGGCGAGGGCAATTCGTCTTTGGAATGCTCCTTCCAAAGAATTTAAACGCGAAGACACGAAGTCGCGAGGCAATTCAATCAGAAACAACCAAAAAACTGAACCCCGAACCCCGAACCCTGAAAACTCCGTTCGCCCTGCCGTATGGAACGCCCTTTGCTCTTAGTGTTCTTCGATGTCAGATGCGGAACAACTAGCCACGGGCATGAGCTTCGATGAAGTTCGCCAGAGGCTTGCGCGCTGGAGGTATCAGGCGGCAAGTGCCGTGATGTCGCCGGACCGGCTGCATCTATTCCACACCTGGGACTTCACGCCGCCCAGCGGCAGCAACGAAAAGCCGCTGAGGATCACCTTCGATAACGGGACTCTGGTGGTCTGGGGAGAAGCGGCCGTCTTCAACAGAACCGAGGACAATTCTCAGTCGGCATGATGTGGACCCCTGATTCTCAAGTTCTAAACGCGAAGACTCGAAGGCGCAGAGCAGATCGGTCGGCGACAACTGATAACTCTGTTCCTGTTGCTTCGCGTCTTCGAGTTTAATCAATCCGGTGCACCCGTGGCCGGCGCAATTCCACATCGCCCGACTATCAGAATAGGAAACATTTCTAACCGCGAAGCGAAGGCGCGAAGAAAGTCAGACGCTCAGATACCTTCGACATCCGCTCGATGTGCCAACGAAAGCAAATCCGGCTGAGTTGTTGGCCATTCTTGAATTAAAACTTCGCGGCGTCGCTCCTTCGCGTTTGATCAACCCGACCAGCCCCTTTGTTGTCGCGGGATGAACACATTGCGGAACGTTCAGAATGCGACAGAATGCGACAAAATGAGGCGCTTTTGGGGTGTCTCACGTCCTATTTATCGTATATTTGCTATATTCGACTGGCTAAATCTTGAAGATTCTTTTAAGCTCATGCGTTTCGTTCTCCACGTTCCGCCGTTCCCTCCGCGGTAAGCATCATTCGTTTCCCCCGCCCGGCGAAGCGCGAATTGAGCGAAGCAGTTCCCGGTCCGATTGGCTGAATGCAATTCAGCGGCCATATACGCGCCGAGGGCGTGGAGCTGCCTCAGCGAACGATTACCACGGTCGGCCACTCTGGCGCGAACGCTGGCGGCCCGACCGATCAAGGAACGCCGTCGGTTACCCTGCGGCGATGGCCACGGGGTGGTTGCAAGACGTGACAGGCTTTCGCGGCGAGAAAATCGTCGAGCTTTGCTTGACCGACTACGCCGCGTTTTCCCGGCCGTTGTTTCGACCCGCATTTCTTGGCGACAAGTGGCCGGCGGTTGACTTCTACGTCGAGCTCAACGGCGTTCCGGGAAGGCGGCTCTATTTTCTGATTCAAAGCAAAGGCACGACTTCCGACTTAACCGCTCAGGTGACGAGCCTCCGGATATCATCAACAAGAAATGACGTCGCACGGTTGCTCCAGATTCCGGGTCCGACCTATATTCTCGGAGTGCATGAGCGATCCCGCCGGGTGTTCGCAAGATCGGTGCACACCGGGGTAGCGCTCAAGGCCATTACGCGGATAAGATTGACACACGAGCTAACGACCGTAAATCTTCAGAGATTGTATGATGAGGTCTGCGATTTTTGGCGATCGACCGGCCATAAGCCCAACAACTCGGTGTTTGCATGAGCGTCCAAAATTCTCGAGCAACCCTTGCTGCCCGCCGCGGTGAGCTTCTCGCGGAATTGTTCCTCGAGGAGCTTGATCCGGTGTTCATCTCGCGGCCGCCGATCAAGGACGTGGGATACGACCTTCTCGTCGGCTTCTCCAACGACAAGGCCGGCGTCAATACCTTTTCGGTCGAGGTTAAGTCTACGGAAGAGCCGCCGTCGGAATTGCGCTTTCCCATCCCACGAAGCGTCTTCAACCGGATCGCCCACTCAAATGTTCCCGGTCTGTTGCTCGTCGCAGACGTGAAGCGAAATCAGTTGTATTACGCGTGGCTAACGTCGGGGGGATCAAATGGCGGCGGCCATACCGTCTCGATCCCGGTGGTCGAAATCAGTGAGACGACAAAAAAGAAGCTGAAAAACCAGCTCAGGAAGGCAAACGGCGTCGAGGCGGCGGGCGCCATCGGTTAGAGTGGACCGTCGGCGCGGCCCGCAATCGAAGTGCGCGTCGCCGACTACAAGTCCTCGAACACACTGAACAAATCGAATTCTTCTTGTTCCCGTTCATCACGATCAATCTCGATTTCATCTTCTTGAGAAACTGCTTCTCCTTCTCCTTCGAAAGTTCATGGATTAGCCGACTTAGGCGGCTATTAAGGCTACGCGCTCTATTCCTCAGCGGTGCGAATGCCTTACTAACAGCGTGCAACGTTCGCTGAGCGATTTCGAGGTAGAGACGCAGTCGCGACAAATTTCGAAGTCGCACTTTCGAGCGCAGCCCAATCTTCCGGCTCTAGCAGAAGCGGGAACGCGCGCCGTCCAGTCGCGCCGCCGCCTGAAATGGCCAGCATGATCCCATATATGCTCGACTGTGCGAGAAAGTCACGCCGTTCCTGGGTACTGGCAGACAGATACTCGATTACGAGGTCTCGCCAACTCGGGTGAACCCATGAGTACCCCGGTTCATTGTCAACCATGAAGTGGTCGTGGAGATCCATCAGGCGATCGAGTTCGTCTAGCGTCTCTTCCTGGAGCCACACGTCCAAGCGCTGGAAGTCCTCACGTCCCGGATCGGTGAATTCCAAGGCGTAGGTCACGCCGGACCTCCTCGGTGGGGATGGTGCGGCCCTCAACCGCATCGGTGTGCGAGCGTTCAGCCGGTCCAGCGGAATTGAAAGCATGGCCCGGGTGCGGCCGAGCGCGTCGCGAAGCGCCTGGGCCCCGACGACAGGCTTGCCACGGCGTTCGAGTCTCGATGAGAAATGGCTGGTTCTCGCGGCACCAAGGCCCTGATTCACCATCACCCCTTCTGGACGCCGCCCTGAAAATCGCGATAAGATGGGCGTTCGGGTCGAAAGAACGATATGAGAATTCTTCTGGCAAATCCTCGCGGGTTCTGTGCAGGCGTGAACATGGCGATCGACGTCGTCGAGCAGGTCCTGCGCCTGCGCGGGGCGCCTGTTTACGTCTATCACGAGATTGTCCATAACCGCCACGTGGTGGATGATTTTCGCCGCCGCGGCGTCGTCTTCGTGGATGACGTGCGCGAGGTCCCCAACGGCAGCGTCGTGGTTTACAGCGCGCACGGGATTTCGCCGGCCATTCGGGATGAGGCCCGCCGGCGCAGTCTCGTCGAGGTCGATGCCACCTGCCCGCTGGTCATCAAGGTCCATCACGAGGTGCAGCGATTTGCCCGCGAGGGGTATTCCATCCTCTTTATCGGCCACGCGCAGCACGATGAAGCCGTCGGCACCGTCGGCGAGGCGCCCGATGCGATTACCGTCGTCGAATCGCCGGAAGACGTGCAGCAGCTCCAGGTCAAGGATCCAGCCAAGCTGGCGTATGTGACGCAGACCACGCTGAGCGTTTACGACGCGCAGCGGATCATAGATGCTCTCAAAGCCCGCTTCCCGAATATCAAGGCGCCGCCCAAGGAGGACATCTGCTACGCCACCACCAACCGCCAGAACGCCGTGGCGGAAGTGGCGCCCGAAGTGGACCTGGTCCTGGTGATCGGCAGTCGCAACAGCTCCAACTCCCAGCGGCTGGTCGAGACGGCGCACCAGGCGGGAAAGGACGCGTATCTGATCGATGACGCCTCGGAGCTCGATCCGGCCTGGTTCGACGGTGTCGAGACGGTGCTGATCACGGCGGGCGCATCGGCGCCGGAACATCTCGTGCAGGATCTGGTCAAGCGGCTCCAGAAAAAGCATGGGGCGGACCCCGAGGTGCGGACCGTCGCCGAGGAAGACATGTCCTTTGCCCCGCCCAAGTCTTTGCGTAGCCTACAGGTGCTGAGCTGATCCACCATCAAGGAAGTCGGCAATGAAAGGCGTCATTCTCGCCGGCGGCACCGGCTCGCGGCTCCTGCCCCTGACCAAGGTGACCAACAAGCACCTGCTGCCGGTCTACAACAAGCCGATGATCTATTACCCGCTGGAGTGCATGGCCAAGGCGGGAATCGAGGAAGTGTTGCTGGTGACCGGCGGCAACAACGCCGGTGATTTCATCCGGCTGTTGGGCAACGGCCGCGACTTCGGCTTCAAGGACCTCAACTACACCTACCAGGACGGGGCCGGCGGAATTGCCCAGGCATTGGGGTTGGCCGAGAACTTCGCCGAGGGCGGCTCGATCTGCCTGATCCTGGGCGACAACATCCTCGAATGGACGATCAAAGATTGTGTCAAGCGGTTCCGTCATCAGGGCCAGGGGGCCAAGATCCTGCTCTCGCAAGTCGAGAACCCCAAGGCGTACGGCGTGGCCGAGATGGAGGGCGATCGCGTCGTCAAGATCGTCGAGAAGCCCAAGGAACCCAGGAGCAACTGGGCGGTGATCGGGATTTATTTTTACGACGCCCAGGTCTTTGACATCGTCCGGACGCTGCGGCCGTCGGCGCGGAATGAATTGGAAATCACGGACGTGAACAACGAATACATCCGCCGCGGCGAGATGACCGCCGACAAGATCGAGGGCTGGTGGGGGGACGCCGGCGAGAACATCGATTTCTATCTCAAGGCCTGCAACATGGTAGCGCAGACTGGGGCGAACAAGGAGACTCTCGCGGTGCAGGGACGATAGCAATGGGGACGGAATGCAGGTGATCGAGACGACAATTGCGGACGTGAAGGTCCTTGCCCCCA
>Ga0307477_10003677_pt1 | contig 11340 bp, 7 predicted proteins | sample atmos_gasesECM2C_FD_203316 | JGI IMG/M metagenome (GOLD analysis project Ga0307477, IMG submission 203316) | Hardwood forest soil microbial communities from Morgan-Monroe State Forest, Indiana, United States - atmos_gasesECM2C_515 | ecosystem: Environmental > Terrestrial > Soil > Temperate...
CCGCCAGCTTACTGACTCCATTGTAGGAATGCCGGCTGCGCTGTGAGTGTCCCTCTGTTCCCACCGATGACGCTCCCGCCTTCCGTCTTCTTCTTAGCCCCCCACGGGCTGTCCAAGACGCATTTTCTGAGGGTGCTCAAGTTCAGAGAGCTTCTGTCGAACTCGAGGCTCAAATGAGTTTCGCGTCGCAGCAAGCGCTGCGGCGCGCAGCCGAGCGACAACAGCAACCGTTAGACTCTAGCTCCCGCCGTGGCCCGCGCAGACGAAGGTGCGCCTGCCCCATTAGTCTTCGACCAATTCCTGCGAAGCTCTTCCGCACGAAGGATAACGCGGTCGATGACATCATGAGAATTCTGCTCCGGATCCCTCGCATCTGCGGAGTTACCTGCAGGCGGAATTTCCAGTATCTGCAGTTTTTCGAACACGGGCTTCATGGCGCGAGCAGGATTGCGGAGAAAATCCGAGCTTCGGATGCGGGTGAAGATCCAACCCATGCGTTCAAGCACGGATTGCCGGTCCATGTCTTCAGGAAGCTTTTCGAGCGGGTGAAAGCGGTCCCCGTCGCACTCGATAGCGAGCCGCTTACCGTCACCTTCAACAACCAGGTCGATACAAAACTTTCCAATTTTCCAGTGAGGGGCGACTCGATAACCCGCCGCCACGAGTCGTTTCACGACTTCTCGTTCGAAGCTCGACTGCGGGCGCCTTTCGTTGCCTTCCAACGCGCGCATGAAACGCGCCGGGTCTTCCCCATGCTCGATCAATTGTCGACGGAGGTCGTTGGCTTTTAAGTCGTTGGCAGGGCTGAGCGAATGAACGATCCACATCTGGTCTCGGGCACGGCTGGAAGCGACATTAAAACGCTGCTTGAAGAGTTCCTGATCCCGCAGAGACAGAGGACCGCGCTCGGCGGTGTCAACCAGGGAGATGAACACCACATCGCGCTCGTCTCCTTGGAATTGCGCCGCGTTTCCGCAGAGCACGCGGTGGAGTTCATATTGCTCGGGCGAAACACGGGCGCGGACCAAGTTGTCGATTTCGATGGCCTGTTCGTCACCGACCAGAGAAACCACTCCGAAGCTCAGCGGCTCTCCCGCGTCATTCTTTTTGTACTCCGGTTGCTCCATGGCAGCCGCAAGGAGCGAGGCGATCGTCAGTGCCTCCTGCCGATTTACCTTGCCGTCGCGACTGGACCCGGAAACACGATGAGCGACGGTGTGCGGCCGGAGGTGGACGCGGCTTGCGTCGCGCAAGGGCTTGATGCGGCCGTCGTAGGAAACCATGTTGCTGAATTGAATGATCTCCGGAACACACCGGAAGTGTTCGACCAAGCAGGTGGCGCCGCCGAACGACTGGCGGGCAAGATCGTAGATCGAAATTTGTCCGTCGTAGAGATCGGCGTTCGGGATCCCCCGCAGGTATTGGAAGATGAGATTCTGGATCACGCCGAGATCCTGCCCAACGGCCGATGGGCTGACTTGCTCGTGGTCGCCGACAACGAGAGCAGTTCTGCCGAGGTAAAGAGCGACCAAGGCCATCACATCACTCTGGCTGGCTTCATCGATGATAACTACGTCGAAGCGCGTGGTCCGCGGGTCGAAGTTTTCGACCACCCGCGAAAGCGGCATAACCCACACAGGAACGGCCCCCCGACACTCAGTCATCTTCCTGGCCGCTTCCGCGCGCAAGAGCGACACGCGGACTCCATGACCCTTGCCGATACGGCGGATCGTGTCGAGCCAGCCGACCAGCGCCTGCCGCTGCCGCGCGGAGGTGCGGCGGGCTTGCGAGGCCCAAGCGCGCTTATCGATGAGCTCGACAGTCACACGGCGAAGCTGCTCGCGCAGTTTCTCGCTCTTCGCTTGCAGCGTTTGGAGCGAGACGCTCGCACGGCGATCCAGCTCATCGTTAAGCTGCCGCCACGTCCACGCGGAGGCCGCGTCGCGCGGCGGCTCGCCCCGATCATGCACGCCCGTGCGATTGCGAATCGCGCCCGCCCAGGCGGGAGCGGCAGTCTCCAGCTTTGCCAGCAGGCTGCGGCGCAGATCAAGGTCCGCTTGTTTGCTCTTTAATTCCAGCAAGCGCTCGTAGCCGTCGCGGTAGCGATTGGAATTTTCGTCGTTCACCCCAGCCAAAAGCTGGCCAATCACTTTGGATGTTTTCGCGGCGCGGGCGGCAAGCTTGAGCCGGCTCTTGAGATCGCAGAACTCTTCTTGCAGCTGCAGCAGCTTCAGTTTTTTGAAGCGGGAATCCAGGATGGGCAGCAGAGCATCCGTCACGGCCCTTCCGATCCGTGTCAACTCGCCATCGGCGCCGACTATCGCCGGTTGCTCGGCGAGGAATTTATCCCAACGGAAGCCAATGTCCTCGAGCCGCTGCTGCAGAGGAAGCCATATAGTCTCCTGCCAGCTAAGGCAGTCCTCGATGGAATCGCAATACTGCATGAGAGTCTTCTCGATTTCCTCTCCCATTTCCTTCGTATAGGGAGCGCCCAGCGTCGCCACTTGGCGATCCCACCGCGCGCCGAGCTCTTGGCGAAGCCCCTTGAGCCGGAAGAGTCGGCGCAGCGCATGGAAATGCTCGTGAAGGTGCGGGCGCTCGTTGCTTACCTTCGTTTGCTCCAGGAATTGGCTCCAGGACTTGTGTGTGAACAGGGTAAAGGAGCCCAGTTTGCCGCTCTTCTCCAGATGCGCGAGGATTTCACTTGCAAGGCGCTCCCCGTCTTTGACCGCGCATTGGTCGGAGGCCTCCGGGCCATGCTTGACGAACGACTCCTGCGCGTTAGCCGCTTCGCGATGCACCAGCCGCACCAGACTGACGAGCTCGCCCCAGGGGCGCCGATGAACGTCGCCATATCTGCCGGCATAAACCGCCGCAAGTTTCCACTTGTCTCTTCCGGAGAGCGGCTCGACGGCCTGGATCAGCGCCGCAGCCAGCCCTTCTATCTCTCCCGGCGAGTTCGGCGTACCGCCGGATTCCCACAGGTCGGAGCGTAAGTCGAGGTCCTCCATGCTGAGCCGATTACGCTCGTTCACACTCCCCTCAAAATGATCCGCGCTCGGAAGGTCGTGAAGCTCCGGAAGATGACCCGAGAGTTCGGTCTCGTCCTCGCGAGAAATCGCAACATTCGTACGATAGAGGTCGGCAAGTTCAGCTGGAGAAAGAGGGAGCGGAGCCACGGCGGCGACGGGACCAGGGATCCACCCGTACCCCTCCTTTTCCCTCACGATATACCGCGCCGCCTCTGCGGGCGCCCAGGATTTTCCACCGATAACAATCTCTCGATACTCATCGGCGCGAGCTTCCGTCAACTGGTTTCGGATTTCGTCGAGTTTGTCCAGTACGTCGAGGCGCTGGGGCTCCAATTTCTTCGCCTCCATTTCGAGCGAACACGCGTCGGCCCGCGACAACCTTTCCGCGATCGACCCCACGGCACTCTCCAACTGCTTGCGGCTGTCCAGGTCGCTCTCTAACACGCTGACGCACAAAGGACGAAGCTCGGGAACGATGTGTCGGCGCACCATTCGCAGTGCCTTCGTCGTGTGGCTGGTCACCAGAACGCTCTTGCCTTGCGCCAGCAAATGCCCGACGAGATTCCCGATGGTGTGCGTCTTACCCGTGCCCGGAGGGCCTTGCACCAAGACGCCTCCATGTTCCTCGAGCTGCTTAGCGATTCGGATTTGCTCCGGGTTAGCCGGTTTGCTCAGCAGCACTTCGCCATCCGCTTGAGTAGAACCTGGCGCGGATGCATTCGCATCTCCCGCGTCGGGAATCGGCGGTTCTTCTCCTACGATGTTCAGGAGCGACCAGGGCAGATCTTCACGCGTGCGGAGGTCCGCCAAAACACCCTCGATCGCCGCGGCAAACCCCAAATTGCGCGCCCGCAGGAACAGCACGGGGTCCCGTCCAATGCACGGGTCGTTCTCTTCCGTATCCGGTGCGCGGTCCTCACGAAACTCGCCGCGTGGAGACAGTTGCACAGCCAGCCGCTTCAGAAACTCGGAGGTCGAACCATTGAATAACGGATGAAAGCCTCCTTGCTCCAATTCCTCGCGGCATCGGCCGATCGCTCGTGCATCTACATCGCTCATCGATTGAAACAACGCGGAGTAGAGTTCCACGGGATGGTCCGCTTCAGAAAGGGTAAATTCAGGCAATGAGGCGTCGAACTGCATTTGCAGGCGCTGCAGAAGGATCGGGTGATATATGTTGCCGTCCGTGCGCCGCCAGCTTAAGATGCCGTCTCCAAGCACCAAATCCACGTGCTCTCCCTCGCGATCGATGCGACCGTAGAGCGCGTAGAGGGATTCAAAGATTTTCATCGCCGTGCGAGCGGGCTTTTCCGCTTTCACCCACTCGCTGCGCCGAAGCTGCCAACGCTCCAAGCTCGCGATCCTACCGGGATCGTCGGTAAACTTCACCGTCCTCGGCTCCACGCCCTCCTCCGCTTCTCCCGAGGTTTCCCGGACGGCCAGGGCGCTCCAAGGATCATTCCACCCCTCCTCGAGCCAAGCAGCTATTTGCTCGGGCGGTTCGGGCGCGCGCGTCAATCGCGGGCGCTGCACCTTCAGAACGAAGTTCGCTCCCGCGTCTCCCGTACCGTGGCCGTTTCCGTCCTTCGCTTTCGAAAAACTGGCCCTTGCGGTGCCTCGCTGAATGGACGGGTGCTCAGGAAGCTCGCGCAGCCAGAAACTCCAGGGTTGCTCCTGAATCTGCCTTTTAGCGGGATTGCGGTGCTGGTTCAGCGCTTCCAAATATCGGAATACACGTGTGAGTTTTTCGCGCCCTACGCGGAGCTTTTCGGCATCCATAGCTCGCTTCACTTCCAGTTAGAAACACTTCCAGGGGACCTGAGGGTGGAGTAGGGAGCTTTAGAATATCAGCGTCGTTTGCAGGGCCTCAATAGTACTTGGGTAGTACTGCTGGGTTGACCGCGAGCCGCCTCCAATCACCCCCGACCTTTTTCGGCCAGAAGGCATGCAACTGGAGTAGGATATGGCCGCTGTCGGTTGCGCCTAACCCAGCCGTGGCCTACCGGCTCGGCAATTCTTCACCCCTCCTGCCCGCTGAAGATTGCGCCGACAATTGCGAGAGGCATTCAAACACCATGATGGTCGATCAACGTGCCAATGCACTCACGACACCCGAATTGCCCAATATCACGCGGCTGGTTCCCTTGGAGCGACACCTCTCTGTTATTCGGCGGCAATTCATCCGTGGCGTCCTGACTGGGATCCTTGTTTCCTGTGCGGTTGCAATGCCCGCTTTCAAGTATTCGAACATGCGACAGCGCGGGGCCTCCTCACAGCAGGGGGCGGGAAAAACCGTCGTGGAAAACTCCGACGCCCAAACCGCGTCACGAGCGCGGAAATCCGCGCCAGAAATAGCCGGAACATCCTTCCCTACGCCCGTCCTTCCGAAACCGCAACCATCAAAGCCCTCGAACGATTTTCCTGATGACTCGAAGTCTCCGGTGTCCTTCCATGTAAGTCAGCCGGCGCCGTTAACGGGCGTATCCTTCCCGGAACCACGGCCCACAAAAAAGACCGTGGTTACCACACCGCAGAAACTTTGGTCCTCCGTCCAAGCGGGAGACACCCAAGCAGCAGTGGACCTCGCTGATCTCTACCTGCGGGGCGACGGTGTCCCGGTGAATTGTGATCAGGCCCGCGTATTGCTGCTTGTGGCTTCGAAAAAGAACGACGCAAACGCCACTAAGAAGTTACAGGACTTAGACGAGACCGGCTGCCCTGCACCCTAAGGCTAGGTAAGCGAGTGCTGCGACGACGCTTTATTTGAGCAGCAGCGCCGCAAGGAGCACGATAGAGCTCCAGCGTCCGATTTTGGTATGGTTCGGGCCGGCACCGGGCAGAAGTTAGAAGTCCGCGCCTATCCAGTGGTATCGAAGCTTACCAATCTGAGGATAAAATCTTCTAGACAGTTTGGACAAAATTACGTCGCAGAACCCATGATGCTGGATCAATCGCCGCTCAGCCGCCATCTCGCAGTTCCGATATCCTTTCTCGCAGTTGTTCTCGCGAGCGCCCAGGTTCGACCCGAACCGACAAGACGCCTAATCACTCAGGCTATTGACGAGAGTAAGCGAGTTGAGTTGCCTGGTAACACACGTCCCGAAGTTAATGCAGACAATGACCGCGGAATCGTTCCCGACTCGCTTCCCATAGAGCACATGCAGCTCCAATTACGCCTGCCAATGGAAAAAGCCCCGAGCTGAGAATTGCGAATAGGACGCGCATTGTCAGTTATCTCCTACGAGAGGAAACTCATGCTCCGGCTCCGAAGACGAGGCGTCGCATCATTCGCGATTGCCGTTCAAGTGCTCGCACTTAGCATCCAGCTTGCTTGGGCGCAAACGGTCAGTACGGCACCAAGTGCGCGTGACCTCATCACCCAGAGCGTTGACGAACGGAATTTGGCCGCTCTCCGGGGCAATACACGTCCCGAAGCGACCCCGCAGAATGATCGGGGCGCAGTTGCCGACTGGTTTCGCTACCCCGAAGTCCTGTCCAAACTGCTCGGGCGTGAGCCATTTGTGGAAGTTAGGGGAGGTGGAATCTTGGACCTCATCGAGGTATCGCTGCAGCGCACTCTCCTGCTCAGGAGAGCGACGCAACTGAAGGAGTACGTGCGACAACAACGCTACCAACAACGCTACCGACGCAATTGATGGCATCAGCGTCAACGCCTTTGCCTCCACGCCGTATAACGTTGCGGTTGGTGGCACGGACTTCAGCGACACGTATTCCGGCACGAATAATATCTATTGGAATTCGACTAACACATCCAATTTTGGCTCCGCTTTGTCCTACATTCCGGAGATCCCGTGGAACGACTCTAGTGTCGAATTTCTTGGGTAGCTCGCGACCGTCCATCCAGACTTAGCGCCATACCCGCTGATACTGATGGAGTACCGCAATTCTGTCGGGCATGATCGCAAACGCTAGGCCTCTCGTTTCGAAAACGAGGTTGCGTGGAATCCCCAATGGGTCACACGTATTCAATGGGTCGTTGGAGTGTCCGGTGCCGAAACTCCGTTTCGGGTTTATTGAGGCCGAATAGCTTCTGCTCCAAAGGCGTCCATCGGGGGAATAGGTAGACGTTCGGGTGTCAGGTTGCCCGCCCAAGACCCACTCACATCGTGGATGGGCGCAGGTCCGCCGGGAGTGGGGTCTGGCCTTAACCTATTTCCGTTGTATAAGCTTCCTTTGTACCCGCCGCACTGGCCTGGGCCATTGCAGAGGACGAAAAAGCCAACGCGGCCACTAGACCCACGGCCATTAGACCACTGATTGATCGCGGGAACAAATTCCGCATTCCGCAGTCCGCCCTCTGGTAGAGGCTGGCATTCCCTCGGTTAAGTCTAAAAAGCGCCACACATCCTGCGATAGGTGCGAGTCAGACGTCAGGTTATCGGCCTCTCACTTGCCGTTCTCCTTCGCGTCATGCTCCGTAATTTTCTTATACTCCTCCGGTTCCTCGTTATGTGTACAGAAGACTTCGGTCCAGTCGTCGTTGGGATCTTGCGCAAGCGACCAACGTCGGGGTGCTGAAACCCAGGGCTTTGCTAATGCTTTGGGATCTTCAATGGTGACTTGGTAGATCAAATAGTTCTTCGAAGGACGACTGAAGCGTTCAACAATATGCTCCGCATCGCTGTGAAGCCATGCTCCCGCCTCTCCCAGGAACCCCGCTCCGACGTTCCTCATCCTTTCATCAATCGCGATCACGTCCACGACCAGGGTGTCCCCCTCCCAATGAGCTGTCGAGTCGCCATTAAACGAGGGATCCGGATCTTTGGTATGCGCACGCCCATCGGTATGTATCATACGGACCGTCAAGGGGTATTCAGCCAGAATGACTAACCTTCCCGGATTTTGAATCAATTCGATCGGGGCGTGTTGACTTTCTTGCATAGTGATCGAACTCGGAGTCCCGGCCTGATCGCACGTTCCATAGGGGACGGGGCTCTTGTACTTCACGTCCATTCCCGGCTTGAAGACGGGAGGCTGCTCCGGCGTTTCTTTGGGATCGAATTGCCTGAATATAGCCCGATCCACCGGGTAAGCGCCCTCGAGCATTCTTCCAGCGCTATTTGGATAGTAACGTCCAGTCAGATCCGGGTGCCCGTCCGCCATTCGAGGCGTGGGTTCGCCCGTCGGTAATGCGCGTACCTTGTCAAAGCCACCGACAATCGGCCCCGGATACTTTCCGGTTTGTCCGGACGAGTTTTGGGCAAAAGCGGGCGCGAAGGAGATGCTCAAAGTCGCCACGATCAATCCGGCGCAGCCGAGGCAATAACGGAATCCTCGAATCATTCCGTGCATTTCCAATTCTCCCTTTCAAAGGCCTGCGAAAAACGCTCAGAGAAACTTCCGGAAGTGCGCGTTGCAGTTCTTCAAACCAAATTCCGAAGCCATGCTTTGGAAATTCGCCACGGTTCAGAAGCTCAGTCAGAAACTGAGTTGCTCGGGCGTCAGATGTTCAACCAGCTGACCAACAATACGCAATTGGCCATCCGCTAGCTTGAGGTATTCAGCCGCACCTCTGTACTGCGTACCACCAGCTTTGGTCGGGCAGGCCCTTGCGGCGATCGGCTTACCCATACCAGCGAGGAAATCCTGCCTCGTGGTGCCGTTTCTTTTCAGGGCGTTGGGCGTGATCATTTCCAGGCTCCAGGACACGGTCTTGCCGTCAGCATCCTTCACATCCATATGAACATATGCGTGCGGGTTGTCCCAATCGAGACCTGTGAGCGTACCCTTCAGATCCATGCACTTGCTTCCGTCGAACTCCACGCTGAATCCGTGATGCGCAAACGCGGGAGCCGCTCCGACACAGATAGCAAAAACTGCCATCACGAGGCTGGTAGGCCTAAATCTCATCGAGATGTCTCCTACGCGAACAGATTGCAGCCAGATTTACATTCATGGAGGTCGCGCAAGTATGTCTGGTTGCGTAAAATACGCGGCTCTCACAATCGATGTCAAGGGTCGGCTCTCGATCGGCAACTTCAGTACCGCTTGGCGACCCAGCCGCGGACGTAGTCGAAAAAGTTCCTCACCGAGTTGGCGTACTGGCCGGGGTTTGTCTCGCAGCGCGTACACGGCGTGAAGCCATGTGTCGCGCCCTCAATGACGATCATATCCCTATCCGCGGTCGTGGCGGCATCGTACTCACGCTCGGTGTCGCGGACGAAATAGTGCGCCCCCATCGCGACGAACAGCTCGGGGACCCGGATCGAACGTACCGCGCAGATGGTGGAGTTGTTGCTCGAGCAGTCGTCGATCTCATTGAGGCTATTGGTCGAGCGCACCGCATTTGCACTCAAGAACGAACGGATGCTCAGGACCTTTGTTCCGGCATCGAACGTCTGGTGTAGGGCCGCGAGCCGCGGTTCAGCGATGTACACCGACGTGACGACTTGGGTTACGATCGACCCGTCGTTGCGCAACAACCTTTCGGGTCGCGCGGTGCCGAAGATCTCGGGGATATCGGTGTCGTAGTTGAACAGCGCTGCGGCGGCGCCCGGACCGGCGCCCGGATTGCCGCCCCGCGGGATCACGATGATATCGTCGTCTGGGTAGGCGTAGTCGTCGCGCTTCATCCGTTCGAGCTTGGCGAGCGCGGCGTCAATAAGCGCGTTCATCCGCTTAGATTGCGCCGCGTAGTAGCGTTTCTGAAAGTCGGCTGAATAGTGCGAGTTCCCGCTCGGGTCGAAGCCGTTCTTCCGATCGAACGGATCGAGCGCGGCATTCACCCGCGGCGCCGGCGGATTCGCCTCGTCGATCACCGACGGGTTGAGACCGCGCAGCACGTTGACGGGGTTCCCCGGATGCGCGTCCGCGAAGACGATCCCGTCGGCGGGTGGGAGTCCGGCCAGTTCGTCTGTGCACTGCACGAGTTTGCTCGGCGCCTTGCAAAAGGCGGTGCCATTCTCGGCGACGGCCTGGTAGAAGCTCGTCGTCGGCCCACCACCGCTGTGCCCGAACAGCAGCACCTTCGTAATCCCAGGCTGCGCGCGCAGGAACTGCACACCGGCCTTGACATCGAGCGCAAGTTCCTCGAAGCGCACGAGCATCTCGTTGTTCGTAAAGCGTGTGTTCATGCATAGGACCATGAACCCGCGACGGGAGAGCTCGGTACAGGCTGGATGCCGTAAGTAGTCGGCTGTTCGGTGAATGACGAGCACGGCGACGTGCGGAGCCGGTCCGGTGTCGGGGGTGTAGAGGGCGGCATCGGCCGGTCCTAGTGGCAGATACCGCGGGGCGCTCTGGGCGAGCGCCGCCTGTGAAAAGCTGAGGATAAATGCGGCGATGAGAACCAGGCGTGGCACGGTGCACCTCTTTCGAGGCTCAAGATTCAATCGGAGTTTCCAATTTTAACCACATGCGAGCAGGCGAAGTAACTCTATACTCGCTGCTGCTTTTGAAGTCAAAAAGGAGATTCCGGATGAAACGCAACGTTGGGGCGGCTATGTGGATTCTCTTGCTGAGTGGTGCGGCTTCGGCTCAGCGGCTTCCGGATCGGGTATCGCCCGAGAGTTACGACCTCACACTCGCACCCGATCTCGCCAGCGCGACATTCACCGGCGACGAGACGGTTAACGTTCGGCTGCTGACCCCAGCTTCTTCGATCATATTGAATTCCGCCGAGATCGAATTCAAAGAAGTGACTCTTACCGCCGGTAGCTTAACCCAAACTGCCACCGTGACAACAGACGACGAGAACGAAACGGCGACTCTCACCGCGCCGAACGCCATTCCAGCCGGACCGGTCAAAATTCACATACTTTACAAAGGAATATTGAACGATAAGCTTCGCGGATTTTATCTCAGCCAGACCGCCAGGCGCCGCTACGCGGTAACGCAATTTGAAGCCACCGATGCACGCCGTGCTTTCCCGTCGTTCGATGAGCCCGCGTATAAGGCCGTCTTTCGCATCACTCTGGTCATCGACAAAGGCGACACCGCCATTTCGAACGGCCGGATTGTTTCCGACACGCCGGGTCCCGGTGACGCTAAGCATACTCTGAAGTTTTCTTCCTCGCCCAAGATGTCCACATACCTGGTGGCTTGGATGGTTGGCGATTTTCAATGCCTTAAGGGCGAAGCCGACAGGATTCCCATTCGCGTCTGCGCAGTTCCCGATAAGAAGGATCTCACCGCTTTCGCACTGCGTTCCGCCGAAAACATTCTGAAGTTCTACGACAAGTATTACGAAACGAAATATCCTTACGGGAAGTTGGACATCATTGCTTTTCCGGATTTCTCGGCCGGCGCGATGGAAAACACGGGGGCGATCACGTATCGCGAGGCCCTG
>Ga0307477_10003678_pt1 | contig 11339 bp, 8 predicted proteins | sample atmos_gasesECM2C_FD_203316 | JGI IMG/M metagenome (GOLD analysis project Ga0307477, IMG submission 203316) | Hardwood forest soil microbial communities from Morgan-Monroe State Forest, Indiana, United States - atmos_gasesECM2C_515 | ecosystem: Environmental > Terrestrial > Soil > Temperate...
CGACCGCGCCCAATTTCGCGAATAGCTCCCTCTCCAACGCTCCGTACAAAATTCTGGCCGGTACCGCCGCTACACCTAGCTTGAGTCCTCCGCCTGGAACCTACACAGGTACGCAACAAGTGACCATCACTACCACCACTCCCGGCGCGACCATCTACTACACGACCGACGGCTCAACCCCCACCACGGCGAGCACCATATACACTGGACCAGTTGCTGTTAGCGTCACCGAAACGCTCAAAGCCATGGCCGTCGCGACAAACTATGCCAACAGCGCCGTAGCCGGCGGTCTTTACACCATCAACTAAGCGCTGCCCTTCCGTGTAGTTGTTAGATTCGGCGAAGGTGGCACAACTTGCCGCCACCCAAAGTCATGCCCCGACGCGGGAGAACTGGGTTTGCTGCCCATCAGCCCGGAGCTCTGTCACGCTCGTATTGGGTTGAATCCGTCAAATGCCTGCCGCGGTAGGACGTCCTTATGCGTAGCTATAGGTCAGATCGCAATCCCTGATCTGCGACTTCCTCTTGCAGTAAGGGCATTCCCACCCTTCGCCCTTCGCCGGGAGCGTCGGCTTTTTAGCACTGGGGGCAGACAAATCAATCGTGGAAACGTCAATCTCATTGTAAGGAGAAGGACGGTTACATTGCCCGCAATATGCGACCCATTTCGGCATTCTGGTTACCGCCTTCGTAAGTCTGTACCAACCCGCCGCAGTACCCGCTTCCACCGGTCCGCCTGCAGCCGCTGTTGACGGCGCGTCCGGCGATCCTGGCTCCACCTATTCGCTGCCGTATTCCCTCCCTCTTTTGGATGCTTGAGTATCAGACCCATGAAGTACAGCAACGGGGGTACTTTCCGGTAAGGCCCCTCTACAAATAGCCATTTTATTGCGTAATCCACCCCACGTCCTTCCACATCTCAGAAGGACAACGCGTTGCACTTGGCGGGACCTAGGCTGGCCACGTTAACCGTAGATCTCGCGGGAAGAACGGCGGCACGGCCTAGGCCAGCTATATGGCCCAAAGTTGTCCTTCTGTCCAGTAGAAAAACCCCCTAAGTTCGTGGTATTCAAGCGTTTGTGACGCCCAGAATGCCCTCAGTCCAGGAGGGTGTCGCCATGGAAGCCCCGCGAAGCTTTCTCGACAATCTAGCTAACCTGCGGCTAGTTTTGTCGGTGGCCTTGGAGTACTTTCAAGCCAATCGGGATCAATTTCAAAAGAGGACCTCGGGAGAACAAGCTAGGCAAGTGCAGACGCTAATTAGCAAAATCCGCAGCCTGTCCGAAGAGCTGGAGAAGGAATTCAAGAGGGTGGAAACGTCCTTATCCCAGCAGCGCCGCTTGATGTAACCCAAGGTAACCTGGCCTTGCGCCTTCCAGGTAGATGGCAGCGCTGATGATGGACGCGCTCGACGTGCAATTTATCTGATAAGTCCGCGCTCAATCGCTCATTAATGTTGCGTCGCGCCCCTTGCAGTCGGTGCGGCGCTGCGGCCAGGCACCACGTCGACTTGCAGCGCCGGATCAGCGGCAGGCACATAACTGACCGCCAATCCAAGCTCGCGCCGAACAATATTGCAGCCTTGCGCGATCGCACTGGCTTTGTAAAAGGCGATCTCTCGATTGCAGCCCTGCCGCCCAAATCCGCAGTCGCTTGAAACAATCAGCCGGTCTGCCGGGATGTACCTCAGCGCTTTGCGAATCTCCGCGGCCACATCCTCCGGCCGGTCCGCCTGCAAGCTGCGATGGCTCACTGCGCCGAGCCCGATCTTTTTCTTCAGATCGTTCTTGAATGGCGCGAATAGTTCCAGATCCTTTTGATTGCGATCCTTCATCTCCACTGTCCACACGTCGCCGCGGCAGCGCTCCAAATAAATCTCAATGGAGTTGGCGTAGCTGGTGTCCTCCATCACCCGCTGCATATTCGGGTTGCCCCAACAGGTGTGGATCCACAGTTCCACATCGTCGAGCCCCTGCACCTCGCGGTTGAATGCGTCAATCATGAACTTCACTTCGTCGTGGTCTTTGCCGTAGGTGTTGGCCATGAAGTGAAAGGTTGGCTCCTCAATCTGAATACAGCGGCAACCCGCGTCACGCAGGGCCAACAATTCCTTGTTCATGGCTTCGGCCATGTCCCAGATTACTTGGCGTTTGTCCTTATACTTGGGCGTATGGATATCCAGGAACAGGGCCATCACCTGCGAGCAACAGGTGCCAAACTTGACCGGCTTGCGCGTTTTCGATTGCGCCATGCGCCATAGCTTCGGATAGTCGAGCGGTTTGTGTTCGATTTTGTCGACCACGTGCGGCCAACGCCAGCCCGTGTAAATTTCGTTCAACAAGGTGCCGGGCGGGTAGTGGAGCCACGGCGCTGTGGTCTGTTCCGGCTGCAAGTGATCGCCCTGGAATCCGGCCCATCTTTGCAATGGGTAGTGGTGCCATGCGCGGCCGGCCAGGTCCTCATCGACATGAAAATCGCCGTGCGTCAATACGTCGAGGCCGGCGCGCTCCTGATCGCTGATCACCACCGCCAGCGCATCCTGGAACTTCTCGCGAAAATGCACATCGAGCATGCACGTGTCGAGCGGGCGGCCCCACATACTGGTGTCAAACCAGCGTGGGCGAGGAAACGAACCGGTCGTTGTGCTGGGAAGAATCAGATTGGCGGTAGCGGTGAACATTGGTGCCTCCAAATCGGCGCTGTGCTTCCACCGTTCGAGCCGAGTGGGTGGTACAAACCTGCGGAAAAATCGTCGAAAGTTTTGTTGACTCTAGTCGTGCAGCTTCCGGTACGTGGCCAGGCAACGCTCCGCGGTTTCCATCTCCGAATAATCGCTGCCCTCTTGTTCGATCAGGTAGTATTCGATGCCGCCCTGATTCTCCGCAGCGGCGAATAGCTTCTTCCAAGGGCCTACTCCCTCGCCCAACAACAGGTGATAGCCCTTCTCCGGAGACCATTCTTTGAGGTGCATGGAATGAATGCGCCCTGGATTCTTCTCGACCCAGGCGACGGGATCGTTGCCAGTTGCCAGGCAGGTCCCCACGTCTAGCTGTAGCATGATGCTCTTGTCAGTATTTTCGGCGATCAATTCGATCGGCTTCTGCCCTTCGACCAGTTTCCATTCCAGCTCGTGATTGTGATATCCGGCGTGTAATCCGTGGCTAGAGAGCGTTGCGTTCGCGGTGTTCAGCAGTTCCGAAACGCGCTTCCAACCGTCTAGGTCCTTGACGTCGCCAGGATGCGACATCACTACATAGCGTGCGCCGAGCGCTTGATTCAATTCAATGGCCTTGTTGATCGCTTCTGGCGTAAAGGTCTGCCTGGAATTGTGCGTGGAGTAGCACTTCACACCCAACCCGTCCAGCTGTTTGCGAACTTCCTTGGCATTGTCGAGCGTCCATTCGTAGTAGGGGGCGTAGAACTCCACGCATTCGTAGCCTAACTTCCCCACTCCTTGCACGGTCCCCGTTGGGTCCTTTTTTAGGTCCTCGCGGACCGAATAGAGTTCCAGCCCGACCGGGATGTGTTTCTTGCCGGCCAAATTACCGAGCAATGGCGCGGCGGCGAAAAAAGCTAGAAACGAACGACGCGAAACGTTATCAGGTTTGTCCATAATGGAGAGAACCTATCACAAAAATAGGGTTGCCACTCGGAGTTTTGTATAGATGAAAAAGGAAAGAAGTTGCAGGGAAATGGCTTTGCAGTGTGTGGGTCGTACGCGCAGATCGGATTTTGAGACGGCAGTGGATGGCAACCTGGTACCTATCCGACAAATGGATCGGGTCTTCCCTGTATTGTACTGAGCAGACGTCTTGTAGGATTCTGGCTAGAATGCGAAGTGTCAGGCATTCCACGAACCGGCGATTCTTGCCCTCCCCAGACAATCCCCTATTATTGGCGCTGAACGACGATCTCCTTCCGCCCCTGAAGGAACGCGTCGGGGAGCCCTTGCGGCCAACTAAAGAGGATGGCTCGGGTGCACAGAAGGCTCCGCAAGGCCATACGATCCTCGTCGTGGACGACAGCCCGTTCGAGCGCACCGTAATCCGCTCCGCCGTGGAGGGGCTGACACAGTTCCAGGTGTGCGGCGAGGCCTCGGACGGCCCGGATGGCATTAAGAAGGCGCTGGAGCTGAAACCCGACTTGGTGATCATGGATCTAGCTATGCCGCTGATGAATGGGGTGGAGGCGGCCATGGTGCTAAGGAACTCGCTGCCAAATATTCCGATTGTGCTATTCACGCTTTATGCGGAGCAACTGCGCGGATCGATCTCGCCAGGGCTGGGCGTGACGATCATCCTGTCCAAGGCCGATGGGCTGGCCCCGCTGCTGGAGTGCCTGGAACAACTGCTACCGACATAGCGCAGACCCCTCATTCCGTGTGCCGCTGGCCGCTGACTTCCTTTGAGACTCAAGGGAGCACAGCGCGCTTGATTCTTTTCGTCATCTCCTCAGAGCAGTCCTTTAGTCATTCCCTTCATCATTCGTCTAATTCTTGATTGCCCTATGGTCCTCACAAGGACTTGGCGGCTTGGAGCATTTCGTCCGGGCGGGCGCGGACGCGGAGGTCGCCGGTGAGATTGACCCAGCGGATGGTGCCGGAGGAATCGAGGAGGAACTCGCCGGGGCGGGCGATATCGTGTCCGTTGACGCCGGCGCCTTTGTGCAGGAGATCGTAGCGGCGGATTACCTCAGCATTGGGATCGGAGAGAAAAGTGTAAGTGTAGCCGGCCTTGCGGCAGAGATCCTGGGATTCGCCGGGAGAATCGACGCTGATGGCGACGGGTCGGACGCCGAGCTTTTCAAAATCGGAGAGGCTTTCCTGAATACCCCGTAACTCGGAGTTGCAGAACGGTCACCAGTAGCCACGATAAAAAATGAGAATCACGCCCTTGGTGGGATGCGACGGGTCGCTGGTGGAGAGAAGTGATGCGAGCGAGACGGTGCGGCCACTCGTGTCAGCGAGTGCGAAATCGGGAGCTTTTTGGCCAACCTTGGGGGCTTGCGCGGAGGGGGGCAGGCGTTTGCCCAGCGAAAATATGATCAAGCAGAAGAAGGCGAGGGCAGCGACGCTGAGGGTAGAGAGAATGGAACCGGCGACTTTGCCGCGGTAAAGATGGGGTTGCGTGAAGGCCCGGCGAAGTCCAACGAAGAGCAAGAGCAGACCGAGCGCGAAAAACAGAAAATTGGCCCAGGGCATGTCGCGGGTGAGCGGATATCTGGCGAAGATGGGGATGTAGCTCAAGAAGGCAAAAACAACGATGAGGAAGCCGAGCCAGAGCAGCGCGTTGCGGTGACGCTTGGTCACAGGCGAGGAGTTGGGATCTGCGGCGCCAGCGTCGGTGGAGGAATTGTCAGGCATGCTGTAGACCTTTGTGAGTCGCGTCCGTGTAGTGGCGAATGCCCATCCACTTGTTGATGGCAAAGGCTAACACAAAGTCGCTAACGATGCCGAGCCAACATTTGCCAGCCGTCTCTCATGCACAGGTCAATATTTTCGTAGAAGCGGCGGACCATCCCATTAGTCATTGGTGACGCCAGAGCATTGACGCAAACCCTCATCTAAGTCTAGGGTGGCGTAAGGTCAACGGTACGGAGGCTTTTGCTTTGCCTGCGATTATCCTGCCAATCGCCTTTACGCTGGCGTGCCTCTATGCGAGGAGGGTAGTTGGGGATTGGCGAGCGGCTTTTCTGGCGGGAGCGACGGTCTGGGGAGTGTGGCTGGCTTGGCTAACGGAGCTATCGAGCGCATTTCAGCGCATCGCGCCAGTTTGGCTGTTCGGTGGGTGGGGGTGTTTTTCGGCAACATTTTTTGCGCTTCTTTGGAGGGCAGGAAGTAAGACAGGCAAGACCCTGACGCCTGGGCTGGCGGCCCCGGATGAGCGGCTGGGTAAGCTAGATGCAATAGTGATCGGGGGAATAGCCTTCATTCTGCTGGTGACCGGAGCGCTGGCGCTGCTGAGCCCGCCCAACACCGACGACGTGATGGAGTATCACCTGCCGCGAGTTGTGCTTTGGGCCAGCAATCACAGCGTTCAATTCTTCCCAACCTTTGACTTCGGCCAACTGATTCATACGCCGTGGGCGGAATACGCGGCCCTGCATCTCTATGTGCTGTCCGGATCGGACCGATGGGTGAACCTGATCGAATGGGTCAGCTTTTTAGGTTTGATTGTGGGATGTTCGCAGGTCGCGAAGCACCTGGGCGCCGGGGTGAAAGGACAGCTTTTAGCGGCGGCATTTTGCGCTAGTTTGCCGGAATTAATTCTCGAGTCTTCGGGTTCGAATAATACGGCCGTCGGCGCTTTTTGGATCGTAACCGGCGCCGCATTCTTGCTGGATCCAGGGAAAGAAAACCGTGCCGTTCTGGGGGGAGCCGCAATGGGATTAGCGCTTCTCACAAAAGGAACCGCGCTGATTTTTCTACCAGCGTTGCTGATCGCGATCTGGGCGATTCGGAGGCCACGCTTTTCGAGGCATTTTGTAGTTAGCTGCGCGGCTGGATTGATGCTTGCGTTGCTTATCAACCTGCCGCAATTTGTGCGCAACCAAAGGCTTACCGGCAGCCCGGTGGGACTTCCATTTCCGGAAGCGGGTAACCGTTTGCGGTTCCGGAATGAGGTGATATCGCCGAGCGTGGCGGTATCCGGGGTTATCCGCAACGCCGCTCTCCATTTAGGAACGCCCAGTCGAAAATTCAATATGAAGACCCAGCGAGGCTTGCGATGGCTAATTGAAGCTTCGGGAGCCGATCCCGACGATCCAAGAACCACATGGCGAGATCCTTTTCAGGTGTCAACGATGACTGGGAGGGAGTATTTTCAAGGGAATCCGGCACAATTTGCGCTTCTCTGTGCGGTGTCCGTTTGGGGATTGTGGCGGTGGAGATCGGCGCCGCGATCCGCATTGCTATTGTTGGGCGGATGCGCTGCGGGATTCGTGATGTTTAGCACGGCAATGAAATGGAATCTTTCTGGAGCCCGCTATCACTTACCATTATTTGTCTTGGGTTCGAGTGTCTTGGGTATCGCCATTCCCCTCATGACGCGCCAAGTCGTGGCTACAAGCCTGGCTTTGGTGTCGTTATTGGCCACGGTTCCGTTCCTGTTCAACAACAGTTTGCGCTCGTTCTTACCCTCGAATCGCAATTTTGTATTACGGTCGGCGAAGGATGCGCTGTATTTTGCGGATGATTTTCAAGGGTGGCAGAAGCAGGCGCACGTCTCGGCGGCGGAGGAGATCGCGAGGAGCGGTTGTGGGGAAGTAGGGATTGATTCCATGCTGCAGACTTGGGTCTATCCGATGATGGCCCTCATTCGCGAGCGGCTCCCCGATGCCCGCTTCCAATATACGGGAGTCCACAACCCGAGCATCCACTACGCGACCATGCTGCGGCGAGCTAAACCGTGTGCGATTGTTTGTTTAGGGTGCATGAAGGTTCGAGAAAAACTGATGGAGTATGAATGGCTCGGCACGGTGTCCCAGCATGGGGACATTACGGTGTTTACGCGCGGAGAGGGACACGTCCCGAAGGCCGATCGCGTTGCCAATGGCACGCCAGAGATGCCTGCGACCGATTTGGTGCGGGAGGTTCAGGAGCGCTACTACGCCGTGCAGCGGGTTCCGGTCAACGCAATCATCGCGAATGCCCAAGGGAATTGGAGCGCCCGGCAACCGCGCGAGTGGCAAATCAAGAGTGATAGTCTGAAAGAGATTCAACTGAGGAGCGTGGCTATTTGGGAATGGACCGAACCACTGCGGAGGCGGGCAGCGGAAGGAAGCGCAACCAGCGATGACCATTACGTGCTTCAAATTGTGAGTGAAGCGTTTTTTGAACTCTCGGACCTGCTGGAGCAAAGAACAGTAGCGTTGGAGAAGGCCGATCAGTGACCTTGAAAACACCGGGGCTTACATTTTTTGCGCGGGGGGAGGGCGGGATCGCCTTTTACGTAGTGGGCATACCAGGCCAGGTAGCGCTCGAGGCGGTCTTTGAGGTGGCTGGGGGCTTTGAATTCGTGGTATTCGCCGGGGTAGACGACTAGCTGGGTTTCGCGGCCGAGGCTTTTCATAGCTTGGTACATTTGCTCGCCGCCGAGGACTGGAACGTTCCAGTCGATGTCGCCGCCCATGAAGAGAGTGGGTGTAGTGATGCTGGCTACTTTGTAGAACGGGGAGAGCTTGTCCCAGAGGGCGTGGTTCTCCCAGGGACGGCCTAGCTCGGTTTCCCAATCGCGCTGGTAGAGGTCGTGACCGTAAAAGCTGGTGTTGAGGGCTTCGCCGGCGCCGGAGATGGCGGCTTTGAAGCGGGTGGTCTGGCCGATGATGAAGTCGGTGGAGATGCCGCCGTAGGACCAGCCGCCGACGCCGAGCTTGTCGGGGTCGGCGATGCCTTGGGCGATGGCGTAGTCGACCATGGCCATGTCGTCCTGATAGTCCTTGTTGCCCCAATCCGCAAAAATGGCCTTGGCGTAGCTCTCGCCGTAGCTCGTTGAGCCGCGCGGGTTAGGGAGCAGGACGGCGTAGCCGTTGGCGGCGTAGAGTTGCGCGAGGTGCATGAACTCCGCGGGGTAGGCCTCGACGGGTCCGCCGTGCGGACGGAGTATGGTGGGATATTTCTTGCCGGGAGTGTAGTCGAGGGGCTTGTAAAGGTAGCCGTGGACGGTGGTGCCGTCTTTGCTTTTGAACTGGACGTAATCGGGCTGAACGAGCTTGAGTTGAGCGATTGCCGCGTCGTTGGTCTTGGTGAGGCGGGTGAGCTGGTCGCTAGATGCGGCACGAAAATAAATCTCGCTGGGACGATCGGGCATATCGATCTGGGCGGCGATGTCGCCATTCTTGGCGAGGGAATAAGCCTTCAGAGTGAAGCGGCCGGTGATGCGACGGACGACTTGGCCTCCGGCCGCGGGCACGCTACAGAGCACTTGCGTGGCGTCGTCATCGGCGATGAAGTCGATGGAGCTGGCGTCGGGGGAGAAGTGCGGGTCGGTGGCGTTGCGGTCAAAAGATTGAGTGAGGACGCGGGCCTGGCCCCCAGTGGCTGGGGAGACGGCGACGTGATGTGTGGCGTACTCGAAGAGGCGGGGATCCAGCTGCGTGGTGTAGGTGAGGAACTTGCCGTCAGGGGACCAGGCAGGGGAAGAATCATCGCCGGGGTTGGTGGTGACTTGGGTTAGGTGCGCGCCTTTGTCGGTGTTGTTGGCGGCGACGACCCAGATGTCGGTGTTGTAGGTGCGGTCGGGGTCGGGCTTGGAGCGATTGCTGGCGAAGGCGATGAGGGTGCCGTCGGGGGACCAGACGGGCTGAGCGTCGTCGTAGTCGCCGGAGGTTATTTGGGTGAGGATCCTGGTGGCGAGATCGAGGACATAGAGGTGGGCGCGACGCCGGTCGAGGTAGCCGACCTCGTCGGTCTTGAACTGCAGGCGATCGATGACCCAGGGCTTCTTCGTTTTGGGTTTCTTGTCCTTGTCTTCAGCGTCTTTCTCTTTGTCTTTGGTCTTGGCGGCGGCTAACTCTTCTTCGGAGGGATCGCGAAGGATTACCACCAGGCGGGTGCTGTCGGGCGACCAAACGAAGTCGTCAACATCCTGCGGCGTGTCGGTAAGGTGCTGGGCTTCGCCGCCGGAACGGTTGAGGAGCCAAATTTGCGTTTTCCCTTCGTTGCGGGCGGAGAGGAAGGCGAGGTATTTGCCGTCGGGGCTCCAACGGGGGTGAGAGGAGGAGACGCCCTCGGCAGACATGGGAATGGCGTCGCCGCCAGTGGTGGGGACGCTCCAGATGCGCTCCTCGGACTTGTCCTCTTTCAGGAGCAGGGTTTTTACGGTGTAGGCCACAGACTTGGCGTCCGGGCTCAGCTGGGGGTCGGAGACTTCGCGGATTTGGAAGAGGTCATCGACGGTGACCGGGCGAGGCTGGGTGGGCGGCTTTTGCGCAGGGGCTGCCAGGGACAGGAGGAGAAAGAGAACGGCGGCGAGACCGGGACCAAGTTTCATCAGCGAGAGCTCCTAGAGTACGAAACGAAAGCGCGCGAGTTTAACACGGGCGCAAGGCGGTTGGACGTAGAGCGGCCCGATTGGGAAGCCTTGCAAGCCGCTTTAGGGGAGTTCCATTACGCGGCGCGAAGAATTTTTGCGCGAGGCGCATTTTGTTGTTGCGCGCGGAGATGAACCTTGTATTCTGCGAATGCGAAGTTGCTCCTGTTCGGTGAGACTGAGCGTTCGCTCTAGGAGGATCGAGAGTAAAAATTGAGTACGTTATCGCTGCCCGCCCCACTTCCTTCCCACGCAATTCCCCAAGCGAAAAAGCGAATCGCCAAGCTAACGCTGTGGCCCCTGGTCGCCGCGACATTCTTCATGGTGTCGGGCGGGACTTATGGCACGGAACAAATTGTGCAAGGCGCCGGATACGGTCGCGCGATTTTGATTTTGCTGCTGACGCCGGTGCTGTGGAGCTTGCCGACGGCGTTTATGATCGGCGAGCTGTCGAGCGCGCTGCCTGCGGAGGGCGGATATTACGCATGGGTCCGGCGGGGCCTGGGAAATTTCTGGGGATTTCAAGAGGCGTGGCTGTCGCTGGTTGCCAGCGTTTTCGATATGGCGATTTATCCCACGCTGTTCGTGGCGTATCTGACGCAGGTTGCGCCGTGGTTTCGCGAGGGACACCGCGGAGTCATGGTCGGATTGTTTGTGGTTGTGACCTGTGCGGCGCTGAACATTGCGGGAGTTCGTGTGGTCGGAATTACTTCGCTGTGGTTATTTTTTTTGCTGTCGATGCCGTTTGCGCTGATCGTGCTCCTTTCCCCGTTCAAATTATCGGCTGCAAGCAGCGCTGCGGTTGCGCCCGGCGTCGGCGCGGTGGGATTGCTCGGCGGGATATTGATCGCCATGTGGAATTACATGGGGTGGGATAATGCATCGACAATTGCGTTGGAAGTCGAGCGCCCGCAACGAACGTATCCGAAGGCCATGATTGCCACGGTGATCTTGGTTTCGCTCACGTATGTGGTGCCGTTTGCCGCGGTTTATCTGGCTGGCGTGCCGGCGGCGGCGTTTTCAGGCGATGGAGCTTGGGCGCAAGTGGCGGGCTTGATCGGCGGAACGTGGCACGGAGCGAACTGGTTGGGATTCTTACTCGTGCTGGGCGGTATGACGAGCGCGTTTGGGATGTTCAACGCGCTGGTGATGAGTTATTCGCGGCTGCCGCTGGCCATGGCGCAGGATGGAATGCTGCCCAGGACTTTTAGCAAGACACATGCGAAGACGCGGGCGCCGTGGGTGGCCATCGTGGTGTTGGCTACCGGATGGGCGCTTTGTTTGGGGTTGGGATATGAACGGCTGGTTACG
>Ga0307477_10003681_pt1 | contig 11334 bp, 9 predicted proteins | sample atmos_gasesECM2C_FD_203316 | JGI IMG/M metagenome (GOLD analysis project Ga0307477, IMG submission 203316) | Hardwood forest soil microbial communities from Morgan-Monroe State Forest, Indiana, United States - atmos_gasesECM2C_515 | ecosystem: Environmental > Terrestrial > Soil > Temperate...
CGTCGCCCTCAATGACCCGAGCGTGTGGGAAGAATGCCTGCGAATCGGAACGGAGGCCACACACCCCGCTCGGCTCGTGGGTCGTCATCTCGACGGGCCAGAACTCGGCCTGTAGGTAAGGCGCTCGCCTCCTCTCGACTCGCGCCCGTACTCCACCGAGAACGGTGTCCGCGTCCGCCGTACTGTGACCCGATGGCCAAGCACCGAGAAACCCTGAGACGGGAGCTGATGGCGGCGGTCCCGACCGACGGCACTGCCGTCGGCAACACGACATTGATCAAGTTGCTCGGGTGGCCCGAGGATCAGTACTGGTCCACTCGTGAGGGTCTCATCGATGAGGGCGTCCTCGAGAGAGGGCGTGGCAAGGGAGGGTCGGTCCGGTTGGTGCTCGCAAGCTCCGCCGCTGGCTTGGAGCTGGGACCTCAGGCCGCGCCGCCGGAGACGTTGGCGGACGACCCCGCGCTTGCCTACGAGAAGGAGGCGAAGCTCTATCCACCGATGCGCGAAGTGATCGCGAGCGGGAAGGTCCGCCCTGCGAAGCCGCTTGCGGTCGAGATCACGGCGATGCAGGGACGTCGTGCGACCGGCGGCCGTTGGTCTCGGCCGGACATTGTCGCGGTTGAGGTGAAGACGTATCAGTACGTGCCCGGCAAGTTCATCGAAGTGACCACTTTCGAGGTCAAGCCTCTCGACTACATCGATGTCTCGGCTGTCTATGAGGCGTTGTCGCACTTGCGAGCCGCAACCCACTCTTAAGTCCTGTTCCACGTCCCCGAGAGCCACGCGGTCGTCCTTGAAGAGACATTGAACGAGATCCAAGCCGTCGCGAGGTTCCACGGTATCGGGCTGACGACCGCCGCGGACCCCGCTGATTGGACGACCTGGGAGGTCAGGGAGGAGGCCCAGCGTCGCGAGCCCGACCCAGCCCGCCTTGACCAGTTCATCAGTACCCAACTGGGACCAGACACTCTTGGCGAGATCGCCAGAGCACTCCGCTGAGACGTTGATGCGAGTCCGCCAGCGCTTGAGCCTGCGGACGATCAGCGCGCCCATTGGGGGCCGGGCGGCGTGCCGGCGTTGGGTTGACGAGATGGACAAGACCCGGCGGCTCGCCCGTCGAGGCTCCTTCACCCCGGCGGCGCCCTGCATCAATCTCGTTGGCTCGGGATCGTGATGCAGCGAAGGGCTCAGGTCGGCGAGGGGTCGCTCGCTCGGCTCGTCATCTACCGACTCCGATGGGCGATTGTCGCCTTCGTAGGCCTAGCCGCAATCGCCACGGCCGGCTACGTGGCCATCGAGGGCTACGGCTGGTTCGACGCCGCCTACATGACGATGATCACGCTCAGCACCGTCGGCTACAAGGAGGTCCGTCCGCTCGGCACGGGCGGTCGTCTCCTGACGATGGCCGTGATCGCTTGCAGCTTCACGACCGTGGCTTACGCGGCGTCAGCTCTCACCAACTTCTACACGTCCGGGGAAGCGGTCGAGCATCTCCGGGTCAGACGAGGAAGGCGCGCCCGAATGGCACTCTCCGATCATGTCATCGTCGTCGGCTTCGGCCGCGTCGGGCAGGCCGCCGCTGCCGCCCTCCGAGAGTCCGGAATGCAATGCCTGGTCGTCGACCGGGATCCGTTACGCGAGACGGAGATCAACCAACTCGGCGCCGTCCAACTGATCGGGGATGCAACAAGCGCGAAGGATCTTCAAGAGGCGGGCATCGACCGCGCGATGGCGCTGGTGGCCGCCGCCGACTCAGATGAGAGCAACCTCATCGTGGTGTTGACGGCGCGCTCGCTGCGTGATGACCTTCGAATCGTCTCACGGGTGAACGACGCCGAATGGCTCAGCCGAATACAGCAGGCAGGGGCCGACGTTGCGCAGTCGCCGTACCCGTCGTATGGCAGGAGCCTGGCAACGGCCGCGATGTCTCCGACCGTGCTGGACCTCCACGACCTTCCGCTCCTGGGCTTGGGTACAGAGGAGGTGCTCCTGTCGAGCGCCTCGTCGCTCCTTGGTCTGCGGATCCCGGAAATCGCAGTCTCGCACCCTGGAGTGCACGTGGTAGGCCTTCGACGACACAACACTCTGCTCTCGTGGGACGAGTTCGTGGGCCCCACTGCCTCGGGTGACGTGATCGTGGCGCTTGGCCGACCGGAGCACCTCAAACGACTGGCTGCCGAAGCCTGATGGGAGCGAGACGCAGAGCAAGGGCAACGGTTACGAACCTTGCCGGGACGCCGCACTCAAGGGGATTCGTCGGTCTGTGGTCTCTGGCCCTGAAGTCTCAGGTATGCCGCGATGCCGTGTGCATCGAGCCGGGTGGAGCTTCCGACTTGGCGGGACGGCAATACCCCGTCGAGCGCGAGACGCAGCACTTCTTCGTTGGTCGCGCCCAGCATCACGCTTGCCTGGCGGAGATCGAGGCTCGGGGCGCGAGCTGCGGACTTCGCTGACGCTGCTACCTCAGTCGCGTCCGCGGCGATCTCGGGAGCCGAACCCTCGGCTGCCATTCGGCGGATATATGCAGCGAGGTGGGCGGCGTCAATCATCGTTGCGCTGCCGAACTCATGGGATGGCAGCACACCGTCAACTACCAAGCGGAGGACCTGCTCATTGGTCAGGTCCAAAAGGGTGCCGACCTGCTGCACACTGAGGGACGCTGCCCTTGGGGCGGCGGGCCGCGGGGACGTTCGGTCGGGCCTCAAACGCGGCGTCGCTGCGCGCTGACGAGAAGACGGCCTGGGCGGAACTGTGCTCTGATGCGGGACGGGGGTAGGCAGCTCTCGATCGCCTGGGCCCCGCAACCTCGTCTCGGCCGCCGGCGGGGGCGGCGCCCCAGGTTTTACGAGAGCATGAGCCAGGCTCTGCGCGGCATCGGCCAGCGAGAACTGCCATTGCAACTGGAGACCAGCCGGTCCCGTAAGGACCAGCTCGCCGTACTGGAGCCGAGGAAGCTTCTTGTTGTTCTTGTACCGGCGGTCGGGCCCACCCTTCACATTGACGAATTGCCAGGTCGACCCGACCACGTTTGCGTCTCTCGGGACCGGTCCGTCTTCGACAAATACTGTCGTCGACGCCCGCGCGGAGATCGCGTCGAACGGCAAGTCGGCATACCGGCGGCCTGTTCTGAGAAGGGCGCGATCCGGAAGGAGGTACAAGGACTCCTTCGAGGACTCGAAGGATGGGACCGCGATGTTCGTCGCCAGCGCGGGCGGGCCGCCTAACGAACGACGAAGCGGAACCCGGCCAACGATCGTGTTGACGCCCGCATGCGTCTTGCGTTGTTGCGTCGTCCGGAGGTTGCCCCGAGAGACGACCCGCCATGCGCGCTGTGACGAGATCGCTCTGGAGCAACCGTCAACCAGATTCTGGTAACGAGCAGCGTGCTCGTCCGTAACGTCATAGAAGACGACCGTTCGCTTTCGCGCCCGATCCCGCTGGCTCAGCCACGCAGTTGCTGGCAAGCCAACCACGAGGATTGCGATAAGTAGGGGAATGATTCTTACCGCCGCAGTCGCGCCGCAGGCCGTCAAGACGAGCACGATCGGCCAGATCGAGCGACGTGACGCGGCCGCGTTCAAGTCTGTGAGCAACTCGCTTGAATTTGAAGCTGCGACCTCGACAACCGAGGCCGTCGGCACCTCGTGCATGACCACGTCAGTCGCATCGATCGACGGTGCCGCCCGCTCGGCCGCCGCAGGACGTGATGTCCGGCCCGATCGCCCACGCCCGCCCGGACGGCTGCTGCCTGACGAGAGTGTCGAGCGGTAGTACACACCACCACGGCCCATGCGAACGTACGCGCCACGGGGCCCCGTTCCTACCCGAAAGCCTGGGATACCGGTCGAGACGCCGATGCCAGACTTGGAGAGGTTGAAGCGGAATGGACCTGCGGACACGCTCTTTCGGACGTAGAAGCTCACGCCTACCCCGCTGCGTTCACCGTCACGACGAGGGGCGACCGGCGGCAGCACCCCGGGGTAGACGGGCGGGGTTGGCCGCTCGGGGAGCTGCCGCCGGCCTTCTGCCGTGGGTCTCGTTCGGCGGGTACGATCGATGGCACGCGGTGAGGACCGAACACGTCCGCGCTCAACCGCTCCCCCATCGTCGTCGTAGCCGTGGGCACGATGGTATGTGACTCCTCGCCGACCTGCGCTGATTGACTCCCCTTCAGGCCCGGCCTCCAGCCCGCGCCGCCGTCCGGGGGCAGCGCAAGAGCCCGAAACGGCCGCGGGCGGGTACCGTTGTCCGTGCGCTGGGGATGGGTCGACTACCACGGGAGCCTCGAACCTCGGCGGGATTGAGGGGTCCGACTTCCGATGACGACGCACCGACCCACCTTGACCTCGGAACTGCGGCAAAGATCAAGAGGACGGAACCCGAATTCGATGCCTGCGACACCCCGTACGAGCGTGGATAGCTCCGTCCCACTGTGACGGACGCCGCCGACTCGTGTCCGCATTGCGCTGAGCCAAACCAGCCCGGCTCGCGGTTCTGCCACTCCTGTGGAAGGCCCCTCCTCGACGGCCCGGGTCCCAGGACAACGAACGCGGCCCGGTGGGCGATCGGGGCAGCGGCCGGCATCGCGATCATCATCATTGGCGCGGTGATCGTCGCATCGTCGGGCGGCAGTTCAGGTGGGTCGAGTCAGGCTGCCTCGGTCGTGCCGACGCAGGTGACCACGCTCACAACGCTTGCGACCGCGACATCGAGTCCCTCGACATCGACAGCGACTGCGCCGCCCACGACCACGGCGGTCCCTGTGCCGACGGTCGCGGCGGCACCACCGCCGACTGCGTCGCCGACGTTCGCTCCGACGGCGCCACCCGCTACGCCTCCACAGTGCAGCGGGACGTGCACGCAGGACACGTCGCCCCCGGGTGTGACAGAGCCGCCTCCCACTACCAGCACCACCGCCGCGCCCAGTGCGTCCTGCAACATCATCGTGCCGCAATCGCAGCCGGGTGAGAGCAACGACTCCTACGATTTCATCCTCTGGACGAACGCCCCGGTCGGCACGCAGTACTACTTCCAGGCGACCACAACGGACGGGCACGTCAAGACTGGGCACGGCGGCACCGTCCCGAGCGCCCAGTGGCACCTGAAGCTCACGCTCGTCCAGCGCCCATCCGACTGGACCCTTGCCATGTATGTCTGGGGCCCGAACGGCCAGCCCTCGACTCCGACCTGCACCTCGTCGATCCATATCAACCAAGACGGCACAATCTCGTGAGGCCGTCGACGCGCGTGCGCTCAGCAGGAAGCTCCGGACGCATACAGTCGGTCGCGCGTCGTCTCGTGGCGATCGGTGCGTTCGGCACACTCGTACTTGCAGGATGCTCGTCGGGGAAGCGGCCCTCAGTCCCGCCTCCGCTGACCACCATGGAGGCGGTCCGCGCCCGCCTCGCGTCTCGGAACCTCGGGTGCGATGGGTATGTGACGAAGGTCGTGTACGACCCCAACGAGCAGTTCGCGACGTGCAACGTAAACGGTGAGGCGGTCGATCTTCGGACGTTCGCCGTCTCGGCGGACGAGGTTGCGTTCTTCAACAACGAACCCAAGGTCTGTCGTCTCCTCGCCGGCGCTCCGTCCTCGCTAAACGGCTCAAGCGTCGCTGCTACCGGGCAACCCGAAAACTGGGCGGTCGGGCCCACTTGGGCGGTACGAACCGCCAGCCCTGGAGTCGCGCAGTCCGTTGCTTCTGCGCTCGGCGGATCCGTGAAACTGGTCAGCTGCGATACGCCCACCACGCAGGCGCCGCCTACATCGGCACCGGTCACAACCGTCGCGGTCGCGGCCGTCCCATCGACGACTACAGCTCCGCCGCCCGTTCAACTCGCTCCGGTTGGTACGTACACCGGGAGATTTCCGACTGGCCAAAGTGGCGTTGTCTCCGTCGTCGCCCACTCACCAACGACGGACGGGTTTGGGGGCTTCTTCTTCGTCGCACGCAACAACATGACCGAGACGTCGGAGCTGACTCAGGTCACCGTCACCGCCACCAGCCCGTCCGGCACGGTGCTCGGCAGCCAGGAGGCTCCTCTCGACTCGACGCTGTCGCCGGGCCAAGTCGGCTGGGGCAAGGTCGTCTTCAATGGAGGCCTACCGTCGAACACGAAGTTTTCATTCCAGGTCAACGCGACGACTCCGGAGCAGTCCACGACGCGCAACATCGACAATCTCCAGATCCTGCAGTATCAAGAGGTGAACGGCGCGATCACGGGCATCGTGAAATCCGTGGCCGCACAGGGCGGTGGCGCGGACGTGTCGGCTCTATGCGTCGACTCGAATGGCACGCCCTTAGACATCGAGCACGCAACGACTAGCGATATTCCCGCCGGTGGTCAAGCGAGCTTCCAGGACAACCTGTACGGGACACCGTGCTCTCTCTATCTCCTCGTTGTGACGGGCTGGGCGCCCACGTAGGGGCACAGCCGGGGGCCGGCGTGCGTCGCGCACCTCCGCACCGCGACCGCCTCGAACTTCTACCGGATCTTCTACCGGATCATCCGTCACGAGAGCGTCTAACCCGGCATCAGATGACACGCCGCCCGAACGTTTGGCCTGCTCAGCGAGGCTATTCGGTACTGGCTGACACCCGCCATCATGGGTCTGAGGCCCCTACGGATCAGAAGGTTGGGGGTTCGAATCCCTCCGAGCGCGCTCACCCCGTACCAGCGGGTTCTCCGAGAAGACCCCTGCTGACCTGCGGCGCTGTCGCCCGCCTTCCTCCTCTCGTTGTTGTCAGACGTACCCAGTTGTTGTGCGGACCCGGTTCATGCTGGACAGCGTGGCCCCGGTAGCTGGCTGACACTTTCGGGACGCGGCCTCGGTTCCTGGGCGACACTGACCCCGGTTCCTGGCTGACAGTCGAGGTCCGCCTGCTGGCGGTCGGCACCTTCTTCGCTGTGGTCGTTCGCGCCCACAGATCCGGAGGAGGCGGTCGTCGTGTTGGTGGAGCTGAGACTGGTGGAGCAGCGCTATCAGGCCGTGTTGGAGGTGCTCAACGACGGGGCGACGGTCACTGACGTGGCGCGCCGCTATGGGGTGGCTCGTCAGACTGTGCACGAGTGGTTGCGGCATTACGCGGCGGCCGGGCTGGGTGGGTTGGCTGATCGGTCTTCGAGGCCGTTGTCGTGCCCGCATCAGATGGCGCCGGTGGTGGAGGCGGCGGTGGTGGAGATGCGCCGGGCGCACCCGGGGTGGGGGCCGCGCACGATCCTGTTCTGGCTCGAGCGCGGCGGGGTGGCGCCGCTGCCGGGGCGGACGTCGGTGGAGCGTTGTCTGATCCGTCACGGCCTGGTCAGCCCGCAGGCCCGCAAACGCAAGCGGGCCGACTACGTGCGTTGGGAGCGGTCGCGGGCGATGGAGCTGTGGCAGATGGACATCGTCGGCGGGGTGCGCCTCGCGGACGGCTCGGAGGCCAAGATCGTGTCGGGGATCGATGACCACTCCCGGTTCGTGGTGTGTGCGCGGGTGGTGGCACGGGCCACGGCGAAGCCGGTGTGCGACGCGCTGGCGCATGCGATGCGCGCCCACGGCGTGCCCGATCAGGTCCTCACTGACAACGGGAAGGTGTTCACGGCCCGGTTCGGGCCTGGCCCGGGTCCGGTGTTGTTCGACCGGATCTGTGTGGACAACGGGGTCAAGCATCTGCTGACCGCTCCTCGGTCGCCGACCACGACCGGCAAGGTCGAGCGGTGGCACAAGACGCTGCGGGTCGAGTTCCTGACCGGCGAGGTGTTCGCCGACGTCGACGATGCCCAGGCGCAGCTCGACGCGTGGGTGCGCCACTACAACTACGAGCGGCCGCACCAGTCGATCGGGCGGGTGCCACCTATCGAGCGTTTCAAGCTCGCCCGACCGGCCGAGACTCCCGCCACGCCGGTCCTGGAAGCTCGCGCCGGTAGCGAACCGAGGACGACCAGGCGGGTGAGCGCCAAAGGCACGATCGGGTTCGCCACTGTCACCTACAAGGCGGGGCCGTGGCTGGCCGGCCAGACCGTCGAGGTCGTCTGCGACGGCGGGCTCGTCGGGCTGTGGCATCGAGGCGTGCTGATCGCGACCCACGCCCGCCGCCACCCCCTCGACAAGCAGCCCGCCGCGGTCGAACGCGACCGCAAGCCGACCCCCTCCCGTCCGGCCGGCCGCGCTGCGACGGTCGCGTCGGTCACCCGCAAGGTCGACTCCTCCGGGCATGTGTGCTTCGCCGGCACGACCTACTCGGTGGGGCGCCGCTACATCCGCCGCCAGGTCCAAGTCGCCGTCGTCGGCGACACCGTCGAGATCGCGATCGGCAACGAGCTCATCCGCTCACACCCCGTCCGCCACGACCGCACCCGCGAACACGGCGCCCTCGCCAACCCCGGCGGCAGACCACACCGCATCAACGCCGCGGTGGGTTAGACCTGTCGCCCAGCAACCGGGGCCGAACTGACGCCCGGGTACCGGGTCTTGACATCTCCAGGTTGACTCCCCAGGTTGGCTTCCAGCGCGGTGATCTCAGGCGCCGAGGAGTGCCCGGGTCATGCCCTCGGCCGCGCCGCGCTTCTCACCACCGAGTAGGTGGGCGTACACGTCGGCGGTCACCGCCATCGACGAGTGTCCAAGGACCCGCGAGACGATCTCCAGCTTCGTGCCCATCGCCAGCATGAGCGACGCGGCCGTGTGCCGCGCCTCGTGAAGGTGCCAGTGTCCGAGCCCCGCGCCCTCGGCCATGGTGGCAAAGGCGTGCGAGAAGCTGCTCGGCTCGACCGGCGCGCCGTTGCTGGTCGTGAAGATGAGCCCCGAGTCCATCCACGTCGGCCCCATCTCCAGTCGCTCGGCGGCCTGGCGGGCGCGGTGTGTGCGCAGCACGTCGAGCAGCTCGGGCGTCAGGTCCAGCGTGCGCCGTCCCTTGCTCCCAGTCTTGAGCGGCGTCAACTCCAAGACCCCTCGGCCCACACGCTTGCCGTCGGCGTCTTGCGGCGGCTTGCGGACGGTGATCTGCTGGCGCACCAGCAGCGCTCCGGCCTCCGTATCGAGGTCAGACCACGCCAGCCCGAGCAACTCGCCCCGGCGGAGCCCGAACGCGAGCACGAGCACGTACGCGGCCTGCAGCCGGTCGGCGGCTGCCGCCGCGAGCAGCGTGCGAGCCTGGTCGATCGTGAGCGTGCGCCCGTCGGGGGGCTCGATACGCGGCGGCGTAGACAGGGCGGCGGCATTGCGGATGACCAACCCGTCTCGCTCGGCGTCGTGGAGCGCCCGGCGCAGCGTGGCTCGCATGAGCCGCACCGTGTTTGGCTTCACCCCGTCGGCGAGCTTGGCTGACCACAAGGCGTCACAGTCGGCGGCCGTTAGCTTCGCCAGCGTCTTGGCGCCGAGAGCAGGGCGCAGGTGGCAACGGATCGTGACTCGGTACTGCTCGCAGGTGTTGGGTCGGACCCGCACGTCGAGCCCAGCGGCCCACCGGTCGAGGTAGGCGCCGACGGTGACGCGGCCGGCGGCCGGTAGCCCGTTGTCGAGCCGGCGACGCAGGTCGCGCAGCTTGGCCATCGCCTCGGCCTTCGTCTTGGCGGTCACCTTGCGACGATCGCGCCGCCCATCAGGCTTGCGGCCGAGGGACACGACTGCGCACCACCGGCCCGTGTCGGCGTCGAGAAACACGCTGTCCTCACCGTGGCCGCGACGGCTGCTCGTGGTGCGGTTGACGGTCATGCTGCCTCCTTGAGCTCCGGCGCGCGATGCGGTTCTCGGCCCGATGTCACGAGGCTACGACGGTGGGGTGACAGCGGCGCCCGCGTTCGGCGGACCGGCGTGGTCCGCGGCGGACCGGCGTGGCCCGGAGCGGACAGTGGCGGACATCGATCAACTTCCGTTCCGGGCACGGTTCTGGAGCTTGGAGATGAAAAGGTCGAGTGAACAGACCGGCACTCGCGCCGAGCGCCCGATGTGCACGGTGTCGATGTCGCCGCGGGCGATGAGCTCGTAGATGGTCGTACGGCCGACCCCGAGCAGCCGTGCGGCGACGGCGACGGTGATCAAGCGGGGGACGAGAGCGTCGGACCCTGCGGCCCCTCCAGCGCTCCGGCCACTCGTCCCACCGTCATGTCGATCTGCGTCCTGGCAAGCGCCGTCGTCCGCGGTCGTCCGAACCGGGGATGGATCCTGGTCCCGACAGGGCCTATCGACCTTCCCGACGGAGGCCCGAGTCAAGTCGGCCGTCACGCTCGGCTCTGTCGGGTTCCGAACGCGCGGCACGTCCTGGCCACGGGTATCGACGTCTGCAAGGACCCCTGAGCGGTCGTAGACGGCGGGGGCACCAGCTCCGGTGGTGTGCCTGAAGTTCGCGTCGTCGAAAAGCCTCAGCGGCTCCGATGATATGGTCCGACCCGATTTCGTTGCTGATGATCCGCGGCGCACGGCCGGGGCGTCCTCGGTCGTCCTGGATGTGTTGCGGGTACGGGTCATGCTCCTGTCCCGGTATCGAGAATGCTCCTGCGGAAATGATTCGGCGAGAATTTTTTCGCCGAGCACCGGAGACCGCACGTCAGATCCCAGCCCGATGAGGGGCTATCCACGGTGCCCGCCGCCGAGGGAACCGTCTTGGCCCGGGTATGCGACGTGGGGGCAGCCGGTGAGAGCGCGCACGTGTCGTCCATGCCCTACAGAGCCATTTTGGGGGGTCCGGAACGGGACAACTGGTTCTGCAGCTTGGTGACCGCCCCCGTCCGGCCACGTGACCAGCCTGGCGGTGCCATGCGTTCGGCGTCGTGTCTGTGGCGAACTTCGAGTCGGCCACGACGGGCCGAGCGATGAGGGCGAGCGTGTGTCCTGCACGCCCTACAGAGCCGTCGTTGGGGGTGGAAAAGGCGACATCGACATCAGACGGAGGGCGCTGATTGCGACGGGCCGTGCGCACTGGCGACAATCCGCCGAGCCGGTGACCTCGATCGAGGATCGGTGGGCGTCCCGGGCCAGAACGTCTCGTGTCGTAGCGAGCCTCACGGGGCGGATGGAGTGGCGACACGACGCCAGTCGGCGTCGGGTACGGGCCATCGGCCGGTGGGCTCGTCGCGGGCTCGGCGGGTACTGGGCCCGATGTCCACTCAGGGCGTCTCGCGCGACGACCTCTCAGGCGTCTTGTGAGGCGTCGTGCGCGAGGATCTCCGCGGAGACGACGTCGTGCGCTCCGTCGTGTGAGGCGTCTTGTCCGCGCTTCTCCGGCCCTACGACGTCTTGCGCGGCGTCTTGTCCGACGTTCTCGGGCCGCACGACATCTTGCGGGGCGTCTTGTGGGCTGCGTGACCTTTGGGAGGAGGCGACGTCGGCCCCGGACCGACCGTCCAACGCGCC